>Ga0306920_100015431_pt1 | contig 10471 bp, 8 predicted proteins | sample flu12Cox44000170_FD_204666 | JGI IMG/M metagenome (GOLD analysis project Ga0306920, IMG submission 204666) | Lab enrichment of tropical soil microbial communities from Luquillo Experimental Forest, Puerto Rico - flux4day.12C.oxic.44.000.170 (v2)... | ecosystem: Environmental > Terrestrial >... | reverse complement strand
GGTCTCCATCGGCGCCCAGTCGCCCGACATCGCCCAGGGCGTGCTGGACGCCTATGAGCACCGGGAGGGTGAGGGAACCACCGCCCTGGACCGGCAGGGCGCCGGTGACCAGGGGCTGATGTTCGGCTATGCCTGCCGGGAGACGCCCGAGCTGATGCCGCTCCCGATCATGCTGGCGCACCGGCTTGCCCGGCGGCTGTCCGAGGTGCGCCGCAGTGGCGACATCCCCTACCTGCGCCCGGACGGGAAGACCCAGGTCACCATCGAGTACGTGGGGGAGCAGCCGGTCCGGCTCGACACGGTGGTGGTCTCCGCCCAGCACGCGCCCGACATCGACCTGAAGGAACTGCTCGCTCCCGACGTCCGGGACCTGGTGGTGGCCCCGGTGCTGGCCAGCCTGGAACTGGACACATCCGGCTACCGGCTGCTGGTCAACCCGACCGGGCGGTTCGAGGTTGGCGGGCCGATGGGCGATGCCGGCCTGACCGGCCGCAAGATCATTATCGACACCTACGGCGGGATGGCCCGGCACGGTGGTGGGGCGTTCTCCGGCAAGGACCCGTCCAAGGTGGACCGCAGCGGGGCCTACGCGATGCGCTGGGTGGCCAAGAACGTGGTGGCGGCCGGCCTGGCCGGCCGGTGTGAGACCCAGGTCGCGTACGCGATCGGCAAGGCCAAGCCGGTGGGGCTGTTCGTGGAGTGCTTCGGCACCGAGCAGGTTCCGGTCGAGCGGATCCAGGACGCGGTGCTGGAGGTGTTCGACCTCCGGCCGGCCGCCATCATCCGGGACCTGGACCTGCTGCGGCCGATCTACGCCCAGACCGCGGCGTTCGGGCACTTCGGCCGGGAGGAACCGGACTTCTCCTGGGAGCGGATCGACCGCGTGGACGCCCTGCGCGCCGCGGCCCGGATCTGAGGGGCGCTCCCGGCGCTAGCTGGCCGGGTGGGGAGGCCGCCTCAACCGCGCCTGCGGCGATTGCCAGCTGGCCGGGAGCGGGGGAGGCCTCTGGTAGGACAGGAACGTGGCAAGGCGGGCAGCGAAACAGGTGGCACCGGCTGACGACCTGCCCGTCGCCCGGGTCGCCGTGGACGTCTCGCTCGCGAACCTCGACCGGCCGTTCGACTACCTGGTGCCGCAGCGGCTGGCCGCTGCGGCGGTCCCCGGCTGCCGGGTCCGGGTGCGGTTCGCGGGCCAGCTGACCGGCGGTTACCTGCTGGCACGGCTGGCGGCCAGCGACCATCCGGGGCGGCTCGCGTACCTGGAACGGGTGGTCTCACCCGAACCGGTGCTGCGGCCGGAGATCGCCGCGCTGGCGCGCGAGGTGGCCGACCGCTACGCGGGCACACTGGCCGACGTCCTGCGGCTGGCCATCCCGCCCCGGCACGCCGCGGCCGAGGCCGCCCCGGCGGGCCCGGCCGGTGCCGGCCCGGCCGATGGCGGGGGCGGCGGGCGGCCACCGGCGCCCGCGCCAGGGTCCTGGGCCCGGTACCCGGCCGGGCCGGCCTTCCTGGCCGCCCTCGCGGACGGGCGGGCGCCGCGCGCGGTCTGGACGGCCTTGCCGGGGCCGGACTGGCCGGCCGAGATAGCGCTGGCCGCCGCGGCCACCGCGGCCAGCGGGCGGGGCACCCTGATCGTCCTGCCCGATGCCCGTGACCTGGGCCGCACCGACCAGGCGTTGGCCAGTGTGCTCGGGCCGGGCAGCCACGCCTGCCTGGCGGCTGGCCTCGGCCCGGCCGAGCGCTACCGGCGCTGGCTGACCGTCTCCCGCGGGCAGGTGCGGGTGGTCGCGGGCACCCGGGCCGCCATGTTCGCCCCGGTACACGACCTGGGCCTGGTCGTCATCTGGGACGACGGGGACGACCTGCATGCCGAGCCGCGTGCCCCCTACCCGCACGCGCGGGAAGTGCTGGCACTGCGCGCACACCGGGCCGGGGCGGCGGCCCTGATCGGCGGGTTCGCCCGCACCGCCGAGGCGACCAGCCTGGTCAGCAGCGGTTGGGCGGCCGCGCTTGCCGCCGCCCGCCCGCAACTGCGCAGGTGCGTGCCGAAGGTCAGCGCGGCCGGCGCCGACACCGAACTGGCCCGGGACACCGAGGCCCGGTCGGCCCGGGTTCCCGGCCTGGCCCTGCGCGCGGCCCGCGCCGGGCTGGGGCACGGCCCGGTCCTGGTGCAGGTACCCCGCCGCGGTTATGTCACCGCCATGGCCTGCGAGAACTGCCGGGCCAGCGCCCGCTGTGCGGTCTGCGGGGGGCCACTGGCCCTCGCCACTGGGACCGGCCCGGCGGCCTGCCGCTGGTGTGGCCGGTCCGACCCGGACTGGCGCTGCCCGGCCTGCGGCGATCCCCGCATGCGGGCGGTGGTGACCGGCTCCGGGCGGACCGCGGAGGAACTGGGGCGCGCCTTTCCGGGCACCCCGGTCGTGGTGTCAGGGAGCGCCGGTGTGGTGACTGCAGTCCCGGCAGCCCCGGCGCTGGTGGTCGCCACCCCCGGGGCCGAGCCACGCGCCGAGGGAGGGTACGCGGCAGCCGTTTTGCTGGATGGCTGGGTGCTGCTGGGACGCCCCAGCCTGCGGGCGGCGGAGGAGGCGCTGCGCCGCTGGCTGAACGCCGCCGCGCTGGTCCGGCCGGGCCCGGCGGGCGGCGAGGTGGTCGTGGTGGCAGAGGCCAGCCTGCCGGCGGTGCAGGCGCTGATCCGCTGGGATCCGGTCACCCACGCCGAGCGGGAGCTGGCCGAGCGGTACGCCCTCCGGTTCCCGCCAGCCGTCCGGATGGCTGCCGTGTCCGGCCCGGAGCGGGCGGTGGCCGCGCTCATGGCGGCGGCAGAACTGCCGCCCGATGCGGAGGTGCTCGGTCCGGTCACCTCCGATGGCGCTGCCGCACCGGCCGGGAACGGGCCGGGCCAGCGGCCAGCGGACACCGTCCGGATGCTGGTCCGGGTACCCAGATCCGATGCGTCGGCGCTGGCTGGGGCGCTGCAGGCGGCCCAGGCGGTACGGAGCGCGCGCAAGGCCGCGGGCCCGGTCCGGGTGCAGCTTGACCCGGCCGAGCTGATCTGAGTACCCGCGAGAGGCCGTAGGGTGCTGGAGTGGCTACCTCACCAAGGACCCCACGTTCGGGTGCCGGCCTGCCCGGGGCCAGCGAGCCGGAGCGGGCCGGGAGCGCCGGCGGCGACGGCGGTGGCCAGCCTGGGGATCCCGGCACCGGCCGGGCCAGCGGGCCTGCGGCTGGGCCGCGCCGCACCGAGCAGATGCGGCTGCCGCCGGTCCGGCTGGCGCCCCGCGAGGAACTGGCCGGGTCGGCCCGGGTGGCGCCGCTGCTGCGGGCGGCCCGGCAGGTAGCGCGCTGGCTGGGGCCTGCGGGCCAGGAGGTGGCCGCGGATGGCACGCTGGCAGCCACCACCGCGGCCGCCGCCGCCACCGAACTGGAACTCACGCCGGGGGAACTGGACGCGGCGTGGCGGGTCGCTGCCCGGACTCATATGCTGGCGGTGACCAACTTCCGCGCGGTCACCGGCAGCCAGGTCAACGTGCTTGCCGCCGGTGACGCCGAGCAGGTGCTCGCCGTCTGGGACGAGGCTCTCACCCTGATGCTCGGCGCGGAGGACCTCGATGGCATGGCCACCGCGCTGTATACCGTCGGCGGCCCGGTGAAGATGGATGCCCTGTTCGAGGCGTACGTGGCAGCCGCCGGGAGCGCGGGCGGCCAGCCGGGCCGGGCAAACCCCGGCGGGGACCCGGACCAGGACCAAGCCGCCGGCCTGTCCCTGGCGCTGGAGGCGCTGGCCGACCTTGGGGTGGTCGAACTGGGGACCGACGAGGCCGCGGGTGGCCTGACGGTGACACTGTCCCGGCTGGGAACCTGGGGCGTGCACCGGCGGCTGCGTGCCCAGGGCTGGCATGTGCCCGTGCTGGGCGGCGGTGCCCGCGGCGACGCCGCGGCGCTGCTGGCCACCCTGGCCAGCTGCGACGTGGAGGACGGGGAAGCGGAGATCGCGGCCTGGCTGGCGGTGCGCAGCAGCGCGGACGCCGCCCGGGAACTGGTCGAAGCCGCCCGGCAGGGATCGCCCGGGCTGCGTGGCGCCGGCTTCGCGGTGCTTGACCGGGTAGGCGCCGACGCCGTGCCCACCGTCCGGTCCGCACTCGACGACCCGGTGCTGCACGCGCACGCGGCGGTCTGGCTGCACGAGCACGGGGAGGAAGCCGACCTCGGCCCCGGCGACCGGGCCTGGCTGCTGGTGGACCTGGGTGCCGGGCTGCTGGAGGAGGCCGACCCGCGGGACGTGGTCGCCGAACTGCTGCCGGACGTGCCGCCCGCCGCGCAGGCCGAACTGGTGGCCGGGCTGTGGGAGGTGAGCCACCCCAGTGTCACCGACCTGCTGACCGCGCTCAGCGATCACCACCCGGACCCGGCGGTGGCCAGGGCGGCCAGGAAGGCGGCGTTCAAGGCGCGGTCACCGCTGTCCGGCCGGGCAGCCCGGGCGCGCAAGGCAGGAAAGACTCCGCGGAGTCCATAGAATTTCCGGCGGGATGTGAACGCCGAAAGGACGGTGCCACCATCAGCGTCAAGCCGATCCGCATTTTTGGCGACCCGGTGCTGCGTACCCCCGCCGACCCGGTCACCGATTTTGACGCCGAGCTGCGCAAACTGGTCGCGGATCTGACCGAGACCATGCTGGACGCGCCGGGCGTCGGCCTGGCCGCGCCGCAGATCGGAGTGGGCCTGCGGGTGTTCGCTTACCACATCGACGATCAGCTGGGTCACCTGATCAACCCGTCCCTGGAGCTGTCGGCCGAGGATGAGACCGACGACGAGGGCTGCCTGTCCTTCCCCGGCCTCACCTATCCCGTCAAGCGCGCCTACGGCGTGGTGGCCAAGGGCTTCAACATGTACGGCGAGCCCGTCACCCTCACCGGCAGTGGCCACCTGGCGCGTTGCGTCCAGCACGAGACCGACCATCTGGACGGGGTGCTGTTCATCGACCGTCTCGACCCGGCGCAGCGGAAACTGGCCATGCAGGAGATCCGTCAGGCGGAGTGGTGGGGCGAGCCCGTGCCCGAGGTCAGGATTTCGCCGCATCGCACCTGGGGCAAGGCGTTCTGAGGTGCGGCTGACCGGGCCTGCCCACGCGCCGCCAGTGGCCACTGCGGCGGGCTGCCTGCTGCCCGGCGGCAAGGTGGCGGGCTAGCCGATGCGGCTGGTGTTCGCCGGCACCCCGGCGGCAGCGGTGCCCTCGCTCGACGCACTGCTGGCGTCCCGGCATGAGGTGGCCGCGGTCATCACCCGCCCGGACGCACCCGCTGGCCGCGGCCGCCGGATGGGGCCCAGCCCGGTGGCGGAACGGGCCACCGCGGCCGGCCTGACGGTGCTGAAACCGCCATCCCCCCGGGACGAGGCGTTCCAGGGCCGGCTGCGGGCGCTGGCACCGGACTGCTGCCCGGTCACCGCCTACGGCGCGCTGATCCCGCGGGCGGCGCTGGAGATCCCCCCGCACGGCTGGGTCAACCTGCACTTCTCGCTGCTGCCCGCCTGGCGCGGCGCGGCACCGGTGCCGCATGCCATCGCCCACGGCGACGACATCACCGGCGCGACCACCTTCCGGCTAGTCGCCGAGCTGGACGCCGGTCCGGTCTACGGCGTGCTGACCGAGCCCATCAGCGACATCGACACGGCCGGCGACCTGCTGGCCCGGCTGGCCCGGGCCGGCGCGGGCCTGCTGGTCGCCACCCTGGACGGGATCGAGACGGGACAGCTGCAGGCCCGGCCGCAGCCCGTCGACGGGGTGAGTTACGCGCCCAAGCTCACGGCCGGAGATGCTCAGGTGCGCTGGCAGGCCCCGGCGTTCGTGGTCGGCCGCCAGATCCGCGCGTGCACACCCGCGCCGGGGGCGTGGACGCTGCTCCGGGGCACCCGGCTCAAGCTCGGGCCGGTGCGGGTGACCCCGCCCGCGCAGACCGCAGCCGGGGCGGCGCAGGGCGGCACCGGGCCCGCCCTGGCTGGGAACGGGCAGGCCCCGGATGAGACTGGGCAGGCCCCCGTGGCCCCGGCTGGGACCGGGCTAGCACCCACGGGGACCGGGCCAGACCCGACGGGAACCGGGCCTGCCCTGGCGGCCCCGGGCCCGCTCGCGCCCGGGGAACTGTGGGTCAGCAGGGCCGGGGTGTTCGTGGGCACCGCGACCGAGCCGGTCGAGCTGGGGGACCTGCAGCCGCCGGGCAAGCGGCCGATGGCGGCCGCAGCGTGGGCGCGCGGGCTGCGCCTGGATCCGGCCGGCACCGGTCATGCCTCCCTGGTCTTCGGCTGACATGGCGCGCCATCCAGCGGACAGGCCTGCCCGGCCCTCCCCGGCCGGCCAGCCAGCGCAGCCGCCCGGCCACCGGCGGCCTGCGGGCAGGCCGCGCGCCGATCCTGCCCGGCGGGTGGCGCTGGATGTGCTGCGGGCCACCCGCGAGCGCGACGCGTACGCGAACCTGCTGCTGCCCGCGCTGCTGCGCGAGCGTGGCCTGACCGGCCGGGACGCCGCGCTGGCCACCGAGCTGTGCTACGGCACCCTGCGCGGGCTGGGCACGTATGACGCGGTGATCGCGGCCTGCAGTGCCCGCAAACTGGATCGGATCGACCCGCCCGTCCGGGACGTGCTCCGGCTGGGAACCCACCAGCTGCTGGCCACCAGGGTCGGCGCGCACGCTGCCGTCGCCACCTCGGTGGACCTGGCGAAACAGGCCGCTGGACCGGGCGCCGCCGGTTTCGTCAACGCCATCTTGCGCCGGGTGTCCAGCCGGGACCTGGCTGCCTGGATCGACGCCGTCGCGCCCAGCCGGGCCGCTGACCCGGTCGGGCACCTGGCCGTCCGGTACAGCCACCCGCGCTGGATCGTCACCGTCGTCAGCGAGTCGCTGGGGGAGGATCCCGGGACCGGCCTCACCGAGACCGAGGCCGTGCTGGCCGCCTCCTCGACGCGCCCCCTGGTGACCCTGTGCGCCGTGCCCGGACTGGCCAGCCAGGCGGAACTCGTCGCCGGGGGCGCGGAGACCGCCCGGTGGTCGCCGTTCGGCGGATACCTGGAAGGTGGCGACCCGGGGGCGGTCACCGCCGTGCGGGAGGGGCGGGCGGCGGTGCAGGACGAGGCCAGCCAGCTGGCGGCGCTTGCACTGACCAGGGTCGAGGTGGACGCCCCCGACCGGCGCTGGCTCGACCTGTGTGCCGGGCCAGGCGGCAAGGCGCGGCTGCTGGCCGGGCTCGCGGCCACGGCCGGCGCCCGGCTGGCCGCCACCGATGCCCGGCCGCACCGGGCCCGGCTGGTCCGGGCGGCGACCGCCGCCAGCCAGGCGGCTGGCGTGGTGGTGGCCGACGGCACAGTTCCGGCCTGGCGGCCGGGTTCGTTCGACCGGGTGATCGCCGACGTCCCGTGCTCCGGGCTGGGCGCCCTGCGGCGGCGGCCGGAGGCGCGCTGGCGCAAATCCCCGGGGGACGTGGCCGGGCTCGGCGGCTTGCAGCGGGACCTGCTGGCCAGCGCGATCGACGCGGCCCGTCCCGGCGGCGTGATCGCCTACGTCACCTGTTCCCCGCATGCCGGCGAGACCCGCGCGGTGGTCGCTGATGTGCTGCGCGGCCGCACCGATGTCACCGTGCTCGACGCACCCGCGGTGCTCGCCGAGGTGCCGGACCTGGCCTGCCCGGCGCCGGACGGGAAGTACGCGCAGTTCTGGCCGCACCGCCATGGCACCGACGCGATCTTCCTCGCCCTGCTCCGGCGTGGCCCCGCTGCCGCTAGCAGCTGATCCTCCCTCGTGAACATGGGCGATGCCGGCTGCGGTGCGTAGTGTCTAGTAGATAAGACTTATACTGTCTGAGCTATTAGACTTAAGGCATAAGGCCGATGCGGAAACGCATGGTGGTCAAACACCTCGCGCGCACGGCTGCCGGAAGTCAGCAGATGACGGTCGGCATGAGAAATGGATCTGCCCATGCGGCAGGCACTCCGCACCCGTTCCCCGGCACGGCGAGGTGACGGCGGGCGTGGTGCGGAGCCTGCAGGCCGCCATGGCGTGCTTACCAGAGGGCTGGCTGCAATGAACTACACCGCGCGCTGCCACCGGGAAGGACACTGGTGGGTCGTCGATGTGCCGGAACTGGGTCACACAACTCAAGCGCGACGCCTGGACAAGGTCGAGGAGATGGTGCAGAGCCTGGTCCAGATGTTCGCCGGCCCTGACGCGGCGGCCACCACTGTCACCGTTGACGTTGTCTTCGCTGACGAGGAGACCCGGGTGGAGGTCGAACTGGCTCGTGACAGCCGGAGCCACGCCCTGGCGGCCCAGCGGGAGGCCACCGATCGACTGAGCGCGGCGGCTCACCGGCTCGCGGCGCAGGGGATAAGCGTCCGGGATATCGGCGCCCTGCTGGGCTTGTCGTATCAGCGGGCACAGCAACTCACCCGGTGAGAGCGCGGCTGCCGCCGCGGCGCAGGCGGGTGGTGCCGATGTCCGCCCGCTGGCCCTGGCGGTAGCCGGCCCCGTAGCCACTGCCGCTGTAACTGACGCGGGATGTGCGGGTGACCGGGTAAGCCTGCTCGACCGTGCGCCGGATGACCTGGCTGCGGTCGGCCAGCACCAGCGCGGTCCGGTCGCCGAAGCCGGCGCTGGTGGCGGTCGCCCGGGCGGCAGCCTCGTGCTCGGCCGCGCGGACCCGGGACACCACGGCGGCCGCGAAGCCCAGCAGCCAGCTGCGCCGCCAGGCACGCGGGTTCCGGCTCCAGGCGGGCATCTGCGCGGCGGCCAGGCCCTGCCACATCTGCACCAGCAGTGAGGTGTACAGGACGTCGGTGCGCTCAAGGTCGGAAGCGAAGCCGAACATGTGAATGCGGGAGCCGGGACCGGTACGGGACAGGATGATGCACTGGCAGCGCAGCGCGGACGCCAGGCCGCACAGCAGATGGGCCTGCACCCGGGCCCAGGGATTGTCCACGTCGATGACCCGGTCCGCGGGCCGGTCGGTCTCCGGGCGCTCGGCGGCGAGCAGGGCGCGGTCGATGCCGTATTTCGCCATCAGCTCGGCGGCCTTGCCGGTCAGCGCCTGCGCCTCGGCCGGGGTGACACCCGGGTCCTCGGCCTTGGCCAGCAGCTTGCGCACCCGGGCGAGCAGCGGGTCGCCTACCTCGGTATTCACGCACTGGCCTCCTTGCCGGGAGCTAGCGACTCGAACGTGTGATCGAACGTTAGCGGGAGGTGGTGACATTCTCGCCGCGGCGCCACGCGGCACCTTACCGGTTGCCGGGCCTGGTCCGGTGCCAGTGGCGGCCGGGTGGGAGCGGTGGTTCACCCCTGTCACCACCCCCGTGGGGAGCTGGCCGCCGTTTACACTCGCCGGTATGGCCGTCCAGCTGGCGCCGAGCATTCTGTCCGCCGATTTCGCCAGGCTCGCCGACGAGGCCGGCGCCGTCGCCGGGGAAGCCGACTGGCTGCACATCGACGTCATGGACAACCACTTCGTGCCGAACCTCACCATCGGCCTGCCCGTGGTGGAATCGCTGATCAAGCACACCAGCCTGCCGCTGGACTGCCATCTGATGATCGAGGATCCGGACCGCTGGGCTCCCGCCTACGCCGAGGCCGGGGCGGGCAACGTCACTGTGCATGCGGAAGCCGCGCAGGCGCCGGTGCGGCTGCTGCGGGCGATCCGGTCGGCTGGTGCCCGGGCCGGGCTCGGCATCAACCCGGCCACCCCGGTGGAGCCCTACGCCGACCTGCTGCCCGAGATCGACATGCTGCTGCTGATGACGGTCGAGCCCGGTTTCGGCGGCCAGCCATTCCTCGACCTGGTGCTGCCGAAGCTGCGCCGGGCGCGGGAACTGGTGGCCCGCCTCGGCGGCTCGGTCTGGCTGCAGGTGGATGGCGGGGTGAGCGCGGCGACGATCGAGCGGTGCGCGGAGGCGGGTGCGGACGTCTTCGTGGCCGGGTCGGCGGTTTACCACGCCAGCGATCCAGCGGCAGCCGTGCGTGGGCTGCGCGCCCAGGCAGAGCGGGCGACGGCCAGCGCGGGCTGGGCCGGTAGCCCCGGCCAGCCGCGGTGACCAGCGCCCGGCTGGCGCTGGCCGCCCACGCCCACGGCGCGTAGTCTGCGATCCGGGTGGCCGGGACGCCACCGGTGGCCCCGGGAAAGTTCGCGCCGGGATGTCGATCCCGGGCGGTAACGATCGTCGGGGTAAGTGACACGTTCCCACCACTACACCGGAAGGACATTCGTCATGGCCGAGTACATGATCTTGATCTACGAGGACGAGAACGGCTATGCGACCGCCTCGCCCGACGTATTCCAGCAGGTCATGGAGGCGCACAACCGCTTCGCACAGCATGTCGACGCCAAGGGCGGCAAGCTCGTCGCCGGCAACGCGCTGCAGCCGACCAGCACCGCCACCAGCATCCGCGGGGATGTGGTCACCGACGGCCCGTTCGCCGAGACCAAAGAGGCACTG
>Ga0306920_100015430_pt1 | contig 10472 bp, 1 predicted proteins | sample flu12Cox44000170_FD_204666 | JGI IMG/M metagenome (GOLD analysis project Ga0306920, IMG submission 204666) | Lab enrichment of tropical soil microbial communities from Luquillo Experimental Forest, Puerto Rico - flux4day.12C.oxic.44.000.170 (v2)... | ecosystem: Environmental > Terrestrial >... | reverse complement strand
CGGACGCCTGGCGCACGCCGCTCCCGACCGAACAGCAACTGTTCGAGCTGCTGAAAGTTAAGCCGGAGGCGGAACTACCCGGCATCACCAATTTGTTCCGGTTCCGCGAGCTGGCGGACACGGTCGCGGCGGCGGGGGACGGCTGCCACGAGCTCCCGTTCGAGGATTGGCAGGGGATCAGCGCAATCGAGGACGCGCCCTATCGGCGTCCGCTGAAGCAGACCCGGTCGATCTACCGCGGCAATGATCTGCGTCATTTGCTGCCGCTCGGCAGGTTGGAAGCGCTCGCGCTGCCGGGACAGAACTACACGCTCGCGTTTACTCGGGACCTATTGACAGAGGTTTATCGCCGCCGCGAACCTCCGGAGGACCTATTGCCCGACCGCGCTGGCGTATTGCGGGAGGCCGGCTATGTCGATCTCGACGAGGACGGCAACTGGTGGATGCCTTCCGGCCGCGTCTTCTATTCGAGAGAGGAGGTCGACAGTGCAGCGCATGAACTCTCTGAGGCGCTGCCACATTTCTTCGTGGTGCGGCGCTACCGCAACGCATTCGGCAATGTCACGCACGTCGATCACGACCGCCACGATCTGAGCCCAACCGAGACGACGGACCCGGTCGGCAACGTCGTCCGCGCCGAGTTTGATTACCGGGTGCTGTCGCCGCGGCTGATCACCGACCCCAACGGCAGCCGCTCCGAGATCGCCTTTGATACGCTCGGCGTGGTCGCCGGCACGGCGGTGATGGGGAAGGCCGGCGAAAACCTCGGCGATTCACTGGACGGCTTCGACCCGGATCTCGCCCAGCCCCAATTGGCGGCCTTCTTCGCCGATCCGCACGGCCGCGCCTTGCACCTGCTCGGTAATGCGACGACTCGCATCGTGTACGACGTTGAGCGTTATTTCTCGTCGGATAAACCGGTTTTCGCGGCGGCGATCGCGCGCGAGACGCATTTTTCCGATCTGCGGCTGGGCGAGCGGACGAAAACCCAGCTCAGCCTGCACTATTCCGACGGCTTCGGCCGCGAGATCCAAGCGAAGCTGCAAGCCGCTCCCGGTCCGATCACCGAGGCAGGCCCGGATGTCGCACCGCGTTGGATCGGCAGCGGCTGGACGATCTTCAACAACAAGGGCAAGCCGGTCCGGCAATACGAGCCGTTCCTGAGCGCCTCGCACGATTTCGAGTTCGCCGTGATCAAGGGGGTCAGCCCGATCCTGTTCTACGACCCGGTCGAGCGCGTCGTCGCCACGCTGCACCCGGAAAAGACATATCAGAAGGTGGTATTCGATCCCTGGCGGCAGACGAGCTGGGACGCCAATGACACGGTAACCGCCGACCCCGCCGCCGATCCGGATGTCGGCGCTTATTTTCGGCGCCTCCCGGACAGCGACTATCTGCCGACCTGGTATCGGGAGCGGATCGACGGCGGCAAGGGCCCGGCCGAAGCGGTGGCCGCGGAAAAGGCCGCCCGTCATGCCGACACCCCAGCCGTCGCCTTCTTCGACACGCTCGGCCGAATCTTCCTCGGGATCGACGACAACGGCGGCGACCGGAAATACCGGACGAGGACCTTTCTCGACATCGAGGGCAACCGCCGCGCCGTCGTCGATGCGCTCGACCGGGTGGTGATCCACTGTGATTTCGACATGGGCGGCGTGCAGCTCCATGAAGCAAGCATGGAGGCCGGCGAGCATTGGCTGCTGAAGGATATCGGCGGCAGGCCGGTGCGCTCGTGGAACAGCCGTCTTTACGAGGTCCGCACCGAATACGACGCACTCAGGCGGCCGATCCGCTCTTTCGCGCGCGGCGGCGATCCCTACGAGCGCAACGCCCGGCCGTTTCCCGAAGAAATCCTGTTCGAACGGACCATCTACGGCGACGGCACCGACAGCGGATTGACCGAGCATCGGCAGCGCGCGGCGAACCTGCGCGGCAAGCTCTACCGGCATTTCGACACGGCGGGGATCGTCACCACCGATCAGTACGACTTCAAAGGCAATCTGCTGCACAGGGAAGGACAATTCGCGCGCGATTACCGGAGCTTGCCCGACTGGGCGCGCGACCCCGGCATCGAGGCCGAGCGGTTCGCCAGCAGCACCACCTACGACGCGTTGAACCGGCCGGTGACCGTGACCAGCCCTGACGACAGCGTCTATTACGCCGGCTACAACGAGACGGGCCTGCTGGCGAGGATCGACGTCGCATTGCGAGGAAGGCAACGTGACCGGAAACCGCTGCGGACGCATTTCGTGCGCCGCATCGACTACAATGCCAGGAGCCAGCGCACCCGCATCGAATACGGGAATGGCGCGTATTCGACTTACGAGTATCACGAGAAGACCTTTCGGCTGGTCCTGCTAACGACATTGCGCGCGTCGGAGCATGACGGGCTGAGCACGCAGATTTTCGCCGATGCTTCGCGGATCCAGGATCTGCATTACACCTATGACCCGGCCGGCAATATCACTGAGATCATCGATCACGCTTTGCGCACGGTGTTTCACCGCAACCGCAAGGTCGATCCCGTCTGCCGCTACATCTATGATCCTCTGTACCGGCTGATCGAGGCGACCGGTCGCGAAAACATCGGGCAGACGGAATTCGACTTTGCGCCGCCCTACGGCTATTACCGCGACGACCCGTTCGTCGGCGCCGCGCAGCTCGGCGATCTGCAGTCTCTGCAACAGTTCGCCGAGCATTACGAATACGATCCCCTCGGCAATTTCCGCAGCCTCGTCCACCGCGCCGAGCATGGCAGCTGGTCCCGGCACTATGCCTATCTCGAAGACAGCCTCCTCGAACCCGAAAAACATAGCAATCGCTTGAGCCAAACGAATTTACAGGAGGACGGCAGGCGCGGGCCGCAGCGCTACCTCTACGACGTCAATGGCAACATCATGCAGATGCCGCACCTGCCGGTAATGCAATGGGATTTCATGGATCGGCTGGCCGCCAGCGCGCGGCAGGTAGCGAACGGCGGCGGCGCGGAGACGACGTTCTACCAATACGACGCCGCCGGCCAGCGCGTTCGCAAAGTCACCGAGCGGCGCAATGGTACGCGCAAAGGCGAGCGGCTCTATCTCGGCGGTTTCGAGATCTTTCACGAATACGATCGAGACGGCGACCAGATCGTATTGGAGCGCGAAACGCTGCACGTCATGGACAACAAGGAGCGCATCGCGCTCGTCGAGACCTTGATTCGCGAGCACGCGTATCCAGTGCCCGCGCCCGACCCCGTCCAGCGCTACCAGCTCGCCAATCACCTCGGCTCGGCGACGCTCGAACTGGACGAGGCGGCGCGGCTGATCTCCTACGAGGAATACGCGCCCTATGGCTGTACGGTGTATCAAGCCGGCCGTCATGCCGCCGAGGTTAGGCAAAAACGCTATCGATATACCGGCAAGGAGCGGGACGAAGAGAACGGCTTCAGTTACCACGGTGCGCGCTACTGCGCACCCTGGCTAGGGAGGTGGGCTAGTTGTGATCCTGCGTCACTCAGTGACGGTCTGAATGTGTACCGATATGCCTCCGCAAACCCAGTTGGGTTGAGCGATCGAAGCGGGCTTTACGGATGGAATGATTTCAACAAGGACGTTCAGCGAGGAAACAGATTGATTGGCGCAGTATTAATGCCTGGCGCCGCCGCGATTCAGGGGCTCGCGACTACGGTAACGCAGAAGGCGACGGAGGCGATCACAGGTACGGCGGCGGACGAGAGTGGGAAACCTCGACCCATCCCGGTTGAGAAGCGGGTTGAGGCTGCCACCGATGCGGTCATATCCCTCACCCCAGCAGCACCCGCGCATCATATTGCCAAAGCCATCACTAAGGCAGTAGTGGGCGCATACAAGGGCGAGATTACCAAAGCCGAAGCTGGCCTGGAAATCGCCAAGGCCGAGCCCACAGGACTCGTTGGTAAAGCTGCCGAAACCGAACAGGGATTGGAGAAGGCTAGCGCCGCGCAGAAGAAAGGCGACACCGGCAACGCAATACGAAACTACATCGACGCCGGCACCAGTTTTCTCGAGTTCATGCAGATCGGGGTGAGCCTTGGAGTTGAGGGAGTCCAAGGGCCCGGGAAGGGTCCCGCTGGCGGCGGAGATGGAGGCCCTGCAGCCGAGCCGCCTATCGCGGAGCCTCCAACGACGGCCACCGAAGATTTCGGTGAGGGAATCACGAGTTCATTTGGTGCAAGAGTTGACAATCCGAGCAACTTGCCGTCTCCAAAAAAACTTGATCCAGGATTTCCAGATTTTAATCCCGACCGTTATTCCGAGAACTGCGCTCCTGTTGCTGAGAAGGTAGACCGCTGGTTAGGAGGATCTAAAGACACGGCCCCGGTGGGGAACAGCCCAATGGTGTTGGCGAACAATTTTATCGAAGATGCTCTTCGCATCGCCGATGTCAAGGCCCGGCTCGAAGAAGCTGGACCAGGGTCGAGAGGGATCCTGAGCATTAAGTGGGAGGAGCGACCGGGCGGGGGTGAATCGGCGGGTCCTGTCGACATCGGGTCCGGGCACATCGTGAACGTTGTTAATTGGAAAGGTGGAGTAATTGCCATAGATGGGCAGAATATGACCTACGGATCGCTGACGGAAGTGGTGAACAATGGGCGCATACTTCCAATCGACTTAATGTGGTTTCGACGCACCTACTGAAACCCAGAAATACGTTCATTGCATGAAGGTTTGGGCAGAAGCTAAATTTCGACCGCCAGATTGTGCTCGGGGTGGTACTGCGTGCCGAGATGGCCAACCTGAGTATCGTCCGGATCATTCCGCAGCAGGCGCGATCGATGCCAACAAATTCACCAGCCATTATCTCAATCCGCCGGACCTCACCCCGTTGCCAATCACTACCTGGGATCTGTCATCCAACAGCCCGCCGGTGCGGCAGGCTGTCCCGCGGGGGGGCAGCCTGGCCAATCATAAGAACAGCGTTTGCGGGAGATGAGGCCACCAATCCGCTAGGCCCCAAGGGATAGGAGACGCTATGACTCCCGATGTCGCACGCTACCTCAACAGGACGGTCTTCGTTTCCATTCCTACGCTGTTCGAGGACGGAGCCTGCCGGCCGTTCAAGCTGTTGGGAGCGGAGCTGAATGGTTTATGGCTGCAGTCGGATGAACTGGCCCGCCGACTGCTGCCCGATGACAGACAGGATTTTGCATCGCTGGCGCCTGCGGTCTTTGTTCCATTCGCTCAGATCGCCGGCGTTTTGGTAGTCACCGGTATGCCACAGCAGAGTCCGCAAGATAAACCCAGCAGGCCCCGGAGAGTGCCGGCGACGACCAGGCGAAAAAGGTCGAGCGCGGAGCGCGGAGCGGCCGGGTGAATCGGAAGGAAGCAGAGCGGGAATCTTGAATTTCTTTAAAACCGCAATGACCAGGCTAGAGCGAGCCTGTCAGGAGGAAGGGAAATGCCGAGCCTTATCGTAATCAAGATTATTCCCAAAGCGACTGTCCATCCCGATACGTTTACCGGCTATCTGAATCCGGCCGGTCTAGGCCCGTTGCAGATCACGGCTTTTGATCTTTCGTTCAACAGTCCGACAGCGGGGCAGGTTATCGGCACGGCTTCCTATATCGCGTCGTCGACACCGCCCACTCCAACCTCGCCGCAGTCTGGTCCGCCAGCCCCGCCGCCCGTATTTGCATCACCCCAATATACCCCCGATCCGACGAGCGGCATCGTCCAGCAATACGACCTGTCGCCTGCGGACGTGGGATCCGGCGAGACGGCCTTCTACCAGCTCGAATCCGTGGCAACTGCGATCATCGAAGTCGCAGCGGCCGCGAAATTCGAGAACCTCAGGCTCACGGCTCAGTGGGGAAGCGGCGCGGGCGCCATTGCGGTTCCTGTCAGCCAGGATTTTTACGATGTCACCCTCGCCGCAGCCCCGGCGCCCGATCTGAATGCGTGGAGCCCGTCAACCTCCGCAACCGATCCCATCCCCGATCCGTGGGGCAAGCTAGTACCGACCCTTTACTTCCAGCTGCCGAAGCCCCCGGCTGCGGCCAAGGCGCCGACATTGCAGCTGCCCGGCGACGGTACGCCTCCTCGTTTCGACGCGCTGCTGAGCGCGGCACAGCTTATTCTCCAGTCCGATCCGGGGGCGTCCGTTAGCCCGGCCACGACTATGTTGGCGGCGGCGGGCGCTTCCAGCCTGCAGTTCCCCTCGACGACCACGGGCATCAGTGCCGGCATGAGCGTTTCAGGCACCGGGATTCCTGTCGGCACGACCGTGCTCTCGATGGACCCGGCCACGGGTATCGTCACGCTGAGTCAGGAGGTTTCGACCGTCGTGCCCGCGGGCACGACCGTGACTTTCGCGCCGAATCTGGCCGCCCTGAGCGTCGATCAATGCCGGAACATCGCTTATGAAATCGTCTGGAGCCAGCAGCCGCCTCCGCCCACGCCGCCCGATTTGGTTGAAGAGCTCTATACGGACCCGCCCAATAGCGGAACAATGCTAAAGGGAAGCAGCAGCACCACGCCGAACAAATTCGAGGGCGAGCGTCAGCAATTCGAGGGGCAGCTCAAGAGCTACTACACCCTCGCCAATGCGGCGGCGGATCGCCTCACCAGTTTCATCTTTTCACTGTCGGCCGCCATTGCGTGCCAGCAGCAGAGTCTTGCAGCGACGCAGGCGCTGCTGAATTTTCCGGCCATTCCGGGCGTGGCGGGCGGCGGCTCGGCAGACATCGAGGTCATTCTCACCGGCATTGGGCCGGCCGGGTCGGTGACGAATTTCGGTGTCCCGGCTGCGTATTTCTACGCGCTTGCGGCCAAATTGCCTCCCCAGGTCACGGCCCAGCAGCGTTACGCGCTGGCGACGCGCGAGGCATTGACCGACCTCTTCGCCGATCTGACCTCAGCCGTCAATGCCGGGATCGTCACCGATTCGGAGAGCTTTGCGGCCTCGGTTTTGGGCGGCGCGCCGCCCGCGGCGGGCAGCATCAACGCCGCGCAGGCGGCCCGCCGGTTCGCAGCACTCTACGTTCCGATCGGGACCACGACGCCGCTTGCCCCGCTCGACAGCATTGCGTTGCGGACCGTCAGCGACGCCGTTTTGGGAAACACGCTGACCTTCGGGTCGGTTGCTGGCGTCAATACCGGCATGACCGCCGCCAACCCGAACATTGCTCCCGGCACGACAGTTGCGGGCGTCACGGTCGCGAGTGGTTCGGTGACGCTGAGCGCGCCGATCCTGAACTACGTCCCCGCCGGGAGCAGCATCGTCTTCACCCCGCCATATTCGGCCGGCTTGCAGGCGCTGATCCAGTCCTGGCTGAGCTTTCCGCCAACACCCGGCGGCACGATCAGCAGCCTCTCGTATCAGCCGGATGACGACGACACAAAGTTCTGGCCGGGTGCGGCAAAAGCTCAGCCCGCCGCATTTCTCGACTTGGTGCTGTCCGCGCTTACGCAGGGCTCGATGCTGCCGCCGCCGTTTTCCGGCGCGCTCGGCGACGCGATCACGAGCAATTTGTTGTCCTCGGCGACGGTCACCGCCCTCGCGGCGGTGACCAGCCAGCAATGGACCAAATTCTTCCACGACAATCCGACGTGGCTGCCGAGCTTCACCTTGCCCGGCGACACCGCGGCCCGCATCGCCGCCTTCATCCGCCAGGTGCAGAAATTCTTCGCCGTGGCCTCCGGCGGGCCCTCGAGCCCTTTCATTCTGGCGACCACTGCCGCCACTGCGGCCGGCGGCATCGTGCTGCAGGTTCCGCCGACCCACGCGATCACCCCAGGGATGGCTGTGAGCGGTCCGGGCATCGCCAGTGGCACTACGGTATTGGGCATCGCGCCGTCGGCGCCTGCCGCGACGACGTCGGTGACGCTGAGCAAACCCGTATCGAGCCCGGGCGGCGTTACCCTGAATGCCAATATTACGTTCAGCATGACCGTTGTGGCCGGCGCTGCTGCGGCGTCACCCGCGCTGCCGGGACTGACGCAGGATTGGCTGGCCGCCTGTCTGATGGCCTACGGCGCCTACACGCTGGGCAACGGCTTCAACTTGCTGCGACTGCAGGCCGCTGCAGCGTCGCCAGGCGTTTTCCCCGGTGATCGAGCCGGCCAGGCTTGGGTTGTCGATGCGCTCGTCACACTCGACGCGCTCTACCAGATTATCAAACCAGTGGCGCTGCCGGCGTCGGTGCCAGCGGCCGATGCGGCGGCGTACACATTCTCGATTGTCGAGGCGCTTTACGCGCGCGGCTTCACCTCGGCCGCCCGCATCACCGAGCTTTCAGGCACCAACTTCCTGGAGGCGCTGGCCGGAACCGTCGCCTATGATTTGGCTGCCGCGATCTACACCTCGGCGTCTGCCATCGCGCCGCCAGCGCCATTGGCAGCGCCGGGCGGCGGCTTCAAGCCGGTCAACCCGGATGGGGCGCTGACCAATTGCATCCCGCCGCCCTGTTCCTCGCCACTCGGTCCTGTCACTTACCTGAGCGAACTTCTGAAGCTGTCGGAAATCTCGACCTGCGAGGCACCGATGGCGGCCCCGCTGTCATTACCGACGAACGCCGATACGCCTTCCGGGGCGGCCTTGCCCTTCGTCTCGTCTGCCGGCGTGATCCCGGGCATGCTGGTGACCGGGACCAATATTGCAGACGCCACGGTAGTCAAGAGCGTCGCCCCAACCTCCGTCACCTTGAGTCAGCCGGTCTCGGGCGATGTCCCGGACAAGACCAATATCACCTTTGCGGCGCCGGCATTGGGCACAGTGCTGGGCTCGCGCCGCGGCCCGGTCGGCAATCTCGCGGCTAGCTGCGCCAATCTGGAAACGCCGCTGCCGCTGATCGACATCGCCAACGAGTGCCTGGAGTATATGGCCTCGCAGGTGATCTCGCATGCGACGCCGATGCACGGCACGGTGTACGACACCTCGGCGGACGCCCTCGCCGGCCATGCGCTGTGTCGCGACGAGCCGTGCCCGGGGGAGGCAAAGCCCGGCTGCCATGATCCGGCACGGCTATTCGCGGCATTTCCCGAATATTCGACGCCCACGATCCCTGCCAGCAGCGGGGTCGAACCCGTCGTCTGGAACACGCTCAAATCCGACTTGTCCTCGTGCCGGCTGCCCTACTCGCAGGCGCTCGACGTCTCGCGCAGCTATCTGCGGCACTTCGGCAGCTGCCGCTTCGAGGAGATGCGGACCTTCCGCAAATGCATCACCGAATTCGTCCTCGATCCGGTCAACGAACCTGCAGGATTTGCGGATCACCTGTGGCGCTATCCGGTGCGGATCGACATCGCGCGGGAATATCTCGGCATTACCCCCGAGGAGTACGAGCTGTTGTTTCTCGGCGCCGCCGCCCCGCGCTGCGGCGGGCAGATCGGCCGCGGCGGCGATGCTCCGGCGCCGCGAGGTGCCGAAGCGGCACGCGGGCCGTGGCAGCTTTACGGCTTCGCCTCACCGGGTGAAGGCAATAATTCCTGGATCGGAACCGTCACCCAGCTCCCCGAGTTTCTCGCCCGCACCTGCCTTTCCTACTGCGAATTTTACGAGCTGTGGCAATCGGGTTTCGTCGGCTTCCTCAGCAATGACGAACGCGAGAACGGCAAGTTTCCGCAATGCGAGCCGTGCTGCCACGATGCGCTGTCGCTGCAGTTCCCGGACCAGGAGCGGAGCACCGAAGAGAGGCTGATCCAGCTCGCGGTTTTCATTCGACTGTGGCGCAAGCTAAAACAATCGTGCTGCCTGTGTTTTTCCATCGCCGAGCTGCGTGACGTCTGCGATGTGCTGCAGCTGTTCAACGGCACCGCGCCGAACCCCGACTTTGTCCGCCAGCTCGCCGCATTGCAGATATTGCGCGAGCAATTCCGCCTCGAACTTCACGATCCGCACGACAAGCCGGCGCCGACCGCGGTCGATGCCGACAGAACGCACATCCTGGCGCTGTGGGTTGGTCCCGCGGCCAAGAAGTGGGGGTGGGCGGTCCGCGAGCTCTGCGAGAAAATCGTTCTGTTCGCGCGGCGCCATAGCCGCTGCGAGCATCGCTCCGGCGATTTCGCGGCCGAGCTGGCGTCGCATCTGGATGCCCTTTCGAAATTGGCCGGCTTCGACCCAGCCTCGACCGTCGACAACTGGCATGCGCTGCCGACGCACAGCCTGCGGCTCGCCGAGGTCCTAACCAAGATCACCCAGTCGCGCGTCCGAATCGGGGAACTCCTGTATCTGTTCACAGCTGAGGACGATCCCGAGAGCGGCGGGCCGTTCCCGATGCAGTCAGAGGTCGAGGCAGTGGAGCTGCCGCTCGGCCTACCGAATGACGAACGCAGGTTTTCCCTCTGGCATTTGCGCCGGGAGCTGTTGGCGGCGGCCGTCGAAATTTCCGTTGCGAGCGAGCGCGATTGGCGAATTTCAGTCGAGGTAGATACACCAACCGAGGCGGATCGGAACGGGTGCGACGAAGAGCCGCCCAACGATATCGAGATTGCCGTCGAAGTCGCCAGGATCGC
>Ga0306920_100015429_pt1 | contig 10472 bp, 9 predicted proteins | sample flu12Cox44000170_FD_204666 | JGI IMG/M metagenome (GOLD analysis project Ga0306920, IMG submission 204666) | Lab enrichment of tropical soil microbial communities from Luquillo Experimental Forest, Puerto Rico - flux4day.12C.oxic.44.000.170 (v2)... | ecosystem: Environmental > Terrestrial >... | reverse complement strand
GAGCCGCCCGAGGGCGACGGACGTGGCCCGTGCGAGCGCGGCGTCGACCGCTGCCACCAGCTCGGCCCGGTCGGGCACCACCGCTCCCGCGGCCAGCGAGGGCGTGCCCGACCGCAGGTCGGCCACCTCGTCCACCAGCGGGTGGTCACCGTCGTGGCCGATGGCGGCCACCACCGGCGTGGTGGTGGCACAGACGGCCCGGCACAGGCTCTCGTCGCTGAACGGCAGCAGCGCGGTCGCGTCGCCCCCGCCCCGGGCGAGCACGATGACCTCGACGTCCGGCCGCCCGTCGAGGTCCTGGAGGGCGGCAATCAGGTTGTCGACCGCCCCCGGCCCCGACACCGTCGTCTCCCTGAACACCATCGGGTAGCCGGGGAAGCGGTCGGCCACGACCGACTCGATGTCGGCCCGGACCGCCGCCTCGTGACCGCAGACCACACCGATGGCGGCCGGCAGCCGCGGGATCCGCCGGCGCGGCCGCTGGATCAGTCCGTCGGCCTCCAGCCGCCGGCGGGTCTCGGCCAGCATGGCGGCGATGGCGCCCTCGCCGACCGGCACGACCTCCTCGGCCACCAGTTGCAGCTGGCCCCAGTCGGTGACCCACTCGAGGCGACCGGTCACGCAGACCCGTTCACCGGCGACGACGCGACACCGTGCCCGGCGGGCCGAGGGAACGCTGACGCTGACCTGAGACACCCGGTCGCGCAGCGTGAACCATTGCCGCCCGGTGCGGCCCGTCTGGGGGCGGTGGACCTCACCCTCGACGGCGACCTTCCCGATCGCGCCCGCCGCCTGCGCGATCAGCCCGGCCAGGCGGGCCAGGCTCAGACGGCGCGGGCCGGCGTCGCCGGCGTCGCCGGCGTCACCGGCCTCGCCGGTCTCGCCGGCGGTCGAGTCGAACAGGGTCACCGGGGGGCCATGCTCGCGCGCTGCATCCCGCCCCGCGAACGGGCGGCCGCGACGGGCCCGGCCGGCTCAGGCCGACTGCTCGCCTCTGGCGGCCAGCACCCGACCGCCGGTGTAGCGGGCCGGGGACAGGTCGAGCTCGGTCACGGGCCGGGGCGCCGCCGGGCTCATCCAGTCGCCGCCCAGGAGCTGGAGCCGGCCCGGCGCGCTGGCGACGTGCTCGATCATGAACAGCCGCTCGAGCTGGTCGGCCGGGAGCGGCGGGCTGAACAGGTAGCCCTGCATGACGTCGCACCCGTGCGCCTGGAGGAACTCCATCTGCTGCACGGTCTCGACACCCTCGGCCGTCACCTCGAGGTCGAGGCCGTGGCCGAGCGCGATCACGCTGGTGATCAGCGCGTACTGGCGGCGGTCGGCGATGTGGTCGACGAAGGACTTGTCGATCTTCAGCCGGTCGATGGGCAGCGAGGCGAGCGAGCTCAGCGAGCTGTAGCCGGTGCCGAAGTCGTCGATCGAGGAGTGCACGCCCATGTCCTTCAGGTCGAGCAGCGTCGCCCGCGTGCGCGCCGGGTCGTCCTTGGCCAGGCTCTCGGTCAGCTCGAGCTCCAGGCACCCGGGATCGAGCCCCGTCCGCCGCAGCACGGCCGCCACCATGTCTTCGACCTTGCGGTGGCGGAAGTCGCGGGCCGACAGGTTGACGGCGACCGACAGCGACCCGAACCCGCTGCGCTGCCACTCCGTGGCCTGCATGCACGCCCGTTCGAGGGCCCACTCGTCGAGCCGGACGATGAGGCCCGATTCCTCGGCCAGGTGGATGAACGCGCCCGGAGGCAGCAGGCCCTCCTTGGGGTGCTCCCAGCGGAGCAGGGCCTCGACGCCGACGATGGTCCCGTCCCGCAGGCCGACCTTGGGCTGGTAGTGCAGGCGGAGCTCGCCCCGCTCGATCGCGCTGTGCAGCTGCGACTCGAGCGAGACCCGGTCGCGGGCCCGGCGATCGTGGTCGGGCCGGTAGATCTCGTAGGCGTCCCGACCCCGCCGCTTGGCCTTGTACATGGCGGTGTCGGCGTTGCGGAGCAGGGTGTCGGCGTCCTTGCCGGCGGCCGGGAACCGGGCGGCGCCGACGCTGGCGGTCACGAAGACGTCGTGCCGCTGGGTCGTGAACGGGTGCTCGAAGGCGTCGACGACCGCCGCGCACAGGGCGGCGGCATCGTCGTGCGGGTCGAGGTCGTAGACGAAGGCGGCGAACTCGTCCCCGCCGATGCGCCCGACCAGCCCGCTGCGGCCGACGACGCGCTCGAGGCGCTGGGCGGCGAAGCGCAGCACGTCGTTGCCGGCGGCGTGGCCGAGGCTGTCGTTGATCTGCTTGAACCGGTCCAGGTCGACGAACAGCACGGCCACGCCGGTGCCGTCCCGCCGGCCGCGCGCCAGGGCCTGCCCGAGTCGGTCGACGAACAGGCTGCGCAACGCCACCCCGGTGAGCTGGTCGCGCTGGGCCAGCTGCTCGAGGCGGCCGGCCCGGCCGGCGAGGCGCAAGAGGTAGGCGGTCACGAGGGCGAGCACGACCGCCGTCCCGGCGGCCATCCACATCGGCTTGCGGATCGAGCCCTGCTGCGCGTACTCGGTGATCAGGACCGGTCCGGTCATGAGCACCAGCGCGGCGATGATGAAGCGGCGCCGGTCACCCAGGGCGCCGGGGATGGTCGAGCCGGCGGGGATGCCCGAGCCCATGGCCGGGTGGGCGCTGGCCGCCAGCCAGACCCCCAGCCCGGTCACGGCCGTGGCCACGGCCCAGCGGGGGTCGAGGGTGCCGCCGAGCGAGGAGCGGATGGCCTCGAGCCCCGAGGATGCCGAGATCAGCCAGAAGGCGGCGCAGGCGAGCCCGAACACCTGGCGCTCCTCGTCGTCGAAGCGCATCAGCAGCCCGGCGACCGAGACGAAGCACAGCCCCCCGGCGATGGTGGCGATGGCGAGGGTCACGGGCAGAGACCCGAACCCGGGAACGGTCGGCATCTGGAGGGCCGTGACCCACACCAGGAAGGCGAGGGCCAGGGGCACGAGGCACTCGCCCACCATGAGGACGAAGGCGTGGCCCGGCGCCCGGCCCCGGAGCAGCCCGAGGAGCCCGAGGACGGTGCAGGCAGCCGAGACGGCGTAGATCGTCACCCCGAAGGGGGTGGTGAACACGCCCGCGCCTTCCAGCCGGTACTCGACCAGGGGCGAGGCGGAGGCGACGGCCATGCCGACGGCCAACAGGACCCAGGGGGCGGCGTTGACGTTGTTGATGGCGGTCAGGTCGCCCGGCCGCCGGATCAGCACGATGACGGCCGCCGTCAGCCCGAACACCAGCGCCAGCCAGGGCCCGGCCATCCGCGACGGCCCGATCAGCGACGTGGCCGCCGCCAGGGTCGTGACGGTCACAAGGCCCCGCCGAGCCGCCCTGTTCACACTCCCTGGATCGTCAGGGCGGCCGCGGCCTTGAACGATTTAGGACGCCCTTAGCCCTTCTCGTTGCCCGGGATGATCGCAGGACGCTCATCGTTCCCTAACACGCGTCGAGTGGAGTAGGAGCCATGGCCGCCGACCGCGCCGCGCTCGCCCATCTGCTGCGGCGGGCCGGCTTCGCCCCGACCGCGGCCGAGATCGACACCGCCACGGCCGCCGGCTACGGCGCCACGCTCGACGCCCTGCTCGATTTCTCGGCCCCCGACCCGGCCGACGCCGCCCCGACCCCGACCTTCGGCCCCGCCTCCCCCTTCGCCGAGCGGACCCTCACGCCGGCCCAGCGGCAGGCGGCCCAACGTCAGCGCAACGTCGAGTTCGCCGCCCTCCAGCGGTGGTGGCTGACCCGCATGGCGGCGACCACCCACCCGCTGCGGGAGAAGCTGACGTTCTACTGGCACGGGCACTTCGCCACGTCCTACGACAAGGTCCGCCTCCCCGCCCTGATGTACGGCCAGAACCAGCTGTTCCGGACCCTCGGCGGCGGCGGCTTCGAGGCCCTCACCCAGGCGGTGGCCAAGGACCCGGCCATGATGATCTGGCTCGACACCAGCAGCGACAAGGCGGCCCACCCCAACGAGAACTTCGCCCGGGAGCTGATGGAGCTGTTCACGCAGGGGATCGGCAACTACACCGAGGACGACGTGCGTGAGGCGGCCCGGGCGTTCACCGGGTGGGTCCTCGACCCGCGCTCGCTCACCTGGGCGGAGCGGCCCGCGCAGCACGACTCCGGATCCAAGACCGTGCTCGGGCAGACCGGGGACTGGGACGGCACCGACGTCGTCCACATCCTCGTGGGCAGCGCGGCCTCGCAACGGTTCCTGGCCGCCCGGGTCTGGAGCCACTTCGCCTACCCGGTCGCCGCCGCCGACCCGATCGTGACCGACCTCCTGCCGGCCACAGGGAACGTGACCGCGCTGTTGCGGGCCGTCTTCGAGCACCCCGCCTTCCTCTCGCCGGCGGCGCGGCAGGGTCTGGTCAAACAGCCGGTGGAGTGGCTGCTCTCGCTGGTGCGGGTCATCGGGGTCCCGGCCGACTCCGCCCGTCTGGTCCCCATCCTGAGCGCGCTCGGCCAGGTGCCGTTCCGGCCGCCCAACGTCGGCGGCTGGCCCCAGAACGGCTACTGGCTGACGACGGCGTCGAACCTGGCCCGGCTGCAGGCGGCCACGTTCGCCACCCGCAGCGCCGACCTCTCCCCCGTCGCCGACGCCGCCCCGTCGGCGCGCGTCGACGCCGCCGCCCACCTCCTCGGCGTCAGCTGGTCCGACGGCACGGCGCGGGCGCTGGCCGGCGTGGCGGCCGATCCCCGCCAGCTCGTGACCCTGGCCCTGATCGCCCCCGAGTCGGTGCTCGCGTGAAGCCGCTCAGCCGCCGTCGTTTCCTGGCCGGCGCCGCCGGGATCGGCGTCGCCGCCGGTGCGTCGGCCGCCGGCGCCACCCTGCTGGGCGGCTGCAGCAGCCCCCGCGGTCACCCCGCCGGCCCGACCCCGGGGCGCTCGCCGGCGGCGGCGACCCCGTCGGAGTCCCGACCTGGCGTGCTCGTCCTCCTCGCGCTCTACGGCGGCAACGACGGCCTCAACACCCTCATCCCCTACGCCGACCCGGCCTACCTCGGCGCCCGTCCCAGCCTGGGGTACCAGCCCGGGCAGGTGATCCGGCTCGACGCCGAGCTGGCCCTCCACCCCGCGCTCACCCAGCTGAAGGGCCTCTGGGACGCCAAGCAGCTGGCCATCGTGCGCGGCGTCGGCTACCCGGACCCCAACTACAGCCACTTCCGCTCGATGGACATCTGGCAGAGCGGGGTGCCCGACCGGGACGAGCCCACCGGATGGCTGGGGCGCTACCTCGACCGCACCGGCGGGAAGGACCCGCTGTGGGCGTTGTCCCTCGGCCCCACCATGCCGCCGCTGCTGCAGGGCGCGTCGGTCGCCGGGTCGGCCCTGCCGTCGGGCAACCTCACCATCGCCCCCGCCATCGAGCCCCCCTTCACCGCCCTCATGACCCCGGCCGCCGGCGCGTCCCCCCTGCTGCAGCGGGTGGCGGCATCGGGCGCCGACCTGCTCACCGTCGTGCACGCCGTGCGCGAGGTGCTGTCGGCCCAGACCGCCCCGGCCGGCGGCACCAACCTCGAGGGTGGGCCACCCTCGTCGACGGCGCGCACGGCGGCCGCCGCCACCGGGCTGGACGCCCAACTCGACGTCGTGGCCCGGTTGATCGTCGGCGGCCTGCCGACGCGTGTGTACGTCGTGAGCTTCGGAGGATTCGACACCCACGGCACGGAGAAGGACACCCACGCCAACCTGCTGGCCGAGCTCGACTCCGCCGTCGGTGCGTTCGCCAAGGCGGTGGCGGGCCACCCCGTGGTGCTGATGACCTTCAGCGAGTTCGGGCGCCGCGTGGCCGAGAACGCCAGCGGGGGGACCGACCACGGGAGCGCGGCGCCGCTGTTCGTCGTCGGCAGCGGCGTCAAGGGCGGCTACTACGGCGACGAGCCCGGCCTGACCGACCTCGACGACGGCAATCTGCGCTTCACGACCGACTTCCGCTCGGTGTACGCGACCGTCGCCGAAGGCGTGCTCGGCGTCGACCAGGGCGCGGTGCTCGAGGGGGGCTCGTTCCCGACACTCGGCTTCGTGTGACGAAGGCCACGTTCACATTGTCGTGATTGCAACCCTCGGCGTGATCGTCCCGTGGACAGCGAACCGGCGCGGGTGCAGACTCCGGCGTGAGGGGCGAGAGGGCCCCTCCCCGCGCCCTGTCGCCGGGGCGCGGCATCCAGGGCGCGTCGTACCCGGTCGCCAGGCTCGGCGCGCTGAAAGGACAGTGCCGATGCCCAGGGTTTCGTATGCAACTGTCTCCAAGCCCCAGCCCGACCGGCTCGAGGACGCCATCGAGCTCGGCCGCCAGGCGGGGAAGCTGATCGGCCGTCATGGCCCGGAGTGCCGGCTGCTCGCCGCGGACACGGCCGGGGAGCAGACGGGGACGTTCGTGTTCACCGTGCAGTTCGAGAGCATCGAGAAGTACGCGGCGCAGGTGGAGGAGCTCGACCAGGACAGCGAGCTGCGGGACCTGCAGATCAGCCTGACCCGCTCGACCTCGCCGATCGTCTCGCTCGGAGCGTCGATCTCGACCGAGGTCCCGTTGCCCGGCACGCACAAGACGGGCCGGGGCTCGATCCTCGAGGTGCACTTCGTGAAGCCGGCGCTGGGCCGGTTCGAGGGCGCCATCCAGGAGGCCGACACCGCCGCCACCCTGCTGGAGAAGGCGGGTGCGGTCAACGTGCAGGCGTTCACGATGGCCTACGCGGGAATGCAGAGCGGAACCCTCGGCCTCGCCATCGAGTGGCCGTCGGTCAAGGCCCAGGCCCTGGCCGGCAACATCTGGGCGACCGACCCCGTCGGCCAGACTCTGATGGCGGCGATGGTCAACGGCACGTCAGCGTCGACGCTGCTGTCGAGCGCGCTGTACCGGGAGATCCCGCTCTAACGGCGGCACCGGCCTGCGGCCGGCCTCTCCTCCTCCTGGCCGGCGGCGGGACACCCCGCCGCCGGCGAGACGTTTCCGGTCAGGCGACGACGAGCCGCGAGCCCGGCAAGCCTCCGCAGATCTCCAGTACCCGCAGCAGGTGCGCCGACGCGCCGACGAGGACGAGGCGCCGCGGTTCGGGCAGGGCCCCGGCCGCGCGCATCAGGAGGCGGCACCCGGCGGCGTCGACGAACGAGACCCCGGTGACGTCGATCACCACGTCCGCGCTCCCGTCGAGATACGGCTCCAGCGCCTCCCACAGGCGGGGGGTGGCCAGGAAGTCGAGCTCACCGGCCAGGCTCAGCCCCCGCGGCGAGGCCGGCGGTTGGCGCGCCGGCCCGGCGGGGGCCGACGCGGACGCGGTGGGCGTCATCGCCACCATTGACGCTCGCCGACGTGAGAACGGGCGGTGATCCGGATGTGAAGTTGCTGGGAATCCCGAGCAGCGGTCCGGCCGGCGGTCCGAGCGTCGGGCCGGGTGTCACTGCAGCGACGAGCCGACCTGGCTGAACTTGTGCGAGGTGGTGGTGCCGAGCAGCGTCACCGCCACGATGCAGACGAGGGCGATGAGGGCGACCAGCAGGGCGTACTCCACCAGGCTGGCGCCGTCTTCCCGGCGCACGGCCATCCAAGCCCTCGTGCGGGCGTAGAGCAGGGCGAGTCGTGTGGACATGGTGCCTCCAGCGATCATCGTGATTGGTGCACCATCGGCACGGCGGGGTCCGAAGGAGAGGGCAAACCTCGGACCCGGCGCAAGGCCGGCTCAATCCCGGCGGTCAACTGGCCGATCTTTGACGGCACGCGCTCTTCCCGGCCCGCCGGCCGCAGCGCGGGTCCCCGCAATCGTGGGGCGGGGACGGGTCGTGCCGGAGCGGGCGCCATCTCCCCGGGCGCGCCCTCCGGCCCGGCCCGCGGTGCCACCGCCGACAACGTCGTCGGAGGATGGGCGCGCCCGCCGGGACCCACCCATCCTCCGATCGTTCGCGAAATCGCGGCCGAGGGGCCTGTCGTTACAGACGGGCGACGGGGTCGGACGCGCCGCGGGCGGCAATGGCGAGGAACAGGGGATAGTCCGCTCCCCCACGGTCGACACGTCCGCAGGCGCGGAAGCCGACATGCTCGAAGCCGGCGTCCGAGAGCAGCGTCGCGAACTCCTGGCGCCGGAAGCCCCGGTGCCCGTGGAAGTCCCCGCCGTGGAAGGAGCCGTCCTCCTCGTCCAGGTCGACGACGCAGAGGCGGCCGCCCTCGTCGAGCAGCGCGGCGAAGGCGGACAGCACCGGGCCGAGCTCGGGGATGTGGTGGAGCGTCATGACGGCGACGATGAGATCGAACGTCTCGCTCGGCGGAGCCGCGGTCGAAAGGTCCAGGTCCCAGATCCGCGCACCCCCCAGCGTGCCCGCCGCCACCTTGCGCTCCATGACGGCCCGCATGCCGGCCGAGGTGTCGGCCAAGGTGACCGGTCCCACCGCGCCCCGCAGCGCCTCGGTGACGAGACCCGTCCCCGCCCCGTACTCCAACAGCCGGACGTCGGGACCGAGCGGCACCGTCTCGGCGATGATGGCCGCCACCTGCCGGGCTCGCTCGACCTTGGCGGGGTCGTCGTCCCACGTTTCGGCCCGTTCGTCGAAGCCCGGCTGCACGCGACGTCCCTAGTCGGGTGGCGGGGGCGGCGATTGCGATCGGCTGAGCCGGCCCTGCGTGACCTTGCTGGCGATGAACGTGCTCGCCACCGCCGCGATCCCGCCGGCGAAGATGATTCCGGCCACTCCCGGGCGGCGCAGGCGGCAGAGGCCCAGGATGCGGTCAACCTCGGCCTCGGTCGTGACGTCGGCCACGCTTCGACTGTACCCACGACCTCTGCCGGCGACGCGTGTGAGGCTGCACCGAACAGGCGTTCCCGCCCCTGCGGCGCACGGACCGGCTTGGGTTCCGGCTGTCGGAGGTCGATATCTGCGCGTGTGGATCGAGTGGTCGCCCGGGTCCTCGCCCTTGCGGTTGTCGCGATCGTGATCGTCGTCGCGCTGAAGGACGGCGGCCCCGTTCGACGGTCGGTGGTGGTCGCCGGTCGGCGGGTCGCCACCGGGGCCGGCTGGTACCACGCCACCGAGCCCATGTCGCTGACGATCGAGCCCCGTTGCGCGAGCGTCACGGTTCAGGCCTGGGGGCGACCGTGGACCGGCGCCGCCCCGCCCGCCCTGGCGGGGGGGAACAGAGGGCAGTCGGTACAGGACGTCGGCGTCCTGACGCGCACCAGTTACGGCTCGGCGACCTTCGCCGACGGTGGTGGGGTCTCCGTCGTCCTGCGGAGGTCCGGGCCGCCGCGCCCGTCGGACCCGTCGTGCGGAGCGGCCCAGCGGGCTTGAGCACGATCACCTTCGGCTGAACTGCGCCAGACTCCGTGGCTGTGGCGGAGCCCCCGGTGACGGTCACCTTCGATCAGTTCGCGGCGGTCGACATCCGGGTCGGCCGCATCGTCGACGTCGAGGAGTTCCCGGAGGCCCGGCGGCCGTCGTGGCGGCTACGGATCGACTTCGGAGCCGAGCTCGGTCTCAGGGCGTCGTCGGCGCAGATCACGAACTACTCACGCGATGAGCTCCTCGGCCGCCTCGTGCTGGCGGTGGTCAACTTCCCGCCGCGCCAGATCGGGCCCCACCGCTCGGAGGTGCTGACCCTCGGCACCTACCGCGGCGACGCCGTCCTCCTCGTCTCTCCGGAGCCCACCGCGCAACCCGGCGACCGACTCGGCTGAGCCGCGGCGCCCCGGGCGGGCGGTGAGTAGCGTCTGCGCGCGCAGCGATTGCCGAATTGCGATGAGGGAGAGGGGACGATGGCTCTGCTCGACGGCAAGGTGGCGATCGTCACCGGCGCTGGACAGGGTGTCGGGCGTGGGATCGCCCTGGCCCTCGCCGGCGAAGGCGCCCGCGTCGTGGCCGCCGGGCGCACGTACGCAAAGGTCGAGGCCACGGTGGACATCATCAAAGGCCGGGGTGGCGAGGGCCTGGCCATCCGGTGTGACGTCGGTGAGGAGGCGGACATCCTCGACTCCGTCAAGGCGACGATCGAGGCCTTCGGCACCATCGACATCCTCGTCAACAACGCGCAAGAGGTGCCGCTCGGCCGGCTCGAGGAGGTCTCGCGCGACCAGTTCGAGGCCGGGCTGGCGATCCGGGCCGTTGGCCTCGTTCTCCTTGATGGTCGCGTGCCGTCCCTACCTCCGGGAGGGGGGCGTGATCGTCAACCTGGGGACAGGCGCATCCTTCCGTCCGGACCCGATGGGTTACGGCGCCTATGCGGCCGTGAAGGAGGCGACGCGGGCACTGACGCGCGCCGCCGCGTGCGAATGGGGCCCGGAGGGCATCCGGGTGGTCACCATCGTGCCGCTGGCGAGCTCGGACGCGCTCGAAGGCTGGGCCGCGGCCCGGCCCGAGGAGGCCAGCGCGTTCTTCGCCACCGTTCCACTCGGGCGCGCCGGTGACTGTGAGAGCGACATCGGTCGCGCCGTGGTCTTCCTGTGCGGCCCTGACGCGCGGTACATCACGGGCA
>Ga0306920_100015427_pt1 | contig 10472 bp, 8 predicted proteins | sample flu12Cox44000170_FD_204666 | JGI IMG/M metagenome (GOLD analysis project Ga0306920, IMG submission 204666) | Lab enrichment of tropical soil microbial communities from Luquillo Experimental Forest, Puerto Rico - flux4day.12C.oxic.44.000.170 (v2)... | ecosystem: Environmental > Terrestrial >... | reverse complement strand
AGGAGATCACCGAGCAGGTCCGGCGGACGCTGCGCGCCAACGGGATGACCGACAACGTGCACATCCGGCTCACCCTCACCCGGGGCGTGAAGGTCACCAGCGGGATGGACCCGCGGCTGAACCGGTCCGGCCCGACGCTGATCGTCCTCGCCGAGCATAAGCCGCCGGTCTACGACCTGGCCGGGATCACGCTGATCACGTCCAGCGTGCGGCGGCCGCCGCCGGACTGCCTCGACCCGAAGATCCACCACAACAACCTGCTGCCGTCGATCCTGGCCAAGATCGAGGCGAACGCGGCGGGCGCCGCCGACGCGGTGATGCTGGACGGGCGGGGGTTCGTCGCGGAGACCAACGCCACCCACCTGTTCCTGGTCGCCGGCGGGCGGCTGGGCACCCCGGCGGCGCTCGCCTGCCCGGAGGGGATCACCCGCGCGGCGGTGCTCGAACTCGCCGCGGCGGCGGGCCTGCCCTGCGACGTCGGCGATTTCAGCCTGACCGACTTCTACACCGCGGACGAGGTGTTCGTCACCGGCACGATGGGCGGCCTGGTGCCGGTTACCGCGATCGACGGCCGGGTGATCGGCGGCGGCAAGCCGGGACCGGTGACGGCCCGGCTGATGGAGTCGTTCGCGGACCTGGTCGCCAGGACCGGGACGCCTATGGTGTGACGCCACGGGCGCAGGGCACACTGAGTCTCATGACCGAGGCGGTGGCAGTACCGGCAAGCTCGTTGCCCGGCGGCGTCGAGATGCCCATGATCGGGTTTGGCACCTGGCAGCTGCGCGGCCGGGCGGGACGCCAGGCGGTGCTCACCGCCCTCCAGGCCGGCTACCGGCATATCGACACCGCGACCATGTACGGCAACGAGGGCGAGGTCGGCCACGCGCTGGCCGACAGCGGGCTGGACCGCGACTCGGTGTTCCTCACCACCAAGCTGCCCTCCGGCCGCGCCGACCGGGAGCGGGCCACGCTGGCCGCGAGCCTGCGGGCGCTGGGCACCGACCACGTCGACCTGTGGCTGGTGCACTCGCCGCCCCCCGGGCGCAAGCTCTGCCATGTCTGGCAGGAGTTCCTCACGCTGAGGGACCAGGGCCGGACCCGGGCGGTGGGGGTGAGCAACTACTCGCTGGCCCAGATCGACCGGCTGGCCGAGGTGACCGGCGAGGCTCCGGCGGTCAACCAGATCCCGTGGAGCCCGGCCCGGCACGACCCGGCCCTGCTCGCCGCCCACGCCGAGCGGGGGGTCGCGGTGGAGGGTTACAGCCCGCTGAAGGGGACCAACCTCGCGGACCCCGTGCTGGTGGAGATCGCCAAGGCGCACGCCGTCACGCCCGCGCAGGTGGTGCTGCGCTGGCATCTCGAGCACGGCATCACGGTGATCCCGAAGTCGGTGCACCCCGAGCGGATCGCCGCCAACTTCGACCTGATGCGGTTCTCGCTGGAGCCCGGCCAGGTCGCCAAGATCGACACACTCTCCCGCCGGTGACCCGCCGGGCCGACGTCCCGGTGCCCGCCGAGGCTGGTGGCGCCCGCCGGGGGCACTGGCCCGGGGTGGGGGACTTCGACGACCTGGTCCGCCGGTACCGGCGTGAGCTGCACGTGCACTGCTACCGGATGCTCGGGTCCTTTGACGAGGCCGAAGATCATGTGCAGGAGGTGTTCCTGCGCGCCTGGCGCTCCCGGGACAGCTTCGAGGGCCGGGCCAGCCCACGGACCTGGTTGTACCGGGTCGCCACCAACGCCTGCCTGGACACGCTGCGCCGTGACGCCCGCCGGACCGTGCGCGCGCGGTCCGGCGCACCGGCCGGCGCGGGGCCCTCGATCGCCGCGCTGCCGTGGGTGCAGCCATACCCGGACGCGCTGCTGGACGAGATCGCCACCGGCCAGCCGGGCCCGGAGGCGGTGACGGTGAGCCGGGAGACGATCTCGCTTGCCTTTCTGGCGGCGATTCAGCTACTGCCACCGCGCCAGCGGGCCGTCCTGATCCTGCGCGACGTGGCCGGCTGGCCCGCCGCCGAGGTCGGCGAGCTGCTCGGCACCAGCGTCCCCGCCGTGAACAGCGCGCTGCAGCGCGCCCGTGCCACGCTGCGCGCTCAGTGGCCAGAAGGGCGGCTGGGCTGGGCGCCGGCCGCCGAGCCCGATTCGGAGCAGCGCCGCCTGCTCCAGCGCTTCATCGCCGCGCACGAGCAGGCCGACCCGGAGATGCTGATCGCCGTGCTGCGCCACGACGTACGACTGGCCATCTCTCCCCGGGCAGGGGAATGGAACGGCGGGCGGGAGGTGGGCGACGCGCTGCGCGATGGCATGACCGCCCTCGGCCGGTGGCGGCTGTTGCCGATCATGGCCAACGGGCAGCCGGGCGCGGCCGGGTACCTCCGCCGTCCGGGCGAGACCGCGTTCTTCCCGTTCGCGATCACCGTGCTGCGCCTCGAACACGGTCGCGTGACCGACATCGCCGCCTTCGAGCAGCCGTCGATGTTCACCGCCTTCGGCCTGCCCGCCAGCCTGTGACCAGCAGCGAGCCCGGCCCCGCTGCGGCATAGCGCTGGCGCGGCGTGGTGCGGCCGGCGGCCTCTTGCACCCCGGCAGCCCCGGTCCGATAATGGGGAACCACCGGATATCGCCCTGTTGCTACCGGGTTGCCCGGTTTGCCCGCTCGTGACCAGGCCCGCCCGACACAAGGCGCCCCGCACCGGCCCCCGGCACCGTGCACGGGTGTGCGATGCCGCATTTGGCCCCGCGGAACCGGAGGCTCCGATGAACATGGCACGCCTTCCCCGAAAACTGAAGATCCTCGGCGGGTCAGCCGCCACCATCTGCGTGAGCGCATCGCTGGTAGCGGGCGCGGCGCCGCCCGCGCCACAGGCCACGATCACCAGCCTGAATGGCGCGCTTGCCGCAGTGAGCGCAGGCTCGGCCACCGATGCCTGGGCCGTGGGACAGACACGCACCCGCAAGACGCTCGCGCTGCACTGGAACGGCACAAGCTGGGCACAGGTGCCCACCCCCGCCCCCGGCACGTTCGGCAGCCTTCTCTCCGGCGTGACCGAGATTTCCCCCACCAACGTCTGGGCCGTCGGGGCCTCCGAGGGTTCCGGATCAGCGGCCCTGGTGCTGCACTGGAACGGCATGAGCTGGGCCCGCGTAACGACCCCTAGCGCCGGAGTCAGCGGCCTGTCGGGGGTCAGCGCGGTCTCGGCCAACGACATATGGGCCGTGGGCTCCGGTGGGACGACGACCCATGAAACCACCCTGGTGCTGCACTGGAACGGCCGCACGTGGACGCAGGTGCCCAGCCCCACCCCGCCGGGCCAGGTCGTCGCGCTGTTCGCGGTCAGCGCGGTCTCCGCGACCGACGCGTGGGCGGTCGGCCGGGACCTCACGAGCACGACCGGCAAGACGCTGGTGCTGCACTGGGACGGCCGCACGTGGACGCAGGTGTCCAGCCCCAGCCCCGGATCTGACAATCAGCTCTTCGGCGTGCACATGACCTCCGCCACGGACGGCTGGGCGGTCGGGCTCGAAACCAACAGCGTGGGCCAGGACCTCACGCTGGTGCTGCATTGGAACGGCGCCTCCTGGACCCAGGTGGCCAGCCCCAGCCCCGGCAATGGCGGTCAACTGACGGCGGTGAGCGCCCTGACCGGTTCGGATGCCTGGGCCAGCGGCCTGACGTTCACGAACGCAGGCGGGGAGGGCACGCTCCTGCTGCACTGGAACGGCACCTCCTGGACGCGGGTGTCCGCGCCCAGCCCCAGCCCCGGCGGGCCTCTCGGCGGAAGCTTCCTCAACGGCGTCGCCATGGCCGCCACGGCTGACGTGTGGTCAGCCGGGGGGACATTCTTCGACAGCACCGGTAAAGAGCAAACGCTGCTGCTGCACTGGAACGGCACGACCTGGACGCGCGTCTGACCGCTGACCCCGCCACTTCCATGATCACGTGATTCAGTGCGTGCATGCCATGAGTCACGTGATCATGGAGCGGGTGGCGGTCGCTACGTTGTCACACGGCGGCCGTCCCGCCAGATTCCGGTGATGTGCTCCGGGCGGCCGAGTACCGCGATGTCAGCGAGCGGGTTCCCGGCGACGGTGATGATGTCGGCGTCGTAGCCGGGTTCCAGCCTGCCGGACCTGGGCGCCTGCGGGCCGAGCGTCAGCGGGGCGGTGGCGGTCGCCGCCTCGATCGCCTGCAGCGGGGTCATCCCGAGCCGTACCAGGTGGGCAAGCTCGCCACCATTGGTTCCCCAGGAGTTCGGACGGTCCGGGCCGGTTATCGCGATGTCGGTGCCCATCGCGATGGTGACCCCGCGATCGATCGCGCGGGACACCGCTTCGGCGTGCCGGCCGGCCACCGCGGTGAGCTTGGCCGCCGCGTAATCGGGCACCGCCGCCAGGTTCGCCATGATGTCCTCGAAGATCGTCCTGGTCGGGACGAGGATGGTTCCCGTTTCACGGATCGCGTCGCAGGCCTCGTCGTCGAGGTAGGTGCCGTGCTCTATCGTGCGGACGCCGGCCTCCAGCGCGGCAATGATGCCGGGCTTGCCGTGGCAGTGCGCCGCCACGACGCGCTCGGCGAGGCCGGCCACCTCGACGATCGCCCGCAGCTCGGCGACGGTGAACTGCTGGTGGATCGGGTCATCGATCTCAGAGAGCACCCCGCCCGAGGCGCACACCTTGATCACCCGGGCGTTCTTCCGCAACTGCTCCCGGACCGCGCGCATGCACTCGGCGGGCCCGTCGGCCAGCCGCAGTTCGCCGTGGTGCGCACCGAAGTCGGCGACCCACGGCAACGGATAGGAGTGCAGGTCGGCGTGGCCGCCCGTGGTGCTGAGGATCGCCCCCGCGGCGTAGATGGCCGGGCCATCGAGCACGCCCTCGGCGATCGCCCTCGCAAGGTACACGCCCAGCCCGCCGACCTCACGGACCGAGGTGATCCCGGCCCGCAGCGCGGCCGCCAGGTCCCGCGCGCAGCGCGCCGCGCGCAACGGCACCGGGTCGAGCGGAAGCCGGCCAAGGTCGAGCGAGCGCACGCCGAGGAAATGGCCATGGCAGTCCCACAGGCCGGGCAACACGGTCTCGGCCCGGTGCACCACGGCCCCCGGCGTTGCGGGCGCCTGGCCGGCCGGCCCGGCGTAGCCGATCGCCGGGCCGTCGATGATCACCACTCCGTCGCTGACCGGCTCGGCGCCTCCGGGGATCAGCAGCTCGGCCTCGATCCGCTCCATCTCGCCCTCCTGCCCGACGTCCCTCGTGACCTACCAGAACCATGATCACGGTCACGTTCCCGCGTATGGAGCGGGAAAGTACCCGTGATCAAGGAAACCAGGTGGCCGTGCGGCGCGCGGCCCGGCCGGTTCAGTCCCGCATGGCTGGCAAGATGTGAGCATGACGGGGGCGTCCCTGGGCCAGCTGTGGCATCACCTGGCGGCCTGGGCCGACCGGCAGGGGCAGCCGCCATCGCATCTGCTCATCGTGGGTACCGGCCTGCTCGCCGCGGTCCTGGTGGCTTCGCGCCGGGCCTGGCCGGTGGCCCGCACCGTGGTGACGATCGCGCACGAGGGCGGGCATGCGCTGGCCGCCGTGGCGACCGGCAGGCGGCTGCACGGGGTCCGGGTGCTGCACACCTCCGCCGGCGTGACAGTGACCGCGGGCAGCCCGTCCGGGCCGGGCATCATCCTCACCGCGCTGGCCGGCTACATCGCCGCGCCGCTGCTCGGGCTGGGCGCGGCCGCCCTGCTCGCGAGCGGCCACCCGATGACCGTCCTGCTGCTCAGCCTCGCCGGCCTGGCGGGGCTGCTGTTCGCGATCCGCAACGCCTACGGCCTGCTGGCCGTCCTGGTCGCCGGGGCGGTGGTCGTGGTGGTCCTCTGGCAGCATTCCGCCGTGGCGGCGGCCGCGCTCGGGTACACGATGACCTGGCTGCTGCTGTTCGGCGGGGTGCGGCCGGTGCTCGAACTGGCACGTGACCGGCGCTGGGGGCGGGGCCGGTCGAACGACGCCGACCAGCTCGCCAGGCTCACCGGCCTGCCCGGGGGCCTCTGGGTGGGAGTGTTCGGCGTGGTCGCGGTGGGTGCGCTCGGCCTGGGCGGCTGGCTGCTCATGCGCTGAAGGGCCGTCCCGGCCGCGGGGGCGGCCCAGGTCCGGCCCCCGTCGCGGACGCCGGCGCGGGCGTGATCATGGCGACACGGCCCTCCCGTGGGCCATATCGCCGTGATCATCGCTGCGGTCACCACGCTCCGGGCCTGGGCGGCCGCGGTCAGGGGCGGCGACGGGGGCCGCGGGCTCCTCGGACAAGAGCCGCCCGGCGGTGCGCGCGGCGGTCGCGCGCGCCCAGCGGCCGGTCGTGGCCAGGCCGGCCACCAGCACCAGCAGGCCGCACCCGGCGACGATCAGCCAGCCGGCATGGCTGGCGGCGGCGAAGCCCGTGCCCAGCGAGCCGTGCAAGCCCGAAGCCACCGCCGACCCGGTCAACGCCACGCCCAGCGACCCGCCCACCTGGCGGCTGGTCGACGCGACCGCGGCGGCGACCCCGGCCTGGGCGCGGGGCATGCCGGACAGGGCCGTATTGCTGATCGGCGGGTTGACCATGCCGTTCCCGATCCCGAACGCGAGGTAGGCGAGCATGAGCCAGGCCACCGGCGTGGCCGCGGTGACGCCGGACATCAGCAGCGCCGCGGCCGTGGTCATCACCCCCGCCACCAGTAGCGGCAGCCGGGGGCCGCGTTTGCCGGTGATCCGCCCGGACAGCGGCGCCAGCAGCACCGTCATCGCCGCCATCGGCAGCGTGTACAGGCCCGCGTGCAGCGCCGAGAGGTGCCGTGCGTCCTGGAGGTACAGCGTGTTGAGGAACAGGAAGCCGGCCAGTGCCGAGAACGCGCTGACCGCGATCAAGACCGCCCCGGTGAACGGCGCGCTGCGGAAGAACCGCAGGTCCAGTAGTGGCTCGGCGCGGCGCGGCTCGTAAAAGGCCAGCCCGGCCGCGGCGAGCGCCGCGACGGCGAACAGCCCGAGGATGAGGCCCGAGGTCCAGCCCCGGCGCGGCCCCTCGATGATCGCGTAGGTGAGCGAGGCGAGCATGACGATGATCAGCAACTGGCCGACCGGGTCCACCCGGCGGGCGTGCTCGGCGCGGGATTCCGGGACGACGAGCGCGGTGGCCACGATGGCCACAATCCCGACCGGGATGTTGACCCAGAAGATGCCCCGCCACCCCACGGTGGCGACGAGGACGCCACCGAGCACCGGGCCCAGCGCCATGCTGAGGCCGAACACCGCGCCCCAGATGCCGAACGCCCGGGCGCGCTCGCGGTCGTCGGTGAATGCGTTGGCGATGATGGCCAGGGCCACCGGGTTGAGCATCGACCCGCCGATGGCCTGCACCGCGCGGAACGCGACCAGCCAGCCCAGGCCGGGCGCCAGGCTGCAAAGCAGCGAGCCGAGGGTGAACGTGGCGAGGCCGACCTGGAACGTGCGCCGCCGGCCGACCCGGTCCCCGGTGGACCCGGCCAGGATCAGGAAGCTCGCGACGACCAGCGTGTAGGCGTCCACGGTCCATTGCAGGCCGGCCACCGACGCGTGCAGATCGTGCTGGATCGACGGCAGCGCGACGTTCACGATGGTGGCGTCGAGGCCGACGATGAACAGGCTCGAACAGCAGACGGTTAGCACGAGCAGCCGGCGCCCGCGGCTTAGTTCCGGCACTAAATCCTCGCTGTTCGGTAGCAACGCCAGTACTTGTGAACATACAACTAACTTCCGGGCGGGGGCCGCGCCTGTGTGCAAGGTCACCTGGGCGCGGCGATCACACTAACCGGCCCGGCCGCCACCGAGTCGCGGCGGCGCGTGACCGCGGGTACCGTTGGCGCACGGGCTCGCGGGATGGAAGGCCGGTTCCCGCCGGTTGTACTCCGTGACGAGGCCAACGCTGGTGGGAGGCTGTGAGCATGGTGCCGGATGGGGGTGACCTTTACCAGGTCGACCCGGGCGCGGCAAAGCTAGACGGGGCGATTCTGCTCCATTACCTGGATGGGTTCATCGACGCCGGGGCGGCGGGCCGGTTGCTCACCGCGCACCTGCTGGGCAGCCTGGACCACGAGGCGGTGGTGACCTTCGACGTGGACCGCCTCATCGACTACCGGTCCCGCCGGCCGCCGATGACCTACGACAAGGACCACTGGGACTCCTACGACGCCCCGGAGCTTGCCATCCACCGGGTCAGGGACGGCGCGGGGAAGCCGTTCTTGATGTTGACCGGGCCCGAGCCGGACCATGAGTGGGAGCGGTTCACCAGCGCCGTCGCGAGCGTCAGCAGCCGCCTCGGGGCCGAGCTGGCGCTCGGGTTCCACGGCATCCCGATGGGCGTCCCGCATACCCGCCCGCTGGGGGTGACCGCGCACGGGACCCGGCCCGAGCTGCTGGCCGGCTCGCGGCCGATCGTCGACCGGCTGCAGGTGCCGGGCAGCGCCGCCTCGCTGCTGGAGCTGCGTCTCGGCGAGGAGAACCGGGCGGCCGGCGGCTTCGCCGTGCACGTGCCCCACTACCTGGCGCAGGCGGCCTACCCGGCCGCGGCCGTGGCGCTGCTGGAGTGCGTGGCCAGGGTCACCGGACTGGCACTGCCGGACGAGGCGCTGCGGGACGCGGCCCGGCGCACCGACGAGGAGATCGCCCGCCAGGTGGAGACGTCCGAGGAGATCAGCGAGCTGGTGCAGGCCCTGGAACGGCAGTACGACGCGTTCGTGGACGCCGCGTCCGGGGAGGGGCTGCTGGCCGACTCGGCCGGGGAGATGCCGACGGCGGAGGAACTCGGCGCCCAGTTCGAGCGCTTCCTGGCCGAGCAGCAGGGCCGCTCCGACACCCCAGAGCCCTGACCAGCGAACCTCGCGGAGGCCCGGCATGCTCTTCCCGACGTCACTCGTGGGCAGCTACCCCCAGCCGGACTGGCTGATCGACCGCGAGCGGCTGCGTGACCGCTTCCCGCCGCGGGTCCGCGCCCGCGAGCTGTGGCGAGTGGAACCGGCCCACCTGGCGCAGGCGCAGCGGGACGCGACGCTGCTCGCCATCCGGGCGCAGGAGCAGGCCGGCCTGGACATCGTGACCGACGGCGAGATGTGCCGGGAGAGCTACTCCAACAGGTTCGCCACCGCCCTAGACGGAGTGGACATCGACAACCCCGGCACCGCGCTGGACCGCAGCGGGCACCCGAACCCGGTGCCGCGCGTCACCGGCCCGATCCGGCGCAAGCACGCGGTCGAGGCGGAGGACGTGGCGTTCCTCCGCGCGAACACCGGCAAGACCGTCAAGATCACGGTGCCGGGGCCGTTCACCATGGCCCAGCAGGCGCAAAACGACTACTACGCGAGCGCCGAGGAACTCGCGATGGGCTACGCCGAGGCGGTCAACGAGGAGGTCAGGGACCTGTTCGCGGCCGGTGCCGACATCGTCCAGCTGGACGAGCCCTACCTGCAGGCGCGCCCGGAGGAAGCCCGCAAGTACGGCGTGGCCGCGCTCAACCGGGCGCTCGCGGGGATCACCGGCACCACCGCCGTGCACCTGTGCTTCGGCTACGCGGCGATCATCCACGACCGGCCGTCTGGCTATTCGTTCCTGCCCGAGCTGGCCGCCGCCGATTGCGATCAGGTGTCGATCGAGACCGCCCAGTCGGGGCTGGACTGCTCGGTGCTCGCCGCGCTGACCGGCAAGACCGTCATCCTGGGCGTGCTCAACCTCGGTGACCACACCGTGGAGACCGCTGACGACGTGGCCGCCAGGGTGCGCCGGGCGCTGCCCTACGTCGCCGCGGAACGCCTGATCCTGGCCCCGGACTGCGGGATGAAGTACCTGCCACGCGACGTCGCGTTCGGCAAGCTGTCCGCGATGACGCAGGCCGCGGGCCGGCTGCGCGCCGAGTTCGGCGCGCCCTGATCGCAGGGCGCGCCGGCCGGCCTAAACCCCGGCCGCCCGCGACGGGTTACGCGGGGTAATCGACGGCGACCGTCAGCCCGCCCGGGGTCACCGTCAGGTCCGTCTCGTTCGCCAGGCCGGTGGCGGAGATCACCGAGAGGCTCACCGTGATCGACTCACCGGAGGTGAGCGAGCCCCCGATGGGCGAGACGGACAGGGTCCCGGCCGGCGCCGGGCTGGCGATGCTCCACCCGGACACGTCCCCGCCCTGGGCGGTGATCGTGAACGAGCCGGAATAGGTCCCGCCCGCCCCCTGGACCAGAGTCACCAAGGTCGTCGAGACCGCCAGCGTGCCCGGCGAGGCCGGCGGGGGGGACGCGGGCGGGCTCGGCGGCTGCGTGGTGCGGTGCGGAGCCGGGGATGTCCCCGCCGGTGACGACCCGCCAGCCGCCGGCGCCGAGGGCGAGGGGGTCGGTGACACCGTGATGGTCAGGCCGATGTGCTTGCCGCTGCTCTTGTGGGCCGGGGACGACTGCGACGCGGGGGTCGAGCCGGCGTCCAGCGGTGCCTGC
>Ga0306920_100015426_pt1 | contig 10472 bp, 9 predicted proteins | sample flu12Cox44000170_FD_204666 | JGI IMG/M metagenome (GOLD analysis project Ga0306920, IMG submission 204666) | Lab enrichment of tropical soil microbial communities from Luquillo Experimental Forest, Puerto Rico - flux4day.12C.oxic.44.000.170 (v2)... | ecosystem: Environmental > Terrestrial >... | reverse complement strand
AGCGTTGTCGAGAACACGGGGGTCGCCGGGGCCGCGTGGTGCAGTGGCACGTGCTGTACTTGGGCGAGATCAACAGCACCAGGAATTAGCGTGGCGACGGGGTCGATCGAGGTACTGGAGCAGGGCGCCGCGCAACCGCGGACACTGTATAACTCGCCGTTAGCCGGGAAACCTCTCCAACACCCGTAGACGCGTCACCATCGGTCGTCACCGGCTCCACGGAACGGAAAGTCGCTCCTTACCTCCGATTCACCTGCGGTAGTTTGTTGGCGCAATAGCAGCTTACATCAAACATCACGCGGCCTGCCCTTCGAGGGGATCGTAGGGCATAGCAGATTCTGTCCCTCGCCGATCCTAGCGGTTCGCTCGTGTTGTCAAGTCATTAAGTAAGCGAGGCCCTAAAAAATTGTTCTGGGTGAAGAATTCGAACCCCCGGATGATGCTTACCAGGCCACGAACCTACCCTCCGTCATGGCCGAGGCAGCGTGACGACACGAGGATAGCCGCTAGACGTGCCGCCTAATCCGTCTTCCAGTGCGTGCAGAAACGGAAGCCGTTCCGGGTGTAATCGACTTGGACATGGGTGAACTCGATCCATCCGGGCCTGATCCAGCCCGATATGGGCGAGCAAACCTTTTGTCAGCCGGGCGCGCAATCTCGGCAGCTACGATGTCGACGCGGTGCATCAGCAGGCGATGTCGCGGCATCCGATCGGCCAGCTCGGCGTGCCCGATGACATCGCCAAGGGCATCGTCTTTCTCGCCTCCGACGATTCGGGCTTTATGACCGGCGCCGGGTTCGTTATCGATGGCGGGTCGACCGCGCAGTAGTAACCGCGGTCCTACCGTTAAGGCGGCTCGGCATCCCGCGTGGCGACGCCGAGAATTCGGCCGTCGGCGGCCTGCACAACTGCCGCGATCCGGTCGCAATGCCAGGGAATGGGTGCGTCGATCTCACCGGCACTGCCGGACCGTGCCACCTCTTCGATACCGCGCACGACGTCGACATGCGCCAAGGTCCGCCCGCTGTTCTCGCCGCGCTTGACCGCGGTAACGCGCCGGCGGTCGAAGCCGATCAGTAGGACCGTGGGCGATGCCGCGTCGCTCGCCGGGCCCAGATTTATATGGACCTGGCCGTGATCGAGAACGAGTGTCACCGGCAATTCACTGCGGTTGCGGCGCGCAAGGCCAAGCGCCTGTTCGACATCCGCGCGGTCCGAGCCGACCGCCTGCCACTTACCGTCGACGACGATCTGCGGGGTATAGACTGTGGCGAGAACGAGGAGCGTCGCGTAATGGTTCTGGCGCTCCGTCGCCTCGCGGCTGGAATAGGGGTCTTTCCAGCCGAGCCGATCCCAATAATCGACATGAAACGAGAGTGCGAGAATGTCGGGACGGTTCGCGAGCTCGGCGAGCAGCGCATCGGCCGGTGGGCAGGACGAGCAGCCCTCGGAGGTGAAAAGCTCGACCACAATCGGCCGCTCACCCGCCTGGGCCGGCATGACGTTAACTATCAGACCGAGCGACAGCAGAAGCGCACAGATCTTGCGCATTCGATCAAGCTACTCGAACGACCCACTCATCGGAGTTCAACAGAGTGTGAGCTTGGGCCGTCCATCTGGTGCTGTCCTAATTCGAGGTTAGCTGTCCTAACCTGAGGTGGCGGGTGTCCTAGTTTTTAGTTGATTAAGCCGAGCGCTCGATGAGCATCCTCCGGCTTCATCTCCCGGATCTGCTCATCGGTGTAGCCGCGCTCGCGGAGTTGCACTTTCTGTGCTTGTGTCACGAAGAATGAGACGCCCTCGCTATTATGGCCTTCCTTTGATGCCTCGAATACGCGTTGCGCCTGGGCATTCCCTTCTGGCGCGTCTGCGCCCCGCGGCGAGCCGTAAATCGTTCCCAGCAGGGGCTTCATCGTTTCAAGAATTTGCACCAACTTATCGATGTCGGCAGCCGTAGTTAGGCGCCCATCAACTTCCACCCCAAGCCCCGTGATAGCGACATTGAAGGGCAGTGATCCCTCGGCAGGGGTCGATAGGGGCGCAAGCGATGGGCCGCCGCCCTTTGGTGCACCGAGACCCGCTTGTCTGTGCTGCGTCGGGGGCATCGCGATCGTCTCCCTCCCGGTTCGGCTCGCGTTGCCATCATAATTGGTAGTTTCCTCCTCAACAAGCTGCTTGGTTTCGCGATAAGCGCGAATCGCCGCGTCGGCGGCGGTTGGGATGAACTTCTGCATGAGAAGGTAAGATCGAATCGCTTGATCACTTGCTTTGCCGCCCGCGAATCGTTTGTCGAGTTCGACAAACAAATCTGGCCTGCTAGCGGCCTCCTGGACCGCCGCGGCGCGCTCGGGATCGCCTAGCGGATGCGCGATAATCCGGACCGCGAGATCCGATACGCGGTATTCCTGGCCGCGGCCCTCCAAAAGGCCATATTTGCCCAGCGCCGACAGCACTCCGAGAGATTTGCCATTAAGGCTGTTATAACCCATATGGCCTGCGATCACGTCTCGTTGCGTCGGGGTTTGGTAGTCACGGCTGTAGGCTGCACTAGCCTTTTCGAGCGCCTCTCTCAACCCAATAGCCGGATAGTGCGGGCTACGAGCCTTCGCCATCGTCGCCTCCGTGCGTTATCACCCGCTATATAAAAGTTTTCTCTTTCGCCGTCAATTGGGCATGTTACGCGCGCGTCCGGAAATTACGCGATAACTGCGAAAACATATTGACGGCGCGGCGCATCCCCGTACAATGCCCGCGATTGGAGGTTGAGATGGTGACAGATGGTCAAGCCCCCGGCGTAGGCGCCGACCGCGAGCGGGGGCGATGATGAAACAGGCGGGGCCGCTGCTCTGCCCGGAAGGTGAAACGCAGCGGCCCCCAATCGGCTCTCTGGTTGCCCCGTCGTCTAACGGTAGGACGCCCGGCCGTACACCCGCGGAAATCCAGGTCCGAATCCTGGCGGGGCAGCACCAGAACCCAGCGGGACAGGACGCGGCTGCAACCGCAACCGGCCCCTAGATCAACCACTCGGGGGCTAGCCCGCATGATCGACCCGCAACCGACATATATAGGCGAAATCGAGCGATTCGTCTATGCACGAGGTCCGGTCCCCGATCGACGGGACCGATTCAATGAACATTCTCTTTCGTGATCAACAAATTGCTGTCATCTCGGCTCTGACCGAAGGTTGCTCAATTCGCGCGACTCGAGCGGCCAACCGGCATTCACCGGCACACCATCATGAGGCCTTGGCGTCCGCGTCGGCGAGGGTTGCGCCGCCGTACACGATGAGCTGATGCAGTTTGTGCAGGTGAACCGGCTCGAACTCGACGAGCTTTGGTCTTACGTCGCGAAGAAGCAGGGGAAGGTGAAGCCTACCGATCCCGCTGATATCGGGGATCAATACGTCTTCAGTATCGACGCGAACCTGAAGGCGATCATCTCCTACCGTGTCGGCAAGCGAGACGCCGAGAACGCCAATGCGTTTCTGGCCGATCACCCCGGCAATGGCGATCGGGATAACCGATCATATTTGGACGATCGGCGAGCTGATCGACGAAGTTCTCGCTGAGCCGATCGAACGGCAAGCGGCTTGATGACAGGCTGTCCTAGTTTGGCGGCGAGAGTGTCCGAACTAGGACAGCACCGTCCATCTTATCTGATTGACAAATCATCACATCAATGCTAATTTCCGAAATACCCATTTTGTCATATCGACCAATTGATTGTGAATTCGTCAGCTATCGGTGAGCTGACAGAAAAAGGCTATCCCGCTGTTCTTTTGCCGGCTCACGCCCGAGAAACCGAGGATTCCTACGGCGAAGAAGTAACTCTCGCTGATAATTTCCTGCAAAAACAGCAAAAACAGCGGGAGTCCCTCATTCGGTCGGGAATTTTGGGCTAGCGATGCCGGCCGCCATTTTGCGCCTGTCCGCCTCACCTTCTGCCGACCTCAGCGAGCTCCGGCGCTCCTTGCGCCGCCGCAGCCGGCATGGCCCCGGCGGCACTGTATTGCTGCAGAAGCAGTGCAATCAGGGCGGTCCATCCGGTCTGGTGCGAGGCGCCGAGCCCGCGTCCGGTGTCGCCGTCGAAATATTCGAAGAAGAGGAGATTGTCGCGGAAGGACGGGTCGGCCTGCGCGAGCGAGGAGCCGCCGAGGAACGGCCGGTGGCCTCGCTCGTCGCGCAGGAACAGGCGGCACAACCGGCGGGTGAGCTCATCGGCCGCCTCGCCGAGATGAACCAGCCGACCGGAACCGACCGGACATTCGATCTTGAAGTCGTCGCCGTAATAGCTGTGAAACCGCCGCAGCGATTCGACGAGCAGAAAGTTCATCGGCATCCAGACCGGCCCGCGCCAGTTGGAATTGCCGCCAAAGAGATTGCTTGTGCTCTCGCCCGGAGTATAGGCGACCGTGATCCGGTTGCCGGCGTGCTCAAACACGTATGGATTTTGGTCGTGAAATTTGGAGATCGCGCGGACACCGAAATCCGACAAGAACTCGGTCTCGTCCAGCATCCGCTCCAGCAGGCGCTTCATCCGGTGCCCGCGCAACAGCGACAAGAGATGACGCTCGTCGGGGCTCGCTTCGTGCCAGCGCGAGACCAGCTGCGCCAGCTGCGGACGGTGGTCGAGAAACCAGCGCAGCCTGCCGGTAAAATGCCGCAGCCGGGTAAAAACCGAGGCGTCGAGCACCTCGACCGCAAAGAGCGGGATCAGCCCGACCATCGAGCGCAATTTCAGCGGGATTCGCTGGCCGTCGGGGAGGTGCAGCACGTCGTAATAGAACTCGTCGGCTTCGTCCCACAATCCGATGCCGTCGCCGCCGATATTGGTCATCGCCCCGGCGATGTAGAGAAAATGCTCAAAGAATTTCGATGCGACGTCCTCGTAGACATGGTCGTCGAGCGCCAGCTCCAATGCGATACGCATCAGGTTCAATGTGTACATCGCCATCCACGCGGTGCCGTCGGATTGGTTGATCACCCCGCCGGTCGGCAACGGCGCGCTGCGGTCGAAAATGCCGATATTGTCGAGCCCGAGAAAGCCGCCTTCGAAGATGTTACGTCCCTCGGCGTCTTTGCGGTTGACCCACCAAGTGAAATTGAGCATCAGCCGAAGGAAGACGCGTTCGAGAAAGGACCGGTCGCCCTCGCCCCGCTGCTCCCGGTCGATCTCGTAAACCCGCCAGGTTGCCCAGGCATGCACCGGCGGATTGACATCGCTGAACGACCACTCATAGGCCGGCAGCTGGCCGTTCGGATGCATGTACCAGTCACGCGTCAGCAGCAGCAGCTGGTTCTTGGCGTAACGTGGATCGATGTGGGCCAAGGTCACGCAATGAAACGCCAGATCCCAGGCGGCGTACCATGGATATTCCCACTTGTCCGGTACCGAAATCACGTCGGCGTTGTTGAGATGCGGCCACTCGCTGTTGCGCCCGTGCAGACGCGAGTCGGGCGGCCTTGGCTGCAACGGGTCGCCGTGCAGCCATTGCGGTATATCGAGGTAATAGAATTGCTTGGTCCACAGCACGCCTGCAAACGCTTGGCGCTGGACCAGCCGGATATCCGGGTCGACGATGCCGGACTGCAAGGCGTCGTAATATTTGTCGGCCTCGGCCCGGCGCCGTTGCACCATCGCATCAAAGCCGTCGAACCCGACAGCGGCGCCGACATGCGCGAAACGCAAGCGCAGTCTCGCAACACCGCCGGCAGGCAAATTCAACCGGTAATGCGCGGCGACCTTGGTGCCGAGCTGTGCCGGGTTCACCGCCCCCGCATCGCCGTTGACGATATAGTCGTTGATGCCGTCCTTGAAAAAACCTACAGGCGCGTTTTTTCCCCACAGCCGCTGCTCGTTAGTCTCATTCTCACAGAACAGAAATTCTGGCTGGCCTTCGCAGGCCAGACGCATCGGTTGCAACAGCGGATGGTCGACCGAGATCGAGGCGTCGCCACGCGTCACCAGCCGTGGCTTCATCGAATTGGACGCCCAGGACCAGATGTTGCGTGCCCAGAGCTGCGGCAGCACGTGCAATTCCGCCGCCTGCTCTGCACGATTGAAGACCGTAATCCGCATCAGAATGTCGTCGACATCGGCCTTGGCGTATTCGATCTCGACATCGAAATAGCGGTTGGCGTCAAATACGCCGGTATCGAGCAGCTCGTACTCGCGCTGCTCCTTGCCGCGGCGACGGTTTTCCGCAATCAGTTGCTGGTAGGGGAAAGCGGCCTGCGGATACTTATAAAGCATCCGCATGTAGGAGTGGGTCGGCGTGCCGTCGAGGTAATAATAGAGCTCCTTGACGTCCTCGCCGTGGTTACCCTCGCTATTGGTCAAGCCGAAGAGCCGTTCCTTGAGGATCGGGTCGTGTCCGTTCCACAAAGCGAGGCCGAGGCAGAGCAGCAATTGGTTGTCGCCAAAGCCGGCGATCCCGTCCTCGCCCCAGCGATAGGCGCGGCTGCGAGCATGGTCGTGCGGGAAAAAATCCCAGGCGTCGCCATTGGCGCTGTAATCCTCGCGCACCGTACCCCACTGGCGCTCGCTCAGATACGGTCCCCAGCGCCGCCAGTGCACGCGTTGATGTATCTCCTCGAGGCGCGCGGCCTCGGCGGTGTGCGCAGCAGTGCGAGGCAATTCCGTCCTTACCGATGTTGCCATCCCAATTCTCTCGGAAGGGTGGATCAAACCGATATGGCGATGTGTGCTACCCGCTCACGTAACCGTTGCGAGGAGGATGCGGCCCAAAAGGCCGCGGGTCTGCGAGCGCGCGACAATGATCGCATCGAGGCCAAGCCGGCGTCCGTAACGATGCAACGCAAAGACCAGCATCAGCACCAGCAGAAAGAAATAGGTCCACGGCCACTCGCCGGGCGCGCTGTAAAGGCCGAGCCACAGATTGAGTATCTGCAGCGCGCCGATCACACCCCAGAAGCGCACAAATATGCCGAGAAGCAGGGAGACCGCGGTCAGCACTTCCAAACCGTAGACAATCGGCGCGAACAGGTAGAAATGCGGCAGCACGACATTGTTGACGAAATCGGCCTGCGCTGGCACCGCGGCCGACCGGCCCATAACCCCCATCCAGTAGGCGAGACCGGTCTGGCCGAACGGCTGCTCGGGGTGATCGGTATAGGCCGGCGGCAGCTTCCACAAAGTCTGCTGCCACCACATGGCGCCGATCAGAAAGCGAAAGATCCAGTCACAGACATAGATTGCCCGACGCTGGCTCGGAATTGTGCTGAAGGCGTAAATCGCAATGACGACGCTGGCGATACCGAGCAGCCAGAAAACCGCCGTCGTCCAGGCAGGTTGCAGCAGGAAATCGACGACGTCCGAAATCGGATCGGGGTTCATTGAGGTGATCTGCTCCTCTGAGCGGCAGGTGCCGGCTCGCGCTCCGCCAATCGGCGCCAGGCGCGCCCCGCTGCCGCGATCACATTCAGCGACGCGGTGCTGCCATCCGCCTCGCCTTTTTCGAAATCGCCTTCACTCACCGCCATCTGATTTGTGACATGGGCAAAGCACAAGACTGGCTTGCGGCGGGCCCGGGCAAACGCATAAAGGCCCGCCGCTTCCATCTCCACAGCCAGAATATTGCGGGCGCGACAATCTTCGATAGCGGCAGCGGTTTCACGGAACGGCGCGTCGGTAGTCCAGCTAGCGCCGCGATAAAGCCGTTGCGTCAAGGCCAAACATTCCTTCATTGCGGCTTCGATCAGCGCCTCCTCGGCCGTTGCGAACTCGGCCGGTGGCAGATAGTGGTAGCTCGTGCCTTCATCGCGCAAGGCACGATCGATCAGTATGAAATACGGCGGCGCTGCCTGTTCGACGATCTGCCCCGCCGAAGTCATGCTGACCAGAAAACGGCAGCCGGAAACGAACAGCTGTTCCGTCACGAGCACCGCAAAAGAAGCGCCGACGGCGCAGCCGATTATGCCGAACAACTCACCCGCGTGCTCGAATTCGTAGAGCTCGGTGTGGTAGCATGCCCAGCCCGGCGAGGGGCGGGTTCGCCCCGCCTTGCAGAGCGTGCGCACGATGTCGCCATCCGGATCGAGAATGCAGATTTCGGGCACCTCGATACTCGGCAAATTCTTCTGCCGCCGCGCCTCGCGCAGCAGATTCTCCGGCTCGAAGACGGTCTGCGCGAAGAAATGCTTTCCGGCCAAGATCGGCGGCAGCTTCGACACGATGGCAGCTCCCATAACTTCCGGATCGAGAATAGGCGCTCCGGCGCTGGCCCGCGATGTATAAAGACATTGAGCCCACAAAGCGCGTCGATCATTCATGTGTGACCGGCGTCAGAGAGGAGACGGCGATGGGCATGCTCGTGAACGGCATCTGGCATGACGAGGACCCGCCCCGAGAGGCGCTGCAAATGGTCGGCGGTGACGGAAGTTTTGTCCGCCCGCAGTCGGGGTTCCGGGACCAGGTAACCCGCGACGGTTCGTCGGGCTTTAAAGCCGAGGCCGGGCGGTACGTCCTGGTTACCGCGCCGTCTTGCCCGTGGGCGCATCGCACGGTTTTGATGCGCAAGCTCAAAGGGCTCGAGGATGCGATCGCGATCCTGCAATCGGATCTGCCCAAGGGTGAGGGCTGGGCCTATTCGCGCGGTCTGGACGATCTCAAGCCGATCGAAGGTGTCTTCCACGTGCATCAGGTCTATCGGGCGGCGCGTCCCGACTTTACTGGTCGCGCCACCGTCCCCGTGCTCTGGGACCGCAAGACGCGCACGATCGTCAACAACGAATCCTCCGAGATCATCCGCATGTTGAACTCTGAGTTCGACGAATTCGGCGATGCAGCGATCGATCTCTACCCGGAGAGGCTGCGCACCACGATCGATGCGATCAATACCTACGTCTACGAGTCGATCAACGACGGTGTCTATCGCTGTGGCTTTGCCAAGAGCCAGCAGGCCTACGAAACGAGCTTCCGCAAGCTATTCGCGGCCCTCGACGAGATCGAGGAGCGGCTCGGCCGTCAGCGCTATCTGGCCGGCGAGCGCTTTACCGAGGCAGATCTGCGTCTGTTTCCGACTTTGGTGCGGTTCGACGCGGTCTATTACAGTCATTTCAAATGCAATCTGCGGCGCATCGCTGACTATCACAATCTGTCGAATTATTCCCGCGAGATCTATCAGATGCCCGGTGTCGGGGAGACAGTCGACATGCCCGGGATCAAGCTCGGCTATTACGGCGGCATGCGCGACCTCAACCCGAGCATGCTCATCCCGCTTGGTCCGGAGCTCGATTTTGCCGCGCCGCACGACCGTGCGCAATTTGCGAACGCCGCCTGACCGGTTTATGGAGGCGTATCTACATCCCAACTATTACGAGATCGCTTTAGCTCCTGACGATGTCTGCCGGGAACTCGATTTTTTCGAGGCAGCGATCGACAGATTCTCGAAAGTGAAGGTTCGCCGGGTCTTCGAGCTGGGCTCCGGCACGGCACCTTATCTCGAGGAATGGCACAGGAGGGGCTATGCCTATTGCGGACTCGATCTCAGCCCTGCCATGCTCGAATTCGCTCGCAAGAAAGCACGGCGCAAGGGGATCGAGACCTCCTTTGTCCTAGGCGACATGCGCGACCTCGATCGCGGTCTTGGCCCATTCGACTTGGTTTATGTCTTGCTCGGCTCGCTCTATGTCCGGTCCAATCGCGAGTTCCTCGACCACCTCGACCGTGTCGCCGGACTGCTTTCTCCGGGCGGCCTTTATTTATTAGACAGCTTTGTCTGGTTTCGGATTTTCCACGACTACAGGAGAAGCTGGACCCGGCAAAGAGATGGGGTGAGAGTGCACACCCGCTATCGCGCCGAGATGCTCGATCCGGTCGCGCAAACATACAACGAATACCTGACCTTCACCGTCAACGATCACGGCAAAGACATGATCATTGAAGGACGGGTCCCGGCAAAGGTCTTCTTCCCGCAAGAGTTTCTCTGCCTCGTCGAATTGAGCGGACGTTTTGAATTCATCGGCTGGTATAACGATTTCAGCTTCACCGCATTGGTCAGGCCCGACGGCCGACACCTGACGATCCTGCGCAAACGATGAAGTACCGGTGTGTGACGATGGGCCACCTCGCCCGGAGCGCCTCCAACGTCAGCACGCCGATCCGAGCAGCAATCCCGGGAGGCGTCGGTGAGCTGCGCCAGAAAGCACATGGGATTTTGTCGCAAAATCCCGAATCGTTCTCTTTCAAACCCTGGTTAAATCGATTACGATCGATTACCAGGGAGAGACCGAAAACACGGTGATTTTGGATGAATGCTGGCTATGCCGAGCGCGAATCCGCCGAGCGCATCGTCGCCCGTTTTTTGTCTGAATACTACAGGATCTGGCAAAACCATTTTCCGGGATTGAACAAACGGGCGCATTGGCACGTCATCTTTTCGGCTCGGACCGGACCAGCTGAAGGCGTCTCGTGCAGATCCATCCATCGCACGCTTTATGGGTTTTATGGG
>Ga0306920_100015425_pt1 | contig 10472 bp, 18 predicted proteins | sample flu12Cox44000170_FD_204666 | JGI IMG/M metagenome (GOLD analysis project Ga0306920, IMG submission 204666) | Lab enrichment of tropical soil microbial communities from Luquillo Experimental Forest, Puerto Rico - flux4day.12C.oxic.44.000.170 (v2)... | ecosystem: Environmental > Terrestrial >... | reverse complement strand
GCAGTGGCAGGAACCGCTCGCTGAGGCAATTTGTGAATTTAATCCTGAGCACCTGCGTCAAAAGGTACAACGGGCTGAGGAAGCAATAGTTCGGAGAATTGAAGAACTGGCATTCGATCCGCCTAATGGACGCGAATGCCAGGCGCTCGTCGACGGGTTGGAGCTTCTCCGGATTGTAAAAAAAGACCGGCTGGGCATCCCCCGAAGCGAAGGGTGAATAGTCGCCGCAGGCCGCCCTCTTGGTGGAAGTTGCCTTGACGCAACATCGGAACTGCTCCACGGCAACGACAGTCTGCCCTTGGGAAATTAGACTGGGTATGTCGAACGGGGCATCCGCCCAGTAGGTAGAGCACCCTGTTCACACCCCGGGGTCATAGGTAGGTCGGTCCTGTCAACCCTGGGGCTTTTTCACGGTAAGCCGGGGAAGCCGCCCTCCTCGAGCTTGCGCCTAGCATTAGATCATTCTCTCGGCCACCGCCTCTCGATGTGTTCCATGATGAGTGCAGCCCGACTCATCGCGTTCTCAACCGCAGGCACTTTCGCCGGGCTTGCCCGGTCTGAGTCAAGCTCCATCAGCTTCCAAGCGCACAGCAACGTCGCCGCAAAAAGGATTGCGTACTTCCGTTCTTCTGTCATGGGAGCCTCCCAGATAAGTTGCGGGTGGGAGCCTCCTTGTATCTCATGAGTCAGACTGCTCCGCAGTTTTTTCGCTTTCGCAATCTAGCTTTGGCTTCTTGACTCCTTGACTTTTCTAGAGTCGAGGAGGATGCTCATGCCAATAAGCCGGACGGAGTCCAACCCCTGTATTTCCTTTTGCTCAGTCTGGCTCGACCCCTCGGAGATTCCAAGTAAAGGAGGTCATATGACTGTCCGACGTAGGCTCGGCTATGCGCTTTGCGTTCTCCTTGTCTGCAGCTTTCCGGTATGGGGCCAAGTTGAACCTGTACCCATTCCTGGCGGCGACATGCTCCCACCGCTTTTCAATCAATTCTTTCCCGGCGTCGGAGCTGGGTTTGACGGTCTCAATGCGGATCCCCACGGCATCACTAATTTCCGGGGCACCGTGGCAATGGGCTACACCAACGGAACAGCGACCGACAACAAGGAGAAAACCTACAACGTCATTACTGACATCCGCGTTTATCAAGGAGACTACGTGGGAGCGGAAATCGGGGCCTCCGGCACGGCAGGCGCTTCGAAATCTGGCAAGGCCCACGGCACTTTCGTCGAAATATGAATTGACTTTTACGACCCCAGTTCGGGGTTACAGGTACACTCTTCAACCCAGGGATCACGCCCAATGGTGTTTTCTGGATTGTGCAAGTCCCTGACGACGCCGTGAAGATCAGTCCCGAAGGCCAGACCCTGAACATCCATCTGGAAAACGTGGCTGTCATTGACCAGGGCTCCTTCCCAGCCGGGACTGGCACCACACCTGCGACGGCCTCGTTTGACATCACCTACACAAAATCCGGCTCATCACGCCATGTTCGCCCGACTTCCCACGACCCTCTCAGCCCATTCACGTGGGCAGGGGAGATGTGGATGGCGATGAACTCCGGGAATTTTTCCGTGAAGTACAATGACACAAGCTTTTCGGCGCAAGGTACCTTTAGTTCCGATTTTCTTCCCGCAGGTAACTTCGGTGAAATGGGTACGGAGCGGAACGGTTCGTTCGTCGAGCGCGAGGACGCCGAGAATGATGACGAAGCGAATGGCGAGGAACACCGGACGCAAAAGGCTCTAATCAACTCTGGCGCAATTGTAAGCGACCCGGCAAGTGCCGGCGAAACAATGGCAATGTCCTTGAGGTCATCCCGAGCCAGGACGCTGCGCGCCTGGAAGTCAAAGCCTTGACCTAACCAATCAGGTCTGGGCAGATTCAGGTTGTGTGGCGGGCAACTCGCAAGTCAATCTTTTTCGGGATGTAACTACTTTCAGTTTTGCCCGTCATCCGCCAGGAATCGGCTCAAAATCGCGGGATACCTTTGCACGTCATCCATGCCTTCGTGTTGCAGAAAAATTATGCGCTATCGCGTCGAAGAGACCGCCGTAAAACATAAACGGATTGTGAAAGAGGCTTCCCGCTTGATCCGTAAACTTGGATTTCAGCACGTAACCGTGGGTGAGGTAATGAAGGCCGCCGGCCTGACGCACGGCGCCTTCTATGCCCATTTCGATTCCAAGGAAGAGCTGCAGGCGGCTGCCGTTGCCTACGGCCAAAAGGTTTCGCTAGGGCGCATGCAGCGCAGTAACAGCAGTAAGAGCAAAGGATCGTATGCCGACCGGTATCTGAGCCGGTGGCACCGAGATCATCCAGGCGACGGTTGCACCATGGCAGCGCTGGCGCAGGAGGTGGCTCGCTCGACGCCTCAACTCAAATCTGCATTTGAACAGGGACTTGAGGAAATTCTTTCCGCGAAAGGTGGGGAGCGGAAGGAAGCCATCTTTCAGGCAGCCGCGATGATCGGTGGTGTCATCTTGGCTCGCGCGGTGCAGGACCCGCGACTCTCCGACGAAATCCTACGGACCGTCCGACAAAAGCTCGGCTGATCGTGGTCTCGCGAATCCGAACTATCGGTCGCCACTGTTGTGATGACGACGGGCCTCAACCTTTTGATACCTGACAAACCTGACGTTGAGCGCGACGCAGTGGCAAGAGCGTTTGAGAGTTGCGGCAGCACCGTCCACTGCATCGCTCGATTCTGGGACCCGCCCACTTTTGAGGCTTCAACAGTCCGCGTTTATGGTGCAGACACCTTCTGCCTAGTTCTGCAACAGAAACTAGGTTTTACTCTCTGTTCTCCTCGTGACGAACTGCTTATGGAAGTGCCTTCTCAATTCTTGAATCGGCGCATCACCCGTCAGACACTCCGCGAGGTTTCATCAGCCCATTTCCCAGCTTTCATCAAACCTGTCACGCCGAAACAGTTTCGTGGCGCGATATACAAATCAAGCGAAGCTGTCCTCGCGGAGGCCTTTCTTTAGAGACTGCGGTTTTTGTGTCCGAACCTGTGACATTCTCAGCAAAGGTCCGTACGTTTGTGCTGGACGGTCGGGTGCTTGATGCGGCTGTTTATGAGGGGGAAGCAGAACTAAGCGGAGCGGTCGATTTCGTTGGAGCTTTGACAAAGTCGATCGTGCTACCACTAACCGTTGTCATCGATGTGGGTTTGGCCGATGGCCGTGGTTGGGCTGTGATCGAATTTAATGCCTCGTGGGGCGCAGGTCTGAATGGCTGCGAAGGTTCTTCCTGCAATCGTGTCTGCAACAGGCGAATTGGTTGATATGCATGATTGAAGTTAGTTTTAGTTCGGTCGACCCGCACGTCCGGTTCGATGAGCGGGGTGTGAAGACGGAAGCATGGTCCAGCTACTGAGGCACCGACAGACGAAAGGGTCGGCAACCGATAGGCTGCACCTAAACCACCGCGTCACAACGGAAATACCAACCGGATGCAATCTTTCCTGAACAAATTGAATACCACGATGTATCGCCTGTACTCCTTCGGGTTTGTCGGCTTCATTGGTGCCGCGTAAAAGAACGTCGGCGCATTCCACTTGATCTCTTCTCCAATTTCATTAGAGATGCCCAGAATGATTCGGCGCAAATTCTTAACTACTTGCGCCAGAGGATGCTTGAGATTGGCCACATACGCATCGACGTTCTCCGACTTCGACGCCTTGGTGACCAATTCACTTACCTTTGCCATGGTCCTGCGCCTCCGTAAATGCGCCTATGATACGCAGAATTATCACAAGCCTCAACTAAGCTCACAGGTCCTACAGGTCCTGGGAACGAGGTAACCTGCCAAGTTCGTAATGGGACGGGAGTACGGGCTAGATCGCGTACTATGCCACGGTGCGTTTAGCTCCCAATGTTTGACGCCCCACTTCCTGCTCACCTCGCGCAGGAAATCAAATATGCCATCTCCAAAACTTGCAACATCAAAGTGCCGGGTGGGTTTCCACGGCACCGACCGCGAACGTATCTTGCTCGCGATTCAGCGCGATCCGAAAGCCACGCGCATCGTGAAAGAAATGCACGTCACACGCAGCCGCTCGAAGGCAGCAGGAAATCTTAGATTCGATCCCTTTCCGTTTTGTGAACGGGCAGTGGATCCCACGACGAGCGAATCTGCAATAGTAAAGCTCGTTCGGCAGCGGGGATTCATCTGAACGAGTTAAGAAGTTCAAGAGACACTATCGTAGTTATCAAGATTTGGGCTCCGCTGGTCTGCACCGTCGGTGCTCTCGGTGTATTCGGCCACGATTTCCCAACACTACGGTTCCTTCCGACACTTCCGCTGCTGCTCTTCGCCGGTTTCCAAGCGTCATTGGCCGTCGTTAAATTGGCAGATGGTGTTGTACGTTATCGACGATTGTTCAAATAGAAGGAAATACGGTTTGAAGAAGTCGTTAACGCGAAGGCTGAATGGCAACCGTTTATCGGCTCTATTCAACTGAGGAAGCCGATCCTTCCTTGGGGCAGGCTCTACTTTGTCTTGGACAAGAACACGGAGTCGAACCCCTTCCGGCGTGGCGAATTTCCTGTTCTTCGTTGCCTTATCATAATAGCTACGCAAACGAAAAGAACTAAAGAAAGATTCATGGTACTGTCCGGCTTGTGGAATTGGCCGTTGACTTGTTTTTGTTAGGGCTTGGACTTGCTGCGTTGGCCTACGACAGCGATATCGCTGACGCGCTGAATGCCTTCCCGTGTCAAGATCCGGTGATGGGCGGGACCAATCCCGCGAAGGGCGAGTTTTTCCTGGAGGACGGAGGGACGGTTATTCATTTCTCGAAGCCCGACCGGCAGCCCTGGACTTGCCAGAATCGGATTCCGAAATGACAGGCAAGTATTGTCTGGAACTGTCATGGGGCCTCCATTATTGCTAAGGTCCTGATGTTTGGCTCGCTTTCCTCGCCGAGGCCCGCCGCAACAGGTCAGGCGCGTTCATGCGCTCACAGGTCTGGTTGAAACCCTCAGCAGCGCCTCTCCAGAGCAAATCGTCAATGGAGCTGAACAGCGGAACATCGACTCGAAGTGTCGCAAGGGTGCGAAACAGTAGCGCATCTTCCCACGCAGCGAATAGGGATTCGGCAAGAGGACGCGCTCTCCGTACCATCGGATCCCACTGACGCCAATCCTTCGGAATTTCTTCCAGGTGAGGATATTTCGAGAAAACAGCAGCTGCAGTCTTGGATCCCCATCCTGAAATGCCGGGAAAGCCGTCTGCACTGTCGCCTACCACAGCCAGATAGTCAGGAATCGACGACGGTTTTATTCCGAACTTTCCGATCACGCTAGCCTCGTCGCGGACAGTCTTCCGCTGGCGGTCTAGTTGTACAACTCGCGAGCCCACCACGCATTGGCTGAGATCTTTGTCGGGGGAGCAGATGATAATCTGCCGAACGCGATCATCCTGAGCTGCTTTCGCCGCAGCCGAAGCAAGTGCATCATCGGCTTCGAATTCGATCATCGGCCACACCAGCACTCCCATGGATTGCAGCGCCTCCTCAAGAATTAGGAATTGCGACAGCAGTGCCGGATCCACGCCTTCGCTAGTCTTGTAGCCCCCGTAAAGATCGTTGCGAAAGGACTCAATCACATGGTCGGTCGCGACACCGACGTGAGTTGCTCCCCCCTCAATCAGTGAGAGAACCGACCCAAGCACTCCGCGGACTGCACCAATCTCCTGACCACAGGTGTCTTGGGCGGACGGCACGGCATAGAAGTAACGGAACAGTTCGTAGGTCCCATCAATAACGTGGATATCCAATGAACTCGGCTCCGTTAGCAGGCAAAGTTGAACAAATGAACGTTTCTGGCTGTGTCCGTCGCCACAAAGTGATTGTTTTCACGTCTCGCTAGCCAACTCCATCCCTGATCACACTCCGAGGATTCTTGTCCTCTCGACGCGCCGCAAATTTCGCCTGCGCGAGGTGATCGTCCTACGTTTCGTACTGCACCTTTTCATGGCTTGAGCGAAATCACAGGCCAAAGACTGCTCGGTGTCGACCAAGCGCAACGATAGCATGACGTTCAAACGTTGTGTGCGAATCCCGCCAAAGAGCAAGGTGTAATTTGGACGGCTGTGAGCGATGCTCCGGCCAGAAGATCGCCACGGCGGCCCAGAGCTACCTGATCACCGGAACTTACTGGGAGACATTTCGCAGCCAGGTTCCGATCCCCCGCAGACGGTGGGACAAGCAGCGGGTGCCCGCCTGGAGGAACGGTTCGAACAGCAATTCCTGTTGATGGATTTTGCTTATGGCACGGGCGGCTGATTTTTCCATAATTCGAACGACCTCGAAGGCGGACTGAAACAATTGGGAAGCGCGCCGGAAGTTTCCTACGTGTTGGGCTTTTCTCCGCAAAATCCGAAGCTGGACGGACACTTTCACACCATCAAGGTAACAGTCACGGGAAAGCCGAAATATGCAATCGAGGCCAGGCGCGGCTATTTTGCTCCAAAGAAGGCGGACGACCCGCGGGAGGCGGCAAAGCAAGAAATTCAGGAAGCGGTGCTTTCTCAGAACGAGATTTTTGGCCTGCCCATGAGTTTACAGACGCAATATTTCAAAACCGAAGATGGTGGAACGAAACTCAGTGTGGTGTAGCATCTCGATGTTAGAAACATGAAATTCCACAAGTCGGAAGGAAGAAATTTTGACGATGTGACGGTGGCCACGGTAGTGTTTGACGACAATGGGAAGTTCGTCATGGGTGGCGAGAAGTTTGTGAAGATGCGGTTGCTGGATGCATCCATTGAAAGGATGGGCCACACGGGATTTGTTGTGAAGTCCACGTTCGATCTAAAGGCGGGGAAATACTTGGTGCGGCAAGTGGTGCAGGATTCCGAAGGCGCACAGATGGCGGCGCGTAGCGCGATTGTGGTTATACCCGACTGATTTAGGAATCTGTCCAGGTCTCGATTAACGGGGATTCTATAGGTCAACGCAGCACCAGCTCGACCTCTAAGTGCAAGACTTTCAATGGGGCATTCGTCCGGCCGGCGAACCTTCCTGAAAGGCGTGCAGTGCAAACATACGGCCCATTCGCAGCGCCAAGCCCTTTGTTTTCACGTCGGCCGCGAATGCGACCATACTTCTTCCGGTCTTGGCCGGTCTGAGTTTATTGCTTTGGTGCGAGAAAGGCTTCGATCTCTTCGGCGCTTACGGAACCCCGGGCGTCAGAACTTCCGCGCCGGTTATACATATCCTCAAGATAGTAGCCCTGTCCGCCAATCGAAGCGATTGGCTCAAAATCGATGACCATGCCAGATTCATCTATGCATTTGCCAGTAGGGCACATTTTTCCGCTCGGACCAATTCGCCACGGCTTCCTTGGCCAATGAGGTTTTCGCAGCTTCGCCTTGTCGCTGCAATTCGGATCGCCAGATTTCAAACTGCGCCTGCTCTAATGTTTTACGACGTCCTTTGCGCCGTTTTCGACGGTCTCGCCTGTCTTCTTGGCGGCATGCGCGGTAGTGTTCGCAGTTGCATTCGCAGCTTTTTTGGTCGCAGAAGCTGTTGCCTGGGTTGCTTTCTTGGTTCCTGAAGCCGTAGCGCCAGCCGCTGTCTTCGCCCCATGAGCAGTCTTCTTGGCGGCATTCGCGGTTTCGCTACCGGCCTTGTCAGCTGCTTTTGCGGTGTCGTGACCAGCGTCCTTCATCACCGACCCCGTTTTATCTATGGCCTTGCCGGTTGTGTCGGCGGTAGCTTTCGCGGCTGTCTTTGTTCCGGAAACTGTCGCGTCAGCCGCCTTCTTAGTTCCTGAAACTGTAGCGTCAGCCGCTTTTTCCGTACCCTGGGCGACCTTCTTGGCGGCCTTCGCCGTGGTATGTGCGGCATCCTGGCCCACGTCCTTCACCACTTCCTGGCCATACGAGGCCGCGTCGATCAAAAGAATCATCGCCGCCGCAAACAAAAGTCCAGACTTCATTGCGTCTCCTTTGTAAAGGTTTTAACAAGGAGTGCTTATTCGTTCCCAGCGAGCAAGATTTTCGGCTGTTTCCCTTCGAAAAACAAGTTGTACTTTCTCAGTATGTCTCAAAAGAAGTGGGCTTTCGCCAAATACGAAGGCCTGTCAGCACCCTAGGTATCAGCAAGTGCCTTGTCATTCCATCTGTCCCTTAGGGCCTTTGGCCCGCGAAATCCCATGAAAATCACTTCAGGGTATGATCGCAACGGTCTGGACCGGCGAGGTCGCGTTTATCAGTGGAGAGTTCGAGACCGTCCATCTGTCTGATCCGGAGCGTGCATGTTTGAGCGAATAATTGGGCGTCGTTGTCTTCCCCTGGGGAGCGGCGAAAGCCCGCGACTCTGGTTAAAGTAATCGCAGCACGCTCTCCGCTCCCGGCCAGGAGGAGTCTATGTCGTACCGGATAGCGGGAATCGATGTCCACAAGAAGATGCTGGCTGTGGTTGTGTCCGACGTTGAAATCGAAAGCGAATACCAATTTGAGCGGCGGATGTTTAGCAGCAACCCTGAACAACTGCGATCGTTGGCTGCGTGGCTCGTCGAGCAAAAGGCCGAAGAAATAGTCATGGAGTCGACGGCGCAATATTGGAAACCCGTGTGGGAAACACTGGAAAGGTATTGGAAGCCGCTCTGCGAGAAGCGGGAAGGAGCCAGACGGAAGTCCGGCACGTTGCATCTGGCGCAGGCCCTATCTAATCGCGGGCGGCGCGGACGAAAGAGAGATTTCGTCGATGCCGAGCGCCTGGTGAAACGACTCGTAGCCCCGAGAATTGACGCTGAGCTTTGTGCCCGATGCCGAGCAACGTCTATGGCGAACGGTAACGCGCAAGAAGTACCAGTTGCGGCGCGACGTGGTGCGGTTACACAACCAACTGGAGGCACTTCTGGAAGAAGCCCATAAGTTGTCTAGCCTGGTCTCCGATCTGCTTGGCGTCAGTGCCAGGCGCATGTTGAAGGCGCTGGCTGACGGAGAAACCAATCCCGCAGCTCTGGCCGCCTTAGCCCATGAGAGGTTGCGCGTTACACCGGAACAATTGTGTGATGCGCTCGGTGCGTGCACGGAGCTCAAGCCCGTGTATCGACGGCTGCTGAAGATGACCCTGGCGCAATTGCAACTCCTCGAGCAGCAGATCAGTCAACTGGGCCAAGAGCTAGCCACTTTGCTCCATCCGCACCAGGATGCGGTCGAGCGGCTAGCGGAGGTACCGGGTTTCGCAGTGGACTCCGCGCAGCAGATCATTGCCGAGGTCGGCCCTACCGCTGCGACGTTTCCCTCCGAGAAATGCCTCTCTTCGTGGGTTGGTGCCTGCCCCGGCGAAGAAGAGAGCGCCCGGCGTGAACTACAGCCACCGCTCTCCGAAGGGCAACCGTCACATGCGGCGCTTACTCAATCAGGCTGCTAACGTCGCCGTAAAAGCCAAAGGAAGCATCTTTGAGGTTATCTATCGCCGTTGCGTCCCGCGCCTCGGACATAATCAAGCCATCGGGGTCATTGCCCATCGACAGTGTCGTCTGATCTGGCTGATCCTGCATCAAGGAACCCGTTACGAAGAACGAGGCCCAGCAGTCACCAAACGATCCAGGTATCAGCGCACGTGGAGAATGATTCGGCAACTCCGAAAGCTGGGCTATCGGATTGAATTACCCAATCCTCAACCCAGCCTGGCACAGTTGCCGTGATTTTCGACTCTGATTAACCGGACCTTAGTGCCTTATTCGATGTAGTGATGGTCGATTGCAGCCAATGCTCGGGAAACGCGGCTTTTGGTGGAATTGTGACCCCGCCTCGCAGACCGAAAGGGCGAGGACGGTAACCCTCCACCTTCAAGGTTGGCGCGCCCGAGCTCTATCCCAACCCAGAGGAAACGGGGAGCAACGGATAGATCGAACCTACTCGAACCTACGAGTATGGCGCCATTCCTCGACCCTACCAGGTTAGTTGTACAGGGACGATAGCGCGCGATACCATCATTCTTGCAAAATGACGGTAGTTGCGTGTCCCCCTATGATGCAGCGGACCAAAAGGCGAAAGACCGACGCAGTGCTGGGAGAAAGTGAAGTACGTTTCCGCCTTGTGGCTGACACTGCACCAGTGATGATCTGGATGTCTGGCACCGACAGGCTGTGCACTTACTTCAATCGGTCTTGGTTGGAATTTACTGGTCGGGCGTTGCGGGAGGAGCTGGGAAATGGCTGGTCAAAAGGTGTCCATCCGAATGATTTGAATGCTTGTCTGGACACGTATACTCGCGCGTTTGACCGTCGCGAGGCCTTCGAAAGGGAATACCGGCTTCGCCGGCATGACGGCGGATATCGCTGGATTTTCGAACATGGCGTGCCGAGATTCAGCGCACGTGGTTCCTTTGCAGGGTATATCGGCACAGCTGTTGACTTGACCGAACGCAAGTTGGCCGAAGAAAATCAAGAGCGATTTCGGAGTGTCTTTGAATATTCGGCTGTTGGAATGGCGCTGGTGAGTAACGACG
>Ga0306920_100015424_pt1 | contig 10472 bp, 11 predicted proteins | sample flu12Cox44000170_FD_204666 | JGI IMG/M metagenome (GOLD analysis project Ga0306920, IMG submission 204666) | Lab enrichment of tropical soil microbial communities from Luquillo Experimental Forest, Puerto Rico - flux4day.12C.oxic.44.000.170 (v2)... | ecosystem: Environmental > Terrestrial >... | reverse complement strand
GGTGCTTGAGGTCGCCTGGACGACGATCCCTATTATCATCCTCTTGGTAATCGCGGTCCCTTCGTTCAAGCTCCTGTTCTTCCAGCTCATTCCTCCGCCCGCCGAGCTCACCGTAAAGGCCACGGGTCACGAGTGGTACTGGAGCTACAGCTACCCCGACAACGGCGGGTTCGAGTTCGATTCCAGCATAGTGAAAGACGCAGACCTCAAGGGGGACCAGCCGCGGCTGCTCACCGCGGACAATGAGCTTGTGGTGCCGGTCAACAAGAACGTGCACGTGCTCACGACCGGGGCCGATGTGATTCATTCCTTCGCGGTGCCGTCGTTTGGCATCAAGATCGATGCCATCCCCGGCCGCATCAACGAAACCTGGTTCAAGGCTACGCGCGAAGGGCTGTATCACGGCCAGTGCTCGGAGCTGTGCGGCAAGAACCACGCCTTCATGCCGATCAACGTACGGGTGGTGAGCGAGCAGGCATTTGCCGCCTGGATCGAGGCGGCAAAGAAGAAATACGCGGCCGTGGAGGCCGGACCGGTCACGCTCGCGGCGCTGAAGCCGGCACCATGATCATCATCGCTCAATCTGCAGCATGTAGCGCTCGGCCATCGCAAACTCGAAGGACCTGAGGCAATGGCGATTACGACAAGCATCCACGGTGCGGCGCATCACGATCATCCTGTTGGCTGGCGGCGGTTTCTCTACTCGACCAACCACAAGGACATCGGCTCGATGTACCTCGTGTTCGCGCTGCTCGGCGGCCTGGTCGGCGGGACGCTGTCGATCGGCATGCGGCTCGAGCTGATGCATCCGGGGCTGCAGTTCTTTCACGACCCGCACATGTTCAACGTGTTCACCACCGCGCATGGCCTGATCATGATCTTTTTCATGGTCATGCCGGCGATGATCGGCGGTTTCGGGAACTGGATGATCCCGCTGATGATCGGGGCGCCTGACATGGCGTTCCCGCGCATGAACAACATCTCGTTCTGGCTGCTGCCGGCATCCTTCTCGCTGCTGCTGATCTCGCTGTTCGTGGAAGGCGAGCCGGGCGAGCCCGGGGTGGGCGCGGGCTGGACGATCTATGCGCCGCTGTCGACCTCCGGCCATCCAGGGCCGGCAGTCGACTTCGCCATCCTCTCGCTGCATCTTGCCGGCGCCTCCTCCATCCTCGGGGCCATCAACTTCATCACCACCATCTTCAACATGCGCGCGCCGGGAATGACGCTGCACAAGATGCCGCTGTTCGTGTGGTCGCAGCTGGTCACCGTGTTCCTGCTGCTGCTGGCGTTGCCGGTTCTCGCCGGCGCCATCACCATGCTGCTGACCGACCGCAATTTCGGCACCACCTTCTTCACTGCGAGCGGCGGCGGCGACCCGGTGCTGTTCCAGCACCTGTTCTGGTTCTTCGGTCATCCCGAGGTCTACATTTTGATTGTGCCGGGCTTCGGAATGGTCAGCCAGATCGTGGCGACGTTCTCGAAGAAGCCGGTGTTTGGCTATCTCGGCATGGCCTATGCCATGGTCGCGATCGGCGGCATCGGCTTCGTGGTATGGGCGCACCACATGTACACCGTGGGCATGCCGACCGCCATGCAGGCCTATTTCGTGGTGGCCACCATGGTGATTGCGGTGCCGACGGGGGTGAAGATCTTCTCCTGGATCGCGACCATGTGGGGCGGCTCGATCGAGTTCAAGACGCCCATGCTGTGGGCGATCGGCTTCATCTTCCTGTTCACGCTCGGCGGCGTCACCGGTGTGGTGCTGGCGAACGCCGGTGTCGACCGCTCGCTGCAGGATACCTATTACGTGGTGGCGCACTTCCACTATGTGCTCTCGCTCGGCGCGGTCTTCACCATCTTCGCCGGCTGGTACTACTGGTTTCCCAAGATGACCGGCTACATGTACTCGGAGGCGATCGGCAAGCTGCATTTCTGGCTGACGTTCATCGGCGTCAACGTGGTGTTCTTCCCGCAGCACTTCCTCGGGCTTGCCGGGATGCCGCGCCGCATCGCCGACTATCCCGACGCCTTCGCCGGCTGGAACATGGTCTCCTCGATCGGCTCGTTCGTGTCCGCGGCCGGCACCCTGGTCTTCTTCTTCGGCGTGGCATGGGCATTCCACCGCGGGCAAAAGGCCGCCAACAACCCCTGGGGCGCCGGCGCCACCACGCTCGAATGGACACTGCCCTCGCCGCCCCCGTTCCACCAGTACAACGAGCTGCCGCTGATCAGGTGAGACCCGTTCGGCGGTGCCGGAGCCGCCATTGCAATAGCTGAGCGATAACGATGTCGGTCATCAGCGAAGGCCTCCAACTCGTCATGAGCTCGTTCGGGTTCTCGATCCTGTATCTGTTTCTGTTGTTTGCAGCACTGCTGATCGACGTGACTGTCCCGATGCAAGCTGCAACACGCCCATAATGACATGCAACGCGAGCCTGGCCGGATTGTCTTGACCGATGAGCAGCAGCGCCGGCGGCGCGCGCGCTCGATCGCGATTGCGCTCGCGCTTGGCGTCCTTGCCGTCCTGTTCTACGTGGTGACCCTGGTGAAGGGCCCGGCGGTGCTCAACCGTCCCCTGTAAGATCACGAGCGCCCATGAGCAGGCCGCAGAACTCGCCGAAAGCTCGCCGCGATGTGGTCCCGCCACCCGCGGCCGAAGCTGAGGCCGCGAGGCGATAGCAGTCATCTCAAGCAACAGACGGACCCAGCCAAATGGCCGATGCCCACGCCAAGCCGCATCATGAGTACCACCTGGTGGAGCCAAGCCCGTGGCCGGCGATCGGCTCGGTCTCGCTGTTTGTGACTGCGGTCGGAGGCATTGCCTGGATGCACCACATGATCGCGGTCGCTCCGTTCATCTTCGGCGCCGGCGTGATCGGCGTGCTCTACACCATGCTCGGCTGGTGGAGCGACGTCGCGCGGGAGGCAACGTACGAAGGCTATCACACGCGCGTGGTGCAGATTTCCCACCGCTACGGGATGATTCTGTTCATTGCCTCGGAGGTGATGTTCTTCGTCGCCTGGTTCTGGGCCTATTTCAACAGCGCGCTGTTCCCCCACGACATGCAGCAGCTCACACGCGAGCAACTGTTCGGCGGCGTGTGGCCGCCGAAGGGGATCGAAACCTTCGATCCCTGGCATCTGCCGCTTCTCAACACGCTGATCCTGCTCACTTCGGGCACCACGGTGACCTGGGCGCACCACGCGCTCCTGGAGAACGATCGCCAGGGACTCAAGTGGGGGCTGATCCTCACCATCGCGCTCGGCATCTCCTTCACGTGCATCCAGGCCTACGAGTACAGCCATGCCGGCTTCAATTTCAGCGGCAATATCTATGGCGCGACCTTCTTCATGGCGACGGGATTTCACGGCGCGCACGTGATCATCGGCTCGACATTCCTGATCGTCTGCCTGATCCGCGCCTATCTCGGCCATTTCACTCCAAAACAGCACCTCGGCTTCGAGTTCGCCGCGTGGTACTGGCACTTTGTTGACGTGGTCTGGCTGTTCCTGTTCGCCTGCATATATGTCTGGGGGTCGGGCGCAGAGCTTGCCGCCGGCCATTGAAAACGATCAGAGCATCGATGTTGCGGACGGATAGCTGGTCTGCACTGATCCGCTCCGGGCTGCGCGGATACTGCCCGCGCTGCGGCAGGGGCAAGCTGTTTGCCGGCTTCCTGGCGCTGGCCCCGCGCTGCGAGCATTGCGGGCTCGATTTCTCGTTCGCGGATTCCGCCGACGGGCCGGCTTTCTTCGTCATGTTCATTTCCGGCTTCATCGTCGCTGGCTCGGCGCTGGCCGTGGAGCTCATCTATGCGCCGCCGTACTGGGTGCATGCCGCACTTTGGGGACCGCTGATCCTCATCACCACGCTGGTGCCGCTGCGGCCGCTGAAGGGATTGATGATTGCGCTGCAGCACCATCACAAGGCCGAAGAGAGGCGCTTCGGCGCCGGCGCGCCATGAGCACGCCTGGCACGAAGCGGTGACCGAGGGTCGGGTTGCTCGTCCCCGCTCTGCTCACGTTTGTCGTTCTCACCGGGCTCGGCGCTTGGCAACTTCAGCCCAAGGCCTCGAAGGAAGGCTTGATCGCTTTGCTGGCCGCCGGCGCTTGAGCGAACTCGACGGGTAGCGCGACGAATACCGCCGCGTCTTCAGCGCCACGTCCGCTTCGATTAATGCCAAGGAAGCCCTCGTCTTCGGTGCTTCCTCAACGTTCCGCCCGACGTATCCGGTCCCGGCTATTCGGTGTTCACGCCGGCCCGGCTCGCCGACGGCAAAATCGTGGTGGTCAATCGCGCTTCGTTCCCCGAACGCCGGCAGGATGCGAAACTCGCCGGCGACGGCAGAGAGGCGGCCACTGGTTCACGCCCGGACCGATGTCGCTTCTGGTACCGCCACTCACTTTTCGCTTTTGGCCTTCGGCAGCGGCACTGGGTTCTTCGAGAGCGATTGGAGATAGGCGACCACGTCGGCGCGCCGCTTCTCGCTTGGCAGTCCGGCAAAGGCCATCGTCGTGCCGGGAACGAAGACGCGAGGATCTGTCAGCCAGGTGTTGAGCGCATCGAAGGTCCAGGTGCCCCCCTTGGCCTTCAGGGGGGCCGAATAGTTGAAGCCGGGCGCGGATGCGACCGGCCGGCCGACGACGCCATAGAGGGCGGGCCCGATCTTGGGACCTTGGCCTTCCTCGAAGTTGTGGCAAATCGCACAGGGTTTGGCGAACTCCGCCCCACGTTCGGCGGAGGCGCTGGCAAGCAGACTGTCGAATGGCACGCCAGCCTCCTTTGCCTCGGCCGGCTGCCCCTCCTTGACGGCGACTTTGGAGCCCGGTTCTACCACCTTGTGGGGCTTGAAGGCCCCGTCGACGATATGCACCGTTTGCAGGAACAATAAGGTTCCCAGCACCGTGCCGAGAATCTTGTTCATCCGAAATGTGTTCATCGCTGCATCGCTCCGAGCGTAACGGAGAGCCAAGGAAAACCGGGACTTTCGGCGGATGGTAGCGGGTTTCTATGCATATCGAATATATGTTTATCGTGCAACACTACTTTATCGTGCAAGGGGACGGTTCAGCGCCGTGAATGCGGGCCTCTACAGGCATCCTCGGTTGGCTACGACCGCCGTACCGGTCGATCAGGTCCTGGCGTGAAGTCGACCAATCGTCTCCGCGTGTCTTGCAAACTGTTGCTCGCTCAAGAACGGCTTTGCGTAGGCGAGTGAAATCCAAAATTCTCGAACATCTTTGAGCTTGTCTCGGCGCACTGGATCGACAGTGAGCCTCAAGGCCCGTTCACAATCGGCTGCCTTCTCCCACGGATCCACCTGCGTCATTGTGTCCTCTGCAGCGAGCATGATCCTTGGGCCCGCAAAGGACTCATCGTACAGCGCATATGCAAGGCTTGCAGCTCAGTCGGGCCTCCCTCCCCGTCATTCACAGCACCCGCTCGGCCGAACCCGCCGGTCCAATGAGAATGGTTGGCAGCGGGCTGCACCTGGACTCCGGAGCTGCCGCGGCTGCTCTCGAATGGTCACTCCACGAGCTGTGCGCTGCCGCCGATTCCACGCACGCCGACGCCGGTGCAGTTGCTGTTGAAATTCGAGTTGCCATTAAAGGTAAAGGTCAGGGCGACCAGCTGGGTGCAGGCCGCCCCGCCGCCGGTCGAGGTGCCGCCCGAGAAGGTCAAGTTCTGGCTGGGGAAATATATTGCTCCGGTGATGTTCTGCGTGGCGCCGCCGGTGAAGCTGTCGGAGCCGCTCGTCGGCGCGTTGCGGTCCTGGAAGAAGGCGACGCCCTGCATCCCTCCCGAGCTCGGCGCGTTGATGTTCACCGTCGAGCCCCCGCTGATCGATACCGTCGCATAGTCCTGTCCCGTGCTGCTGGTCAGGATGATGGTCACTCCGTTGCCACTGATGGACGAGTTGCCGGTGAGCGAGAAGCTGCCCCGGTCGATGATGTAGGTGCCGGGATTGAGCGTGACCTGGGATCCTCCCGTCAGCGAGAGTCCGTTGCAGAAGACCATTACGCCGGAGGAGCCGGCCGTGAAGGTCTTCGACTGTCCGCCGGTAAGAGAGAAATTGGTCTGGTCGCAACCCTGGTAGCCCGGGATCTGGAGGTCCGAATAAGGATCGTTGGCGGGCGCAACCCCGGTATGGGTACCGGCCGTGGTGTTGAGTGAAGCATGCCCACCCATGGTGTAGTCGCCGGAAATGAAGGCGGCGTTCGCATTGATCTGAGCGCTGCCGTTGAGCACCAGCGCGCGACTGCTTGGTGAGTTTACGTAGAGGTTGCAGTTGTTGAGATTGAGTACAGTGTTGCCGTTGTCGGTCATGTCGGTGACGTTGCCGCGGTCCAGCGCGAGCACGCAGCCCGAGGAACCGGTTCTGGCCACGGCGCTGGCGCTGATTGTAGGCGGCGCAAGCAGAAACAAGCTTGCCAGCATTAATGGCTGCGGTCGCTTGATGGTCACTTCGACGGCATTGTTGTCGGTCGTATGATTGCCCGTGGTCGGGGGATTGCTGATAGTGATGGTGACGCCGTCCCTGCCGTCGACATAGCCGTAGGTCCCCGCGACGCTCTTCGCCTCGGAGGTGTATCCGTCATTCGATTGGCCGGTTCCCATTGCGGTGGCCGCGCTGTAGGCCGCAGAATCGGCGGCGCCCTGCATCGTGCGTTTTGTGACATACCAGTCGCCGACTTCCACGCCGAGGCCGGCAAAGCCGACCAGGAGCGCGAGCATCAGCCCGAGAGTGGGCCCCACTGCGCCGGCACAATCGCTGCCCAATCCGCGCAGCAGCTGCGGCCAGCGCTGCCGGCAGGCCGGCGTCCCAGCCAACGTGCGACAACACTGCGCAAACAACCGGGTAAACAACATGAAATGTCCTCGTCAAATCGGGTAGCAGGACTGCGCCGTCAGCGTGACCGAATAGTTCCCGAACGGAATGAACAGAGGCATCGCATAGCTCGCGGATATCTTGTTACCGCAGGTCGCGGTGCTGGCTGTGAACACCGAAGACGCAAAGCCTGCGCCCGATCGGCCGGCGGCAAAAGCTTGTATTTGCTGCGCATTGCCGCAGTTGATCGCATCAATGGATGCGCACCGTGCCGCTTCCTGCACGGAGTAATGCAGCGCGTTCAAGGTCCATAGTGCGCGACCAAACTCCACGATGCCGAGCAGGAACAAAAAAAGCGCTGGCGATATCAGTGCAAACTCGATCGCGGTGGTTGCCTGCCGGCAGGTCAACAGACCCAGCAACGCCGCCCGCATCGATACGCGGTGAGGGTGCAATGACTTACTGCCCGTGCTTGGCATGCGTTCATGGGCCTACTGAATCCGTACCGTTGCCTGCGCCGTCAGTGCCACTGACTGGCCGATCACGGGATATGGAATGAGAGGCGTATAGTTAGCCTGCGCGCTCACCGTGACGTAGGTGCCGACCGATTGACCACCAGAACATGTCCCGCCACAGGCGGAGGACGTAACCGAGGTTCCTTCAGGACAGCCGCAATTGCGGGCCGGCGCCGGCGAGGCGCTAATCGATGCCAGGGCGGTCGCGCTCGTCACTGCATTCTCGATTGCTGTGCTGTTCCAGCCATGCGCAAGTGCGTACTGCGCTCCCGCCTGCGCGGCGTCCTGCACCTGCATTTTCTGATAGAAGCCCATTCCGAGATCGATGAGCGGGATCAGGAGCCCGGCCAGCAACGTTGCGCCAATGGCAAATTCGACGGCACCGGCGCCGTGCTCGCCGCGAAGCAATCTCACCAGGTTGTGGGAAAGCGAGCTCAGGTTCCGCAAAAGCATTGTCTACGCCATGCACGCAAGGAGGAGCGCGCAGTGTAAGACCGCAACATGCTACCACTCACTTAAAATGATGCCGACAATTGTCCTGGCCTCGGCATCCGCTCGGCGATCTGCTGACTAGTTGCCCCCACAGCCGTTCAATTCGCCTGAGCGCCCGAGAACTTTACCACCGTGGCCCATTTCTCGGTGTCAGCGGCGATGGTGCGGCCATAGTCCTCAGGCGAGCCGGGCAGCGCGATACCGCCAAGACTGACGATGCGCTCCTTGATCGCGGGATCGTCCATTGCGAGATTCACTTCCCTGTTGAGGAGCGTGATGATCTCCGCAGGCGTGCCTTTCGGGGCGCAAAGCCCGTTCCAGCCGCTGGCCCGATAGTCCGGCACCGTCATCGACAACGGCGGCACGTCGGGCAGCTCGCTGACGCGATCCTCCATTGTCGTCGCAAGCGCGCGCAGGGTGCCTGTCCTGACATATTGCAGCGACGAGCCGGTGGTCGAGAGCATCAACTGCGCCTGGCCGGCGATCAGGTCCGTGAGCGCAAGCGCCTCGCCGCGATAGGGCACATGGGTGAACCTGATGCCCGCCATCATCTGCAGCAACTCGGCGGACATGTGTCCGGTTGAGCCGACTCCGCCCGAGGCGAGGTTGAGCTTGCCAGGGCTTGCCTTGGCAAGCGCGATCAGCTCAGCGGCGTCTTTTGACGGCAACGACGGATGCACAAGAACAAGCAGCGGCGTACTCATGACGTTCGCGACCGGCGCGAAGTCGGCGATGAAATTGTAGCTAAGCTTCGGATAAAGCGAATTGTTGATGGTGTTCACCGTGTTTGCCATGAACAGCGTATAGCCGTCTGCGGGCGAACGCGCCGCCATCTCGGTGCCGATGTTGTTGCCGCCGCCGGAGCGGTTCTCGACGACGAAGGATTGGCCGAGCCGTTCGCTCAGCCACTGTGCGATGAAGCGCGCCACGAGGTCAGTGCCACCGCCGGCGGAGGTCGCGACCAGAATACGGACCGGACGCGACGGATACGTCGCGGCACCGGCGATGCGTGCTGCGGAAGACAGCGCGGCAAGACCGAGCAGGAGCTCACGTCGCTGCACGAATGCACTCATCGCCGGCCCTCGCCAGCGGGTCTGGAGCTGCCGGGAACAGGCCGTGGGCGGTCAGAAACTCGATCATATAACGGTTGAACAGCGCAGGCTGCTCGATCTGGCAGGCGTGGCCGGCGCCGTAAAGGATCTTCAACTCGCACCCGCCGATGCGCTTCTGCAGTGCAAACGCAGTCCGGTGCGTATTGTCCTCGCTGCCGCTGATGATGATGGCGGGACAGGCGACCCTGGCGTGATGGTCCTCGGGCTCGGGCTGGCGATAGGCCTCGAACTGCCTGATGATGGTATCGACATCGCCGAATGCGTTGCGACCGACGAACAGGCCCGCGAAGAAATGCGCCATCGGCGTCGAGCGGAAAGCCGGGCTGAAGTCCTCGAACGTGTAGCCCCAGCGGTAGCCGATGCCGTGTTCCCTGTAAGCCGCGATGCGCGGGGGGATGAACTCCTTGCCCGGGTTGTAGCCGGTACCGCACATGATCAGCGCTGCCGTCTGCTGCGGGCGATGGTTGTGCATCCAGATCAGCATCGATGCGCCGATGGAGCAGCCGACCAGGATGGCTGGCTCGCCGGGACGGGCATCATCGATCGCCTGCCAGCAGGCCTCTGCGATGTCCTGCATGGTGAGCCCGGCGCACGCCTTCGGCGACCTGCCGTAGCCGGGCAGATCAATCCCGATGCAGCGATACCAGGTGGACATCTGCGCCATCTGGAAGATCCAGCACGACTGATCCATCGGGTTTGGATGAACGAAGGCCATGACCGGACCGCGCTTGCCCATTGTCTCGTAGTAAAGCGGTCCATCGATGTGCTCGGCCATGGTCTTGCCTGCTGCAGCCTTTTGGTGCTCGGCTCACCGCAATCTTTCCGCGCGGCTGCAAAGCGTGTCATTGTATCGAAATTGGGCGTTGCGCGCGTAACCTTTCCCGACACCGAGAAGACGAGCGCGATCATGTACTTGTTTTCGATGCCATGGCCAAAGAAAAGCCCCGGCAAACGCAACGCTGCCGGGGCTACTCATGTCGCGTGGTCGGTCGGGGGGCTGGGGAGGGGTGACCAGCGCGACGTGATTGCCCAAAACTAGCCCGCGCGAGCGATCAACCCGAAATCACGACTTGGTCATTTGCGGGAGTGGCCGAATACCTGAGGAACAAGGAGGCAAGCACAGATGGCAGCGACGCAAACGGCCGGCTCGCCGGCGCTCTATTTCGGGCCGTTCAACACCGCGCAGGCGCTGGGAATCGACCGCGGCAATTACATTGCCATTCAGTCCAGCAACCCGGTGGCAGCGGCACAGTATGCCGTGGAGAACATGGGCTTCTATCTCGTTCATGCCGATGGAGAGGGACGTCACTACCTCGCGGCCCATGGGCTCGATCCATACTCGCTCGTCTATACGCCGGGAGAGCAGGGCAAGATCGATCACATCTCCTATGTCGTGCGCAGCGCCGATGATCTGCACGGCGCCGAGAAAAGGCTCACGGAGCTTGGCGTGAAAGGCGAGCGCAGCGAGCGCTCGCAACTATGGCGGCACGGTCCGGCGCTGCGATTTGTAAACCCGAGCGGCC
>Ga0306920_100015420_pt1 | contig 10472 bp, 7 predicted proteins | sample flu12Cox44000170_FD_204666 | JGI IMG/M metagenome (GOLD analysis project Ga0306920, IMG submission 204666) | Lab enrichment of tropical soil microbial communities from Luquillo Experimental Forest, Puerto Rico - flux4day.12C.oxic.44.000.170 (v2)... | ecosystem: Environmental > Terrestrial >... | reverse complement strand
TTCACGGTGCCCCAGCAGCAGCTCTCCGCGATCAAGACGTACATGCAGGCGGGCACCCTCGGCGTAGAGGCGCTGCCCGCAGGCGAGACGCGCCCCGAGCGCGGCGTGGTCACCTTCGTCGACAACGCCATCGATCCCGCCACGGGCACCGTGCGCCTCAAGGCGAGCTTCCGCAATTCGGAGAAGCGGCTCTGGCCCGGCCAGTTCGCCAATGTGACCTTGACGCTCACCGTCGATCCGCAGGCCATCGTGGTACCCTCACAAGCGGTGCAAACCGGTGCGCAGGGACCGTACGTCTTCGTGGTGAAGCCCGACTCCACCGTCGAGAATCGGCGCGTGGTGGTCGCGCGCACCCAGGGCAGTGACACCGTGATCTCCTCGGGGCTCCAGCCTGGCGAGCAGGTCGTGACCGACGGACAGCCGCGTCTCACCTCCGGAGCCAAGGTGGAGATCCGGGGCGGCGGCAAGGGCCCCGGCGGCGGCCAAGGCCGGCCGGCCGCGCCCAAGCAGGCGGGTTAGCGGAGCGGACCTGGATCCTTCGCTCGTCGACCTGACCCGTCGGCTGGCCGCCGGCGATCCCACCGCGCGCGCGGAGCTGGCCAGGCAACCGGGGGACATGGCCCGCGCACTCGACGAGATGGTCACCGTGCTCGAGCGCCGCACCGCCCTTCTCACCGAGGCCGAGCAGTACTTCGACGCCCTCGCCCAGCAGTCCCTCATCGGCGTCTACGTGGCCGCGTACGACCGTATCCTCTACGCCAACGAGACCCTCGCCAGGATTTCCGGCTACGCCGTGGAGGACATCACAGGACGTCTCGTCCTGCTGGAGGTGGTGCATCCCGAGGATCGCCCGACGGTCGCCCGCAACTTCGAGCGCCGATTTCGCGGCGAGACCTTCCGCGCGACCTTCCGCCTCATCCGCCCCGACGGGACCATCGTGCTCGTGGAGACGGACGGGCGGCGCGTGGTCCGGCGCGGCGAGCCCGTGATCATCGGCACCGTTCACGCGATGGACACGCTCCGGCGCGGGCGGACGGCCGCGCGGCGACAGCGGCAGGCACTGTTCCGGAGCGAGCGCATGGCCGCCCTCGGCGAGCTGCTGGGCGGTCTCGCCCACGAGCTCGACGGCTCGCTCTCGGGCACGGTGGCTCAGGCCCGCGCCATCGAGCAGTTGGCCGGATACGGCCCGGTGGCGGAGCAGGCGCAGCGAGTGGCGGAGCAAGCGCGGCGCGCGGGAGACATCGTCCGGCGCTTCACGGCCATGACCAGCGACTATCCGAGCGAGCGGGCGCCCGTGGCGCTGAACGACGTGCTGCGCGACGTGGTCGACCTCTTCGACCACGCGCTGAAGCGCGCCCGCATCAACGTGGTGCTGGAGCTGATCCCCGACCTGCCCACCGTCATGGGGGACGCGCGCCGGCTCCACGAGCTCGCCGCCCACCTGATCGCCAACGCGCTCCAAGCCATGCGAGGCCGCCCCGCTCCGCGGCGCCTCACCCTGCAGACGGTGGCCATACCGGAGACGAGTCACGTGGCCTTCGAGGTCTCGGACACGGGTCTCGGGCTCTCCGCGGACGCCCGCGCCCATCTCTTCGAACCCTTCTACACGACCAAGTCGGTGGGCCTGGGTACGGGGCTCGGGCTCTTCGTGTGCCTGGAGATCGCACGTGAGCACCGGGGCTCCCTCGCCCACGTGGAGCGCCCGGGGCCGGGCGCGACCTTTCGCGTGGAGCTGCCCGAACGGGGACCGGATCTCGGCTGATCGCCGAGCGCGCTACGTGGTGCCCGTGGGCAGGAGGACACCCGCCACGAGCGACTGCAGGTCGACCGGCGCGAAGGGCTTTGACAGCACGAAGCGCACCCCGGAGCGCGAGACCTCCTCCGGATCGAGCCGGTCGCCCCAGCCCGTGACGAAGCCGAGAGGCACGCGCGGGAAGCGGCGCCGGCAGGCCGCGGCGACGTCCCACCCCGACATGCCCGGCATCGACACGTCGGCCAGGATCACGTCCACCGCCTCGCGCTCGCAGCACGCCAACCCCTCTTCGCCGCTCGCCGCTTCCACCACGGTGTGGCCCATGGAAGTGAGCACGTCGCGGAGGACCGAGCGCACCTCGTCCTCGTCGTCGATGACCAGCACACGCGCAGCGCGCCCGGTGGCGGGAGCCAGCTCCCGGGCCGGGACGGCCACGTCGTCCGTCGATGCGGGCAGGCGTACCACGAAGGTGCTGCCCACCCCCACCTCGCTCTCGATCTCGATGGTGCCGCCGTGGCGCTTCACGATGCCCCAGGAGACGGAGAGGCCGAGCCCGGTCCCACGCACGCCCTTGGTGGTGAAGAAGGGCTCGAGCACCTTGCGCCGCGTCTCCTCCGACATGCCACAGCCGGTGTCGGCGGCGGCGATGGTCACCGTTGCGGCGTCCGCGGATACCCGGAAGGTAAACCGCCCGCCCGCGGACATGGCGTCGAGCCCGTTGATGAGCAGGTTCATGAACACCTCGCGCAGCTCGGAGGCGATGCCCGTCACCGACGGCACCTCGCCTGCCTCCACGCGCACCTCGTAGGACACACCGAGGCTCTGCGCTTCACCCTTCCAGCGTCCCCGCGTGAGCTCGACGACGTCGTGCAGGAGCTCGGAAATGCTCACGCGCCCGGACGGACGCGTCTGACGTGTCCGCGTGAACTCCTGGATCCGGCGAACCGTCTGGGCACCATCCCAGGCCGCCTGGCGGATGAGCTTCACATCTCGCGCCATCGTCGGCTCCGGATTTGTTCGGAGGAGGAGCTCGGCGCGGCCCACGATCACCGCGAGCAGATTGTTGAAGTCGTGTGCCACCCCCGCCGCCATCTCGCCGAGGGCCCCCAGCCGCTCCGCCTGCACCATCTGCTGCTGCGACGCCTCGAGCTTCTGCAAGGTGGCGCGAAGCTCCTCGAGGAGCTGTGCGTTCTGGATAGCCACGCCCGCCTGGGAGGCGAGGGAGGCCGCCAGCATCGCGTAGCGCACGGGGAAGGGCGAGACCTCGTCGTGGAGGGCTTCCGGGGCGGCCAGCGGCCGGCCGGATTCGGGCTTGCGGTTGATGAGCTGCAGCACCCCGACCACCTCTCCCTCCGAGGTCTTCATGGGCACCACGAGCATCGACGTCGTCCGGTAGCCGACGTGAGCGTCGAACTCGGGATTGATGCGGAAGGGTGACCCGACGGGCAGCGCGTAGGCGTCGTCGATGCGGAGGAGTTCGCCGGAGAGCGCGACGTATCCCGCCACGCTTTCCGTGTCGATGGCGAGGGTGAACTCGGTGAAGGGCACACGCACGCTATCGTTCTGCGCCACCTTGAAGCGCAGGCACTGCCCGCCGTCCGGCGTCTTCTCGACCACGTAGAGCGAGCCCGCGTCACTCCGGGTGATCTCGCGGCCCTTGGTGAGGATCAGCTCGAGCAGGGCGTCGAGGTTGCGCTCCGCGGACAGCCGGATGCCGATGGCCGTGAGCTCCTCGAGCTGCGTGGCCGCCTCGCGCGCATCCGCCTTCATCCGCGCCCTCGCGCACGCCTCGCGGAGAACGGTCGTCAGGACCACCGCTGATACCGATGTGCTCAGATACGCGAAGCAGGGATGATCGGGCAGGACCTCGGGCACGTCGGACTCGATCAGGGCCACGAGGGGCATCCCCGTGGCCTGGGCCGCCGCTCCCGCGAGCGCGGCGTCTTCCCCCCTGCCGTAGTGAACGACCACCACACCAGGTCGCTCCGCACCGGTCAACCGCGCGACATCCGAGAGGGGGCGCCGGACGAACTCGTCCGAAAGCTCCGCGAGAATCTGCTCTGCAGGTGAGTCGGGAACGTACCAGACCTGATGACGGCTCATCGAGGGAGACCCGGCGCCGCGCTACTTCTTCTTCAGGGTCGAGAGACCGATCACAGGCGCCAGGTTGCTCACAGGGCCGCTGCCGCTGGGCCCCTTGCCACCGCCGCTGCCGATCGATCCCGGACCGCTATTGCCCAGAAGCCCACCGCCGCCACTGCCGATCGATCCCGGACCGCTGTTGCCGAGCAGGCCACTGCCGCTACTGCCGAAGCTGCTGCCGCCTGCCCCGACGACGGTGCCCACCACGCTGCCCACCACTCCGCCGCCGCTTCCCAAGCTCAGGCTCGAACCGCCGCCACTGCCGCTTCCCAAGCTGGCGATACCGCCGCCCAGGCTGCCGACCGCAGCATCGAGGGATCCCGCGACGCTCCCAACAAGTATGGCGGCGCCGTCACTCACCTCCGCCACTGGAGCGAGGGCATCCGTGCCGGAGGAGCTTTCGCCGGCCTTGGCGAGCGCCGGGGCGTTGGCTTTGACGCCGCCTCCGCGCGCCAGCCCATTGCGCGCCACCTCGGCGGCCGTGGCAAGGGCGAGAGCGTTCTGACGCTGATCCACCGCGGCTTGGAGCTTCTCGGGGATGGCCGTCACCGCCTGCTCAGCGGGCTTCAGCCCCGTGCTGAGCGCGGTGGCCGTGGGAAGGTCAAGCGGACGCATCTTGCCGAGCACATCCCGTGTCACGCTTACCGTCTGCAGACTCTCGAGCCGCACCGGCGCGCCGCCCGGATTGCTCAGCAAAGACACGTCGAGCTTGCCGTGGATCAGGTGCACGTTGGTCACGTCCTCGCTGCGTCCGGTCTGATCTGCTTCGCCCGTGCCGGGGATGATCTCCACCACGAGCACGGTGCCCCGCACGGCGGCCACCGCCTGGGGCGTCTTCACCTCGATGACGTCACCCGGCTTCATCTTCTCGTGCACCACGGCGAGACCGACCTTCCCGGACTGGAGATCAACGGTGGCGCGCCCGCCGTCTTCGGTGACGGTCACCACGGACAGCTCCTTCACGGTGAGGAGCGCTTTGCCGCCCATCAGGACGTGCACCATCGAGCGCTCCTTGGTGGTGATTCGATCGAGGGGCAGAACGCGGTCGCGCATCTGGAGATTCCGGGGCTGAGCCGCTGCCGTGCGGACCACCGTCGCCTCGCCGACCAGCGTCGTCACCACGCCCACGCCGGTTCCTTCGCTCGCCTGCACGTAGCCAGGCGCCCCGACCACGCACGCCATCAACGTCATCGACCGAATCGCACGCCAAGCGCTCACTGTCGTCTCCGATCTCTCGAGGGGCTCGAACCCCGACGTAGTGTTTTGTCGAATGCCTGCACCACTGCCCCATGAGGTAGCAACGCAGGTGCCAAGGAAGGATGCGACTTGACTCATCGAAAAGATTGGGCTGTTCTGAGTCTGACAGTCCGCGATTTGGAGGATTTGACAACCACGGGCAGGGAGCGGCCGAGATTGTACGCGCGCTCCCCGCAAAGTTTGCGGCCCAACTCGGAGAGCATGTCGATGTCGAGAGTCGAAACCGTGGAGGATCCCGAGGATCCTCGCCTCATCGACTATCGCGAGATACGGGATGCCGAGCGACGACGCCAGAGCGGCACCTTCATCGCGGAGGGGCGCGAGGTCGTGCGCCGCCTGCTCCGCACGCGACGCTACGCGATCCGCTCAGCCCTCGTCACGCCGCCTGCTCTCGCCGCGCTCGGTCCCGCGCTCGCCGCGGACGGCGTGCACACGTACCTCGTGCGGCAGGACATCGTGAAGGCCATCGTGGGCATCGAGTTTCATCATGGCTGCCTGGTGGTAGGAGAGCGTGGCACGGACGCGGCGCCCGAGGCCGTGCTCGCCGAGGCGGCCGGGAAGAGCCTGGTCGTGCTCGAGGAGCTGGGTGATGCGAGCAACGTAGGCGCGATGTTCCGCAATGCGCTAGCCTTCGGCGCCGGCGCGGTCTTCCTCTCCCCGGGCACCGCGGATCCGCTCTATCGCAAGTCGATTCGCGTGTCGGCGGGCGCCGTGGTCGCCCTGCCCTTCGCGCGCCTCGCGGATTGGCCGCGCGATCTCGGACGGCTACGCGAAGCGGGCTACACGCTCCTCGCGCTCACCCCGCGGGCGGATGCCGTGGCCATCGGCGCGCATCCCCGGCCCCGCCGCGTCGCGCTCCTCCTCGGCACCGAGGGGCGAGGCCTCAGCGCGGAAGCCCTCGCCCTGGCAGACCTCCACGTGCGCATTCCCATGGCACCCGAGATGGACTCGCTCAACGTGGCGACGGCGGGCGCCGTCGCTCTGCACTGGCTCGGCGCCGGCGTCTAGCCTCGACTATTCCCTAACCCGGGAGCGCGCGACCGGTCGGAGAAGCGCTTCTGTGTCACCCACTCACCTGCATCGCCGCCTGGGGGGCGGCGCATAGGCAAGGGGACCACTCCGCCGAAGCGCTTTCCCGCCCCTGACGTCGTGCCACTCACCCTCGTCCGTGCCGGGCGAGGGCGGAGAGCACCGCGCGCAGCGACGCCGTGATGATGTTGGGATGGACACCCACGCCCCACCGCAGCGCGGTCTCGTCGCCGGTGGTCTCCACGTACGCGACGGCGGTGGCGTCGGCGCCCTGACCGATGGCGTGCTCCGCGTAGTCGACCACATCGAGATTCACTCTGAGCCCGCTGCGGAGGGCGTCCACGAAAGCCGCGATAGGGCCGTTGCCCTCGCCGGCCACCGTGCAGGGCTTCCCGTGCACCACGAGCTGCGCGGTGATGCGGGTGCGATCGGTGCCGCTCTCAGACACCAGTTCGTGGCTGCGGAGCTCGTAGGCCGGCTGATCCGGCAGGTACACCGACTTGAAGGCGAGCCACATGTCGGCGGGACTGATCTCGGTGCCGCTGTCCTCTGTGATGTGCTGGATGGTCTTCGAGAACTCGATCTGGAGCCGGCGGGGCAGGTCGAAGCCGTGCTCGGCCTTCATGATGAAGGCGACGCCGCCCTTGCCCGACTGGCTATTGACGCGGATGACCGCCTCGTAGGTCCGGCCCACGTGCTTGGGATCGATGGGGAGATACGGCACTTCCCAGACCTCGTAGTTCTGGGGCAAGGCCTCCATGCCCTTCTTGATGGCGTCCTGGTGAGATCCCGAGAAGGCGGTGTACACGAGGTCGCCCACGTATGGATGCCGCGGGTGCACGGGAAGGCGGTTGCAGTGCTCGGCGACCCGACGCAGCCCGTCGATGTCGGAGATGTCGAGCTCGGGATCGACGCCCTGGGCGAAGAGGTTCATGGCCAGGCTGATGACGTCCACGTTCCCCGTGCGCTCGCCGTTGCCGAACAGCGTGCCCTCGACGCGGTCGGCGCCCGCGAGCACCCCCAGCTCCGCCGCGGCCACCGCGCAGCCGCGGTCGTTGTGGGGGTGAAGCGACAGCACGAGGCGGTCTCGGCGGGAGATCTTGCGCAGAAACCACTCGATGGTGTCGGCATACAGGTTAGGTGAGTACATCTCCACGGTGGCGGGGAGGTTCAGCACGATCTTGCGCTCGGAGGTGGGCTCGATCACGTCCATCACCGCCTCGCAGATCTCCACCGCGAACTCGACCTCGGTGCCCGTGTAGCTCTCCGGCGAGTACTCGTAGAAGACCTCCGTACCCGGCAAGGTGTCCTCGAGCTTGCGGCAGAGCTTGGCCGCGTTGACCGCGATGTCCACGATGCCCGCCTGGTCGAGGCCGAACACTACTCGGCGCTGCAGGATGGAGGTCGAGTTGTAGAAGTGCACGATGGCCCGGCGTGCGCCCTGCAGGCACTCGTAGGTGCGCTGGATCAGCTCGGGACGGCACTGGGTCAGCACCTGGATCACTACGTCGTCCGGCACCAGGTCCTCCTCGATCAGGATACGGACGAAGTCGTAATCGGGCTGGGAGGCCGAGGGGAAGCCTACCTCGATCTCTTTGAAGCCCATGGCCACCAGCGTCTCGAACATGCGCCGCTTCCGCTCCGGATCCATCGGATCGATGAGAGCCTGGTTGCCGTCACGAAGGTCGACCGAGCACCAGCGCGGGGCCCTCACGAGCTTCTTGTCGGGCCAGGTGCGGTCCGGCAGCTCGAGCGGCATGAAGGGGCGGTACTTGGCGAAGGCCATCTTCCTCGGCGTCACTGGTCGCGGTGGCATGTTCACTCCTCGTCGGGCTCGGGTTGTCCCGGAAAATAAAAAACCTCCTGGCGACACTGTCGCAGGAGGCTCGGCGAGCGCGCGGCTGCGCTCGCCGCTACATAAGAAGGAGGCCCAGGAACGTGTTCATTGCGGACCAAGACTGCCAGCGAAGTCCCGCCTTGTCAATCCCTTCCTTACGGGCCGCCCTACCCGCCACGGAGGGGGCAGAGTAGGCGGGTGAGGGCTCGGCCCGGTCCGCCGCCATCATCCACCTGGGGAGGAGTCCCGCAAAGAAGTCGGTGAAGGTAGGAGGCTGGTGAAGCCCGCGGCCTTGACGCTGGGCCCGAGTGGGTCGACGACGAGCGAGCTGACGCCAAAGAACAGCGCAGCGGATACGAGCGTCAGGTTCGGCGAATCTCCTCGACCACCGAGGCATAAGCGGAGCGGAGGGCCGCCGTATCGGAGGAGTAGTTGATGATCGTGGCGCCGAGGGCAATCATCTGCCGCACGCCCTCCACGCTGTCGGTGATCATGGCCACCGCCTTGCCGTGCTTGCGCGCGGCCTCCACGAGGCGGCGGCGGTGCTCGTCGAGTACGGGCTTCTGCTTCGGCGTGCCGAGGACCCCCAGGTTCTGCGCGAGGTCGGTGGGGCCCAGGGTGAGAGCGTCGATGCCGGGGACGGAGGCGATCTCGTCCAGGCGCTCGAAGGCCTCCTTCGTCTCCAGCATGATCGTCACGTGCACACGCGCGTTGGCCGCGGCCATATGCTCGGCGGGGGGCAGGGTGCGGTACTCGGTGTGGGGCCCGAAGCCGTACATGCCGCGCTCTCCCAGCGGCGCATAGCGGCAGCACGAGGCGACGGCCGCCGCCTGCTCCGGGGTGTCGACCTGAGGTACGTGGAGATTCCACACACCTGCGTCGAGGAGGCGCGTGATCCACTCCCGGTTTCCCTCGGGGGGCCGGACCACCATGGGGAAATCGAGGGCGCGGGCGAGGATCGCCATGTCGGCCACCGTTTCCATGGAGAAGGACGAATGTTCCATGTCCACCCGCACGAAGTCGAGGCCGGCGGAGCGGAGCAGGGTGAGCACGGCGGGGGTGCGAATCATCGTCACCCAGGTGCCGAGCTGGACCTCGCCTCGCTCGGCACGTTCGCGATACGCGTTCGGGTTCATCGCCTTGCCACCTCCAGGACGAAGGGCACGGCCGCGCTCTTTGCCACGTCGCGAAGCTGGATCATCAGGTCCTCGGGCACGGGCACGCCCTGCTCGAGTCGCTCCCGCCGCGTGAGATTCTCGGGATCACCCGCCACCAGCACGGGCTGGTCGGGCTCGGCCCGCTTCGCGTCGTGCAGCACGTCGATGACCTGATCGAGATCTTCCTCGAAGGCTCCGACGGGCCGGAAGGCCTTCGGATCGATGGCCATGAAGAAATGGCCGATGTTGTGCGGATCGGACGGCCTCTGGGTCAGCCGCCGGATCGGTGAGAAGGAAGCGCCCGCAAGCACGCCGCCCAGTATGTGTACCATGACGGCGAGGCCGTAGCCCTTGTGCCCACCCACCTCGCGCGCGCCGCCGAGTGGCGTGATGCCCCCCTCGGGGCGATCGAACACGTAGTGGAAGGCCTCCTCGGGATCCGTCACCGGCTGTCCGCTGCCGTCCACCGTCCAGCCCGCGGGAAGCGGCTTGTGGTTGAGCTTGTAGACCTTGACCTTGCCCGCCGCCACGGTGGTGGTGGCCATGTCGAGGAGGAAGGCCGGATTGCGGCCGGCCGGGGCGGCGAAGGCAAGCGGGTTGGTGCCCATGATCGGCTCGGCTCCGAAGGTGGGGACCATGGTCACCCCCCGCGTGGAGCAGGTGACCATGCCGATCACCCCGCGATCGGAGGCGATCTTCGCGTAGCAGCCCGCGGCACCGAAGTGATGCGAGTTGACCACGGACACCACCGCCACGCCGGACACGCGACACTTGTCCACCGCGAGGTTCATGGCCTCCGCAGACACGGGATGGCCGAGGGAGGCGTCGGCATCGATGAGGGCCATGGCGGGGGCGTCACGGAGCGTCTTGAACACCGGGCGCATGTTGAGACGGCCCGCGCGAAATTCGCGGTCGTACGTGGGCAGCATCGAGATGCCGTGCGAGTCGACGCCCCGCAGGTCCGTCTCGAGCATCATCTCGGCGGTGGTGATGGCGTGTGCCTCCGACATGCCCCAGGCACGGAAGACGGACTCCAGTTGCTCGCGGATCTGCGGCGCGGAGACGCGGATGACGGCGGCCATCGGATGATTCTACCTCCCCTTTTTCCGTCTATAATTGCGCGGAGGTTACGGCCCGTGGAAATCGAAGCCAAATATGCCATATCCGATCCCTCTGTGTTCGACACCCTGCTCGAGTTGCGCGCGGTGGGCAGCTACCGGCTCCGGCCCACCGGCGAGCGGCAGGTGATCGATCACTATCTCGACACGGCGGAGCGCGATCTCTTGAAGGCCGGCTA
>Ga0306920_100015419_pt1 | contig 10473 bp, 7 predicted proteins | sample flu12Cox44000170_FD_204666 | JGI IMG/M metagenome (GOLD analysis project Ga0306920, IMG submission 204666) | Lab enrichment of tropical soil microbial communities from Luquillo Experimental Forest, Puerto Rico - flux4day.12C.oxic.44.000.170 (v2)... | ecosystem: Environmental > Terrestrial >... | reverse complement strand
ACCGTCGAAGAGCTGATGGAGCATGTCCCAGCACCAGATTTCCCGACCGGCGGGATCATCATGGGAGGTGCCGGCACGCACGCCGCCTACAAGACCGGCCGCGGTGCGATCATTATGCGCAGCAAGACGCATATCGAAGAGGTGCGCAAGGACCGCGAGGCGATCGTCTGCACCGAGATCCCTTATCAGGTCAACAAAGCGAAGCTGATCGAGCGGATCGCGGAAATGGTCCGTGAGAAGCTGATCGAGGGCATATCAGATCTTCGCGACGAGAGCGATCGCGAAGGCGTGCGCGTCGTCATCGAGCTAAAACGTGACGCCGATCCGGACATCGTCCTCAACCAGCTCTACCGCCACACCGCACTGCAGACGAGCTTTGGCGTCAACATGCTGGCGCTGAATGGTGGCCGGCCAGAGCTGTTGACCTTGCGCGACGTCGTCGCCGCCTTTATCGCGTTTCGCGAGGAGGTGATTACTCGGCGGACCAGCCACCTTCTCGCCAAAGCGCGGGAGCGGGCGCATACCCTGCTCGGGTTATTGATCGCGGTTGCCAATCTCGACGAGATCATCGCGCTGATCCGTAATGCCCCCGATCCAGCGACGGCACGGGCCGGCCTCGTCGGCCGCGCTTGGCCCGCTGCCGATGTCGCACCACTGGTGAGGTTAGTCGGCGAGCCCGGCCGCGAGGTCGCCGAGGATGGCACCTACGGTCTGTCGGACGAGCAGGCGCGTGCCATTCTCGATTTGCGGCTGCAACGCCTGACTGGGCTAGAGCGCGACAAAATCGCCGAAGAGCTGCGCGGCTTGATCGACGAGATCGCGAGCTATCTCGAGATTCTGCGCTCGCCCGCTCGTCTGATCGAGGTATTGCGCACCGAGCTGTTGGCGATCAAGGAGCGGTTTGCGACACCGCGGCGAACCGGGATCGAGGACGTCGAGTTCGAAGCCGACATCGAAGCGCTAATCCAGCGCGAGGCAATGGTCGTGACTGTGAGCCACGCCGGCTACATCAAGCGGGTTCCGTTGTCGACCTATCGCGCGCAACGTCGCGGCGGCCGTGGGCGCGCCGGCATGGCGATCCGCGAGGAAGATTTCCTAAACCAGGTGTTTGTCGCCTCGACGCACGCGCCGGTGCTGTTTTTTACCTCCTCGGGACGGGTCTACAAGCTCAAGGTCCACCGCCTGCCGGTGGGTACCCCGCAATCGCGGGGCCGGCCGATGATCAATCTGCTGCCCAGTTTGTCGCCCGGCGAAACGATATCGACGGTCATGCCGCTGCCGGAGGACGAGGAGAGCTGGGCCGATCTCGCCGTGATGTTTGCCACCGCGAACGGCTATGTCCGGCGCAACGCCCTCTCCGATTTCGGCAACGTCATGGCGAACGGCAAGATCGCGATGAAGTTCGAAGGCGAGGATGCTGATGACCGGCTGATCGCCGTCGCCACCTGCACCGAGGCGAACGATGTGCTGCTTGCCAGCCGCAACGGCAAATCGATCCGCTTCCCGGTCAGCGACGTGCGGGTCTTTGCCGGTCGCTCGTCGGTCGGTGTCCGCGGTATTCGGCTGCTGGGTGACGATCAGGTGATCTCGTTGTCGATCTTGCGCCATGAGGAGATCACCCCCGACGAGCGCAACGCCTATCTGAGCCTCGCGGCACGGCGGCGGCGGCAAACCGACGAGGAGAGCGAGACCGTTGCCGAGATGCCGATCGAGCCCGAGGAGGCCGAGGGCGAACCCGCTGGCGACGAAGGCTCAATCTCGGAGGAAGCCTACGCCGATCTGGCCCAGCGCGAGGAGTTCGTGCTCAGCGTCACCGAGAAGGGCTTTGGGGTCAGGAGCTCGGCATACGACTACCGGATCACCGGGCGCGGCGGACAGGGCATTGATAATATGGATCTAAGCCGGCGCCGCGATGCGATCGTCGCCGTCTTTCCGGTCGGGCACAACGACCAAGTCATGCTGGTGACCGATGGTGCGATGGTGATCCGCTGCCCAGTCGATGACATCCGCATCGCCCGCCGGCGCAGCCAGGGGGTGGTGATCTTCAAGGTCGGCGACGGTGAGCGGGTCGTTTCGGTGGCCCGGCTTCCCGAGGACTCCGAGGAGAACGGCGAGGCAAACGGATCGGACGATTCCGCAGAAAATCAACAAATCAACGAGGGGGATCGATGACCCAGGCGCGCATCGGGATCTACCCCGGCACCTTCGACCCGATAACCAACGGCCACACAGACGTTATCCGCCGAGCAGTCAAGGTCGTCGATCAGCTGGTCATCGGCGTCGCCCGCAACGATGGCAAAGGACCACTATTCGCCACCGATGAACGGGTCGAGATCGTTCGCGACGAGGTCGCTCATCTCGACAATGGCGACGCCGACCGCATCGAGGTGCGGGCCTTTGACAGCCTGTTGGTAAATTTCGCCCAGTCAGTCGGGGCGACCGTGATCATCCGCGGGCTGCGCGCGGTTTCCGATTACGAATACGAACTACAAATGGCTAGCTTGAACGCGCGGCTGAACCCTGAAATCGAGACTGTTTTTCTGATGGCCTCGGATCGCTACCACTTCATATCGTCGCGTTTCGTCAAGGAAATCGGCGCCCTCGGCGGCGACGTTTCGCATTTCGTCAGCCCGCGGGTCGTCAGTCGGCTTAACGATCGTTTTGCCAACGGCCGTGCCAAGCCGCGTCGCCGCGCTGCCGCCGCCGATTAGTTCCGCCAGGTCGTGATCGCTCGACCGCGCCTTCGTCCGGTTCGAGGTCTTCTGCAGCGAGGCCTGCTCGAGCAAAGCGTCACGGAGAGGCTCGCCTGGGCAGTGATCGTCGCGGGTTTGCTCTGGCTCGCGATCTGGTGGGCATTGTCATGAGCGTCCCCCCGGAGACTGCCGTCGTCTTCCGCGACCTCACCTTGACTTACGAGCGCCATCCCGCAGTACATCATTTGAGTGGGACACTGGCGCGCGGCTCTTTGACCGCCATTGTCGGCCCCAACGGCGCTGGAAAAAGCACGCTCCTAAAAGGGATTGTCGGCCAGATGCGGCCAGCAGAAGGCGCAATCGAACGGGCCGATCTCGGCCGTGGCGGGATCGCCTATCTGCCGCAGCATGCCGAGATCGAAAGACGGTTTCCGATCTCGGTTATCGACACGGTGCTGCTTGGGCACTGGCAGCGTATTGGCTGGGCGGGAGCCGCGACCGAGAAGATGCGCGGGTCGGCGCGCCAGGCGCTCTTTGCCGTCGGTCTCGACGGGTTCGAGCGCCGGCCGATCGAGACGCTTTCAGTCGGTCAGTTTCAGCGCGTCCTCTTCGCTCGGCTGATCGTACAGGATGCCGAACTGATCCTGCTCGATGAGCCGTTCGCCTCGGTCGACTGGCGGACCAGTGAAGATCTTCTTTTGTTGGTCGAGAGCTGGCACCGGGAACGCCGGACGGTCGCCGCTGTTCTTCACGACCTCGATCAGGTTTGCGCGCATTTCCCCGACACCTTGCTGATTGCGCGAGAATGCGTCGCCTGGGGCGCGACACCAGAGGTGGTCACACCCCCCAACCTCTTGCGTGCGCGCCACATGTCCGAAGCATGGTCCACAGAAGCTGAGGATTGCCGGCGCGTCCCCGCATGAGCTGGGAGTGTATGACCCGGCCGCAAAAGGGCTGATAGGCTGGCTCTTCAACTCAATGGTGCAGTACCACCCGTCCCCGCACCTTACCCCCGTTTTTCAGATCGCTCAGCGCAGAGCTTGCCTGGTCGGCAGGCCGCGTCTCGAGTGGGATCGGCGGCACCTTGCCGGCCTGAACAAGAGCCAGGAGCTCCCGAAGATCTTCGAGCGTGCCGACATAGGAACCCTCGAGAGTCATCATCTTAAATGGGAATAGCACGGTCGAGATCGGGTAGGCGCCGCCATAGAGTCCGACCATGACCAGCTTTCCGCCTTTACGCAGGATGTTGACACCGAACTCCATGGTCTTTGGTGAGCCGACAAAGTCGATTGCTGCGGCAGCGCCGCCGCCGGTCGCCTCCATGACCTGCCTGATCGCGTCAGGCGCCGCGTTGTCGATGGTTGCGACGGCGCCCATCTGGCGGGCTTGTGCGCGCTTTTGCGCGTCGATGTCGGCGACAATAATCTTACCCGCCACCGCAGCCGGCGCGATGTGCACGGCGCTGCCACCGACGCCCCCTGCACCGATGATGACCAGATGGTCGTCGGCGCCCAAATGCTCGCGCGTCTTCTTTAGCGCCGAGAGGGCGGTGATGCCGGAGCAAGTGTAGGTCGCCGCGAGGTCCTGCGGCACCCCCTGATGCGTCAGCAGGTAGCGCCCATGCGGCACGATCACGTGCGTGCCATAGCCGCCGGCTCGCCGGGTGCCGAGGGTACGCGGATTGAGGCCGAGCAGCTCTTCGCCCTTGCGGCACACCGCGCATTGTCCGCAGCCGATCCACGGGTAGGCTACCACCTTGTCGCCGACCTTGACACCGGAGGCCTGCGGCCCGAGCGCAGCCGCCTCGCCCGCGATTTCGTGCCCCATCGTAAACGGTAGATGCACCCCGCGCGATTCGAGCGAGATCTGCCGATCGCCGCCCAAATCGAAATAGCCGTCCCAGATATGGACGTCGCTGTGGCACACCCCTGCCGCCTCGACACGCAGCAGCACCTCCTCGCCTTTGGGTTCGGGGTCGGGATACTCCCGCGCTTCCAAGGGCTTTCCCCATTCGATGATCTGCATCGCACGCATACGGACGTCCCTCAGGCTAGTTTCAGGCCGTTGACAGACTACTCGATCACCTCGTCGGCTTCCGCAAGGATCAATGGCGGGACTGTGATGCCGAGCCCCGCCGTTTTGAGATCGACGGTCAAGTAATATCGGGTTGACTGCTGGACAGGAAGGTCCCCGGGGCCTCTCGCCTTTCAAGATTTTGTCCACGTAGCTGGCGGCGCCTCGCCAGTTGTCTTCCAGGCGTGCGCCATAGCTCATGAGCCCGCTGTCCAGCACGTATTGCCGCTGCAAATGTATCGCTGGCAGTCGATAGCGCGCCGCCAGCGCCACGACCTCTGCCGAATAAACAAAGGTGAGCGGATCAGTATCAATGTTGATTGCCTCGGCACTCTGGTTGACGGCCGTGTCAAAGGCGGACTCCAACTGATCCGGGCTACTCGCCTCGACGACGATCAGCTTCACCCCTAGCAATCGCTCGATTTCGGGATTGTCCGCCAGAACGCGCCGGGCCCCCGGGTTCGAGAGATTGATCAACTGCGCGATCAGCGATGCGCTTGGAGCCACCTCTCTCAGCAATTGAATGGCCTTTCCCATAAAACCTTCCGGTGACATCGTCGCGAACCCGGTCGCATGACCGCCCGGATGGGCCAGAGTCTCGACCAATCCCAGGGCAATGGGGTCGCGGACATTGACAAAGACCAGTGGAATGGTGGGAGCAGCGGCGTGCATCGCAGCCGCGGCCGGGCTCCCCAGGGCGACGACGACCTCTGGACGAGACGCCACCAGCTCAGCGGCCAGCGCAGGAATCTGCTCGTTCCGGCCTTGGTAGTAACGATAATCGATCTGCAGATTGGCGCCGTTGACCCAGCCATGCTCGCGCAATCCATCCAGCCAAATCCGCGTCGACTCGGGATTGCCCGAGCTTCGAAGGACCCCAATGCGATGAACCGGCTCTTCCGCACCGGCACCCGACGCAGACAGAGCAAGGCCAACCGCCGCTGCAGCGAGCATCAGGCGGCGGAGCGTCGCCGCTAACCCCAGACCTCGCGTGCGGTTTCGACGACGAGTCGGAGCTTGGCCTTCTCTTCTTCGATCGTCAGGGTGTTGCCGTCGACGGTCGATGAAAAGCCGCATTGCGGGCTAAGACACAGTTGCTCAAGCGGCACATATTTCGCCGCTTCGTCGATCCGGCGCTTCAGCGCGTCCTTGGCCTCCAGTGCCGGCCGTTTGCTAGTGACGAGGCCTAGGACCACCCGCTTCCTCCCGCGCGGCACAAACCGCAACGGGTCGAACCCGCCGGAGCGTGCATCGTCGTATTCGAGAAAGAAGCCGTCGACCGCGAGCTCGCCGAACAGTGCCTCGGCCACATGGTCGTAGCCGCCCTCGGCCACCCAAGACGAGCGGAAATTGCCGCGGCACATATGCGTGCACACGGTCATCCCCGCGGGTTTGCCAGCCAGCGCCTGGTTGATCAGACGAATGTTGGTCAGGTGCTGCTTGTCGCCGTCGCCGCCGATGCTCGTCACATAGGCGCGCTGCGCGGGGTCGTTCAGATAGGCGAGGCTGGTGTCGTCGAGCTGCAGATAGGTGCAGCCAAGTGTCGCAAGACCGGCGATCTCCTTTCGGTAGACTTCGGCGAGGTCGTGCCAAAAGGCATCCATTTCGGGATAGACGGTTTGGTCGATCACAGCCCGGCCGCCGCGGTAATGCAACATCGAGGGCGATGGGATCGTTAGTTTCGCGACGGTGCCGGAGGGTGTGACCGATTTCAGATAAGCGAAATCCTCGGCGAAGATCGTCTTGTCGAGGCTGAGCCGCCGGCCGATGCGAAACGCTCCGAGTGCCGCTTCGACCGGCCCCGCCTCGTTCCTGAACTGGATACGCAGGGTCTGGTCGGTCTTGGTGACGCCGCCGATCTGGTAGAGAAAATCCATATGCCAGGAGCCGCGGCGGAACTCGCCGTCGGTTACCCCCTGAAAGCCGATCTCCTGCTGCATGCGGGCGACATCGCGGATCGCCTGGTCCTCGACCCGGCGCAGCTTCTCGGCCGAGAGACGGCCGGCCTGATGCTCCTCGCGCGCCCGCAGCAACTCGGGCGGGCGCAGCAAGCTGCCGACATGGTCGGCGCGAAATGGTGGGCCCGACATTTCGCTCATTGCAACCTCCCCATATTTCCCTTCCACACCCGCAGGGCGATCTGCGGCGCCATCAATGATGGTGGCGGCTTCATCAGATTTGCAACTTCAAGAAATCGCGTGGCCAGCACGGCGTCTTGTTGCGCGGCCTGGAAGAGCTTGGCGAGGTACCAGTTGATGAAACGGAGCTGAGCGGTGCGCTTGCCCGCTACTGCCGGATGCTGCAGATCGCTGCCGACCGCCATCTGCCAAGGGATGTCGATGAGCTTGCTCGCCGCCTGGAAGAAGCGGCGGGCAATACCTTGCGGCCCGGCCGCCAGACACTCCTGCAGTGCCAGCGCTTCCATGCAGGCCACCGTCATTCCCTGGCCGTAGACCGGATTGAAGCTGCACAGGGCGTCGCCAAACACCACCAACCCTTCCGGGAAACGGCCCAGCTCCTCGTAGTGCCGGCGCAAATTAGTGCTGAACTGGTATGGGGAGAGCGGGGTGAGTCGCTCCGCGTCCTTGATAACCTCGAATATTTCTGGCTTTGGCAGGCTGCGCGCAAATTCGATGTAGCCGGTTTCCTCCATCGGCGGACGGTCGCCCAGATAGCCACCCAAGGTCACGATCCAGCGGTCGTTTTCCTGCGCCAGAATGACGCCAAACCGCCAGCCCGGCCGGCAGCCGGCCATGACGACGGCTTGTTTGCCCAGGAGATGTTCCGGCCGGCGACGGTAGAGCCGCGTCATGTAGCCGATCTGGACCTTGACACCCTCCTCCCGCGGCCTGGCGTAGCCCACCGCATCGAGCCACGCCGGGCTATGTGATCCCCGACCGCCCGCATCGACGACGAGGTCGGTGCTGATAGTCTCCGCGCTGGCCGAATCGCGCTGGAGCTGAACCCGAACGCCGGTCACACGGCCTTCTGCTTGATCGAACACCGGCTCCAGGGCGTCGCTGTGCTCCAGCAAGCGAACATTGGGAAGTTGCAGCAACCGGCGCCGCACGCCGTCCTCCAGCATCGGGCGGCTGACCAGAAGCCCGAGCAGCATGCTCGGCGCATTCATCAGATAGACGCCGTGATTGAACCAACGGACTTGGTCGACGATATCGCCGTAAACTGCGCCCTGCGCGACCATTTCTTCGCTGAGACTCGGGAACAGCTGGTCGAGCACCTCGCGTCCTCGGGCGAGCAACCCGTGCGCGTGGCGTCCCTGCGGGACGCCTTTGCGCGGCTCATTCGTTTCGGGCAGCGTATCGCGTTCGAGGACCGTCACCTCCTCGTAATGATCGGCGAGGGCACGAGCAGCCAACAGGCCGCCCATGCTCGCACCGATCACGATTGCATGCCTGCCGAGATGCGCCATAGCGTTGGTCCCCTCTTCGCCTGATCTCGTTGCGGCATGATACGCACCTCACGCGGCCGAGGTTCAACAGGGACTTGGCAAACGGCGGGGGCTCAGCCTAAGAACTCACAGTCGCCCTCGGCAGCGAGGCCGAGCTTTGATCTTCTCCTCTTTGACGACCGGGCTTGCCGCCGCACCTGCAGCGCCGATGCGGAACGGCGGGGCCTTCGGCCCGAGAAACGAGGGGATACCGGTTCAGCGTTGCCGGGGTCGGCTCGCCGTCGCCTGCGCGGCGTCGAAAAACTATAATCGCGACAAGTAAGGTTCCGGCCGCGACCTAGGTCGCCGGTACGGAGAGGAACACTTGATGGACGATGCGGCTTTCAACAGTCTCAGCGCCTGGGTGACCGAGGCCGGCTTGATCGGCCGAACCGAAACCGAGCTGATGGCCGGGTTCTGTCGGCGGGTTGTCGAGGCGGGTATTCCGCTGGCTCGCGCGCTGGTCATTCTCGACACCCTTCACCCGATTTATGAGGGGCGCGCGTTTCTCTGGCGCGCCGATAGGCCCGAGACGACCGAAATCGTGGAATATGGACGTACCAATGAGGGGGAGGCGGCCGAAAACTGGCGCCGCAGCGTGTTCTTTCATCTCCTGCAATCGGGCGAGAAGATGCTAAGGCGCCGACTGGTCGCTGGAGACCCGGTCGATTTTCTCAGCTTCAAGCAGGCCCGCAACGAAGGAATGACCGATTACCTGGCGCTCATTCACCGCTTTGCCGATGAGGGTGTGATAGGCGAGATGGATTGCGTCTATTCGTCCTGGGCGACCGATGCGCCGCAGGGTTTTGACGATACTGACATTGTCGCGTTGCAGCGGCTCGCCCCGTTTCTCAATCTCGCGGTCAAGTCGGCAGCACTCGCCCGCATGGCGGGAACCTTGGCAGAGACCTATCTCGGGCGGGACCCCGGGAAGAGGGTCATGAGCGGACGGATCGTCCGAGGTGTCGCCGAGAAGATCGGCGCGGTGCTGTGGGAGAGCGACCTGCGCAGCTATACTCAGATCTCCGATACCGTGCCACCGGAGCAGATCATCCCGCTCCTCAGCGACTACGCTGACCTCGTCGTCTCGGCCATCCACGGCCATGGCGGCGACGTGCTGAAGCTGATCGGCGACGGGACGCTCGCGATCTTTGCCGGCAAGGATCGCGAGCAGGCCTGCCTCGCCGCTCTCGCCGCGGCGGTGCGGTTGCGCCAGGAAGTGAACAAGCTGAATGGGACCCGCTCGCAAGCCGGCTTGCCGACGACGCAGGTTTACCTGGCCCTACATGTCGGCGACGTGTTCTACGGCAATGTCGGCAGCAAGGACCGCCTCGATTTCACGGTGATAGGCCCGGCCGTCAACGAGGTCAGCCGGATCCTCGCGATGAGCCGCTCGGTCGAGCAGGACGTGCTGCTGTCCGCGGACTTCGCCGACACGCTGAGCTCCCAAGTGCGGCGGCACCTGGTGTCGGTCGGCCGCTATGCCTTGCGTGGCGTAGCGCAACCCCAGGAGCTGTTCACCGTCGAACCCGGTTTCGCCGTCGCATCCGCGGTTTGAATCGGGCGGAATGCGTATGGGGCGAACGCGTCATCACCGCGCGGGGATTATCTGTCAAGCGACCTGACGAGATCGAGATGGAGGTTCAGATATGAGCGGCACGACCGATCAGTTCGAAGGTGGCTGCCTGTGCGGTGCGGTCCGTTTTGCCGCAAGGGGTCAGCCCAAAGGCGTCTATTGGTGCCACTGTGAAAGTTGCCGTAAGCATAGCGGCGCACCCGCTTCGGTCTTTGTCGCATACGAGCACGCGGCTTATGCAGTCACAAAAGGCCAGATAATGAAGTTCGACTCAACGCCCGGCAGAACCCGGCGCGGGTTTTGCGCCCGTTGCGGATCGACACTGACTTGCGAAACCGTGAGCCTGCCGACCGAGACGCATTTCTATGTCGGCGCGTTCGACCGCGCCGGCGAATTTCAGCCAACCCGGCACGTATTCGCCGAGGAACACCTGCCGTGGTTCCCGATAGGCGACTGAGCGCGCGACCCGCAAGAATTCGCGCGCTCGGCCTCGCCTATTTCGCTTTATGCGCCATGAAGGCGTAGCCGTAGACCTCGAACAACCGCGCCTTACTCTCGCCGCCGGCCCCACCAAAGGTGTCGACCGACGAGCCGATCGCGATATCGACAAATCCTGCGGTGGGAAGGCGAGGAGCCGTAGTCACCGATGCACGATTCGGAGAAGTCAGGCTCTGCCATAGTAG
>Ga0306920_100015418_pt1 | contig 10474 bp, 11 predicted proteins | sample flu12Cox44000170_FD_204666 | JGI IMG/M metagenome (GOLD analysis project Ga0306920, IMG submission 204666) | Lab enrichment of tropical soil microbial communities from Luquillo Experimental Forest, Puerto Rico - flux4day.12C.oxic.44.000.170 (v2)... | ecosystem: Environmental > Terrestrial >... | reverse complement strand
GCTGATGCCCGACGAGCGGGAGGTCGCCGGGCTGCTCGCGCTCATCCTGCTGACCGACGCCCGCCGGGCCACCCGGGCCGACGCGCGCGGGCGGCTGCTGCTCCTCGAAGAGCAGGACCGCTCCCTGTGGGACCGCGTGGTGATCGCCGAGGGCACGGCGATGGTCCCGTGGGCGCTGCGGGGCGGGCGGCCGGGCCGGTTCGCCCTGCAGGCCGCGATCGCGGCGCTGCACGCCGAGGCCCCCGGCTACGCCCAGACGGACTGGCGGCAGATCGTCGCGCTTTACGACGCGCTGCTGCGGGTCTGGAGTTCCCCGGTGGTGGCGCTCAACCGCGCCGTCGCGGTGGCCATGGCGCAGGGCCCGGCGGCCGGGCTCGCCCAGATCGGGGAACTGGAGGCGGACGGGCGGCTGGACGCCTACCGCTACCTGCCGGCCGCCAAGGCCGACCTGCTGCGCCGGCTGGGCCGGCGGGAGGCGGCGGCGCAGGCCTACCGGGACGCCCTGGCGCTGACCGACAACACCGCCGAGCGCGAGTTCCTCGCCCGCCGCCTCACCGAAGTGACCGCGCCACCCGGCTGAGCCGGTGCGGGCGGCCGGCGGCCGCGCCGGGACAGCGCCCATCCTCGAAGCGATGCGTGCGCCCCCGGCGGTCACGGCCGGGGCCCGCGGCACATTCAGCCAGCATTGACGGCCCTGCGAGGTGGATGTTGTCGGCCGCCGCCCTGACCATCCGGGACGCGGCGTACTGGTACGTCCCGGGCACCCCGGTCCTCGATGGCGCCGACCTGACCGTCGGGCCCGGCGAGGTGGTCATGGTCCGCGGGCCCAACGGCAGCGGCAAAACGACGCTGCTGCGGCTGGCGGCGGGCGTCGCGGCCCCGCGGCCCGGTCCAGAGCGGAATAGGCACCGTGGCACACTGGTTACTCAAGTGAAAGCGTGCTCCGGGGTCGGTGAAACTCCGAGCCGGCGGTGATAGTCCGCGACCCGGACCGGGCCTGGCGCCTGGCCGGTTGACCCGGTGGAATCCCGGGACCGACGGTGAAAGCCCGGATGGGAGGCAGCACGCTCGCGGTGTGGCGTTGCGGGCCAGCGCCAGCCGCGCCAGCGCGTTCGCGCGTGCCCCGGAGCCGGCGAAGGACGGCCCGGAGGAGGCGCGGATGTTCACCGGAATCGTGGAAGAGCTCGGCGAGGTCGTGTCCGTCGAGCACCTCGACGGGACGGCCCGGATCACCGTGCGCGGGCCGGAGGTCACCGCCGACGCGCGGCCGGGTGACTCCATCGCCGTCAACGGCACCTGCCTCACCGTCACCGGCCTGTCCGGCGGCGACTTCACCGCCGACGTCATGGGCGAGACGCTGCACCGCACCGGCCTGGGTGACCTGGCCCCGGGCGCCCCGGTCAATCTGGAGCGATCGCTGCGGGTCGGCGACCGCCTCGGCGGCCACCTGGTCCAGGGGCACGTGGACGGGGTGGGCCAGATCGTGTCCCGGGCCCCGGCCGGGCACTGGGACGTGGTGCGGATCACCGTGCCGCCGGGGCTGGACCGCTACCTCGTGGAGAAGGGCTCGGTCACGGTGGACGGCGTGAGCCTGACCGTGTCCGCCCTGGGCGCCGCGCCCGGCGGGCAGGCCTGGTTCGAGGTGAGCCTGATCCCCGCCACGCTGGCCGCGACCACCCTCGGCCGGGCCGCACCGGGCAGCCGGGTCAACCTGGAGGCCGACGTGATCGGGAAGTACGTCGAGCGGATCCTCGGCGGCGGCGAGCACGCAACGGCGGCACGGCCATGACCGCGGCGCAGGACGGCGTCCCGCTGGACGGCGTCGAGCGGGCCATCGCCGACATCGGGGCGGGCCGCGGGGTCGTGGTGGTGGACAACGCGGATCGTGAGAACGAGGGTGACATCGTCTTCGCGGCCAGCAAGGCCACGCCGGAGCTGATGGCGTTCACGATCAGGTACGCCCGGGGCCTGATCTGCGCGCCCATGCTGGGCGAGGACCTGGACCGGCTCCAGTTGCCGCCGATGACCAGCGACAACCAGGAGCACATGGGCACCGCGTTCACGATCAGCGTGGACGCCCGCGACGGCATCACCACCGGGATCTCCGCCGCGGACCGGGCGCGGACGGTGCGCGCGCTGGTCGACTCCGCGACCGAGCCCTACGAGATCGTCCGTCCCGGGCACATCTTCCCGCTGCGTTACGCCGAGGGCGGGGTGCTCCGCCGCGCCGGGCACACCGAGGCCGCGGTGGACCTGGCCAGGCTGGCCGGGCTCACCCCGGCGGGCGTGGTGGCCGAGATCTTCAACGATGACGGCACCATGGCCAGGCTGCCCGAGTTGCGCGCGTTCGCCGACCGGCACGGCCTGGCGATGATCACCATCGCCCAGCTCATCGAGTACCGCCGGCACTCCGAGCGGCAGGTGCGCCGTGAGGTCGAGACGCGGCTGCCCAACGCGCACGGCGAATGGCGGGCACTGGGCTACCGGGACTCGGTGGACGGCACCGAGCACATCGCGCTGGTCTACGGGGACCTGGGCGACGGGGAGGGCGTCCTGGCGCGGGTGCACTCCGAGTGCCTCACCGGGGACGTACTCGGGTCCCGGCGCTGCGACTGCGGTGCGCAATTGGAGGCGGCGATGGCGGCTGTCGCCGCGGAGGGCCGCGGCATCGTCTGCTACCTGCGCGGTCACGAGGGCCGCGGCATCGGCCTGCTCAGCAAGCTCCGCGCCTACCAACTGCAGGACGGCGGGGCTGACACGGTGGACGCCAACCTGGAGCTCGGGCTGCCCGCCGACGCCCGGGACTACTCCATCGGGGCGCAGATGCTCGCCGACGCCGGGGTCCGCTCGGTCCGGCTGCTCACCAACAACCCGGCGAAGGTGACCGGGCTGGCGGCCTGCGGGATCGGGGTGCACAGCATGGTCCCGCTGCCGGTCGCCCCGACGCCGGAGAACCTCCGCTACCTCACCGCCAAGCGGGATCGCCTCGGCCACCGGATCGACGGGCTCCCCGAGCCGAACGGCGACGGCCGCCGCAGCGGGCTTGCGGAGGCCCGGTGAGCGGGGACGGGCGCCCGGGGGGCGGCGGCACCGTCGACGCGGCCGGGCTGAGCCTGGCCATCGCGGCGACCCGCTGGCACGCGGAGATCACCGACAGCCTGGTGCGCCGCGCCCGGGCCGCGGCACAGGCCTGCGGGGTCGGCGAGCCGCTGGTGGTCCGGGTGGCCGGCGCGGTGGAGCTGCCCGTGGTCGCGGCGGAACTAGCCGCCGCCTACGACGCCGTGACCTGCCTCGGCGCGGTGATCCGCGGCGGGACGCCGCACTTCGAGTACGTCTGTGACGCCGTGACCGCCGGGCTGACCAGGGTCGCCCTGGACGCTAGAACCCCGGTGGGCAACGGGGTGCTGACCTGTGACACCCTGGACCAGGCGCGGGACCGGTGCGGGCTGGACGACAGCCGCGAGGACAAGGGCTGGGACGCGGTCGTGGCGGCACTCGACACCGCGCTGGTGCTGCGCTCGCTGCGCGGGGCCGCGCTCCTCGACCGGCCACGCCATTGACCCGCGGGCGGCGCACGGCACCCGCGGGCCGTCGCATGGCATGAAGGGCTTTTGCGTGCTTTCCCTGGTCCTGCCCAAGGGCTCGCTCGAGCGGGCCACGCTTGAGCTTTTCGACGCCGCGGACCTGACCGTCCGCCGGTCCTCCGACCGCGACTATCATGCCGCCATCGACGACCCACGGGTCGAGCGGGTGCGCTTCCTGCGGCCGCAGGAGATCCCGTCCTACCTGGAGCGCGGGCTGTTCGACCTCGGCATCACCGGCCGCGACTGGATCGCCGAGACCGGCGCCGACGTCGTCTCGCTCGGTGAGCTGAGGTACTCGAAGGTCACCGCCAACCCGGTGCGGGTGGTGCTCGCCGTGCCCGAGGCCGCGCCCTGGCGGTCGGTCGCCGACCTCCCCGAGGGCATCCGGATCTCCACCGAGCTCCCGTCGCTGACCGGCAAGTACCTGGAGGAGCACGGGATCAAGGCCATGGTCGTGCCCTCGTACGGGGCCACCGAGGCCAAGGTCCCCGACATCGTGGACGCGATCGTGGACCTCACCGAGACTGGGTCCTCGCTGCGCCGCAACGGCCTGCGCATCCTGGACACCCTGCTGACCAGCTACACCGAGCTGGTGGCCAACACCGCCGCGCACGCCGACCCCGGCAAGCGCGCCGCGATGGAGGACATCGCGCTGCTGCTGCGCGGCGCCATCGAAGCGCGGGGCAACGTGCTGCTCAAGCTGAACGTGCCCGCGGCCGACCTGGCCGCGGTGACCGCGATGCTGCCCGCGCTGTCCTCGCCGACGATCACCACGCTGGCCCGCGGTGACATGAACGCGGTGGAGACCGTGGTGCCCAAGCACAGCGTGAACACCCTGATCCCGGCGCTGAAGGCGGCCGGGGCCCGGGACATCCTGGAGATCCCGATCTCCAAGATCGTCAGCTAGGTGCGGCCGGACGTACTGTGGGGGGCAGGTGCCGGCCCGCCCGGCATACCAGCTGGCCGGAACCCGTTATGACCAGCAAGCGATTTCATGAAGGGATGCGGCAGTGCGCGACATCCTGGCCCAGATCGAGAAGTGGTGGGACGCCGGGGAGACGTTCGGCCTGGCCACGGTGGTCCGGACGTTCCACAGCGCGCCCCGGGAGCCGGGTGCCGCGCTCGCCGTCTCGGCGGGCGGGGAGGTCATCGGCAGCGTGTCCGGCGGGTGCGTCGAGGGCGCGGTCTACGAACTGGCGCAGGAGGTGTGCCAGACCGGGCAGCCGGTGCTGCAGCGCTACGGCGTCAGCGACGACACCGCGCTGTCGGTGGGGCTCACCTGCGGCGGCATCATCGACATCTTCGTCGAGCCGGTCAGCAAGAAGCGCTTCCCGCAGCTTCGGGAGGTGGCCGCCGCGATCAGGGACGGCCGGCCGGTCGGGGTGACCACCGTGATCGCCGGGCCCGGCCAGGTGGGCGCGCGGCGGGTCATCTGGGCGGCCGCGGCGGACGGGACGCTGGCCGCGGGGGAGCGCCTCGACCAGGCCGTGGACGACGACGCCCGCGGCATGCTCGCCCAGGGGCTGACCGCGGTGCGCCACTACGGTGAGCACGGCGAGCGGCGCCTGGACGAGCTGTCGGTGTTCGTTCAGTCGTTCGCGCCCCCGCCGCGGATGCTCGTCTTCGGGGCCATCGATTTCGCCGCGGCCGTCGCCCGCGCCGGGAAGTTCCTGGGCTACCACGTCACCGTGTGCGACGCGCGGCCGGTGTTCGCCACCCACGCCCGGTTCCCCGACGCCGACGAGGTCGTCGTGCAGTGGCCGCACCGCTACCTGGCCGACACCCCGGTGGACGAGCGGACGGTCATCTGCGTCCTCACCCACGACCCCAAGTTCGACGTGCCGGTGCTCGAGGTCGCGCTGCGCACCCCGGCCGGCTACATCGGGGCGATGGGCAGCAGGCGGACCCACGAGGACCGGCTTGCCCGGCTCCGCGAGGCCGGGCTGACCGAGGCGGAACTCGCCAGGCTGCGGTCCCCGATCGGGCTCGACCTCGGTGCCCGGACGCCGGAGGAGACCGCGGTCTCGGTCGCCGCCGAGCTGATCCAGCTCCGCTGGGGCGGGTCCGGCCGCCCGCTCACCGACACCGCCGGCCGCATCCACGGCTGACCCGGGCTGGCAGGGCCAAGGCCCCCGCGACGGAGTCGCAGGGGCCGCAGGCCAGCGGGGGTTCCAGGGGGTCGCCCCCCGGGCTGGCAGGGCCAAGGCCCCCGCGACGGAGTCGCAGGGGCCGCGGGCCAGCGGGGGTTCCAGGGGGTCGCCCCCCGGGCTAGCAGGGCTCTAGGCTGGCCGACTGTGGGAAACCGGGTGGCGGGCGTGCTGCTCGCGGCGGGCGAGGGAAAGCGGCTCGGCACCCCCAAGGCGCTGGTCGAGCTGGGCGGCCGCCGGCTCGTGGACCGGGTGGCCGGCCTGCTGCGCGACGCCGGCACGGCCCCGGTGCTCGTGGTGACCGGGGCGGCGCCGGTCACGGTGCCCGGCGTCATCGGCGTGCCGAACCCGGACTGGCGCGCCGGCATGGGCTCCTCGCTGGCCGCCGGGCTCGGCGCCCTGCCCGGCGACTGCGCCGCCGCTGTGATCGCCCTGGTGGACCAGCCGCTGATCGGCGCGGACGTGATCCGGCGGCTGCTGTCGGCCCACCAGGCCGGGGCGGAGCTGGCGGTGGCGGCCTACCACGGCCGGGCGCGCAACCCGGTGCTGCTGGGCCGCGATCACTGGGCCGGGGTCCTCGCGGCGGCGGACGGTGACACCGGCGCGCGGCCCTACCTGCGCGCCCACCCCGATCTGGTGACGTTGGTCGAATGCGGCGACATCGGCCGGCCCGACGACGTGGACACCCCGCAGGACCTGGCCAGGATCGGTGCGGTGCTGTCCGGCCGCCCGGCCGGGCCGTGGCCCGCTCCTAGACCGCCTGGATGCCCCACTGGTGGGTGACCGTCTCGCCGGGTTCCAGGGTGATCAGGTCGGTGCCGCTGACGAACGCGTTCGGCGGGCAGGTCATCGGCTCGATGGCCACGGCACGGCGGCGGTGGCCGGGTTCCAGGGTGTCCCCCGTGAAGGCCTGCAGCCACCGGTAGCCCGCGCCGGCCCACAGCGCGGCCCCGGACCCGTCGCTGGTCAGCCGCGCCCAGGCCCGGCCGTCCTCGTCGCGGTCCAGCCCGGTGAACGCGTGGTCCAGCGTCACTGCCCCGACCGGCCGGGCGGCGCGGAAGTCCAGCGGCGTCCCGGCCACATCCTGGGCCGGCCCCGACGGGATGCCGCGCTCGTCGGCGGGGAGCCAGCGGGAGACCGGCAGGGTGAGCTGGCATTCGTCCACCACCGGCGCCCCCGCGGTCAGGTACGGGTGCGAACCGGCGCCGTACGGGGCCGGCCGGGTGCCCGCGTTGTGCGCCGTCACGCTGACCGTCAGCCCCGCCGCGCCGCTGAGGCGGTATTCCACCTCCAGGTCGAGGCGGAACGGGTAGCCGGCGCGGCCGAGCAGGTCCTGGCGCAGCACGACCGCGTCCGGGTCCTGCCGGGCCAGCGACCACGCGGACCACCGGGTCAGCCCGTGGATGGCGTTCCCCGCGGCCGGCTCGCTCAGGTCCAGTTGGTGCTCGGTGCCCGCCGCCCGGTAGCGGCCCCCATCGACCCGGTTCGGCCAGGGCAGCAGCAGCTGCCCCGCCCCGCCGGGGGGAAGCTCGTCGGGCTGGTAGTCGGCGATCAGCGGCCGGTCACGATGCCGCAGGTCGCGCAGGCCGGCACCAAGTTCGGTGGCGGCGGCGCGGTACTCGCCCGCGGCGATCTCGTATTGCGCTCCGGTGAGCGGGCTCATGGCAGGCGTCATGACAGCCATTGTCGCGGTGCCGAGCGGGGATTTTCTGGCCGGGGTTACCCAGTGCCGGCGGGGCTGCTTGGGGAGCGGGGGGACCGTCAGCCCCGCCGGCACTTGCACCCTAGCCGTACCGGATAGCGGCGCGCGCCAAGTTCATCAACGATGCTGGTGAACGGGGCTGCCGCCGGCTAACTCAGGTCGTGGCGGGCACCCGCGGCGGTGACCGCGGGCAGCAGGGCGCCGTTGCGGACGGCCTCGGCGGCGAGGACGCCGAACAGGTAGAAGTACGCGGCCTCCTCGTCCGGGAACGAGCGGGCCTCGTGCCGGGCGCCGTCCATCGCCATGAAGACCTCGAACCCGTCGGCGCCCGGTATCAGGCACAACGCGCCATCGATCTCGGTCTCCAGCGCGTAAGCCGCCCGCGGGATGGCCGCGAGGTCCGCCAGTTCGCAGAAGATGTCCCTGGTGTGCACCCGCGGGCGGCGGGACGCGCGGCCGCCGCCGCCGTTGGGGGCGGGCTCGGGCACGGCCCGCGCAGCGGCCGCCGGGGGCGGCTCCGGGATCGAGTGGTACGGGTAGCCCGGCTCCGGCGCGGCCCGCGGGGCCTGCTGGAGCGGCTTCTCGACCCGCTCCTCGGTCAGCCCGGTGACCTCGTCCCGGGGGGTGAGCAGCTCGAAGACGCCCCGGTCCACCTGCCAGTACCCGAGGCGGGCCGCGCGGGCCGCGTCCGGGCCCACGTAGGCGATGTGGAGCCGGTCACCCAGGTCGTCCAGCACGATGCACGGCTCGCCCCGGAAGGTGCCCAGCGGCCGGGATTCCCAGAGCGCGTCGACCTCGGCGCGGATGACCCGCTTGCGCCAGTGCCCGGTGGCCGGCTCGAAGCCGAGCTCCTCCGGTGGCGGGCAGGCGGCGAACAGCACCACGTCGGACCCGGACGGGCCCACTCCCGCCTCGTAGGGCACGCCGCGATAGGTCGCCATCAGCCGGTATCTCATCTCTCAGGCCTCCCTCAGCGGACGCAGCCACGACTGCCCGTCATACCGGGCGATGAGCTCCTCGGCGCCGAACGTGATCCGGCTCATCTCGGTCGCGACGGGGATGGGCACGGGCAGCGTGAAGAACTCGGGAACGGCGCTGACCGGGCCCGCGGACCCGGCCCGGGGCCCGGGCACCAGCGAGGCGGACATGTCCAGCGCGATCCAGCGCAGGACGAACAGCTCGGCCATGTCGGCGGAGAACTCGGTTCCCTCGTACCCCAGCGCCAGCGACTGGTAGTAGTCGGCGGGCGTGCCGAACACGCAGTCACTGGCCCGGTACACGTAGCCGGCGATCACCGAGCGCTGCCCGGTCAGGTAAGGCTCGACGAGGCGCGGCGGAACGACCTTCACCATGGGGGTGCCAGGCTCGATGGCTCTTGTCGGCAGTTCAGCCTGAATCACACGGTCCTCTGCGCGGTGGATTGACCTGCGATGCGGTTCCAACGACTCCTAGAGGGGAATTTACCGCCTCAACCTGCCCGGGCGATCAAAGAACGCCGGAACTACGGACCCGCCCGGCCTGGGCACGAGGGCGCGCCCCGGCCGCCGGTAGGGTGGCCTCGTGGCGGGGCGAACTCTGGCCGGGCCGCGCTTCCCCGGTGACGACGGCTCGGCCGGCCCGCGGGTGACCGCGGCCCTGACCGCCTACGCCGCGGGCCGGGGCAGCGAGCACATGGTCCTGGCGGCGCTGGATTCCGCCCGGCTGATCGTGCCCGTGGTGGCGCTGGCCACCGCCGAAGAGGCGGCCGCTCCCGGCGGGCTGCGCCGGGAAAAGTCCAGCGAGATGGCGATCCCCACGGTGATCGGCAACGACGGCCGGGCCGCGCTGCCCGCGTTCACCAGCGCCGCCTCGCTGGCCCGGTGGCGGCCCGGGGCGCGGCCGGTGCCGGTGCCCGCGGGCGAGGTCTGGCGGTCCGGCGCCGCGGAGGCGAGCGCGGTGGTCATCGACATCGCCGGGCCGGTGCCGTTCGCCGTTGACGGCGCCCGGCTGGCCGCGCTGGCGCAGGGCAGGCCGGCCCCGCCGCCGTGCCAGGACCCCGACGTGATGGCGCTGGCCCGCGAGGCGCTGGCGGCCGAGCCCGCCGTCGCCGGGTACCGGCTGCTGCCCGGTGACGACGAGACCGACCTGACGCTGCTCCTGGTCCCGGCGCCTGGCCGCGGTCGCGGGGAACCCGCGCTGCGGGATGCCGCGCAGCGGGCGGTCGCGCGGCTGCTGGCCGGCGCCGGCGGCCGGGTGCGGCGCGGCATCCAGGTCGCGGTCGCCGGGACGCCCGCCGCGGCGGCCGGCCCGGAACCGGCCGGAGGTGCCGGGAGCGCGAAGTGATCACACCCGGCCGGTTCATGGGAGGATCGGCATCATGCTGCGCTGGCTGACCGCGGGGGAGTCGCACGGGCGGGCGCTCGTCGCGATCTGCGAAGGGCTGCCCGCGGGCATCGAGGTCAGCACCGCCGACGTGGGCGCGGCGCTGGCGCGCCGCCGGGCCGGGTACGGCCGGGGCGCGCGGATGAAGTTCGAGCAGGACGAGGCCGAGATCACCGCCGGGGTGCGGCACGGCGTGACGCTCGGCAGCCCCGTCGCGATCCGCGTCGGCAACACCGAATGGCCCAAGTGGGACACGGTGATGTCGGCGGACCCGGTGCCCGCCGGGGCACTGGACGACCAGGCCAGGGCCGCGCCGCTGACCCGGCCCCGGCCGGGCCACGCGGACCTCGCCGGGATGCAGAAGTACGGCCACCAGGACGCCCGGCCGGTGCTGGAGCGGGCCAGCGCCCGTGAGACGGCCGCCCGGGTTGCGCTCGGCGAGCTGGCCCGGCGGTACCTGCGCCAGGCGTTCGGCATCGAGATCGTGAGCCACGTCGTGGCGATCGGCCCGGCCTCCGCGCCCGACGGCGTGGTGCCCGGGCCGGAGGACGCCGGGCTCGTCGACGCGGACCCGGTGCGCTGCCTGGACCCGGCCGCGAGCGCGGCGATGCAGGCGGAGATCGACGCCGCCCGCAAGGACGGCGACACGCTCGGCGGGGTGGTCGAGGTGCTCGGCTACG
>Ga0306920_100015417_pt1 | contig 10474 bp, 9 predicted proteins | sample flu12Cox44000170_FD_204666 | JGI IMG/M metagenome (GOLD analysis project Ga0306920, IMG submission 204666) | Lab enrichment of tropical soil microbial communities from Luquillo Experimental Forest, Puerto Rico - flux4day.12C.oxic.44.000.170 (v2)... | ecosystem: Environmental > Terrestrial >... | reverse complement strand
AGAACCGATCCGTCACGACGACTATTCCGGCAATGCGACGCTCGTGCGCGAACTGCACACGCCGATACAGATCGGTGAGAATTTTTCCGAAACCTCGGCCATGGCTGCGGCGCTCGCGGCCGGTGCCGCCGATTACGTCATGCCAGATCTCGAACGCATCGGCGGCGTGACCGGCTGGCTGCGCGCCGCGGCGCTTGCCACCACTCACCGCATCGAGATGTCGTCGCATCTCTACCCTGAGGTGAGCGCGCACCTGCTCGCGGTGACGCCGACTTGCCACTTCCTCGAGTATATGGATTGGGCGGACAAGATCTTGGCCGAACCGCTCGCAATCGTCGACGGCTTCGCGGTCGCGCCGCAGCGGCCCGGAAACGGACTCGTGTGGGATAAGAAGGCAGTGGAGAAATATCGGATCGGGTGAGGCGCCATCAAAGCTTCACCCATCCCGCCGGCGGTTTCTTGCCGGGGTGAATGGCGCCGCAACTCTTGCATTTGCGCGCTTTTTCGTCGGCATAAAATGCCTCGTAAAGCGGCGGCAGGTCCTTCACCAAGTGCTGCACTTTCACCTCGATGCGGTGGACCAGCGCCTGACATTCGAAACAATACCACTCGAAAGCGTCGAGTTCATCGGGACGCGCCGCCTCGACCACCAGGCCCACCGAGCCTTCCTGTGGCCGTTGTGGTGAGTGCCGTGTATGGGCCGGCAGAAGGAAAACTTCACCCTCGCGGATGGGAACGTCGTAGAAGTCGCCGTTGTCTACGACCTTGAGCAGCATGTCGCCTTTGAGCTGGTAGAAGAATTCCTCTACCGGATCGTCATGATAGTCCGTGCGCTCGTTCGGGCCGCCGACCACCTGCACAGTCATCTCGCCGTGTTCGAACACCTTCTTGTTGCCGACCGGCGGCCTGAGCAGATGCCGATGCTCGTTGATCCAGTTCTGAAAATTGAAGGCGTGCAGTCGCGGCCCCATGGTTTTCTCCTCGTTCGCCCGAGCCAGCGCCGAACCTTATGCCCGAATCGCTCCGACGGTTTTGCGGGAGGACGCCAGCGCCCTATTTGATCCGCCTGCTAATTTTACCCACGATCGGCTTGGGCGTCGCGTAGATTTTCGTGGTTAGTGCCGAGCGAACTTCGAACTCAGGCGGTCGCCGAGTTACGCGTTGAGGACCAAGGCGCAATCCCACGCGCCAACCCTCGCCCGCAGCCCGCAGCCGGTCTATCATAGCGCGTGCTGACCCGCAGGGCCTAAGGGGAACTTCGATCGGCCCTGCGGCCACGCCTCAGCCGTTGAGATTCTAAATCTGCTGCATCCCAATCCGCCGCTGAATTCCCCAAAATTGGGAGATCGTCTTGCCCGTGATGTCAGGAAAGCGCGCCTTCCTCGATCTGCTCAAGCAGGAGGGTGTCGAGATCATGTTCGGCAATCCCGGCACCACCGAATTGCCGCTGATGGACGCGTTCGCGACCGAGAATGAGCTGCGGTATTTGCTCGGCTTGCAGGAGGCCGCGGTCATGGCGATGGCGGATGGTTATGCGCAGGCGTCCGGCAAGCTTGCGGTGGTCAATCTTCATGTCGCGCCGGGCCTGGGCAACGCGATGGGCATGCTCTACGACGCGCAGAAGGCGGGTTCGCCCATCCTCGTCACCGCCGGCCAGCACGAGCAGAGTTTCAACGCCACCGAACCAATTCTCTGGGCGGATCTTCCGACCATCGCGCGCCCGCTGGTCAAATGGTCGTCCGAGGTGCATCGCCTGGCCGATCTGCCGCGGCTCGTGCATCGCGCCGCCAAGACCGCGCTGGCGCCGCCGACCGGCCCAGTGTTCCTGTCGCTCCCCGGTGACATCTTGCGCGCCGACGGCGACATCGATCTCTCCGCTCCCACCCGCGTTGCGCCACGGCTGCGCGGCGATCGCGCGGCGGTCGAAGCCGCTGCGGCTCTGCTCGCTGACGCCAAGCGTCCCGTGATCATGGCTGGCGATGCGGTAGCCCAGAGCCGCGCCCACGCCGAACTGGTCGAGCTTGCAGAGCTTCTCGGCGCGCCCGTCTATACCGAATTCGTGCCGAACACGGCCTCATTTCCCGCTTCGCATCCGCTGTTCCGCGGTTCCATGATCCGGCTCGCGCCAGACGTGCGCAAGGTGCTCGAGCAATACGACGTGCTGTTCTCGGTCGGCGGCGATCTCTTCACATTGTCGCTCCCCTCAGACATCGATCCGATGCCGGCCGCCATCAAGCTGATCCATCTCGACATCGATGCCTGGGAGCTCGGCAAGAACTATCCGCCCGCGGTCGCCATCCTGGGCGACCCGAAGGGCACGCTGCCGGAGATCATCGCCGCCGTGCGCGAACGTATGACGAGCGGCGCGCGCGGCGCGGGCCGCGAGCGATTGGCGGCCGCGACGAAAGCGATCGCCGCGGAGCGCGAGGCGCTCGCGGCGAAAGCGCGCGCGCTTGCACAAGCGACCCCGGTGCAACCGTTGGCGCTGCTGCACGCGATCGGGGAGACGTTGCCGAAGGACGCCGTCGTCATCGAGGAGGCGCTGTCCTCCGCACCCGGCATCCGCCAGCTCATCCGCAGCGACGATCCGCAGAGCTATTTTGGGTTGCGCGGCGGCGGCATCGGCTGGGGTCTGCCCGCCGCGATCGGCGTGAAGCTCGCCTTGCCCGATCGGCCGGTGGTCGGCCTCATTGGCGACGGCAGCGCGATGTATACCTGCCAGGGCCTTTGGACCGCCGCGCACTATCGCATCGGCGCGGTCTTCGTCATTCTCAACAACAGCTCCTACCGCATTCTCAAGCAGCGCCTGCATGCCATGCGCGGGCTCGCCGAGCAGGCCGACAGCTATGTCGGCATGGAGCTCACCGATCCCAAGATCGACTTCGTCTCGCTTGCGCGCTCGCTCGGTGTTGCGGCGGAGCGCGCCAAGACCGTACACGAGACCACCGACCTCATTGCCCAGGCGTTCAAGAACGGCGAGCCGATGCTGATCGACGTCGAGGTCGACCGCGCGTTCAAGCCGATGTGATCGCTTCCTTTTTAGCTGGGGAATAAATCGCCGGGATGCCGAGTCTTGGCCGCGTCGGCGCGTCTTACGCCGGCAGTGCTCTCGATTTTCCTCGGAGGAGCCCATGCTCAACCTATCGCGTCGCGATTTTGTAGTTTCCACTGCGATGGCGACCGTACTCGGCCTCAATGGCCGGCTCGTGGTCTCGCCTGCCTTCGCGCAGAAAACGCCGGACCCGGCCAAGGGATTCGTGACTTACCAGGTCGGCACAGCCGAAGTGACCGCCCTCTATGACGGCATCTGGGAAAAGCCGCATGATCCGGCATTCATCGCCAATGCCTCGGTTGAAGACGTGAAGGCGGCGATGGTGAAAGCGGGATTGCCGGCCGACTTCGTCTCGATCCCGTTCACCGTGGTGGTGGTCAAGACTGGGGGCAAGACGGTCATGTGCGACAGCGGCACGGGCGGGCAGGTCCAACCTACGGCCGGCAAGATGATGGCCAACATGAAGGCCGCTGGAATCGATCCCACGAAGATCGACACCATTCTCATCTCCCATTGCCATCCGGATCACATCTTCGGACTGATGGAGAAGGACACGAACAAGCCGGTGTTCCCCAACACAGAGATCATCATTTCGGATGTCGAATACAAATTCTGGACTGACCCGGCGGTGATCGACCGGTTGCCCGAGGCGAGAAAAGGCCTGGCGCGTCGCATCCAGGCTGTCTTCCCGACCTGGAAGAACATCCGCCAAGTCACAGGCGAGCCCGAGGTGGCTTCGGGCATTCGCTTCGTCAGCTCTCCCGGTCACACGCCTGGCCACCGTGCGTTTCACCTCTCGTCCGGCTCGAACCAGCTCATGATCTCCAACGACACGGCCTATGTGCCGGCGCTGGTCGTGGCCAATCCGGGCTGGCACGGCCAGTACGATCAAGACGCGGCCTTGGCGGAGGCTTCTCGCCGCAAGCTGCTCGACCGCGTGATCGCCGACAAGATCATGATCTGCGGCTATCACTTCCCGTTCCCCGGCGCGGGCACCATCGCCAAGGACGGCGGGGGCTATGCGCTCACCGTCATGAAGACGTGAGCGGAACCTCGCGCCTTGGGTCGCGCTTCAATGGAAATGGAGATCATCATGAAAACGCCTGCGCTTTGGATCTCGGCGGTGCTCGTCGGTATGTCGCTTGCGTCGACCGCAGCGCTCGCAGTCGACAACGTCACCTCCCGCGAGGCGCCGGACCTCACGTCGGTACGTGCGAAGATCAAGGCCAAAGATTACAAAGGCGCGCTCGCGGAGCTCACGCCGATGCTGGAGACGCATCAGAACGCCGATGTCTACAACCTGATGGGCTTCAGCCTGCGCAAGACCGGAGATTACAAGCAGGCCTATACCTTCTACCGCAAGGCGCTCGACTTCGACCCCGAACACAAGGGCGCGCTCGAATATTTGGGCGAGCTCTACGTCGAAACGGGGCAGGTCGATAAGGCGCGCGAGAATGTCGTGCTGCTGAAGAAGCTCTGTCCTGGCGGATGCGAGGAATTGGCTGATCTCGAGCACGCAATCGCCTCGGCCAAGATCAATTGAGGCTTGTCCGATGCGGCTACCCGTAATGGAGGCGGCCGCGCTTGCCGGCCGTCTCCTGCTTGCGGCGATATTCCTGCACGAGGCGTGGAGCAAGCTGACGGGCTATTCCGCGGCGCTCGGCTATATGCAGGCTTTCGGCGTCCCCGGACAGCTGTTGCCGCTCGCAATTGCGGTCGAGATGGGCTGCGGGCTCCTGATCCTCTGCGGCTATTACACCCGCGCCGCGGCGCTCCTCCTCGCCGGATTTTGTGCCGCCACCGCTGTCCTCTTTCACACTAAATTGGGCGATCGCAACCAGCTCCTGCACTTCGAGAAGGACTTGGCGATCGCGGGTGGGCTCCTGGTGCTGTTTGCCCATGGTGCGGGTGCGTGGGCATTCGACGCGATGCGTGCGTCAACCAGAGCGGGGCTCGCTGGTATCAGGACACAGGAGCAACCCTGATTCGGTTCTAAATTCCCAAGCCATTTCTCCCATTTACCGAAAATTTGCGCCCTGCGGCGCTCGAACCTTTTGGCCCGCCGCGCGACTAATTCTCTGAGCCCAGTCGGGCCTCATAGGAGATCCGCGCCACCACGGCACCACAAGGGGGGCCTTCGTGCACAAACCTCAGCGGCCCAATCCGGGCCCATCTGCCTATTTCCGTAACCGGCAAAGCCTCTTGGTCATGACGGCGAGCGCCGCCTTATTGGCCGGCCTCGCATCCGCCAACGCCTTTCCATACAACCAGCCGCTAGTTCCCTGGCAGGGCTACCATCCGGCGAAGCCGCGCGGCTTGGTCGTGGCGTCGCGCGAGAAATCCTCGACGAAGGCGAAGGCGGCCACCGATGACGTCGCCGCCAAGGCTAAAGGGGTGCTCAGCGTCGTCATCTCGATCGAGAGACAGCACCTGACGCTCTACTCGGACGGCCAACCCATCGCCCATTCCCGCGTGTCCACCGGCGTGCCTGGACATCCGACGCCGACGGGCGTGTTCAGCGTCATCCAGAAGGATCGCTGGCACCGCTCCAACCTCTATTACAACGCGCCGATGTTCTTCATGCAGCGCATTACCTGGTCGGGCGTCGCGATGCATTCGGGCGTCGTGCCAAGCGGACCGGCATCACACGGCTGCATCCGTCTGCCTGACGCGTTCGCGCGTCAGATGTGGGGCATCACAAAGCTCGGCGTGCGCGTGATTGTCGCGCGCAACGAAGTGACGCCGGTGGCGATCTCGAACGAGCGCTTGTTCGCAATCAAGCGTGAGCCGGCCGAGCCGAACGGCCAAGCGCAAGCGCCTTCGGAAACGACGGGCGGTGGCTCCGGAGCGCTGGAATTTGCGCAGCTTGGCGGCGCCAATCGCAGCTGGACCATTATGGACGCTTCCAACCCTGTTAGTCCAGCGCTCGGTGCCGCGGCCAACGGAATCGGGACGATCCGCGACACGACAAACACGGGGCCGGACCTGACCATGGCTGAGCCGCGACCGCTCAAGGCCGGACCGATCTCCGTGTTCATCAGCCGCAAGGAAGGCAAGCTGTTCGTGCGCAAGGGCTTCGAGCCCGTCTTCTACGTGCCAGTCACGTTCAGCGAGCCTGATCGGCCGCTCGGCACGCACGTGTTCACCGCGCTGGCCGTCAATGACGACAACACAACGCTGCGCTGGAACGTGATCTCGATGCCAAGCCCCAGACCAGCGCCGGCGAAGAAATCGGTAAAAGGAAAGCACGTGGAGGCGCCGGTTGCACCGGCACCGCCGGCATCGAGCGCGACGGAAGCGCTCGAGCGCGTCACCATTCCCCCGGAGGCGGTCGAGCGGATTTCCGAGCTGATGTCGGCCGGCGCCTCCCTCGTCATCTCCGACCAAGGGCTTGGGTCTGAGACCGGCAAAGGCACCGACTTCATCGTGCTGACCCGCTAATCAATCGGCCCGACGTCAGTCGCCATGCCCGGCTTGTGCCGGGCATGCGCGTTTGTGGCCTCAGCTTCGCGCGAGGGCGGCAAGCGCCTCTGCCGTGGTGACCGGCGGCTTCCAGCCCAGGCGCAAGAGCGCGGCGGGCTCCGCGACCAGCGACCCGGCGAGCCTTTGATAAATCTCGGTCCGTCCCGTCGCGCGCAGCGCCGTTTTGAGTAGGCCCGGCGGCACTGGAATGAGACCTGGAGCGCGTCCGAGACCGCGCCGCACTGCTGCAATCATCTCGGGGATCGTCAACGGCGCCGGATCGGCGGCAATGAGCGGCCGCCGCAGGTGCCCAGGGGCCGCCAGCACGGTGTCGACGGCCGCCACGAGGTTTTCCAGCGCGAGCAGCGATCGACGTCCATGCAACGCGCCGAGTGGCAGCGGATAGGGCGTACGCGCAAGGCGCAGTAGCTCTGCCATGTTGCCTTTGACGCCTGGGCCATAGACCAGGACGAGCCGCAGGGCGACCCAATCGAGGTCGAGCTTTGCGAGGCCCTGCTCCGCCGCCAGCTTGGAGCGTCCATAGGCCTCAGTGGGTTGCGGCGCGAGATCCTCGGTCAGGACGTGATCCGCGGTCGGGCCCGACTGTGCGCGGATTGAGGACAGAAAGATGAAACGCTTGGCGCCTGCGCGTTGCGCCGCGCGGGCAAGCGCGATCGTCGCCTCGGTGTTGAGCACGCGATAATCGTCTTCGGGCAATCCCGACATGGCGTGGGCGACGCCGGCCGAGTGAATGACCGCGTCGACGTCGGCGAGCGCCGCCGCCATGTTTTGCGGCCGCGCCAGGTCGCCGACGACGGCGCTGGCGGCCTCCATCGGCACGGCGCTCGGGCGCCGGAGCAGCACGCGCAGGCGGTAGCCCTGCTTCGGCAATTCCCGCAGCAGCCACTGGCCGATGAAGCCGGTCGCCCCGGTAAGGGCGATGAGGGGTTTCGCGCCGACAGGGTTCACCGCTGGTCCGGGCCGTTCAATGGATGATGCGTACCGTTACGCATCAATATACCGCATTCGGCCGTCGCGGGTTGCGCTGCCGATGCTCCTACCGACGACGATTGATGGCGCTCATGGCTCGCCTTATCGCTTTAGCCCGGCTGCGCCAGCCACACGATCCCATTTGGCCAAGTCGTCACGGATGAAGGCGGCGAATTCCTCCGGGCTACCGCCAAGCATGTCAAAATCCTGCCGTGCCAGCGTGGCGATCACGTCGGGAGACTTCGCCGCCTCGTTGGAAGCTGCCGCCAGCCGATCGATGATGTCGCGATCGGTGCCGGTCGGCGCGAGCAGCCCGAACCAGCCCGAGGTATCGAAGCCCGTCAGCCCCGCTTCCGAAATGGTCGGCAGATCGGGCGCCGCGGTCGCGCGCCGCGCCGCGCTCGAGGCGAGCGCGACGAGCTTGCCGTCGGCCACGAACTGCAACACCGTCGATGCCGGCGAGAACATCACCTGCACTCGGCCGCCCAACAGGTCCGTCGCGGCTTGCGCGGTTCCCGGATAGGGAACGTGGACCAGCTTCGTGCCGGCCATCACGTTGAACAGTTCGCCGGTGAAATGCGATGTGCCACCCACGCCCGCCGAGCCGTACGATAATTCGCCTGGTTTCTCGCGGGCGAGCTTGATGAACTCCTGCATCGTGTGCACGCCGAGCGAGGGATGTACGACCAGGATGTTGGGCAGTGTGGCGAACAACGAGATCGGCGCGAAATCCTTGGCGAAGTCGAATCCGAGATTGGGCGTGATGATCGCGTTGATGGTATTGGCGACGGTGCCTTGCAGCAGCGTGTAGCCGTCGTTCGGCGCGTGCGCGACGAAATTGGTGGCGATGTTGCTGCCGGCCCCGCTGCGGTTCTCGACGACGAATTGCTGACCGAGCAGCCGCGTGAGCGCCTGTGCGAGCACGCGCGCCGCGATGTCGCCGGAGGCGCCGGGGCCGAAGCCGATGATGATGCGCACCGGGCGGGTCGGATAGTTTTCCGCTTTGGCGATTTGTGTGACTGCCGGGAGCGCGGCAGCGCCCGCGGCCAGCTTCAGAAAACGGCGACGGGGGAGTGGCATGGCGGTCCCTCCCTTGAACGAGCGATGCCATTCATTCTGCCGCGAACGTTGGACGCCGAATAGAGAGGAGGAGGCGGTTTGTTGTCGCTTGGGGCAGTCGCGATGGATGAGGACTAGACGCGGATTGATCGAAGATCAGTCATTGAAAAATTGGTGGAGCCAAGGGGAGTCGAACCCCTGACCTCTTGAATGCCATTCATCCGTGACTTCAGCATTAACGCGCATTTCTTGACATCCTTATAAGCAGCCTTTATAACTTTTGTGATTGAGTCGCGTATTGATTTACCTCATCATGCGTTTGGGTCCAGTAGAAGACGATCTCAAGGCAGTAAAAGTTTTTCGGGGTGTCTCGATCTACAAGGTTAGAGGCAGCCGATACTGGTACGTGCGCATCTGGGACAGCGCTCGCCAGAAATATATCGTCAAGGGCACCGGCGAGACGTCGCGGATCGAAGCGAGGCGAGCCGCAGAGGATCTGGCCCGGAGCATCACGCAATCGCGACCGGTCGAACGCCAATTCACGTTCAGATATTTCGCCGATAAGACGCTGACCAGGGGATCTCGTCTGGTCGCTCAAGGTCATAGACACGACGGCACCGTCAAAGCCATCGAATGGGCAATTCAGAATCCCGAATGGGGGTTACTCAAATGGTTTGGGGCCAGGGACGTCCGAAAGATCACCACCCGCGACTATATCGAGTTTATGGACGCACTGGCGAAACATTCCTCGAACTTGTCCTCGTCGAGCAAGAACTCGGTCATGTCGGCGTTCCGGAACGTCCTGAAGGTGGCACGGGAGGAAGGGGCGATTGACGATCTCCCCGCTACTCCACGGGCCATGCAAAAGGACAATCCCCGGCCATTCTTTCGTTTTCACCCTCTGGTCGACAAAGGCAACGACGCGTATCGGAAACTACTGAAGACGGCACGGGAAATGGCGGAAGAACAGGTCGTCATTCGGGGTATTCAGGTCACCTACGAGCTGTACGACGTAATCGTTTTCCTGACCCAATCATTCGTCCGACCCGTCGTGTCCGAGCTGTACGCGATCAAGCACAACGACATCACCGTCTCCGAAAACCCTGTCGGGTTGTCGGTCGTGATCCGCAAGGGGAAGACGGGACACCGCATTGCTCGCACGATGCCGGAAGCGGTGTCGATCTATCAAGCGATACGCAAGCGATATACCGACGCGAGCGGCGAGGATTATATCTTTCTGCCGCAATATCCTAATCGTCAAACAGCGTCAGACATTATACAGCGGCAGTTCCGCGAACTTCTGGATCGCGCTGATCTCAGGAACGACATCCATACTGGTAAGCGACACTCCCTCTATTCCCTGCGACACACTTCGATCTGCATGCGGATCGTGAACTCGCATGGTCAGGTCAACATCTTCACCCTCGCCAAGAACGCAGGGACATCAGTTGACCAGGTCGAGCGGTTCTATGCCCGACATCTGCCCATGTCGACGGATCTGTGGCATAACCTGCAGAGCTTCGGGGAAGATTGACGAAGGGACGCGCGCGCGCCCCCAGGAGTGCGCTGGCGCTAGTTAGCGTTCAAAAATTGAACGCTTGTGCGATCTGCATGCGAAATCGTCAACTCGCATGGAAAGACCAACGTCTTCACCCTCGCCAAACGCAGAGACATCAGTTGCGGCCACACCGCCGCCACACCGCCGAGCAGCGTGATGAACTCGCGCCTTTTCACTCGATCACCTCGTCGGCGCGAAGCAGAACCGAAGGCGGGATGCTGAGGCCGAGAGACTTCGCGGTCCTGAGGTTCACCGTCAAATCGTGATAGTCACGTGCTGACGTCCCTGCGACATACGTATGCCACGTTCCGATTGACGACGAGAATGGGAAAGCGCGCAACCATGCGAGCGCT
>Ga0306920_100015416_pt1 | contig 10475 bp, 8 predicted proteins | sample flu12Cox44000170_FD_204666 | JGI IMG/M metagenome (GOLD analysis project Ga0306920, IMG submission 204666) | Lab enrichment of tropical soil microbial communities from Luquillo Experimental Forest, Puerto Rico - flux4day.12C.oxic.44.000.170 (v2)... | ecosystem: Environmental > Terrestrial >... | reverse complement strand
ATGCACTGGTTTCTGGGAGCGGCGCTCACGGCGACGAGCGTCGGCATAACGGCACGCGTGCTCAAGGACGTCGGGGCATCGCGCAGCGGCGAAGCGCGCGTCATCCTTGGTGCCGCGGTCATCGATGACATTCTCGCGCTCGTTGTGCTTGGGGCCGTTGCCGGTTCGTTCGCGAGCGGACAGGCCGGCGCCGCACCGCCGGCCGTGAGGCTCGTCGTCAAGGCCATCGCGTTTCTCGCCGTTGCGATCGTCGTCGGCATGCGGGTGACGCCGGCGTGGTTCCGTCAGGCGTCGCGGCTCCAGACACGCGGCACGCTGCTCGCCGTCGGTCTCGGATTCTGCTTCTTCCTGTCCTGGGCGGCGAGCGCCATCGGTCTCTCGTCGTTGGTTGGCGCCTTCGCCGCGGGTCTGGTTCTCGAAGACACGCACTCGGCGATCTACGTCCAACGGGGGGAACGACCGCTTGGCGAACTCCTCGAGCCGATGACGTCGTTTCTCGTTCCGGTATTCTTCGTGCTCGTCGGCTTTCGTACGAACCTGTCGCTCATCGCCCGACCGACGGCGCTCGAACTGCCGCTCGCGCTGACCGCTGCCGCGATTGCCGGGAAGCTTGCGTGCGCCGGCGGCGTCCTGCATCCTGGCATCAGACGCCTGCCGGTGGCGGTGGGCATGATTCCGCGCGGCGAAGTGGCGCTCGTGTTCGCCGCGCTCGGCCAGACGCTGAGCCTCGGCGGAACGCCGCTCCTCGACGACCGCGGCTACGCCGCCATCGTCGCGGTCGTGATCCTGACGACGCTCGTGACGCCCCCGGCATTGAAGTGGAGCCTGGCGCGGCACAAACCGTCACGGACGTTTACTGTACCGGCAGCGTGAGGACGATCGTCGTCCCGTGGCTGATCGGGTCGGTCTCGCTCGTCACGCCGATCTGACCGCCGTGCGCCATCACGACGTCCCGAACCATCAACAGGCCGAGCCCGGCCCGAGGCTGACCGTCCGTGTCCGCGAAAAGAGTGGCAACCCTCGCCGGCGGCATGCCGGGGCCGTCATCTTCCACCGCGATTGCGATCCGCGTGTCGCCGGTGTTGCGCACGTGCACGGTGATCGATCCTCCCGTCAGCCCGCGCGAGCCGTGCCGCACGTATCGCATCGCGTTGCCGACGAGCACCGTCGTCGCCCACGCTATCTTGTCGGGATCGATCGACACCGCAGCCGGCACGTCATCGTCGACGATGACGCGGAGACCGATGTCGGCGGCTTTGGCCTGGGAGTGAAGCACGGCCAGGCTGGATCGCAGCAGCGGACGAAGATCCGTCGGCACGCACCGCAGCGGAATGCACCGTTCCATTATTTGCGCGCAAGTCGGCCGTCCAGGTCGAGATTGAGCTCCAGCACGTTGACCGCCGGCTCGCCGAGGAATCCGAGGCCGCGCGGCCTGGTATGTCGCGCGATCGCCTCCTGGATCTGCGCGGCCGGCACACCGCGCGCTTTGGCGACGCGCGCCGTCTGAATCTCCGCGTTGCGGGGGCTGATGTCCGGATCGAGGCCTGAGGCGGACGCGGTCACCGCATCGGCGGGAATCGGCCCGCCGTAGTCGAGATTCTCCTTGCGATACTGCTCGACCGACGCCTTGACGCGATCGATCAGCTTCCCGCTCGTCGGACCGAAATTCGAACCCCCGGTGGCCATGGGATCGTAGCCTTTGTCGCCGGCCGCCGACGGCCGGGGGTGGAAGTATTCGGGCCGCGAAAAATTCTGACCGATCAATCGCGATCCCACGATTTGTCCGTTCAGTTCGATCAGGCTTCCGTTCGCCCGATCGCGAAACGCAACCTGCGCGATGCCAGTCACGACGACCGGATAGATGACGCCCGTGAGAACGGTCATGACGACCATCATGCGCAGCCCCGGGTTGAGTTCTTTCCACATGGCTGGTTGTCCTTATGCGAGATGCAGGAAGCCGAGCAGACGATCGATGGCCCAGATTGCCGGAAACGGCGCGATCAGTCCGCCGATGCCGTAAATCATCAGATTGCGCCGCAGCATCTGCGCGGCGCTCTGCGGCCGGTATTGCACGCCGCGCAGCGCCAGCGGCACGAGCGCGACGATGATGACGGCATTGAAGATGACGGCGGCGAGCACCGCGCTCGCCGGCGTCCGCAGGTACATGATGTTCAGCTTCGCGAGCGCCGGATAGGTCGTCATGAACATCGCCGGGATGATCGCGAAGTACTTCGACACGTCGTTCATGATCGAAAACGTCGTCAACGCGCCGCGGGTGATCAGCAACTGTTTGCCGATCGCGACCACCTCGATCAGCTTCGTCGGGTTGCTGTCGAGATCGACCATGTTGCCGGCCTCGCGCGCGGCGGTCGTGCCGGTGTTCATCGCGAGGCCGACGTCGGCTTGCGCGAGCGCCGGCGCGTCGTTGGTGCCGTCGCCCGTCATCGCGATCATGCGGCCGCCGGCCTGTTCCTTCCTGATGTATTCGAGCTTGTCCTTCGGCGTCGCCTGCGCGATGAAATCGTCGACGCCCGCTTCGGACGCGATCGCGGCCGCGGTGAGCGGGTTGTCGCCCGTCACCATGACCGAGCGGATGCCCATGGCGCGCAGCTGCGCGATGCGCTCCTTCATGCCGACCTTGACGATGTCTTTCAGATGGATGATGCCCAGGAGGCGCGAGCCGTCGCAGACCGCGAGCGGTGTGCCGCCCTGCCGCGCAATCCTGTCTGAGAGCCTCGTGATGTCGTCGGGAATCCGGCCGCCCTGCTCCTTGACAAACTTGACGATCGCGTCGGTGGCGCCCTTGCGCAGCTGCCGGTCCTCGATGTCGACGCCGCTCATCTTCGTGTACGCCGAAAACGGAATGAACTTGGCGTTGTGCGACGCGACCTCGCGTCCGCGCAGCCGGTACTTGTCCTTGGCGAGCACGACGATCGATCGACCTTCGGGTGTCTCGTCCGCAAGACTGGAGAGTTGGGCGGCGTCGGCGAGTTCGCCCTCGGTCACACCGGCCGCCGGGAGGAACTCGACGGCCTGACGGCTGCCCAGCGTGATCGTCCCGGTTTTGTCGAGCAGCAGCGTGTTGACGTCGCCCGCGGCTTCCACCGCTTTGCCGCTCATCGCCAGCACGTTGTGCTGCATGACGCGGTCCATGCCGGCGATGCCGATCGCCGACAGCAATCCCCCGATCGTGGTCGGGATGAGGCACACGAGCAGCGCCACGTACACCGCGATCGTCGGCGCCTCGCCCGCGCCGGCTGCGCTCACGCTGTACAGCGCGTACGGAACGAGCGTCGCCACGGCGAACAGAAAGATGATCGTCAGGCCGGCGATCAGGATGTTCAGCGCGATCTCGTTCGGCGTCTTCTGCCGCTCAGCGCCTTCGACGAGCGCGATCATGCGATCCAGGAACGTTTCGCCGGGATTCGACGTGATCTTGATCTTGATTCGATCGGACAGCACCCGCGTACCGCCGGTCACGGCGCTGCGATCGCCGCCGGATTCGCGGATGACGGGCGCGCTCTCGCCCGTGATCACCGACTCGTCGACCGTCGCGACGCCCTCGATGACCTCGCCGTCGCCGGGAATCGTCTCCCCGGCCGTGCAGACGACGATGTCGCCGGCGCGGAGCTTCGACGAGGAGATCGGTTCGAGCCGGCCGTCGACCGTCACGCGATTCGCCGTCGTATCGGTCTTCGTCTTGCGCAGCGATTCCGCCTGCGCCTTGCCGCGGGCTTCGGCCATCGCTTCGGCGAAGGTGGCGAACAGCACCGTGAACCAGAGCCAGAGATCGATTTGGAGCTCGAATCCGATCGATCCGGTCCCCTTCGCGATGTCGCGGACGAGAAACAGCAACACCAGCGCCGCGCCGATCTCGACGACGAAGATGACGGGGTTCTTCATCAGCGTCACGGGGTTGAGCTTCAACACCGAATCGTGCAACGCGCGCCGCAGGATCTCCGGATCGAACAGCGGGCGCGCGCGCACGAGCTTCTTTGGAATCAGCGACTCGGCCACCGGGATCGGTGCGACCGGCGGCGGCAGCGCAGGCGCGGGCGTAGCAGTGGCCATGGCTCAGAAGACCTTCCCTTGGTGCATCAAGAAGTGTTCGACGATCGGTCCGAGCGACAGCGCCGGAAAGAACGTCAGCGCGCCGATGACGACGACCGTGGCGACGAGCAGCCCGACGAACAACGGCCCGTGCGTCGGCAGCGTGCCGGCCGAGGTCGGGATCACTTTCTTGCCGGCGAGGCTGCCGGCGATGGCGAGCGCCGGGATGATGAAGAGAAACCGGCCGAACAACATCGCGAGGCCGAGCGTCAGGTCGTACCACGGCGTGCCGGCGCTGATCCCCGCGAACGCGCTGCCGTTGTTCTCCGACGCGCTGGTGTAGGCGTACAACATCTCGCTCAGGCCGTGCGGCCCCGCGTTGTTCAGGTTCGCCGTGCCGGCGCCGGGCGGATTCCAATAGCCACCCTTCGCAAACGGCGCGGCGATCGTGATCCCCGAGAAGACCAGAATCAGAAACGCCGTCGCCAGCACGGCGAACAGCGCCATCTTCACTTCTTTCTGCTGAATCTTCTTGCCGATGTACTCCGGCGTTCGTCCGACCATCAAGCCGGCGATGAAGACGCCCAGGATGGCGTACAGCAGCATGCCGTACATCCCTGCACCGACACCGCCGAAGATCACCTCGTCGGTCTGCATGTTGAACAGCGGCACGAGCCCGCCGAGCGGCGTGAAGCTGTCGTGCATGCTGTTGACGGCGCCGCAGCTCGCATCGGTCGTCACGGTCGCGAAAAGCGCCGACGCGGCGATGCCGAACCGCGTCTCCTTCCCTTCCATGTTGCCGCCGGCCTGCACGTCCGACGGCTGCGAATCGACGCCGAGCCTCGCGACAATCGGGTTGCCGGCCTGCTCGGCCGGATAGGCGACGAAGACGCCTGCGAGAAACAGAATCGCCATGGCCCAGAACAGCGCCCATCCCTGACGGGTGTCTTTCACCATGTGGCCGAACGTGTAGGTCAGGCCGGCACCGAGAAGGAAGATGAGGAAGATCTGGACGAAGTTCGTGAACGACGTCGGACTCTCGAACGGGTGCGCCGAGTTCGCGTTGAAGAAGCCGCCGCCGTTGGTGCCGAGCTGCTTGATCGCTTCCTGCGACGCGACCGGTCCCTGCGCGATCGTTTGCGCCGCGCCTTCGACCGTCTTCGCAACCGTGTACGGATGGAAATTCTGGATCGCGCCCTGCGACACGAGCACGAGCGCCGCGACGAGCGACAGCGGCAGCAGCACGTAGACCGTCGCGCGCGTCAGATCGACCCAGAAGTTTCCGATCCTGTCCGTCTCCTGCCGCGCAAAGCCGCGGATGAGCGCGATCGCGATGGCGATGCCGACCGCCGCCGACACGAAGTTCTGCACTGCCAGCGCCGCCATCTGCACGAGGTAGCTCATCGTCGACTCGCCGCTGTACCACTGCCAGTTGGTGTTCGTCATGAAGCTGATGGCAGTGTTGAACGACTGATCGGGGCTGACCTGCGCGGCGCCGAACTTCTGGGGGTTGAGCGGCAGCCAGCCTTGCAGCCGCATCAGCGCGTAGGGAAAGATGAACGCAAAGAAACTGAACGCGAGCAGCGAGGCGGCGTACTGCGTCCACCGTTGCTCGTGGTCCTCGCGGACGCCGCACAGCTTGTAGACGATCGCTTCGAGCGGCCGCAGGATCGGATGGAGAAACGTCCGCTCGCCTTGAAACAGCCGCGACATGAACAGGCCGGTTGGCTTGGTGAGCAGCAGAATCACCGCAAAAAACGCAAGAATCTGAAAAATGCCATTGCTGGTCATCGCTACGCCTCAGAACTTCTCGGGCTTGAACATCGCCCACCCGAGGTAAATCAGCAGGAGGACCGCGACGATGCCGGAGACGATGTAATCGAACATGATCGGTCCCTAGAGGCGATCACAAGCTTTTGTGATCGCCCACAGAATCACGAATCCGAGCGCCGCGATCCCAACGTACAACACGTCAAGCACTGAGCTGCTCCTTGAACGACTCTTTGTGGCTGCCGACGTCGACGAACACGACGTAGTGCCCTGCCGCCTCCAATCGCTGCCTCCAGCGGTGGCCACCGAACGGCCACCAGCTCCGCCGCCCCGCCACGACCACGAGGGAACGCGGCTTGAAGGCGTACGGAATGCCCTGCCGCGGATTCCGGCAGAGCAAGACGCGCACCCGCATGTCGAAGCCTTCGGCGCGGAGTTCGTCGGCGAAGGCGTCGGTTTCGACCGGCGAGACCCCGTTCGGCGTCCCGACTGCCGTCGCGTACGGCACGGTTCGGAAATGAACGAGCGTCAACGGCACGTGCATCGCCTTCGCGAGCGGATCTGCGACGCGCAACGCGGCGAGCGTTTCCTCGACGGTCGTATAGATGACGTAGACGGCCCGCTGAATGACGTCCTTCATGGCTGACAGTTCCACTGTAGGAACCGAAGCCTTAGGAAGTCATTAACCGGCTGTTAGGATTTCGCTTGCGGCAACTGCAGCCGGTAGCCGACCCACGGCTCGGTCAACAGAAAAACCGGGCTTGACGGTTTCGGCTCGATCTTCTTGCGCAGCTGGTTGACGAAGACGCGCAGGTAGTCGACCTGATCGCCGTAGTCCGGTCCCCACACCGCCTGCAGGAGCTCGCGGTGCGAGATCGTCTTGTTGGCGTGCGCCACGAGATAGCGCAACAGGTCGAATTCCTTCGGCGTCAGCCGGACGGTTCGTCCGTTTGAGGTGACCTGGCGCGCGTCGAAGTCGACCTCCACGGCGCCGATCGTCACACGTCCCCCCGCGCCGATCATCGACGGGGTCCGGCGCAGCGCGGCGCGGATTCGCGCGAGGAGTTCCGGCGGATTGTAGGGCTTGGTGACGTAGTCGTCCGCCCCGGCATCGAGCGCCCCGACCTTGTCGGAGTCGGTGTCGCGGACGGTGAGCATGATGATCGCGATCTCGGACTGCGCCCGAATCGCGCGGCACGTGTCGAGCCCGCTCATCCCCGGCATGTTCATGTCCAGCAACACCAGATCGAAGCGCTCGTCGCGCAGCGTCTCGAGCGCCGCCTCGCCGTTCTTCGCATCGTCGACTTCGTAGCCGTGGCCGGTCAGCGTCACGCGCATGACGCGGCGGATCTGCGGATCGTCGTCCACGACGAGAATGCGGCCGGCGCTCATCGCGGTCCACCACGCGGCAGGATCAGCGTGAACGCCGTGCCCGCGTCGGCCGAACTGGTCAGCGACAGCGTCCCGCCGTGCGCCTGCGCGATTTGTCTGACGATGGAGAGGCCCATCCCCGTGCCGGGAACGTTGCGCGACCGCGCGCCGCGGAAGAACCGCTCGACCACGTGCGGCTGTTCACGATCGGGAATGACGGAGCCTGAATTTCGCACGATGATCTCGGTAGCCCCGTTGCTCCCGGCTTGAATCTCGATCGTCGACGTCGGCGGCGAGTATTTGAGCGCGTTGTCCAGCAACTGCCGGAGCGCCAGCGCGAGCAGTCCGCGATCGGCGTCGACCATGACGTCGCCCGCGACCTCAAGGATCAGGCGATGCCCATCGAGGCGATGCTGAAACAAGGGCAAGGTCCTCTGGAGTACGTCCATCAGTCGATGCCGTTCCACTTGGACGGCGAAGTCTCCTGCGTCGATTCGCAGCATCTGCACGGCGTCGGTGACCAGTCCCTGCAGGCGATCGAGCTCCTCGTCGACGATCTCGACCAGCTCGTGATCGCGGCTGCCCGGCGTCGTGCTCGCGATCAGATCGCCGGTCGCCGCCTTCATCGACGTCAGCGGCGTCTTGAATTCGTGGGCGAGCGCGTCGAGCACCGTTGCCCGCAGCTCGCTGCTGTGGCGCGCCGCCTCCGCCTGCGCGGTCGCCGCCTCGCCGCGGGCGCGCTCGAGCCCGATTGCCGCGAGGTTGGCGATCGAGTGCAGCACGGTATCGCTGAGGCCGGCGGCCTTGATCGCGACGCTGCCGGTCGCAACGCCGCCCAGCTGAATCGCGATGATGGTGAGCCCCGTCGGATCGTGGACGGTGTGGCCGCGGCGCGATACCTCGCGCAGTTTCTCGTCCGCAATCGGAACGTCGTCCTTGCCCGCCCATGACACGGTGTCGGTTCGCTGATCGTACAGCCCCACCGCGTCGAGCTCGAACGTCTCGGCGATGTGTCGGGCAATCGCGGCGGGGATCGACGCACTGCCTTCGGACAGCAGCAGGGCGCGGCTGAGCGCGTAGAGCCGCTCGAGATCGCGCTGCCGCGCGAGGGCGTCGATGTTGCGCTGCCGTGCGCGGCCCGAGACCTGACTCGCGATGATGGCGGTCAGCAGGAACGCCACCAGCGCGACCCAGTTCTGCGGATCGGCGATCGTGAACGTGCCGACCGGCGGCAGAAAAAAGAAGTTGAAACACAAGACCGCTGCCACAGACGCGACCGTGGACTCCGCGATCCCCCACTGGGTGGCAATCAGCAAGATCACGACGAGGTAGCTCACCGCAATCGTCGTCGGATTGACCTGCACGAGCGAGACGTAGAACGCCGTCACGAAGGCCACGAGAGCAAGGGACGCGCCGATGCGGATGGCCATCCCACCAGTATCCAAGAAATCCTCATGGAGCGCTAAGGACTTCTTAATGAGGCCCTCGTTACTTTGGGGAGTCATGTCTACGAACTGGAAATCAACAGTCGCCATCCTGATCGTCCTTCTTCCCACACCGGCGCTGGCGCAGCAGGACCCGCCGAAAACGGCGCAGCAGGAGCCGCCGAAGACGCCGGAGCCGTTCGCGTTTGCCGATTTCACGTGGCTGAGCGGCAACCCGCGGACGAAGGAATCGCCGATCGACACCAAGGTCTTCACGGGCGAATTCCGCGTCGACACGAACTTCACGTACAGCTTCAACAAGCCGATCGACGACACGATCGGCGGCTCGACCGAGATCTTTCGTTCCGGTGAATTCCAGGTGACACAGCTCGGGATTGGCGGCGATTTCCACTACGACAACGTCGTCGGTCGCCTCATGACGCAACTCGGCATGTACGCGCAAACGACCCCGCGGAACGACGCGAGCCCCGGTCGTGGACAATGGGATCTCACCACCGCGTATCGGTATCTCTCGGAGGCCTACGGCGGGTATCACTTCGACAAGATGAACGGCATCAACGTCGAAGCCGGGATTTTCATGTCCTACATCGGGTTGTGGAGCTACTACAACTTCGACAACTGGACCTACCAGCCGTCGTACGTCTCGTCGAACACGCCCTGGTTCTTCAATGGGATGCGCGTGCAGATCTTTCCGAACGACAAGCTGAAGATCGAGCCGTGGTTGATCAACGGCTGGCAGTCGTACGGCAAGTTCAACCACGCGCCGGGTATGGGCGGACAGGTGCTCTGGCGGCCAAACGGCAACTGGTCGTTCGTGTTCAACAACTACTGGGGCACCGACACACTGGGCAACGACGATCGGAAGCGCGTCCACACCGACGACAGCCTGCAGTGGAAGTACTACGACAACCCCGAAAACGCCATCACGAAGGCCGCGATGACCTTCACGTTCGACGGCGGCTGCGAGTACGGCGGCGGCGTCGTCTGTCACGGCGGCGATGCGGCCACGCCGTCGCAGTTCTTCCTCGGATTCATGACGTATCAGCGGATCTGGTTCGACCGGGATCTGTTCGCCGTGACCGTCGGCGGCGGCGCGATCAACAACCCGGGACGGTACCTCGGGAACGCCGTACTTCACCGAGAACCCCGGCGATCCCTACAAGGCCTGGGACACGCAGACGACGTTCGACTTCATGCCGAATCAGTTCATCACGTTTCGGGCGGAGTACAACTACCGGCACGCGAACGTGCCCTATTTCACGGGCGAAGGCGGGATCACGCCGCCCGGAGGCAACACCGGCCCGCCAGGGTCGTTCGTGCCTGGATTCACGCCCGACCTGCGGAATTCAGAGAGCCGCGTGACGTTCGCGATGCTCCTGAAACTGTAAGATTACCGGCCATGAACCGCGGTGACGATGCCGGATCGTCGTGGATGGCTGGAGGCGTTCGCCGGCCATCGCAGTTTCACGATCAAAAGCTATCCGACGCTGAACCATCTGTTCCCGGCCGGCGAAGACAAGAGCACGCCGGCGGAGTCTCAGCGGCCGGGACACATGCCCTACTTCGTCCTTGACGACAGCGCCAACTGGATTAAGAAGCCCTAGCCGGTCGTCGCGGGTCGCGCGGGCTCTACGCGATTTCGTGATCGGGAAGGCGCTCTCCTCCGGCGAGGAAGAGGGTCAGCGGGTCGGTGTCCTGGCCGGCATTCCGCTGCTCGGCCTGGACGCGCTGAGTTCCGCGGCGTACGGGCCGGAAGCGGCGATGACGCTCCTGCTGCCGCTCGGCGCGGCAGGCGTGGCGTACGTCGGGCCGATCACCGGCATCATCGTCGCGATCCTC
>Ga0306920_100015415_pt1 | contig 10475 bp, 6 predicted proteins | sample flu12Cox44000170_FD_204666 | JGI IMG/M metagenome (GOLD analysis project Ga0306920, IMG submission 204666) | Lab enrichment of tropical soil microbial communities from Luquillo Experimental Forest, Puerto Rico - flux4day.12C.oxic.44.000.170 (v2)... | ecosystem: Environmental > Terrestrial >... | reverse complement strand
TTCAGCAGGCGACGCAATTCATCTACTTCCTCTTTGGAAGCCTTGCGGTCGGCGAGGGCATGCATCATCAGTTGGCTCGCCGAGCCATCAAATACGCGCTGGAGCACGTCGAGTGCAAGCTGCCGCTTGGTTTTTTCGGCGGGCTGGACGGCTTCATAGACGTGCGCGCGCTGTTCCTCATTCCGGCGCAGTGTGCCCTTAGCGGTCATAATCTGCATGAGCTTTAAGACGCTGGTGTAGCCAATTGGTCTTTTGTCGTTGAGCGCCTGGTGCACTTCGCGAACGGTAGAAGGGCCGCGTTCCCAGAGAACGTGGAGGATTTGGAGTTCGGAGGCGGTCGGTTTGGGAGAATGAGTAAGCATGGGGGGAGGCTACTACGAAGAGATTCGTAGTGTCAACGAAAATCTTCGTAGTTTCCCAGCCAGCCGGCCGGTGGCTCAATCCCGGCACGATGAACGCCCCTGGAGGCTTGCTTTGCCCGCCGTCGTCAAGCGCGTTTAGGGCGCAACGATGTCTTTCAGTTGAGGCTTGACGTGCACCGCCTGCAGGCTGGCCGCATCCCAGCCGCCACCAAGCGCCTTTACAAGAAGAACGCTGGTAACCAGGCGCTGTCCCTGAATGATGGCTGCTTCTTGTTCGTTCGAAAGCAGGGTCTGTTGAGCACTCACGACGTCGAGATAGCTGACGAGTCCCCCAACATAACGGGATGTGGCAATGTCCAACTGCCGGTGCGATGAATCGATGGCTTCGGCCTGCGACTGGCGCGCGGCTTCGAGAACCTCTAGTCCGGTAATATTGTCCTGCACCTCGCGAAAGGCATTGAGCACGGTTGACCGATAGCTCGCGACCGATGCCTCGTAGCCCGCTTGCGAGAATTGCACCTGCGCACGACGCGCTCCGCCGGTGAAGATTTCCTGTGTAACGTTGGCGCCGATTGCCCAGAAGCCGCTCTCCGCATTCAAAAGCTGAGAAAGATTCGCCGAGTTCCAGCCCCCCTGGCCGTAGAGCACTAGGGAAGGATAGTAGGCGGCCTTGGCGACACCGATCTGGGCGTTGGTCACAGCCATCTGCCGCTCGGATTCCGCGATATCGGGGCGTCGCTCGAGGAGATCGCTAGGAAGGGAAGTGTCGATATTCGGAGGTTCAGCCGCAAGTTCGCGTTCGGCGACATGAAAGCCAGGCGCAGGTTTGCCAACAAGCACCGCGATCGCATCTTCAAATTGTTTGCGCTGCTGGTGGAGCAGGGTGGCCTGCGTGCGAGTTGTGTTCAACAGCGTTTCTTCCTGTGCCACGTCCAAGCCCGAAGCGACCCCGCCCTTGTGGCGCGAATTCACCAGATCCAGGCCTTTTTGCAACGTTTGTACGGTGCGGTTGAGTATCCCAATTTCCGAGTCAAGCTGACGCAACGTGAAATAATCGGCGGCAAGCTCCGCCGTCAGCACCAGACGAACGTTTTCGAGATCGGCCGCATTTGCCTGATAAGAAGCTTGCGCCGCTTCGATGGTCCGTCGCCGCTTGCCCCAAAGGTCCACCTCGTAGCTCACGTTGAAGGGAATCGAGTAGTTACCCTGAGTGACCGGGCCGCTCAAAGGAAAACTCGAGCCGGTTGACCGGGTTCCCGAAAAGCGCTCCCGGGCGGCGGTGGGATCGACGGAGAGAGTCGGAAAAAGTGTCGCGTTCTGGACCGCAGCAGACGCGCGCGCCTGATCGAGATGTGCGAACGCTACCTTTAGATCCTGGTTCGCGGCGAGCACATCGGTTTCGAGCGAATTCAATTCATCATCGTGAAAGACCGTCCACCAAGAGGTTTTGGGGACGGAATCTTTGGGTTGTGCTTCGCGCCACGGTTGAGCCACCTCCCACGTTGCGGGCACGGGCGCCGTTGGCCGCTTGTAATTCGGGCCAACCGTGCATCCGCCGAGGGTTAGAAACGCGCAAGCGATGGCATTTGCGATGAGGCGCTTCCATGCGCTTGTGCCAGCCACCATCAGGGTTTTTTCTCCCCGGAGCTAGCCGGTGAATTGGCGGGTTTGCCCGCGGCGGGCGCTGATCCAGCGGGAGGCTGAGTGGCGGGATTACTAACTTGCTTCACGTGGACCTCCTGCCGGTCTTCGAGGGAGTCGGGAGGATTGAGGACGATCCAGTCGTCGGCCTTGAGGCCGCTCAGAACCTCCAGGGTGTTGCCGTAATCGCGGCCGACCACAATCGGCTGGAGATGGGTGCGGTGATTCGCGTCAATCAAAACCGCGCGCAAGCCCTCCGAGCGAAACAGCAGCGCGTTGACCGGGACCTGCATGCGCTGGCCGGTAACTTTCACCAGTAGGTGGACCTGGGCGAAACCTCCTGGCAAGAGTTCGCCGGATTTGTTAGGCACATCCACTTCGGTGAGCAACGTGCGCGTTGAAAGATCAATCGCTTCCGCGCTGCGCACCACTTTGCCGTCGAATTTTCGGCCCGGGTACTGCGTGAGGTCCAGATAGGCTCCAAGACCGGCATGGATCGAAGAGGCATACATCTCGGGAACATTCACGTAGACGCGAATGGGGTCGGTTTGTGCGAGGAAGAAGAGCTGCTGCGAGGTTCCGCCATTACCGGCGTTGATCAGCGTTCCGATGTCCACGTTGCGCCGGGTAATTACGCCGCTGAACGGAGCGTAGACATGTTTGAAGGATTCCAGCTCTTCAAGCCGGCGGACGTTCGCCTGGAAGGATTCCACGATCGCCCGTTTCGCTTCCAGATCGCCGTTGGCGTTATCGACTTCTTGTTTGGAGACACCGTCGGTTTTCAGCAACTCGGAATAGCGTGAGGCGGTGATTTGCGAGAGATTGGCATTGGCTTGTGCGGTGTTCAGGTCGGCACGGGCTTGCGAAAGCTGCTGGTCGACTTCGGGAGTATCAATGTCGGCCAGGAGTTCGCCCTTGTTCACGCGACTGCCAATGTCGTGGTACCACTTTTTGAGATAGCCATTGGTGCGGGCATAAATCGGCGATTCGACGTAGGCCTGTAATGTTCCGGGGAGTACGAGATTTTCGTCGCCCGGTTCCGGTGCGGGGTGGATCACGGCAACCGTAGGAACAGCAAGTGCCGCCGTGTTGCTGGCGAGCGCCTGGTACTCGGAACGGCGTTGAAACATCAAAAACGCGCCGGCGACAACAAGGGCAACCACGATGATCAGGAAGACCAGGAAGAGCGGGCTCTTCGGTTGGGAAGGTCCACCGGGGTCGTTCAGCCGCTGAGTTGGTTCATCAGTCATAATCTGTTGCTCCCCGTAAACGGAGTCTGCCTGCGTTACAGCGTCTAGGCACTGCGGTACGTGGCCTGGTAGCGCTTGCGTTCGAGCCGCCCGTGAATAATCGAGAATACGCAGGGCACAAAAAACAGCGTGGCGATGGTGGCAAAAAACAGACCGCCAATGACGGCGCGTCCCAGCGGCGCATTCTGTTCGCCACCCTCTCCGAGGCCGGTTGCCATCGGCACCATACCGATGATCATGGCCAATGCGGTCATGACCACAGGGCGGATTCTGACAAAGCCCGCATCCAATGCCGCATCGAATGCGCTTTTGCCTTCATTCATCTGTTCGCGCGCGAACGACACCATCAGAATGCTGTTGGCCGTGGCCACACCCATACACATAATAGCGCCGGTGAGGGAGGGCACGCTCAACGTTGTGTGGGTGAACAGAAGCATCCAACAGATGCCTGCGAGCGCGCCGGGCAGCGCGGTGATGATGATGAAGGGGTCGAGCCAGGACTGGAAATTCACAACAATGAGGAGATAGGCAAGAACGATCGCGCCTATCAGCCCAATGCCCAGACCTAAGAAGGAGGTAGACATCGTCTGAACCTGGCCGCGAATAAAGATGCGGCTACCCCGGGGCAATTCTTTTTCGACGTCGTGGACGAATTGCGCAACCCGCGTAGAAACGGAACCGAGATCCCGGCCGGAGACCGAAGCGTAGACATTAATCATGGGTTGCACATCGTAGTGCGCAATCGAAGCCGGGCGGGCAACCGTGGAAGTGGTGACGAGGTTTCCGAGAATTTGCGGCTGAGCCCCTTGAGTGCTGGCCGTCACCGGCGTATTTTGCAAGGCCTGGAAATTGTCAACGCGGTACTGAGGAGTCTGGACCGCAACCTGGTAGCTCACGCCGTTCCGTGGATCCAGCCAGAAATTCGGCGAAGTCTGGAAACTCGACGAGAGGGAGACAAGGACGTTTTGCGCCACGTCGCGGGCCTGCATTCCTACGTATTGCGCGCGCGTGCGGTCGATGTCCATAAAAAGCGTCGGAGCGTCGAAAGACTGCTGGACGTGAACGTCCACGGCACCTGGGATATGCCGAATTTCGTTCGCCAGCTTAAGGCCGATCGCATAATCGGCCTGTTGATTCGCGCCTCGAATCTGAATATCAATGGGGGCAGGCGTGCCAAAATTTAGGATTTGCGTAACGATATCGGCGGGCTGGAAAAAGAACTGGACGCCGGGAAATTCCGCCGGGAGCCGCTTTCGCAGTTCATTGATGTAAGAGTAGGTCGACCCTTGGCGGTCCGGTTTAAGCTGTACGAGGATCTCGCCGTCAGCCGTGCCGATCGTGCCGGCGTTGCTGTAAGTCAAGTTGATCCCGGAATATGGAAGGCCGATATTGTCGAGCACCGTCAACAGATCCCGTTCCGGAATCGTCTGGCGGATTACTCCGTTGATCTGGTCCGCCAGGCGTGCAGACTCCTCGATGCGCAGGCCGGTGCGCGCGCGCATGTGCAGTCGAATCTGGCCCGCATCCACACTAGGGAAAAAATCGCGACCAAGGACGAAGCCAAGTCCGGCCGATAGAACGCAGAAGGTCAGAAAACACGCCGCGAAGAGTTTGGGGCGTCCGAGGGCCGCCTGGAGCGCGTGCCGGTAACCTTCGCGGAAGCGCTCGAAAGCTTGTTCAAACCCCTGCTGATAGCGCCGAAAGAACCCCATCTTCCGGCCCTTGTGTTCGTCCGCGTGATATTCGTCTTCGGCGCTCAAAAGATACATTGCGAGCGTCGGCACAATCGTACGCGACCACATATAGGACGCCAGCATGGCGAAAATAACGGCTTCGGCCAGTGGCACGAAGAGGTATTTCGCGACGCCAGAAAGAAAAAACATCGGAATGAACACGATGCAGATGCAAAGCGTTGAAACAAAGGCTGGCACCGCGATCTGCTGGGCCCCATCAAGAATCGCCTGAACCGTTTCTTTGCCCAGCGCCAGATTGCGGTTGATGTTTTCGATTTCGACCGTGGCGTCGTCGACGAGGATGCCGACGGCAAGGGCCAGCCCGCCCAAAGTCATGATATTGATGGTCTCGCCGAGCGCGCTCAGGCAGATGATGCTGACGAGAATCGAGAGAGGGATCGAAATCGCGATGATCAGCGTGCTCTTCCAGTTTCCCAGAAACAGCAGAATCATGGTCGCAGTCAGAGCCGCGGCGATGAGCGCTTCGCGCAGCACACCCTGAATCGCGGCACGCACGAAAAGAGATTGGTCAAAGAAGGTCGTCAGATTCAGGCCCTCGGGAAGAGACGGCTTATAGTCGTTCAGGGTTTGTTTCACGCGGTCGACGATCGACAAGGTTGAAGCGCTGCCGGTCTTGTAGACACTCATCAAAACGCCGCGCTGTCCGTTCGCGAGCACAACGTTGGTCTGCGGGGCGAAGCCATCCCGAATGTGAGCCACGTCGCGCATATAAACCGTGGAGCCGTTGACTGTCTTGACCGGTAGATCGTTTAATTCGGCGATCACCCGAGGGCTGCCGTTTAACTCAACGTTGTACTCGAGGGCACCCATCTTGGCGGTGCCGGTGGGCAAGATCAGATTCTGAGCGTTGACCGCATTTACAATGTCGACCGGAGAAAGTCCCCTAGCCTGCAGCGCGGTGGAATCAATATCGACGGAGACCAGCCGCTGCTTTCCGCCGTAAGGGAACGGCATCGCCGCGCCTTGCACCGTAGCCAGTTGCGTGCGGATGAAATTGTTGCCGTAGTCGAATAACTGCTGTTCGCTGAGACGGTCGCTGGTGAGGCCAATCTGAAGCACCGGTACAGTGGAGGCTGAATAAATGATGACCAGCGGCGGGGTGGTTCCCGGCGGCAAACTGCGCAGGAACGTTTGCGAAATGGCGGTAACCTGAGCCATGGCGGTTTGGATGTTCACGCCCGGGTGGAAAAAGATTTTCACGATCGCAATTCCGTTGAGTGATTGCGATTCGATGTGCTCAATATCGTTGACCAGTACGGTAATGCCGCGCTCCACGTTGGTGGTGATGCGCTGCTCCATCTCCTGAGGTTCCAAACCCGTATAGGTCCACACCTGTGCGATAACCGGAATATTGATTTCCGGGAAAATGTCCGTGGGAGTGCGCATCAGCACTACCGGAGTTACGAGGATCACGACGAGGGCCATTACGATAAATGTGTATGGCCGGGATAAAGCTAATCGGACTATCCACATAGACTGAAGTTGGTGCCTTCAATTCGGAGAACGCACACGAGTTTGCCGACACTCGCAGCGCTTAGAACTCGAATTTGGGTTTCCCTTATTAGACTACCGCCGACCTCGTTTTAGGTACATCCCTGAGGCCTCACAACGCGGGGGACGCGACTGCCAGCAGCCCCGAAGGCATTTCCGGTTACCGAAGCTTTGCTGGTGTCGCGAAGGAAACAGAGGTGGGTGTGAACAGACTGGGTGCAAAGAGAGAGGGTGCAAAAGACTTGTAGAGCTACTCGCGGATCACAAAATTCATGCGAACCCCACAAATCTCGATCAAGTCGCCATCGTTCAGCCGGACCGGGCCGGGAATGGGTGAACCGTTTACAACGGGGATTTTGGCACCGGTGCCAAGGTAGTAGCCGTCGTCGCGCTGATTAATCTGCGCCGCGACTTGAGGCTTGAACCAGCCGCGAAGCCGCACCGTTGCCATCGGAGACTTGCCAATAACCGTAAGCTTGTTGGTCAGCACGTATTCCTTTTGGTTTACTCGGCCGTTCAGCACGATGAGCGTCGGCATTTTCACGCGGCCGGGAGAGAATTGCGAACGCTCGCCCATGGCGGCGGCTTGCTGAAGCAGGTCGCGGCGGACCTTGGTATCGAGAACCATGGTTTCGTTGATTTTGGGCGCGGCGGTTTTGCGGCCGGAGTCCCAGGGAATGGCCGTCTCGGCGGTGGCATCCACTTTAATGTGGTGCTTGCCAATCCAGATTGAGTCGCCATCGTGCAGCGTTGCGCGTTCCACGCGAAGATCGTTGACGAAGGTACCGTTCAGGCTGTCCAAATCTTCGACCACAAGGCGGCTACCTTCGAAGTAGACGCGGGCGTGGTAATTGGAGACGGCCAGATTGTCCACGGGAAGATCGTTGTCCGGGGAACGGCCGATAGTCACCACCCGGTTGCCGATCGGCACTTCTTTCATCAACTTGTTTTCAAACATCAGGCTGAGCTTTGCCATGCGAAGTTGCCCCCAGGCGCTTCAATCCTTACTTGCCCGAGTCCCGGCGGAGCCACGAAAACCAACCCTTGGACTCATCCTGCAAACGGGCAACGATGACGGTGACGTTATCGAGGCCACCACGTTCGTTCGCCAGATCCACCAGCTTCTGCGCTGCCTTTTCCGGATCGGTTTCTGCCTGCAAGGTGCCGGCAATTTCCGGCTCGATTACCATGCGCGTCAGTCCGTCGGAGCACAGCAGAAGCACGTCACGAGGGAAAAGGTCGAACTCGTCCAAGTCCACATCGACCTCGGGGTGCGCACCGAGGGCACGAAGGAGGACGCTCTGCATTTCGCTTTCTTCGGCCTGCTGCGGAGTGATGATCCCACGGCGAACCTGCTCGGCCACCAGTGAATGATCGTTGGTCAATTGCTGCAGGTTTCCGGTGCGCAGCAGGTAAGCGCGGCTGTCGCCCACGTGAGCGAGACTCAGCTTGCTGCCGTTGATCCAGCCGGCGGTGAGAGTGGCGCCCATGCCACGCTGCTCCGGGTGCTCTTGCGACGATTGGTAAATACTAAAATTTGCCTGGAACACAGCGTTCTGCAGAACACGCGTCGGCTCAGTCCAGTTCTCGCTCGTCGACGTTCCATTCAGCGTTACCTGGGCGTCCCCTTTCGACGTCGAACAAATTTTTTCGATCGTATCGACTGCCAGAGAACTGGCAATTTCGCCGTGCGCTTCGCCGCCCATGCCGTCCGACAAAATGAACAGGTTGAGCGGTTCGACGATCCGGAAGGAGTCCTCATTGTTGGAACGGACCCGCCCCAAGTCCGTCACGCCACCGCTGACGATCTGCACGGCGTCTCCTTCCAAGCTTTTCGTTGGCACGCGCGACACCCCTGCCGTGGACACCCCGGCCAAGTACCTGTATTCCACGCTAGCAGAGGCTTAAGCGCCGTGAAAGGCTTTGCTCCCAAGTGATTACCTGTTTGCAACCCACAACTGTCCCGATGGCCAGTCCGCAAGGATACCCGAAATAGGAGCAATACCCCAGCCCCCAAGCGGCAAACCGCTTCATTCCGCCGATAGGTTGTACCGGTGACTGGGCTTAGGCAAACACCTTGAACCGGCGCACTTCTGCGAGCCGGCAAAGTCCTCTACAATCCCCTTGTGCTTTCTCACTCGTTCAGGTTTCTCCGAGCTCGCTTGGGCCTGTGGCTCTTGGCGGTCACGGTTGGCGCGTGCATGGCCCAGCAGGCGCCGCCGCCCGCTGGAGCTCGCGTCCTCCTGTTACCCCGCAAAATCGTTTCGGGGGAACACGCGACTCTTGCGGTGCTGGATCTAGCCGGACGATTAACGCCGGGCGTGCATATAGAATTTTCGGATGGCGAATCGGTCACGACCGACGTCACCGGTCGGGCCCTCTTTGTTGCCCCCCTTAACCTCGGTACCATTTTTGCGGGGATCGAAGGGCGCTCGGGGCGCGTCTCGAGCAGCATTGTTTCTCAGGCAGAGGTGCCTTCGGCCACCTTGGACGTTGCGGCCGCACCGCGCTTAGCCTCGGTGTCTGATCGCTTCGAGTTGAACGGCCATGGCTTTTGCGGAGACGCCGATGCGAACCATCTGATCATCTCGGGAACGCCCGCGCTCGTCCTGGCTTCCTCGCCGGCTTCGTTGTCGGTGCTACCACCGGCGGATCTCGATCCCGGCCCAGCCAAGGTGCAGGTGAGCTGCGGTCAGAAATCCGCGGCTCCGTTCACAATGATATTCGTGAGTCTGGAACTGAATGCGAGCGCTGCAGCGCTCGCCCCGGGCGAACACCGCACCTTATCGGTGCGGGTGCGCGGAACCACCTCGAAGGTCAATCTCGAAGCGCGAAACCTCGCTCCCGAGGTCGCGGACCTGGTGGGAGGGAGTCCCCTGAAGGCCACATCGACGGGCGGAACGGACAACCAAGCGAAATTTGAAGTCGCAGGCAAGCGCCACGGCAATTTTATGATTTCGATCCGCCTGATTTCGGGTTTGAGCACACCACGACCCTAGGAGCTTCGCGCTGATGCCTCGAACTCTAAGCAGATTTCTTCGCGGTGGTTGGCGGCGACAGGGCGAGGTTTCCTTGAGCGTCGTCATACTCGAGCTGTTCGGCTTCGCCCGAGCTGAGCAGATTGTCCAGCGTGTTTGACGCCCTCTCGAAGCGCTTATCGGCCTCTGTAAAACTCTGCTGCGCGTTTTTCAGATGCGACCCGATCTTGTCGAAATGCTGGCCGAAGGTATCGAGCTGTTTGCGCATGCCGGCAAGGTTGGCCGCTAGGAGCCGGGCGTTTTCCTCGATCTGCATGCCGCGCAACCCCATCGCGATCACGGAGAGATGGGCGTAGAGCGTGTTTGGTGACACGGCAATGATTTGGCGGCTGCGGCAGTAGGCATCGACCGCTTGGCCCTTCGAATCCGCGCTGCGCAGTAGTTCATAGTAAACGGCCTCGCTCGGGACAAACATCAAGGCAATCTCGAGCGTGTTTTCATCCGGCACAATGTATTTCTTTGCGATGGAATCAGCGTGGACCTTCACCGCGCTCACAAAAGGCTTGCGCGCTTCTTCGCCTTCACTGCCAAGGCGCAAGTAAGCGTCGAGTGGAAATTTCGAATCGATGGCCAGAATCTTCTTGTCACGCAGATGAATCACAGCGTCCGCCGCCTCGCCGCTCCGAAAGCGATACTGCAGCGAATACTGCTTGGGAGGCAGGCAGTCTTCGAGCATGCGCTCGAGCGTGGTTTCGCCAAAGCTTCCGCGAGATTTGGTTCCGCCAAGAATGTTTTCGAGGCGCTCGGCCGTTTCATGCATCTGCTGGCCGGCTTGTTGTACTTGTCCGAGTTGCTGCTGAATTTGCGTAATCTGCTCCCGGGTATTCTTTAACTCGGTGGACATGGCCGTTTGGGCGTGAGAGGTAATCTCGGCGGAGTCCTTGACGCCCTTCTGAAGTGCGTTGGTAACGGCCTCGAGGCGCGCGGCAACCGTGTCCG
>Ga0306920_100015414_pt1 | contig 10475 bp, 7 predicted proteins | sample flu12Cox44000170_FD_204666 | JGI IMG/M metagenome (GOLD analysis project Ga0306920, IMG submission 204666) | Lab enrichment of tropical soil microbial communities from Luquillo Experimental Forest, Puerto Rico - flux4day.12C.oxic.44.000.170 (v2)... | ecosystem: Environmental > Terrestrial >... | reverse complement strand
CTTGCTTTATTCAAGCGCTGGCGGTGGTGAGCTGTCTTTTGGCAGGGCTGCTCAGCGGACCAGGTTTGGCGCAGCAAAGCGGTGGCGTTCTCAAGTTTTATCACCGCGACAGCCCGGCAAGCGCATCGATCCATGAAGAGGCAACGATTTCATCAGTTGCACCGTTCATGGGTGTTTTCAACAACCTTGTCATCTTCAAACAGGACGAAAAACAGAACCGTCCCGAATTCATCGTGCCTGACCTGGCCGAGAGCTGGTCGTGGAACAGCGACTTCACGCGACTAAGCTTTCGGCTGCGGCAGGGTGTCAAATGGCATGACGGCCAGCCCTTTACCGCCAAGGATGTCAAATGCACCTGGGACATGCTGGCCGGTAAAGCGGCCGAGAAGCTGCGCCTCAATCCGCGCAAGGCGTGGTACCGCAACCTCGACGAGGTCAGAATTGACGACGATTATGCTGCGACTCTTGTATTAAAGCGTTCGCAGCCGGCACTCCTGATGCTATTGGCGAGCGGCATGTCGGCGGTCTACCCCTGCCATGTTTCGTCGCGCGAGATGAGGTCGCACCCGATCGGGACTGGCCCCTTCAAATTCGTCGTGTTCAAACCGAACGAATACATCCGGCTGGAAAAGAACACAGATTATTGGAAGCCAGGCCGACCTTATCTTGACGCGATCGAATGGACGATCATCCCAAACCGGTCGACCCAGGCGCTTGCGTTTGTCGCCGGTAAGTTCGACATGACCTTCCCCTACGAAGTCACGGTGCAGATGACGCGCGACATCAAGGCCCAGGCACCGGAAGCGATCTGCGAGGTGACGCCAACACCGGTCGCGATAAACATGCTTGTCAATCGCGACGCGCCGCCGTTCGACGATCCGGAAATCCGCCGAGCGATGCAGCTGACGATCGATCGCAAGGCTTTTCTCGACATCATGGCCGAGGGGCAGGGCGATATCGGTGGCGCGATGGAGCCTACGCCCGCCGGGCTGTGGGGCTTGCCGCCGGAAATTCTCAAGACATTGCCCGGCTATGGCCCCGATGTTGCTGCAAACCGGGAAGAAGCTCGCAAGCTGATGGAAGAGCGCGGCTATGGGCCAAACCATCGGCTGCCGGTAAAGGTCGCAACCCGCAATATTGCGCAGTACCGCGACCCGGCGGTAATCCTCATCGACCAGATGAAACAGATCTACATCGACGGCGAACTCGACACTGTCGAAACCACGAACTGGTTCCCAAAGATCGCACGCAAGGATTTTATGCTTGGGGCAAATCTGTCAGGGAGCGGGGTCGACGAACCGGACGCCTATTTCTTTGAACATTATGCATGCGGCTCAGAGCGCAATTACACCAATTACTGCAATCCCGAGCTCGAAAAGATGTACGAGCAGCAGTCGATGGAGCGAGACCAGAACAAGCGCAAAAGGCTAGTTTGGGAGATCGACCGTCAGCTGCAGGAGGATGCGGCCCGGCCAATGATCTACAATTACCGGCTCGCGACCTGTCGCTATCCGCGGGTGCATGGGATCACGGTGATGGTAAACAGCCTTTTCAATGGCTGGCGCTTCGAAGACGCCTGGCTCGAGCACTAAACTCACTTCGAACAGCTGGTAAGTCGGTTACGCGCTAGTCGTGCAAGTCGCGGCCGCCGCCCCGTGCCTCAGTGAGGCAAGCGCCGCCGGTAGAGCGCGATCAGCCGCTCCCAGTGTCGCTCCGCGGCCAGTTTGTCGTAGCACCAGCGCTGCGGGAAGGCGAAACCGTGATGGACCCCCGGGTATAGTTCGATCTCACCGGTGGTGCCGGCCCGCCCGAATAGGGTACGGAGCTCTTCGACCATCGGCAAAGGCGCCAGATTGTCGTGCTCGGCGCAGGCTATGTAGAGCTCGCCCTCGACCTTGCCTAAGGAGAGATGCGGGCTTTCCTCGGCCTCGCTGATGAGCCAAGTCCCGTAAAATGATGCGGCGGCAACGATGTGGTCGGGGTAACGTGCCGCGGCGGCCAGGGCGTAGGGGCCGCTCATACAATAGCCATGGCAGCCTACCGGCCCACTCTTAACCTCCCTCTGTCGCTCGACGAAGGCGAGCATCCCGGCGATGTCATCCATCACCGGCGGAATGGTCATCTTGGTGCGGACTGCTCGCATGCGCTTGTGCTCGGCGCTGCCCTCCTCTTGCACGCTCGGTCCATAGATCGTGTCGCGACCGGCGCGGTAGTAGAGATTAGGCAACAGGACATAATAGCCGATAGTGCCGAGTCGGCGCGCCATATCCTTGAGTTCCTCGCGAACGCCGTACGCATCCATCAGCAGGAAAACAGCGGAGAACGGGCCGTTGCGTTCGGGATGGCAGATGAAGGTCTCCATCTCGCCGCCGCTTTTGGTCACGATGTCCAGGGTCATTTCAATCATCACCGTGCCTCCGCGGCCGCCGAGTTTCAGGTGTATAATTAAGCCCGCTGGCGCTGCGCACGTCTTCCTCTTTTTGGAGCCCCCCGTCCGTTGTCCTCTCTGTCGATTGCCCTCGGGGCGATGTTTCTTCAACAAACCTTCGCGTCGGTCGGCAAGGTGCTCCCTGCGGTGGTGGCACCACTCGTGATCGCCGAGCTCGACGCCGATCCCGCCTGGGTCGGGGTTTATTACGGCGTCGCCGCCGCCTCCTCACTATTTGCACAGATGGGTTGCGGCAGTTTTATTGTCCGCTACGGCGCGCTGCGCATGAGCCAGGTTGCGCTGGTACTTTTGGGCGGCGGCATTGCGGTCGCTGCTGAGGGGTCGTTACCCGGATTCGGTGCCTCGGCGATTATCGGCGGCGGCGGGGGCGCAGTCTCGACCCCAACCAGCTCGCAATTGCTTGGGCGGGTCTCTCCACCCCGCCTGGCCCCGTTGGTGTTTTCGATCAAGCAGACGGCTGTCCCGGCGGGCCTGCTGATCAGCGGTTTTCTCGTCCCGACAATGGCCCGCGCTATAGGGTGGCGCGGCGCGGCGCTCGTCACGGCGGCGGCTTGCGTGGTGTTCGCGGCGATGATGCAGCCGTTGCGCGCACGGTTCGACAGCGATCGCGTGCCGTCACGGCGCTTCCGGCTGTCGGACTTACGAACCACCATTGCCTCGGTTCTAAAAGCGCGCGACCTCCGTCGCCTATCATTCGCCTGCTTTGCCTTTAATGGCGTCCAATCGGTTTTTACGGCTTACTTTGTCACCTACCTCGTAGCGCTCGGCTATGACCTGGCCGCGGCGGGGTTCCTGTTCTCTCTCGTCGTTGCGGTCGCCGTGCCGTGCCGAATCCTATGGGGGTGGCTCGGAAGCTTTCATGTCACGCCCCGTCTCGTGATGGCTGGACTCGCTCTGGGCATGGCCGGCAGCATTGTGCTCACGGGGCTGTTCTCAATGGCTTGGTCGATGGTGGCGATGGGGCTCGTGGGGGCTGCACTCAGCGCCACCGCGATGTCGTGGCACGGCATTCTGCTGTCGGAGACAGCCCGTCTGGCGCCCTTTGGCAGCGCCGGCGCAGTGACCGGTGGCGTGCTATCGTTTGGTCAGATCGGCGCGTTACTGGGGCCATCTGTTTTCTCTCTGCTGCTGCACCTGACGGGCGGCTACGGCATCGGCTGGCTCCTGTGCGCAGTTCCAGCTCTGTGGGTGGGTGTTAGTCTGTTGCGCCCACCCCCGCCAGTGGAGCGCGGCGCAGCCCTCATCTCAAGGACCGCCCTGGACGGCCCGTAGGTCGGAGCCGGCATTGATTATCGTGCCTGGGCCTCGTCGTGACATTGACAACCAGCTTTAGCCATGGCGCATCATCTCGAGCACCACGCCCGCCGCGGGCGCCAACGGCGCCGTCGTGTGGATCTCGACAAATGGGGTCAGCCGGCCCCGGTGTTCTTAACGAAGATGGCGTGCTTTAATGAGGAGGATCATCGCCCGCATTGACCCTCGCACTCGTAATCACCAAGGTTGGAGCTTCGGCCCAAATCGACGAGGTCGCACATGGTAGCGGCGTGGGAGGCGATTAGGAATTTGATCTCGGAAAAAACCAGAGATCTCCGTCAAAGACGACGGCGCGCCGTCGATGAGGAAGCCCACGACAATCCGCGGAGCGATCCCGACGTTCCGGTACGATCTGCCCACCCCGATATCGCCCAACCCGAGATCGCCCAACCCGAGATCGAGAGATCACCCGACCTGCCGGTCTTCGGCAAAGTCAAATGGTTCAACCCCAGCAAAGGGTACGGGTTCATCGAGCTCTCGGATGGCTCTGGAGACGCTTTCCTCCATGCGACTGCGCTTTCAGGGTCTGGTATCACTACCTTGCAGTCGGGTGAGACCCTCGAGCTGCGGGTGGCTCCTGGACAGCGGGGTCCGCAGGTGACCGAAGTTATTAGCGTGGACAGCAGCACCGCGGTGCCGTCTTTGCCGCGAAAGAGCTCCAGGTCGCCGTTGGACCGACAGGCCTTGGAGGTGAGCGTCCAAGAGACGGGGACGGTGAAATGGTACAACGCCGCCAAGGGGTTCGGCTTCATCGTTCGGGACAGTGGCGGCAAGGATGTCTTCGTGCACGCCTCCGCGCTTGAGCGGGCGGGCATTACGGGTTTGAGCGAGGGCCAGCGGGTCTTTATGGGCGTAGCCGAGGGTCGGAAGGGACCGGAAGCCGCCTCGATCCAAGTGGCCTACTAGTCCGCGTTGGCCCTCAGCCGGGGCTAATCCAACCGTCAGCGTGTTAGCTTCACTACCAAACCTGCTGCGGCCGCGGCGATGCGAGTCACGGCACCTGCATCGACCGCGTGTGGCCAGCGGTCCTGCTGCAGATGGAACAGCGGATTGCTTCCGACCAGCGTGACGTAGCGTCCGCCAGCGCGATGGATGTCACGAGTTTCGCCGCTGGGCACGAGGGTCTTGGGAGCAACCACGTCCGGTGCTTGCCCCACGCGGGTAAGTTCGGCCTCCGTCAGCAGGCGCAGGTCGTCACTCGCCGATTGCAACGAGAGCACGCCGTCGGAGGCGCCAATGTTGGCGCCGAAATGTATCCAGGTGGCCCCCCCCCTCGGAAATCGGACGTTCCCACCCGGGTCGCCGCGCGATGAAGTCGTCGAGACCGAGATGGCCGAGTTCATGACCGCTGTTGGCGGTGAAGATCACGTCGCAGGAGGGCGGAGCCGCGATCAGCGCGCGCAGTGATTCGAGCCAGCAAACAAGGCCACCACCTCGCTCGGCGGTCGATTGCCACCAGGAGCTACGCGGCGTCATAACCACCACTGGGGGTGAGGAGCGCCCCGAGCCCGAGATCGCGACGATCATGTTGCGGGCAGCCGCCGGAATATACCGGCTGTGTGCGACTACCCGCGCGGGTGCAGTACCTGCGGCGCCGGCGAGGACAGTCTCGCTCGCCTCGCTCGAGACATGGATTGTTGGTGCGCCGTATGGATTTCTGAACGCTTCGGCATTTAGCAGCCCCATACCGGGGCGCGCCCCGGTGCAAACGATCACCAGAGCGCCGTGGGCGGTGTCATGCCGCAGCCTGTCGTATTCCCCGGTATAAACCGATAGGGGAGACAACTTGGCCACGACAATGGCATCTTCGTGATCGCTCAGGCTGAGAGTACCGGTCACACCCTCGGCGTCAGTAGCCGGAGCGTCAAACGCCGGCACCGCTGAGATGCGCTCGCCATCCAACTCCAGGAAGCAGGCGACCGGATCTAGACGATCTAATGCGAAGGTCTCGGTGGTTACTTCGACGCCGAGCCCAGCCGCCTCACGCGCGAGCCAACGCGCCCCGGCCTCGTCCCCGGTTGTCCCGGTGCGGTGAGCGCCTTGCGAATCCTACGCGGTGAGCCACGCAACTGTTCGTGTGTCGGCATCGTCAAAAGAGTGGGGTGCCACGCGCTCGCTCCAGAGCAGAAGATCGGTTAGTCGATGTCCGATAATAGTATCAGCAGAGATGGAGCAGCATGAATGCGCAAGTTCTTCGGATCGATCGGCTGCGTCAGCCGCATCACGATCGAGAGCCAAGCCCTCAAGGATAATATGCTGGGTGATCCGGCGGTGCGCGTCGTGGACGTATACGTCCCAGCAGGGCAGGACGGACAAGGATTGCCCCTGCTTGTGGATCTTGTCGGCTTCACGGGCAGCGGCCTTTCGCATACGAATTGGGTCGGCTTCCGCGAGAATTTGCCGGAACGGCTCGACCGGCTGATCGGGGAACAGCGCATGCCGCCGGTCGTTGTCGCTTTCCCCGACTGCTTCACGCGGCTCGGCGGCAATCAATACATCAATTCAGCTTCTGTGGGTGCTTGGGAGGATTTCCTGCTGCATGAGATGCTGCCGGCGATCGAGCACCGCTTCAAATGCGGCGGCACCGGTCGCCGCGGCGTGTTCGGCAAGAGCTCCGGCGGGTATGGCGCGATCACGCACGCGCTGCGCCACTCCGATATCTGGTCGGCTGCAGCCTGTCATTCGGGCGATATGGGTTTCGAAGTTTGCTATCTTCCGGACATGCCAGCAGTCCTGCGCGCGCTCGCCGGCGCCGAGAACTCCATCGAGAGATGGTGGCAGCAGCTTGAAGCGGCGCAAAAGCATCCGGAGGGTTCCTTCAAGGTGGTCAACGCGCTGGCGATGGCGGCGAGCTACGATCCTGATCCCTCGCAGTTTCTGGGGATCCGGCTGCCGGTGACGTTCGACACCTGCGAAGTCATCGAGGAGTGCTGGGCCAATTGGTTACGACACGACCCAGTTGTCGCGGTTGAAACCCAGGCAAACAACCTCCGCAGGCTGAAAGCGCTCTACATCGACTGCGGCGAGAAGGATCAGTTCAACTTGCTTTACGGTGCACGCAGGTTTGTGAGACAGCTGAGCGAGCTTGGCATTGCGCATCGCTACGAGGAGTTCTCCGATAACCATAGCGGCGTCGATTACCGGATGGACGAGAGCTTGCCTTTCCTCGCCCATGCGCTGTCCAGCTGATGCGTGACGTCATACGGCTGTTCGAGACGGTCGCGCGCGACTGCTCCCCGGACGATCAGCAGTCTCTATGAGCGGCAAGACGGATTTCGGTTAACGAGTGTCGGGAGGCGTTAATGTTCAAGAGGATTGACCACGTCGAGATCGTCACAGACAAGCTCGATCGAACCGTGCAGTTCTATACTGAGGTGTTAGGTTTCGCGGTGAAGTCCCGAGACCGGATCGAGCGCTCGGGTTTAGGTGTGCCCATCGACCTGGTCTACCTGGATCTAGGCGGCACCGTCGTCGAGCTGATCTCGTACGATGGCGCTCCGGTCGACCCGGCTCCACAGACTGAGCATCTGGGGTACCGCATGATTGCGCTCGAAGTCGACGACATGCAGGGGACGACTGAATATCTGAAGACCAAAGGTGTCGAAATCGTCTGGGCGCCAAGGGTTCGCGAGACCTACTCGAGGGCAGAGATCTGCGATCCAAACGGCTACCATATCGAGCTTAGGCAGTGGTTCCGGTGAGGGGATAGGTTCATTGACAGCCGTGCGACCCCGCGGGGTCGACTAGGCACGATAGGTGCGAAGGCAAAACGAGATCCAGGTATACCCGCACGGCCTGCGCCGACGAGAATACGTTCCATAGTGGCGGAGCAGGCAGTCTCCTGCGAACTCGTCTCGGAAATAAAATTGTCCGGGGTTTCGATATGAAGGGAGGGATTCCGAACCATTCTGGTACCGAAATTGGGCTGTTTTCGGCATGGAAATGCTGATGAACGGCACCTTTTCCCTAACAAACCCGTGCCGGCTAGCTGCCTTTAAGCCACTGTAGTAATAGCGTTTTTCAAGGCTTGGATCTAAACACGCAATCCCAATTTACCGCCTATAAAAAGAGCCGGCGCGACCGGACATAACCCGTCAGCCAGCTTAAAATCCGTTGATATTCAGCTACTTAAGGATCCTCGCTGCTCCCGCGAGTTTACCGCGACGCGGGCGGGAAGTCGACTACAATCAATCGTGGAGTTGCTGGCTCCGTCGACCAAAAATAGGCCCACCACATGATGGAAAGGTCTCCGTCTTCTCTGCAAGGGTGGCGCCTCTCTGACCTAGACGGGTATCGCGTCAACCCGGACACCGGGTGGTTAGCCGCCCGCGGGCGGCTGGCTATCTCCGGCGCCTATTCTTCTGAGCAACCGAGTAGGGTCACACGACAACTGAGCTCGCCGTAGCCGGGAACCGAGAGTTCTTCACCAGCGAGTCGGTGCGGAACCTGACTCATTATTGAAGACGGTGCCCTCGGGACGAGGAGACCGACGGCATGCAGTCGGACGCCTAGGAAGAAAACTCGCCTTAGAGATCGGCATCCCTCCCTCCGCCTATTCCATCCTGTGGGGCCATCGCGTGCAATCACGAACAGAAGCATGACCCGCGACCATTTCCTAAGCCTTGCCCATTATGCCCAATGAGCAGCCGTCTGAAGGTGTTTGGGCCGTGCCGTGTCCGCTGGCGGCAATGGCGTTCCCGCTCCGTTCATGCTATACTAGGATTTGGGCGCGGCTAGACCGACGGATCGAAAACCGGGGCCTGCCTCGGGTCGCTGCGCCCTTTCCCCGGGATCACCTGGCAGAAGTGCTCAATCAATGCCACACCCTTACTGGCTGCAAAGCGCGATCCGGCGCAATCCCAGATCGACAGGCCCGAACCGATTACCGCACCTCCCGAATCTGGCGAAGCCGCAGATCGTGACGGTGGTGCAACCAAAACCACAACAGAAAAGGCGGCCCATCCGGCGCGAAGCGCCCTATTGGGCAATCGGCCGGAAACGCGCGATGGATTGGTCCGAGCAAAACGGATTCCCCGAGCCGGGGGATGGCGGGCAGGCCGCGCTTGAACGCTATGTGGCCGAAGTGCTCGCCATGCGGGGGCATCATCCTGCCGAGTCGACGATCCGTGGATACGTGCGCAAGTGGATCGACGAGTACCGCGCTCGCGTCAATAACGGCTCGCCACGCTGATCTGCACCTAACCTGTTGATCGAGTAGGGCCGATTTGAGCTGAAATTGGCCTTGATTGGCCCAATCGGCCGACTAGCGCCGCGATATATGGAACGATCCCCAGATCAATGATCGAGGGGATCATATGTCTACACCCCTACCGCTCTCTGACGAACTCGCCGACGATTTTTTCTATGGCGCTGCACCATCCCGACGATGCATTGCCCGCCACTATCGGAGGTGAGTGGTCTTGTCAACCCAATCAGCGTCGGCGAAGGCGAGCCTGACACGGCCATGGCCGGCCGAACAGGTCGAGCTGTGGCCGATCGAACGGTTGATACCGTATGCGAACAACCCACGGCTTCACAGCGCGGTCGATATCAAGAGGATCGCCGCCTCCATCCTCAAATGGGGGTGGACCAACCCGGTCCTGGCGGACGAGCACGGCGTACTAATCGCCGGTCACTGCAGGGTCGCGGCCGGCGCGATGTCGGGGCTGACGGTGCCGATCCCGGTGATCGTCGCGCACGGCTGGAGCGAGGAGGAGAAGCAGGCCTATCGCCTGGCCGACAATGAATTGGCGGCGCGGGCGAGCTGGGACCGGGATCTGCTCCGCAACGAGCTGCATGATCTAAAGTTCAGCGGTTTCGACCTGGAATTGATCGGCTTCGAGCCCGACCGGCTTGAGGACATCCTGGCCGGTTTGGGGTCGAGCGGTCTGACCGATCCCGACAGCACTCCGGAAACATCCGAAAACCCGGTCACTCAGACCGGCGACGTATGGCTGTTGGGAGATCACCGGATCGGCTGCGGCGACAGCACCAGCGCGGCGGACGTCGAACCGGTGTTGGCGGGATCGCGGCCTGATCTGATGGTCACCGATCCGCCCTATGGGATCGACTACGATCCGTCCTGGCGAGCGCAGTGCAGCCGCGATACCGATAGGCTCGCACGAGGCAAGGTGCTCAACGACGATCGCGCCGACTGGCGGCAGGCTTATGCATTGTTTACTGGCGATGTCGCTTATGTCTGGCACGCGGCTCTGCTCGGCGACGTCGCCGCCGTCGGGTTGGCAACTTGTGGGTTCCAGTTGCGCGCGCAGATCATCTGGGCGAAGCAACATTTCGCGCTGAGCCGTGGCGATTATCACTGGAAGCACGAATGCTGCTGGTACGCCGTGCGCGAGGGCAAGACCAGCTACTGGCAAGGCGACCGCACGCAGACCACAGTCTGGGAGATCGCCAATGGTAATCCATTCGGCAATCGACAGCGCGAACAGAGCTTTGGCCACGGCACGCAAAAGCCGGTCGAGTGCATGCGCCGCCCGATCGTCAACAACAGCCGGCCCGGCCAGCTGGTCTATGACCCGTTTCTTGGGTTGGGCACCAGCCTGATCGCGGCCGAAATGACCGGCCGCAGCTGCTGCGGTCTCGAGATAAGCCCCCGCTATGTCGATGTCATCCTGCGACGTTGGCAAGCCTTCACCGGGCGGACCGCGATCCATCAAGCGTCGGATCAATCATTCGACGAGCGCGCCGCCAG
>Ga0306920_100015412_pt1 | contig 10476 bp, 14 predicted proteins | sample flu12Cox44000170_FD_204666 | JGI IMG/M metagenome (GOLD analysis project Ga0306920, IMG submission 204666) | Lab enrichment of tropical soil microbial communities from Luquillo Experimental Forest, Puerto Rico - flux4day.12C.oxic.44.000.170 (v2)... | ecosystem: Environmental > Terrestrial >... | reverse complement strand
ATAAACTATTGCCGAGGTAGACTCTTTTTACTAGCCATCCTCAAAATCGGGACTCGCGTTACGTGTAGAGTTGCAGTAATTGACGACACGCCCTAGTGTCCTGATCGCGAAGTTTTATTGAGGAGACCCGCCGCTTTTGTTGTCACCCCGGCGCAGGCTGTCAGGAAATTGGCTGCATCACGGTTGTGCGTGCTTCGAGACGCGCCCCCCGGGCGCTCCTCAGCATGAGGTAATCCTCTGATGGCATTAAGAAAATCCTCATCCTGAGGAGGCCGCGAAGCGGCCGTCTCGAAGGGCGCACGATACTGATCCAAGCGATCCTTGATTTCCTGACCGCCTCGCAGGCTTAGGCCGATTCTTCAACCGCCCGCGCACCGGAACAATGGGTACCGGCCGGAACCTGTCCGCGGGCCGCGCTCCGAGCGGCCAGTATGACAGTGGTGGACATAACTATAATCCCATGAACTTCTAGATCAGGACACTAGGGCGTGGACTCATGAGTGCGCAGCCCCAGCCGTATATGCTCTGCCAAGCCCTCTTTACGCGCTATAGCGCCTCGGCGATCAGCCAATCGCGAAACGCCTTCACACTGGGCCGCCGCAGGGCACGTTGTGGACAGACCACATAATAGGCGAAGCCGGCGGGCAGGCTGAGCTCGAATGGCCGCACCAGCCGGCCTGCGGCAAGATCGTCGGCGACCAAGGCGCTGCGGCCGAGCACAACCCCCTCCCCCCGGACTGCAGCTTGGATCGCGTGATCGGACGACAGAAATGTCGGACCGCGATGCGGATCGACATTATCGATCCCGGCGCTGTGCAGCCATATGGCCCAATCGACAGTGAAAACGTCATGCAACAGCGTGTGGCGAGTGACGTCGGCGGGTGTGCGCAACGGATCGCGGCCTTTGAGCAGTTGCGGGCTGCACACCGGGAAATGATCTTCCTTCATCAGCAATTCGGCTGACAGACCGGGATATTGGCCACCGCCACAGCGAATTGCGATGTCGATCCCGTCGCTGACGAAATCGGCCAGCCGCTCCGAAATCGCCACCCCGCACGTCGATATCGCCGTGGACCCGCCGAAACCGAAACTGCCTGGGCATGAGCCATCTGGCGGCGAAGGAGTCGATCGTGCTGACGCTGACTATTCCCGAGGTTTGTCCGGTAGCTGCCGAGGTTGCCGCTGCGAGGTGTTCCAGGACGTCGCGAATCCCCGCCGCAAAGGATGCGCCGACTGCGTCAGCCGCACCGAGCGGCTCGCCCGCATCATCAGTTGCACGCCGAGATGATCCTCGAGGTTGTGGACGGCGCGGCTCACCGCACCGTGGGTCACGTTCAGCTCGTCGGCCGCTCTGGAAAAGCTCAGATGACGGGCCGCGGCCTCGAAGCTCGGCAGCGTATTCAATGGCGGAAGACGGCGCGGCATGGGGAGCGGTAAATCTGTGAGGGATAGTCACAGATAGCTTATCATTTCTCGATTGTCATCAAGCGCTGAAGAAGCCCATTTTGCTTCGCAAAGCAAGGAAACAGCCCGACGAGGAGGAGGTGGCCATGCTGGAAGGAAAAACGCGCATCCCGCCAGTCGACGCCGCGAGGCTCCCGGACGATCTGCGCGCGGTCCTCGAGGAACAACGCGAGCGCTTCGGCGCACCGCTCTATCCGTACCTTTTCTACGCACGCAACCCGGCGTACTTCCGCGCGGCACACGCGATGTGGACTGCCCTCCAACAACAGACGGAGCGCGTGCCCGGGACGCTCAGAGGGCTCCTCAACCGTCGCGTCGCCTCGTGGAATGGCTGCGAGTTCTGACAGGACGCCAACGCTGCCGTGAGCAGCAGGTTTGGCACCTCGACGGAGAAAATCGACGCGCTCAACGACTACGCGAAGAGCCCGCTCTTCAGCGACGCGGAGAAGGTGGCGCTCGAATACGCCGACGCGGTTACGGTCACGGACCGTGACGTCGACGACGCGCTGTTCGCGCGCATGCAGCAATACTACGACGACGACACCATCGCGGAGCTGACGATGATCATCGCGTGGGAGAACGCGTCCTCGCGCTTCAACCGGGCGTTCCGCATCCCATCGCAAGGGTTCTGGAAGCGATGACCGCGGCTGACAACGAGATGCGCCAGAAGCTGTCGCTGCTGATCGACCGCGTCAACGCCCGCTACGGCGGCTGCGCAATCGCCTTCGGCCTGTTCGCGCCGGACGTGCGGGCGTTCAAGGGCGATGCCGCCTTTCGCCGGGTGCCGGAGAGGTGGGAGTTTTGACGTACTTGCCCCAGTTCCCAGTCCCTCGCCTCCGCATTTCACCTATGCCGCACGAATACAACCGTTTCCTTGATCATATCCACCTGCTCCGTTTTCCAACCGGCCATCTCCCAGGCTAAAGCGTGAGAGTGACCACCGCGTTCGCCTTGGTTCGCCCACCACGGGCGGTGAATACGAGCGCTATTCGGAAGCGGGAATTTCAGAAGCTTCTCAATTTCACCGAATGTCGTGTCCCACACGTTCGTCTGAACCGAAAGCTCTCGCAAATGATGATACAGCGGGGCATATTTGCCCCGCTCCGCCGTCTGCCGAAGTAGTTCTAACCTCTTTTTAGATGATAACATTGGCCGTATGCGATCAGCGCCCAACGCTTTTAGAAAACCCGGATCCCCTGTTTTTCCTCCACATCAAATTCCCAGATTTCCACATTTGGCCCAATCAGGTGACCCTGCGTTCTGACATAATGCCCCGCCAATGACAGCCCTTTTCGGAGATGCTTAAGCATAAACAAAATTTTTCTATAACGTGCTGGTGCGAGGCTGAACAGTAACATGACCTCATTGAGCCCTCGAATTTTTGCGCTCGGCGAATTGCCGCCATTTGTCCATGTGTAGGATTTACACTCCACGAGTAGCGGAGGGTGTTCGCGACCGAGATCAAACTTGTGAAGTCGTTTTACCCGGAATCCGACAGGTGCGCTAAATCCGTCCTCCAGTGAAACACCTGTATTAGCAAAAAACAATCGAGCCATTTCCTCGAACTCTCTTCCGGCATGGCTGTTGCTTATCGAATCGATCCGCTGAAAATTTTCCATCGGTGATTTCCACAACCTGTTTATTTCCGTATCCAGCCTTCGTCGCGAGCACGTTGTAGGACCTTTTTCCGATGTTTTCGAGTCGTGCGGTAAGCAGTCACCACCGTGGGAGCTTCGCCACCAATCACGACCTTGCAGTTCTTCAACCGCGACAGGATTTCGATCGCGCGCACGACATCCTGTTCCGACAGCAGCACGGCGTTGCTGTCCACGGCTGAGCCAAACCGGAGAATTACTTCAATATCATATTCGCTCATGCCCCGCTGATCTGTGCGCTGCCGCCCGTGGCGAGAAAAGTTGCACCTTGCCGCCATCCCCATCTGGTTGCCTCTTTTTATCGGCAGATGAAGTTAGTACCTAAATAATGATGTACCGACCTTCCTACTTACGTTTTTAGCGCATGGCAGGTATGTGCGCGGCGAACCGATGAGCTTGTCACCTAGGCGCGAGAAGCGCTGGCGGCGGCGCGGCGGGTTGCTGCGAAGAGAAACCGACGGCGCGAAGGCGAGGTCGGGTGACCGAGTGGCGGCCTCGTTGAAAAGAACGTTTCATGAACCCATGTGATAGCCTCGTTTTCCTCGGAACCCGTTGATGCCGGAAATTGTCGCCAACCCGCCTGCGCCCTCCTGTTCTCACCTGTTCCCCAAGAGTGGATTCCAGCATTCTCAATGGCTTGGCCCTGATCTCTTTTTGCCTCGCGTGCACGCGCGCGCGAGCGCTTCGCGTAAAGGGACTCCGGGCGACCCGCACCACCGGCCGCGCGGGATTCCCAATCCGAGGCGCCGCGCCCGACCGGCACGTCGGGCTGCGGGGTTTGGTACGAATCACTGGCGACCGATGCGCGTCGCTTCCCGGCGAAAAGAGATTGTCAGGCAATCAACGATCGCTGGATCGGCCTTGTCGTCCTTCGAGACAGCCGCTTTGCGGCTTCCTCAGGATGAGAGGTTTTCTTAATGCCATCGGTGCAGCGCATTCTTGCCTCGCATCCACGAACACCCGCCTGCGAATTGCATTATTCCCGGAACTGCGCGGAGCGCCACCTGACTGCGGCGGGGACGCCCTCGGCAGCGACGATTTCGCGGAACCTCTGGCCGAACTCGGTCTTCGTCGCGTAGAGCGGGCCAAGGATGTCGAGCCCGGCATAGAGCGCGGTGCGGAAGCCGGCGGCGTCGGCGCCGCGGTTGATCGCGCGCTTGGCGGCATAGAGCGCCTCCGGGGAGATCAGCGACAGCCGCTTGGCCCAGCGCAAGCTCGCCTCGCGCAACTCGGCGAGCGGCACGACACGGTTGACCATGCCGAGCTCAAGCGCCGTCCTCGCGTCGATCGGATCGCCGAAATAGAGCAGCTCCCGCGCCTTCTTGTGGCCGGTGATCATCGGCATGACGATCGCCGGGCCGACGCTCGAGAACCGCACCTCGGGCTCGGCGAAGGTCGCATTATCGGCGGCGATCGTCAGGTCGCACAGCATAACCAGCTCGCAGCCGCCGCCCATGACATGACCCTGGACCGAAGCGATGACCGGCTTTTTCATCGTCCACGGCAACATCTCGAATTCCAGCTGCGGACGCAGATGCTCGTGCGCCTTGGTCGCGTCGCTGCGCCAGTCGTCTGTCCCCGGTGCTCTCGCCGAGATATCGTAGCCGGCGCAGAAGCTTCGGCCTTCGGCGCGCAGCAGCACAACGCTGGTCTGCGGATCGGCGTCGGCGCGCGCGAACGCTTCGGTCAGCTGCTGCTGCAGCTCTGCACTGATGGCATTGAGCTTTTCCGGACGATTGAGGGTGATGATACCGACCTTCTCGTCGGCCTCGTACCGAACTACAGGCTCCGGCATTGTCTATGCTCCTTTCGCTGCTCGGTTCCGCGCCAGCATGTCGATCGCCCCGAGCCCTTCGCGGATCCCGCCAACCACCGCGATGCCCTTGGCGCGCAAGTGCGCGGTCTGCTCGCGGTTCATGAGCCCGGGCCGGGTATTCAGCAGATAATGCGGTTTGCGGCTCGCCGCCGCGGCGCGCGTGAACAATTCGAGGTAGGTCAGGGCGAGTTCGGGGGTATCGAAGGGCTGCGCGTCGCAATTGTCGCGGCCCCAAACGATGATGTCGTGATCCGGGCTGCTGTCCAGCAGCGCGAGCGCCTGCGGGAGATTGGCGGCAAAGGTGCCGTTGCCCCAGGCGTCGAGCGGATTGCCGTCACCGCTGATAAAGCCGATGCGCTGTTCGATCTCGGCCCTCAGCGCAGGCGGCAGCGGCGGCAGCGACAGCCCGGCCGAGGCTGCGATGTCGAGGATCAGCTCGGCCAGCCCGCCCGAGGAAGTGATGACGGCGATCCGCCGCCCTGCTGGTGGTGTGCCGCCCTGGGCTGCGGCGAGCACCTCGGTAAAGGCCGTGAGGTCTGGAACCTCGATCGCGCGATGAGCCCGAAACAGCTCGGAGGCGAGGGCGGGATCGCCGGCATTGCCACCGGTATGCGTGGCGACCGCATGCCGCGTGCGTTCGCTGTGGCCGACCTTCAAGACAACCACCGGTTTGCCCGCCGCGGCGGCTCGGTCGAGCGCCGCGCCGAACCGCTCGGGCTGTCTCAGCGTCTCGACAAAGCAGCCGATCACGCGGGTATGCGGTTCATCGATGAGATATTCGAGGTAATCCGCGGCGACCAAAACGGCCTCACCACCGGACGAGACAATATGGCTGAAACCGAAGCGTCTGAGATCGGTCAACAGGCTCACGCAGAATCCGCCGCTCTGCGAGACGATGCCGACATTGCCGGCCAGACCCATTGGATCGCGAAGCTCTTGCAGGTAGGTTGTACTGCAGTCGTGCGGGCTCAACACGCCCATGCAGTTGGGTCCGCAAAGCGCAATACCCGCCTCGCGGCAGATGCCTTCGACTTGGTCTTGCAGCCGGCGCCCGTCATCGCCGCGTTCGGCAAAACCGCCGTCATAAATGACCGCACTCCTCGCCCCGCGCGCGGCCGCCCTTACAAGCGGTTCCAGAACCCGCTCGTGGCCGACGCAAAACGCAGCGACATCGGGCGCCTGCGGCAAGTCGGCAAGGCTCGCATAGCATTGCCGGCTCGACACCGCCGAATAATTGGGGTTGACCGGATAGATCGCGCCGTCGAAGCCGATGCGGTCGAGCGAGGCGATCAGCCTTCTGCCGATCGTCGGCTTCTCTGATGCACCAACCACGGCAACGGATCGCGGTTTGAACAGCGCGTCGAGCTGCATCGGCATGTCCGTCCCTCTCTACTCGTCTCGGCGGGCGCGGAAGAAGGCGCGCAACAGCTCAGCCGCACGTTCTTCGTTGATGCCGCCATAAATTTCCGGGCGGTGATGGGTCGTCGGCTTCTCGAAGAGACGGGGGCCGTGCTCGACGGCGCCGCCTTTCGGATCATAAGCGCCGAAATAGAGGCGGCGCAGCCGCGCGAAGGCCATCGCCGCAGCGCACATCGCGCATGGTTCGAGCGTGACGTAAAGGTCGCATCCGTCGAGGTATTTGGCACCGCGCCGGGCCGCGCCCGCGCGCAGCACCAGCATCTCGGCATGCGCGGTCGGATCGCGCTCGGCCTCGACGCGGTTGCCGGCGGCGGCCAGGACACGGCCCCCGGCGTCGACCAGCACGGCGCCGACCGGCACCTCGCCGCGGGCGGCCGCCGCTTCGGCATCGGCCAGCGCCAATTCCATCGGCGAGAAAGCCTCGGTCATCACGCGTGTGCGCTCCGAATCGGCTCGGGAATCGCAATCGGCCGGCGCGTCGACAGGCGCATGAACAAGCCCTCCTGCTCGGCCTCGGCGTGCACCGCGCCGCGCACCGTGAATTCGGCGGCGAGGCGCCAACGGACGCGGCGCAGTCCCGCCACGCGCATCCGTCCGACGAGAGGATCGGCGATTGTTACCGGCCGGCGGTAGTCGATCCGCGTCGACAACAGGATCGGCGCGACATCCTCGGCGAGCGCGCGAAGCAGCGGATAGGCCTGGTCGAGCAGCCCGAGCCGCAGGTCCTCGAGCCAGCGGATGAACACGATATTGCTGACGATGCCGGCAAAGTCTATGTCGTAGGTTCGTATCGGGAGCGGCTGCTCGTAATACTCGGTCATCGCCTCTCCGGTTTTGATTGGACCCTAAACATGGCACAGCCGGTCATCGGTCTCACCCTCGATCACGAGCCGCCCGGCGGCTATTCCAATTTTCCGTGGTATGCGATCCGCGAGAATTATTGCAACGCGGTGCTCCGTGCCGGCGGCCTGCCGATCCTGTTGCCGCACGAACCCGATGCGGCGTCGGTATATCTCGACCAGATCGGCGGACTGATCGTCACCGGCGGCGGCTTCGATGTCGACCCGGCGCTGTTCGGCGCCGACAGCCGGCATCCGACGGTCAAAACCAAGGACCGCCGCACCGCCTTCGAACTCGCCGCGACAAGAGGCGCGCTGGCGCGCGGCATGCCGGTGCTCGGCATTTGCGGGGGCCAGCAGCTCCTCAATGTCGCGCTCGGCGGCACCTTGATCCAGCACATCCCGGACGAGGTGCCCAATTGCGTCCCGCATCGCCAGCTGAGCCCTCGCAATGAACCCGGCCATACCGTCCGCGTCGTCGTGGGCACGCTGCTGCACCGCATCACCAAAGTGGACAGCCTTGGTGTGAACAGCGCCCATCATCAGGCGGTCAAGGCGGCGGGTCCGGGCCTCGTCATTGACGCCCTCGCCGAGGATGGCGTCGTCGAGGGTATCGAAGACCCCCGTCACCGCTTCTGCATCGGTGTGCAATGGCACCCGGAATTCGAGATCAGCGATGCCGACCGTCGCATTTTCCGGGCCTTTATCGAAGCAGCCGCCGAGTGAGCGAGACGGTAGCTCCGGAGCGGATTGCTAAGGTCTTGGCGCGCGCAGGCGTGTGCTCGCGCCGCGACGCCGAACGCTGGATCGTAGCGGGCCGGGTCTCCGTCGATGGTCATGTGCTGACAACGCCGGCGGTGACGGTCACCGCCGGGAACGACGTCCGTGTCGACGGCAAACCGCTGCCCGTCCCGGACCGGCCGCGCCTGTGGCGCTACCACAAGCCGGCCGGGCTGGTCACAACGCATCGCGACGAGAAGGGCCGGCCGACGGTGTTCGACGCGCTACCCGGAGAATTGCCGCGGCTGATCTCGATTGGACGTCTCGATCTCAATTCCGAGGGGCTGCTGCTGCTGACCAATGACGGCGCCTTGGCTCGGCGGCTCGAATTGCCCTCTACCGGATGGATTCGCCGCTACAAGGTCAGGGTGCATGGCGAGGTGGAGCCGGAACGCCTCGCCGCCCTCGCTGGCGGTGTTACGATCGACGGCATCCCGTATGGCCCGATCCGCGCCGCCCTCGAGCGCCGGCAGGGCAGCAACGCGTGGATCGCGATGGCACTCCGTGAAGGGAAGCACCGCGAGGTGCGTCGCGTGCTCGAACATCTGGGACTGCAGGTGACGCGGCTGATCCGCCTTTCCTACGGCCCATTCCAGCTCGGCAATCTGCCGCGGGGCGCGGTCGACGAGGTGCCGAAGAAGGTGCTGGCGGAGCAGCTCGGCCATGCGGATCGTCGCCGGTAGGCATCGCGGCCGGCGCCTTCTCGCTCCGCCCGGAGAAACTGTGAGGCCCACCAGCGACCGCGCTCGCGAGGCGCTGTTCAACATCCTCTCGCACGGCGAATTCGCCGCCGACGGCATCCCGTTTGCCGAAAAGGCGGTGCTCGACGCCTTTGCCGGCACCGGCGCGCTCGGTCTCGAAGCGCTCTCGCGCGGCGCCGCCGAGGCCGTATTCATCGAGCAGGACCGGGAGGCGCTCGCCATCTTGAGAATGAACGTCGAAGTGCTCGGCGAAGGTGCGCACGCCCGGGTCGTCCCCGGCGACGCCATACATCCGCCGCGCGCGACATCGGCCTGCGCCGTTGTGTTTCTCGACCCGCCATACCGGAGTGGTGTGGCCGCTTCAGCACTCGCGGCGCTCGCGGCGGCCGGATGGTTGGCACCAGACGCGCTCGCCGTCGTCGAACTCGCGGCACGCGAGCACTTCACGCTGCCTGCGGGGTTTACTCTTCTCGAAGAGCGGGTGTACGGGGCCGCGCGGCTGGTATTCCTCTGCTACGAGCACACTACGGAAGGTGAGAGATGACCGAGCAATTGCGCTATGTGACCTTGCGCGATGGCGAGCGGGTGCCAGCCCTGGGCCAGGGGACTTGGCACATGGGGGAGGACCGCCGCCGTGCCGCCGACGAAGCAGCATCCTTACGGCTCGGCATCGAGCTCGGCATGACGCTGATCGACACTGCCGAGATGTACGGCAGCGGCGGCGCCGAGGAGATGATCGCCCGCGCCGCCGAGGGTGTTCGCGACAGGCTGTTCATCGTCAGCAAGGTCTACCCCTACAACGCCTCGCGTACCGGTATCGTGACCGCTTGCGAGCGCAGCCTCAAGCGGCTTGCCACCGATCGCATTGACCTCTACCTGCTGCATTGGCGGGGATCGATCCCGCTCGCCGAGACGTTGGAGGGGTTTCAGCGGCTGCAGATCGACGGCAAGATCCGCCACTATGGCGTCAGCAATTTTGACCGCGCCGATATGGCGGAATGGGCGGCTTTGAGGGGCGGCGATACTGTCGCAGCCGATCAGGTGCTCTACAATCTTGCCCACCGCGGCCCCGAATGGGACCTCTTCCCGTGGTGCCGCGAGCACAAAATCACGATCATGGCATATACGCCGCTGGGCAGCGGGCGCATGCTCGGCAACCAGGCGCTTGCCGAGATTGCGCGCCGCCGCGGCGCGACGCCGGCGCAGATCGCGCTCGCCTGGTTGCTGCGCGAGCAGTGCACGATTGTGATCCCGAAGGCCTCTCGACCGGAGCATGTGCGCGAGAACCGTGGCGCCCTCGACGTCCAGCTGACGGATGAGGATCTGGCCGCTCTCGACCGCGCCTTTCCACCGCCCCGCGGCAAGACTGCGCTCGGTATGCTGTGAATTGCACCACTCTCGTGGGTCCGCTAGTCTTCGCCGCACCCTGGAGGGGTGGCCGAGCGGTTGAAGGCGCACGCCTGGAGAGCGTGTAGACGGTGATGAATCGTCTCGCGGGTTCGAATCCCGCTCCCTCCGCCAAGTTATCAGTCTTTTCAATAAGTTACGCGGCGCTGTAAAGTCGCCACACGCGGCGACCCACATTTTTGTACTTGCTCCCGCCTTAGCGCCTTCATAGTCTCGGACGCATGAGACGTTCCGAGCCTTTAGTGCGCCGCCCCATCATCAGAATGAGAATGGAACTGGGGCTCGCCATAGACGCTTGGCGCGCCCGCCAGCCGGGCGTTCCAAACCGCCCGGAAGCGGCCCGCCGACTGCTCGCGATAGCGCTGAAAGCCGAAGCCGAGAAATGCTGACCCCGG
>Ga0306920_100015409_pt1 | contig 10478 bp, 14 predicted proteins | sample flu12Cox44000170_FD_204666 | JGI IMG/M metagenome (GOLD analysis project Ga0306920, IMG submission 204666) | Lab enrichment of tropical soil microbial communities from Luquillo Experimental Forest, Puerto Rico - flux4day.12C.oxic.44.000.170 (v2)... | ecosystem: Environmental > Terrestrial >... | reverse complement strand
TGCTGGACAGCAAGCTCGTGAGCGGTAGTATCAAAAGCCTCACTTTGAGGTTTTTGATCTCGTGCTTCATGGCTTTTACGATCACCGCCGCCACGCTTGACCTTCTTGTGCAGCTCGTACTGCTTCCCACGATAATAGCGCATCTGATCAAGCGTTAAATTCCTGCGCCCGAGCTGGTTGGCAATCATCCACGCCTTGGCGGCGTCCATGTCTTGCAGGGAGATCTCGTGGACGGCGTAGGTCAGGCCATGCCGCTCACACAGCGCATAGCGATGGTGCCCATCGAGCAGGGCCTGCTCCTCCTGCCAGATGACCAGGGGGTCACGACAGCCGTGGGCCAAGAGATTCTGTTCGAGCTGGGCATACTCCTCCGGCGTGAGCGGGGGAATGAGGGACTGCAGGGCAGGATTGATCGTGAAAGCCATTAGGCCGGCCCTCCTTGCTCGTGGGTGGTCACTGCCACAATAGCGCGACACGTCGTACAGCGCTCGATCACACTGCCGTCAGGGGCAGACGTGGGACAGCGGGGATGCACGATCATCGCGAGGTCTCCTCTCGTGGGATCTCCCTCCCACAATAACAACAGGCGTAGCACGCCCCGCGCACCACCCACGTCGTCGGTTTCTGACACGAGGGACAGGGCTGTGGTGGCCGTGCTGATGGCGGCGTACTGCCATTCCCCCCCACCCCCCCTGAGGAAACTTGAACCACTAGAACCTCTTGCGCCACTAGAACCTCTTGCGCTTCTACACCCTCTGGCTCGATAGGCTCATAAGTTGTTGATTCTGTTGAAGGGGTTCTAGTGGTTCTAGTGGTTGAAGTGGTTCTAGTGGTTGAAGTGGCGCAAGTAGTCTGGGGGGATGGGGGGGAGATCACGGCCAGACGTGGTAAGAGCCAATACCATTGCTCCTTGCCATCGTCGGTTTTGTCGCCTCTGATACTGCGGACTCCCAGGGTCTTTTTGGCGCGCTTGAGGGTCTCATGCTTGATGCCCTCGTCTTTGGCCTCCTCTTCGAGGTCCGTACTGAGGCGGGGGATCGCGTCGCCCAGGGCGTCTTCCAGCCAGCAAAAGGCTTCCAAAAAGGCCCGCGGGTCTGGGCCGCGGCGGTCACCGGCAATCATTTCGTCGGAGAGTCGGGAGATGCCTTTCCATTCAAATTGGCCTTCCGCTTTGCTGAAGATCAGGGTGCGGCCCTTGCGGTCCAAATTGCTTTTGGTCTGACACACGAGCGCTTTGGTGTCCGCCATGGGATGTTCTTCGACAAAGACGGCGGTACGGGCTGCGCCAATGAAATCAATCGAGCCTAAGCCGCGATAGATGGCCTTCCCCCCGCCTTGGCCGGATTTCGCCGGGTGACGGACACACAGGGCGGTGACATCATGCCGTTCGAGGACCTTGGTGAAGGCCTGGAGCACCGGCCGCGTTTCGTTCGACCGATGGATGTCGATATCGCCAATAAACGCCTGGATTGGATCGATAACGATCAAGGCATACTGGTGGCGTGCCAGGGCTGTGTCGAGCAGGGCGACCGATTGGAGGGTAAAGGGTTGGATCGTCCCATCGCTATCCTTCCACTCCGTAAACAGATCAATCTGGGTATCATCGCCCCCAGCCTCACGGCACCGCTTTTTAATCGTGCGGGAGACACTGTCCTCTGCCGTAATCAGGAGCGTGCGTTGGGGGCTCCCGGTGGGGAAGGTGACCGTGCCTTGCTGGTCGGGCAGTGGCCAGCCCTGACTGAGACTCGCCGCGAGTTGCATGGTGAAGAGGGATTTGCCCACCCCTGGATCGCCATCAAGGAGCACCAGCGCACCACGGGGGAGATACGGCCACCACAACCACGTCGTCTCCTGTTCCTCATAATCGGCGAGGTTCGTAATGATGGGCTCAGGTTCTGGAAAGGTCTCCTGGGCGAGATCCAGCAGATCCTGCAGGGAGTGCCCCTGCACCAGGAAATCATCGGCGCCACACTTCGCCCCAGGGAGGGCCGGGAAGTCCACCTGCCGGACGTGCGCCCCGGCGTCGTGCAGGAACTGCGCCAGCGCCTGGCGGGCCTGGCCGACTTCCTTCACGGTGCGGGCATCGGAATCATAGAGGATGGTCACCTGGCGGCCGTGCAGGGTGAGCGCTTGCCAATCGGGCAAGGGCTGTTTGTCGCGGCACCAGCCCCACGTGCCGATCACGCCCACCGTGCAGACCGGTTGCCCAGGGAGGAGGCGACTATCGACGCTCCATTTTTTCTTGAGGCCCTCGATCACCAGTAAGGGCACCTCGGCCCGGGGCAAGAGGTCGCGGTGCTCCGGCGCCACGGCGAGCACCAGCTTCTGGCCTTCGGGCGTATCATATTTGAGGACCTTGCCCCGCTTGTTTTTGCGGGGGTGGTCCGGCCGGATTTGATGCAGCGCGAGGCGCCCGTGCACATCGTGCACCGGGAGCACGAGGGCAGGCACGCGGCGCTGATAGTCTTTGAAACCGAGCGCCTGCAATTGAGCGGGCTTCGTGGCGGTATAACAGCCGCTGCGCGTGACGAGGGCCTCGGCAATGCCACTGCCCTTCACGAGCTGCTGCAAATGGTCAGGACTGAGCATGAGGGTCATGGTAAGGCCTCCGTTTCTACAGCGGCTTTGAGATGGTGGATCTCCTCATCGATCCGGAGCAGCCAATCGAGCAGCCCACTCGTGAGGGGGTCAAACGGCGGGGGCAGCGGTCGGCCACAGGTGGGGCAGGGCGGCGGGGCCGGGGGCACAGGTGCCTGTACTGATGCGGGTGTAACGGGGGAAGCTTGCGTTGGCGGAAGATTCTGTGCCATACTTGCACCGACCTTTCTGGGTCACAGGGTGCTTTGCGGGCCACCTGTGACGGGATGTGCGGCCTGATGCGGGCGTGTCAGGCCGCTTTCTTTTTGTCCTATCGCGGCATCACTCGTGCCCCGCCTGGCCGCGTCCTTCCTGGTGTTACACCGCCTTACCTGCTCTGCTCTCCTGCGCAGTCGCCTGCACGTCTGTGCCACGCTCCTGCTCAATCAGCGCGTCGCGGATCGCGGCGAGTTCCGCAATCAGCACACGCTGTGCGTGCTCAGGATCGCGCGCCAGGCGGCGCAAGTGGTCCGTGCTCACGCGGAGCCGAAAGGCCACTTCGTCCTGCGTGACGCGAAACAATTTCGCCAGCATGAGGGGTTCAATCGGGGTCGTTAGCATGGGCTCTCCTTGCAGCGTTTCGCAGCGTTTCCTGAGGGTAGACCAGGGCCGGGGGGGGTACGCCACCGGCGAAAATTTCACGTGAAATTTAGTCGTACCTTTTTTTTTCAGGGTGGTGCATTTTTTGTGCGTTCGGGGGTCGTGGGGTCACTGGCCAGCAGCCGTCCACGGGCGATCCGGCGCCGCACTGTGGCCCGCATCCGCCGGCGTTCCTGCTCGGTGCTCATCGGGGCCTCAGGGCGTAACGTGCGTGCCAGGGTGTCGAGGGTGGCGCCGGGGTGTGCTTGCGCGAGCGCCCAGGCGCGCCGAGCTTCCGCATCGGTCGCTAGCCTCCGGCGTGCTGTGGGCGTCGCGGGTGGGTGCGGGTGAGGTCCCCGCTTGCGAGCTGGTCGCCACGCATTCCGATAGCCCAGGAGTTCCCAGACATGGGTGGTCGTGATGGCGACATGGTGGGGGAACTCGATCAGCATACTCTCGTCGGTCCATCCCCGGACGCGGAGAGGATTGTCGGGGGAAAGCCGCACGACACCAAGCAGGTGCGGTTCGACGGGCCGTCTGCCGAGATCGATGAGCAAGAGCGTGGTCAGGTGCCCGGGCAGCAAGTCTTCAAACATGCGGGCCTCTGCGGGGTACAAGCGGCAGATCTGCTCCACGAAGCGAGCAAAGGCGGGGGTCCGGTCCTGCTGCACGAACGCCCGTACCCAGTCCAGGGCAGGTTGCTCCTCGGGGTCCGCCACGGTCGCCGTGTACGGAGTGTCATAGGCCCGGTCAAGCTCTTCCTTGGCCAACAGATACAAGCAATAGGCGAGCACATCGGTGTCGATCGCGCCTGCGACCAGGCGCGTCAGCGCGGCGGTCGCGGTCCTGGACACGCGGCTCTCCCGCACGGGGGGCGGCCCCGCGCGTGGCGGTCGTGCCATACGATGTCCTCCTGACGGTGTGACACACACCGTAGTGCTGGCAGGGTGCCAGAGAGGTCCGCCAGAGAGAGACAGTAGGATAGGAAGGCACAGCTGTGATACACTGAAGACGTGCTCCTAGCCTCCATCACTGGCTAGTGGGTGATACTGCCGCCGTGGGTCTCGACGCCAATCAAGCCACGGCGGCGGGGAACATCTCACTCTGTTCGACTTGCGCTGCTGCTGGGCGCCGCGGTCGTGGGCGTCCTGGTCGATCGAGCCCGAGTAAATGATCGGTCGTGACTCCCAGCGCCTGCGCCAGGCGCGCTAACGGCTCAATCTCTAAGCGTTTCTTGTCGCCGCGCTCCAGCCGCGAAATCGTCATCACATCGACCCCCGCCTTGGCCGCCAGGCCATGTTGCGAGAGCCCTCCGCGCCGGCGCAACAGCAAGACACGTTCACCGATTTCCTGCATATTGATCGGACTTGCCACCGCCATGATCCCGCCTCCTCTGTGTGAACAGTCGCTGGGAAAAAAGTATAGCAGATTTGTAGATTTCTATGCAAGTTATCCTTGACTTATATAGGATGATTGTCTATACTCTTGCCATAAGGAAGGCGGCTGACGAGAACCCTGAGAAAGTCCATCAGCCGCCTCAGTCCAACCCCGTAGTGCTGAGGAGTCAAGACGATGACGATTGTAACGCAGCCGACCATCAAAGCCAAGTATGCGACCGTGTACGACGCGGCCTGCACTCTCGCCCAGGTCAACCAGGGGCTGTATGTGATCTACGACGATGGCTGCATCGAGGAGTTCAGCATCGAGATGGCGCCGTTCACCGTGGTGCTGGGCGATGTCACCACCGCCGGCACGCAGGCCATGTGGGATCGGATTGCCGGCGGGGCCGCGGCCATCGCGTGCAGCCGGGAAGAGGGGGTCAACTAATGGCTCCCTCCCCTGATCGCCAGACGTTTCGCGAGGTCCTTGCGGGCCTCGCCGCCAAAACCTTGACCAGGATCCCGGCCCTCAATGGCCGGGTCGAGAAGGCCTGTAAGCTCGTGCTGGGCGGAGACGTCGAGCTGCACCCCGATGGCACCGCGCTGGTTGGTTCGCTGACTGATCCCACCCGCGCCTATCAGGTGACCGGGAGCCCGGCAAAGTGCCAGTGCCAGGATTACGACCACGCGCCCGAGCATCTGTGTGCGCACCGGTTGAGTGTCGGCTTCCTGCGCAAGGTGCAGGAACTGCTGCCCCCAGCGGTGGAAAGTACACCTGAGGTCCACCCGGTGTCCACTTCGACGCTCCCAGAGGCGCCAGCCTCGGTCAACGTCCGGCTGCAGGTCGCCGGACGGGAGGTGCAGTGGACCTTGCGCGATACTGACGAAGCCCGGTTGGCGGTCCGCCTGGAAGCACTGCTCCAGCGCTACCCCGTGCCGCAGGCCTCCAGCCCGGCGCCCAGCCAGCCGCTCACGCAGCAGCAGCACAATGCCGCGGCGATGCACAAGCTGGTCACGGGGTTTTGCGCGGTGCATAACGTGCAGATGATCGAGAATGAGAAAAACGGCCAGCGCTGGTTTTCGCACCGCTTGCCGGAAGGCGGATTCTGTAAGGGCCGCTAGGAGGCGGCCCCCGGCACCTCAGCGGTTTCTGGGGCACACACGGACAAGGAGCGAATCGATGCAGAAACTGACCAAGGCCCACCTCACCAGCCGTGACCAGCTGATCGAGGACTTAAACGACACGTACGAAGCGCTGGAAGACGCCGTCAGTGCGTACAACACCACACTCGCGGAGGCGTGGAATGAGGTCCTGAGTGCCGAGGAGGCCTACAATGACGCCACCCAAGCGGCACAAGAATGGCTCAACGACCGCGCCGCAGAGATCCAGGCGTCTATCGACGCGCGCAGCGAGCAGTGGCAGGACTCCGACCGTGGCAAGGCCTACGGCGCGTGGAAGGAGACCTTCGATCTCGCACTCGACGACAGCTATCTGGATGAGCCAGACGAGCTGCATGTGCAGGTGGACAATCACGCCGACACGCTGAGCGCACTCCCTGAAGAACTCGATGAGTAACCACCACGCCGGGGGCGCCGCGACGCCCCCACCCACGCCGCAGGGGAGGCTGTGGCACAGACCGCAAGGAGATAGCTGTATGTCACTGCCCTTCGACTATGCCACGATTAAAGCCGCGTGGGAGACCTACACGCCCACGCGGGTGCGCTACGGACCCGACGAAACCGGCTGGGCCATCCGCCTGGACCGTGCCCATGTCTGTCTCGCCAATGTGCCCATGACCGACACCCTCTTCCTGCTGGACATCTGCGAGTGCCCCCAGCGCGGTGCCCTCCCCCAGGTGGGTCGTGTGGTGCAGCGCTACTACCGCCAGCGGGCCATGGTGCGCTACGTCCCCCTGGACGACCCGGAGGAGCTCCTGCGGCGCTACCGCCTCCTCGCCGCCGTCACGGAGGCGCGTGACTGTGCCATCGAGGGCCTGCTGCCAGGGGCTGCCCAGGTGCAGGCCCCGGCGGGCTGCGACCTGGAGACGATCATCACGGAGGCCGCCGCCGAGGCTGGTCTGGAGCTGCTGGGCGTGGACGTCGCCGAGGGCGAGAACGAGAACGAGGACGAGAACGAGGACTAACCACCGCGAGGGGGCGCCGCGACGCCCCCACCGCGAGGAGACCACGATGGCAATACGCGTTGATACATACCGAGCACGGTCATTTTGGTCAAGCTTTTCAATGACACCGCGAGGAGACCACGATGGCCAAGCGCGTTGATACCCACGAGTATGAGTGGGTGCACGGCCATAAACCGCGCACCCAGCACGGCCAGCCCGCCGTCTGGTCCCCCTGCCAGGGGCAGCGGCCGCTTTGCCAGAGTGCGGCATCAGTCTAACGCCCGCTCGTCCGCGGGCGCCGCGGGCACGAGCGCCTGCTGGCGGGCCGTGTAGAGGCCATGGGCCAGGCGGTCAACCTGGTCGGCGCGGTAGAGATGGCGCAGGCACTGGCCCACCTGGGCGCGCGAGGCGCGGTGGCCCTTGGGCATCCTGCCCGTGTTGACCTTCTCGGTGACCATGGCCACATCGATCCCCGCCGGATGGGCTTCGAGCACACGCACGATGCGCCTGGTGAGACCTGGTGGTGCGGCCGCGGGCGCCGTGTCTGACGCCGGGGCTGGAGTGTGAGGGCGCACGGCCTCTGGTGGCTGTGTGAGCACCCATTGCAGGCCGGCGCGGACGAGCGTAGAAATGTCGAGCTGATGGGCCTCCGCATAGGCCTGGGCCTGGTCGGCCAGGGCCTGCGGTACACGCGCCATGAGCGTCACCTGGTACGTAGACGGCCTGGCCGGGGCGCGGAGCGGTTGCGCGGTCGTAGCGGGCATGACGAGACTCCTTTGGCGCAAAGGGAAGCCGGATTGCTGTCAGACGTTGCGGCGAGTATACCACGCGCGTGTATCATACAGCAATGCGGCTTCTCTGGGGCTGATCTGCTGCACCGCTTCCGCGCTTCCATGTCTGACAGAGAGACGGCTTCTGGAGCGTGATCTCTGGTGTCACTTTCGCGCTTTTCTGTCTGACAGGAATGCGGGAGACTGGTGTTGATCTCCCTGTCTGATCAGCGCAGCTCCTCTCACGTTCGCATGTCTGACATGGGTGCGGGAGACTGGGATTGATCCATCTGGACGATCAGGCTGCCCTCTCACGTTCGCATGTCTGACATGGGTGCGGGAGACTGGTGCCGATCTCCCTGTTGATCTGCGCAACTCTTTTCACGCTCCCATGTCTGACAGGAATGCGGCAGAATGGGGGTGATCCATGGGTTCGATCTACACCGCTGATCTCATCAGCTCCACTCACGTGCGCGTGTCTGACATGGGTGCGGGGAGCGTGGTGTTGATCCACAGGCACGATCTGCTCAGCTCCACTCACGTACGCGTGTCTGACATGGGTGCGGGAGCGCGGCAGAACGATTAAGGGCACAGAGGCCCCCCCCTCGCCACCCCTCCCGCGCCACGGCCATCTGCGGCAGGCGCACCACGAGCGCCTCCACCGCGCCGCGCCGCGGGGCGGGGCGCTCCCCCTGCCAGTGCGTCACGGCACCCAGCCACGCGGGGGGGCAGGACGAGGCCTGGAGCAAGCGCCGCCCCACCGGCCCGCTGACGGCCCCACCCGGCACCACGCCGTGCCTCCTTTCCCAGGGGTGCAAGTGGCACTTGCCTAAACGGGTTGGTGCCAGACGCCCGCGTTGGTGCCAGACGCCCGCGTTGGTGCCAGACGCCCGCGTTGGTGCCAGACGCCCGCGTTGGTGCCAGACGCCCGCGTTGGTGCCAGACGCCCGCGCCGGGGAAATGCCGTGCACGCCGCTGCTTCGACCGCCCCGCCCCGGCGGGCCGGGTGCGCGGTGGCGTCATCATCGCCACCGCGGCCAGACGCGCCGGTTCGTGGTCACGGAGCACGAGCTTCAGCGTTGCGGTCACGGACAGAGGCTGTAATCCTTTCCACAGGTCGAGGGTGAGGCTCACCGGGGGAGCCGCTGTCGCCGGTGTGTTGGGTGGTGTGGTCTGTTTCCGTCGCTTTGTCGAGGGCTGCATGGCGAAGAGGGCATGCCGCTCCCTGCGGGTGCACTGCTGCTTCACCAGTGCGAAGAACGTCCCGCCAGAGCTGCGACGGCGATCGCCAGCGCGGGTCAGCATGCCACCCTGGCTCTCGATGGTCAGCGTGTCGGCAAGGATGGCGGCGCAACGTTTCTGTCCGAGCATCGTGAGGACGCGGGCGAGCAGGCCCTTCTTGGGCTCCTGGAGGGCCGCTGCGAGCTTCTCAGCCGTAAGGGTGTCCACGAGATCTCTCCTCTCTTGTGTAGGCTCCTCGGGTCTACGCGGGGCCGCTACGCCGTGACCTGGTGGCGCTTGGCACGGGCCGCCTGCTTGCCTAGCCGTGCACACTCCCGGCAGTACTGGTTATGGCGTCGGAGCAGGCTTTGTCCGGTGTTCTCATACTCATGGTGCTGGGGGCACAGCTTGCCCAGATAGAACTTGGTAGGGTCATACGACGGGATGGTTGCCTGCCTGATTGGCGTGTTCTGGTCCACAATTTCGGGCGCCGCTGGAGTCGGTTCTAGATCACCCACTTCGGGGGTCATGCTATGGCCCACAGTCCTCGCTGGGACATTTCCTGTCTGCCGCTTTGCGCTCCCAGGGGCTGCCGTGGTGCGAAGCTTGTCTTCTGCCGTGGTGCGTGCTGGCTCTGGTACATTTGCTGTCTGCCGTTTAGTGTCCCCTCGGGGCTCTGGTGCAACTTCCGTCTGCTCATGAGGCGTGACACTGGCAGGGGTGGCTTGACGTTCGAAGGCCTGCACGAGGGCCTGCACCTGCGTCTCCAACCGGGTAAGAATCTGCCCATGCTCCGCCAGCATGCGGGCACTGTCTGCCGGCACATCACCCAGCATCTCACTGGCCGTATTATCGTAATATGCCTCACCATTGTGGCGACGAGAGGAGCCCCTCGTGTCCCCCAGGCCGCGCGGGTCCCCTTCCCCTAAGCGCCACTCGATACCATCACGGGCCAGCTCGGAGCGGGACTGGCGATGCTGTTTGGCATACTGCTCTAAGCGGGTATACAGGTCGGGTGGCAGACGAAACGAGATGGTGACAGGCCGTTCTTCGTCCTTGTGATAGACAAAGGGCCTACCTTTCTTTGCCATCGGTGGTGTCCTCCTGGTCAAGGGTGGTGAGCCATTCGGCCAGGGCCTCTTGCCGGGCCGGGTCTCGTAGTTCGGGATGCTCCCCGAGGAGCTGCTTGAGCCGTTCCTCAGCCTCGCGGATGGCCTGTAAGTCAATCGCCTTCTTTGGCATGCTGTCCCCCTTCTAGGCTGTATTACGGTAATAGTAGCAGGGAGGAAGGTCGGGGTCTAGGTCCCGACCATGGCACTGATGGCACTAGGAGCGAACACGGTCCCGGCACGGCTGAGCATGCCTTGCTCCGCAAGCCGGGTGGCAATGGCGCGGGTCGAGAGCCCGGCCTGATGCAGCGTGCGTGCCAGCGCAATCACGGCCTGCTCGGCGGCGTGGGGCTCCAGCGTCGTGCCATCAGAGGCCAGCTGGAGGCCGTAGGGCACGCGGCCCCCAAGCTTCTCCCCCTTCGCACGCTTTACGGCAAGCGCGGCCTTGGTCCGGGCCTTGATAAGAAGCCGCTCGTACTGGGCAAAGGCGTCGATCATGCTTCTCATCAACATGGCTTCTGGGCTGTCCCCTTCGCCACAACCATCACACGTCAAGACCTTGGCGCCAACCCGCTCCGCCAGACGCTCAATCATGGCCGCGTTCATGGTATCGCGCGCTAAGCGGTCGCGCTTCACAGCCACCAGCGCCATGCCCGGGCT
>Ga0306920_100015407_pt1 | contig 10478 bp, 9 predicted proteins | sample flu12Cox44000170_FD_204666 | JGI IMG/M metagenome (GOLD analysis project Ga0306920, IMG submission 204666) | Lab enrichment of tropical soil microbial communities from Luquillo Experimental Forest, Puerto Rico - flux4day.12C.oxic.44.000.170 (v2)... | ecosystem: Environmental > Terrestrial >... | reverse complement strand
GATGTGGCTGTCTACGTTGTGAGTAAACGGGCGGCCGGCACTGGCCGGATCGCACCTGGCCCGACGCGCCCTACGCGGCAATTGCGGACGTTCCCCGCGGACACGACGGTCTGCATAAATATCCAGGAAACGCTCGGTATCGTGCTGTGGATGCTCATGATGGCTGGAACGCTGGCGACGTGATGAATTGGCCAAATAACCGCGCACCGAGCCGCCGATATGCGTCGCTGGAGGCCACATCGAAGTTGCCAGCTGAGGCGCCCAGATTGGTTGTTATGGGTGCTGGCGGAAATGCCGCCCACAATAGCGATCGGCTGTCATGTCCTATCCCGATTTATCCCCTGGTAGGGAGGTTCTTGCGGAGCTGGCGATCTCGCCGCCCTAAGGGCCGGAGGCTACTCGGGAAACTTGTTGGGCCCGGCGTTCAACCTGATGCATTACCTGGCGCGTCTGTTCACTGTCCGGGCATGCTGGCCGCGGGGGCGCCAGCAGTGCCAGTTGGAGGGGTGGCCGTGGGGGGAGCGCTGGTCAGGTGACGGCAGTGGAGGAGTTCGCCGAGTTCGCGAGGGTTATGTTCCCGCGGCTGCGGCGCACGGCGTTCCTGCTGTGCGGTGACTGGCATACCGCGGAGGATCTTGCGCAGACGGCGCTGGCGAAGGTGTTTGTGTCGTGGCGCAGGATTCGGCGGCAAGACGCGGTGCACGCGTACACCCATCGCACCCTTGTCAACGTCTACCTGAGCGATCGGCGGCTGAAGCGCACGGGTGAGCTGTTGACCGGGTGGTTTCCCGAGCGCCCGGTGCAGGACGCGGCGCCGGAGACAAGGCTGATGCTGCTGGACGCGCTGGCGGCGTTGCCGCCCAGGAGCCGTGCTGTGGTGGTGCTGCGGTACTGGGCAGACCTGAGCGTCGAGCAGGTAGCCGATGTGATGGGCTGCTCTCCGGGCAACGTCAAGAAGCTCAGTGCCCTGGCTCTGGCCAAGCTGCGGGTGACGCTGGGCGCGGCGATGGCCGAGTCCGGGTCATCCGGCCTGCCGCCGGTAGAAGACCACGAGCCAGGGGGCAGCCGCCATGGATGAGACAACGCTGCGGAGACTCCTGGACGGCGCCCTCGCCGGCGAGCCGCCGATCGGGCCGGGCGCAGACAACGCGCTGCGGGCAGGCATCAGGCTCCGTCGCCGCCACCGGGTCCTGAGTGCGGCCGGGGGTATGGCTGTGGCCGCCGCGATCGCCGTGGTCATTCCCGTGGTCACCGGGCCGCTGGGCGTTCCGCCCATCAGCAGGCAGCGCGCGGCGAGCACGTGGCCGACCCACGACTCCGCCAACGTGCCGACTAGAGACCGGGCCAGCATCGTGAAGATCACCGGTGAGGCGAAGACGACCTGCGACCGGAGGCTGGAGGGCTCGGGCTTCGTGATCTCACCGCAGCACGTGCTCACCAACGCCCATGTCGTCGCCGGGATGACCACCGGGCCCTACGTCGGCCACGGCACCGGCAGCGCGCTTCCGGCGAGGGTCGTGCTCTTCGACTCGGACACCGACGTCGCGATCTTGTACGTGCCGGGCCTGGACGCGCCGCCGCTGCGCTTCGCCGGGCAGGCGGCCCGGGGCAGCGGCGCCGTCGTCGCCGGGTACCCCAAGAACGGGGGGTTCCGCGCGGTGCCCGCCAGAGTCGGCTCACAGTGGTCCGCGAACGGGCCGAACATTTACCAGACCGGCACGGTGACCCGGGCCATCTACGCGGTGCGGGCGAGGGTGGAGCCGGGCAACTCCGGCGGCCCGCTGCTGGCCAAGAACGGCAAGGTGTACGGGGTGATTTTCGCGGCGTCCACGACCGCGCGCAACACGGGCTTCGCGCTCACCGCGGGCGCGGTCGGGCCCGACGTGCGCCGCGGCGCACGGGCCACCACGCCGGTCTCCACCCGCGGCTGCCCCCGGCCCGGCTGAGGCCACCTTCACCTATCACGGTGATCCCCTGACAAATGACGGTCGCAAAGTGCGACGAGAACCAAAGGACCGGAAAGGAGAAACGAGTGAACCTGCATCGTGTCTTGCCAGTGATATCCCCTGGAATTGCCGCCCCCCGGAGCGGGCGGTAAGGCGGCTATCGCGATGAGTGATATCAGTTCCGAATCCCCCCCGACACCCTCGGCTGACATTGGGGTACCGGATCCGGGCACTGCCCCGACGGCGCCCCGGCGCACCTCCCGGCTGAGGAGGCATCCGCTGGTGCGCGTTGCCGCCGCCGTGGCCGGGCTCGCCCTGGGGTGGGGGGCCGTCCAGGTCGCGACCAGCCTGTGGGCCAGCAGGCACGACAACACGCCGATCTCTTCGTCCGCCCACGCGCCGTCCGGTGCGCTCACCGTGACCGGGCACGGCGTCACCCTCACCTTCCCCGCCGGCTGGGTCAACGTGCCCACCACCCCGGACAAACTCGGGCAGTTCCTGCGGGCCAATGCGGCCAGGTTCCCGCAACTGCGGGCGGCCCTGAAGAACCAGCTCGGCAACATGCAAAGCATGCGCGACGTGGCCATGGTGGTCGACCGGCTCAACGCCAGCGGCGCCGTCACCGGCAGCACCAACGTCGTCGTCGCGCCAGGCACCGCCCCGCCCGGCCAGTTGCTGCCTCACCTGAAAGGCCTCGTGGCCCGGCTCGGCGCCACCCACCTTCATGACTCCCTGACGACTTTCGGCAAGTACGCCGCGGTGCTGGTCACCTACGCGCTGCCTCACTTGGCCGGGAAACCCGCCGAGTACGGCGCGCAAGCCTACGTCCACGGCCCGGCCAGCACCCCGGTCATCACCGTCACCACACTCAACGCGGCGAACACCACGGCCACCTTGCGGCGGATCGCCGGCACGATCAAAGTCAGCTAAACCACCGTCGCGCCCGAGAACTGACACGCCACCCGCGGCCCACCCCCTGTTACCGCCGGCCCGGCGCGGTCCTCACCACAACCAGGCAGTCACATCCAACTGCCCACCTGCAGCCAGCATCACCACAAGCCCGCACCATCCACCACCACCACCGGAGGGGAACCCACCATGCTGACCAGAACCCGCACCACCATCATCACCTCCACCGCCGCCGCCGCGGTCGGCCTGGCCGTCAGCATCGCCGCGCCCGCCCTGGCCACCGCCCGGCCGACCCCCAGCGCCGCGGCGGGGCCCGGCGGGGCGCTGGGGCTCACCCATCACGCGATCGGCCCGATCACCGCCGCGGCGAGCCGCTCGCGCACGTTCGCCGGGTACCAGGCCGCGGTCACCGCCGGATCGGCGACGACGTTGGCGGCGACCTTCACCGTGCCCGCGCTGTCCTGCACGACCGCCGAACGCGGCATTACTCCCGACGCGGGCGTGGCGGCCAACAAGTTCAAGACCGCCTCGATCGCAGGTGTGCTCATCGGGTGCGCCAGAGGGAAGGCCATTTACTTCCCGTTCCTGGTCGCCAACGGGGCCGAGAGCGACTACACCACCGTGCACTTGTCCGCGGGTGACGTCATCAATCTGTCCGCGAGCGTGACCACCTCGGGCATCACGGTCCAGGTCACGGACACGACCAAAAACGTCAGCGTCACGAACACGATCACCGGGGCGGGTGCGAGCGCCGACGCCGCCTGGATCGGCGACGACTCAGCGGTCAGCAACACCGGGGCTCTCCTCGGCGTGCCGAACTTCGGGAAACTGACGTTCACAAACTGCCTCATCGACGGCAAGGCCCTCGGTGGCTGGCACCCTCAGGCCTACCAGCGCGTGAACGGCCGTGGCACGGTCGAGATCGCAACCGGGAGGCCGTGGCCGGGCGGCGCCGCGTTCAACACCTTCTACCGGAACTCATAGCCGGTGAGCCGCCGAATCAGGCCGGCTAGCTACCACCCGTGCCCCCGCTCAGCGGGCGGCAACAGCGCCCTGGCCCGCGCCAGTTAATGCAGGCCCTCGCAACCCGCCGCTGGGTTGATCATGGTCTGCTGACGCGCCACACCGGGCCAGGCACGCCCCGCCGCGCAGTGCCCAAGCTGCGCGGCGGGAGCGTGACCGAACGACCTAGAGCCGACGCAGGGCTGTCTGGCATGCGGCCCCCATCCAGCACAGTCGTCTCCGCGGATCCCGGCCATGCCACCCGAACGGCAGATATGCGCGCAGACATGATGCACTTGACCGCGCCGACCGAAATTCATACTCGGCGATCTGAACGTGCATGGATTCCGGCCGGCCAGTCTCGGGTGGGCCCGGACCAACTCAAGTCCGCGCCCACCGCTGACGCCCAGACGGTAGCCGCCGCCGCTTCTGCTGCCCGGTCTGTGCTGCGGTCGATGGTGCCCGGGCCGTCGCGGTCTTGTCGCCCAGGCCGCTGGGCTGCCAGCATCCAGATGCCCGGGCTGCTGTGCCGTCCGGCCTAGCTGCTTGCATTTCTCCGATCGACAAAATGTTGTCTATGCGGCTGCTGCGGCGGGTGTGATGCCGAGGTGGTGGAAGAGGGTCTGCATGCCGATGCGGAGGTTCTCGTAGTCGCGGTCGATGCGGGTCCAGTGCGCGGGCTTGCGGCCCATGCGCGGACTGCGGACTCCGGCGATGACCGGGGCGATGACCTGGTCGCGGAGGGTGAGCAGCGCGGCGATCGTCCGTGCCGCGCTGGGCGGGACGTGGTAGCGGCGGGAGTGCCCGGTCTTGACGACCAGGGCCTTGCCGCGCAGCTTGCGCAGGTCGTAGGCGGCCTGGCGGATGGTGTAGCCGGCCTGCCCGCTGGTTAGCTGGACGTGAGCAGCGTAGTCGGCAACGGTGAACCCGCGGGGAGCTGAGGCCAGGGCCAGCGCCGCGGCGAGGGCGGCGCGGATGCGGGGCTTGTTCAGGTCGATGCCGCCAGCGCGGGTGGCGCCGATCGCCGACGGGAGCGGCAGCTGGTCCAGGAAGCCGTCGGTGATGAAGCCGACGTCGGCGCAGTCCAGGGCGGTGGCGAACCGGTCGGCGATGCCGGCCAGGGCGGTGATGATCTGGGGGAAGTTGTCGATGCCGCGGCGGCAGCGCAGTTCCCTGGTGTTGTGCACAGTGGCTTCGAAGCGCAGGACGTGCTCGCCCTTGGTGTAGGCCTTGACCTGCAGCTTGCCGAACAGGATCCGGAACCAGGTCAGGCCGTACCGGGAGTTCTCGACCACGATCTCCTGCGCGGGCGGCCCGGCCGCCCGGTTGCTGTGCGGCCTGTTCTTCAGCCCGAAGATGGTCCGCACGGCGGGGATGTCCAGCCGGGACCGGGTCCGGTCAATGACCCGGTCGAACAGCTCTTCCATCTGGGCGCCGTCGCGGAACAGCAGGTTGCGGCTGTACTCGGCCTGGTAGACGGTGTAGCTGTACCGGAACCAGGACATGCCCTGCTCGGCCAGGTCCAGGCCGAAGCACAGGCAGGCGGTGTAGATCCACCGATCGCAGACCTGGCCCAGGCGCCCTATAGCCGCAGGCTGCGACAAGGTATCTGCGACCTGGGCCAGGCCCTGCGGATCCGCTATCTCAGTAAAACAGTTGCCCTCCTTGGCGAACCCGATCCCCGCCGCCCGCGCCTGCGCCGCGACGTGCTCGTGACCGTTGAGGATCACCTGCGCCGGGAACGGCGGGTGCCCCGACATCTTGATCGTCACATGACCCCAGGCAGGGTCCATGATGTGAAAGCTGTAGTGGTTGACGTAGGCAGTCTTCTTCGCGATGGTGCCGATCACCCCGGTGGACTGCGAGCGGCGGATCTCCCACACGCTGGCCGGCGCCTTGGCAGCGAGCACCAGGAACACTCCGGGACCGGACGGCGGGTGAGCGGCCAGGTGCTCCCCGGCGATCAGGTGCTTGCGCTCCCCGGCCTTGCAGTAGATCACCGGGACACCGTTCGCCTGCCCCCAGGCCTTGACCCGGCGGGCGAACCGCCCGGCCATCCGCATCAGATGGGTGTTGTCCAGTTGCTCATCGCTGCCGTCATGCCAGCGCCGCCACCAGGTCCGGAATCCGCCCGGGTTATGGCCCAGCGGGAAGAACGCGTTCAGCACGATCCGGTCCACGCAGTCATAGCTGCCGGTCAGCAGATCCCCGTACCGCTCGGAGAAGTCATCAGCCACCCACCGACCGTGCCAGCCTCATCGCGGCCCGTCAGCCGAACTGCCCGAAGGGCCACTCCTTCCGGGCGAAGTCCCGGACGGAGCGTAGCCCGGCTTGGGTCGGCGAAGCCGTGAAGATCGAGTCAAGTTCTTGATCTTGGGTCTGTTCTGGTTCAGGCGGCCAGCCCGGCTCGGGTGAGCAGGTCGTCGATGGCGGTCTCGTAGGTGCGGGCGGCGGCGCGGATTTTTGATGGCTGGGTCTGGGCCGGTTCGGCGAGTTCGGCGAGGCCGCCATGCAGGAGCCGGTTGCAGGCGCGGGTGAGGAATAGGGCGTGCCGGAGCCCGGCGCTGGTGACCCGGTAGCGGTGGGTGCGCGGGATGCGCTGGATGAACCCGTGGTAGCGCAGCCGGCGGAGGTCGTAGCTGAGTTGCCCGCTGGTCATGGCCTCGGCGGTGGTGCCGAGCAGGGGTGCCAGGTGGTGGCGCAGGTCGCGGCTGGTGAAGCCGCGGGGCAGCAGGCGGAAGACGCACATGGCCGACAGCAGGGCCTGGGTCCGCTGGCAGGTGAGGGGCATCCCGGCGACGCGCTGGCCGGTGCCGGTGGTGACCGGGCTGGTGATGGCGGCCAGGGCGGCGGCGCCGTCGGCGGGGTTGCGGCTGAGTCGTTCGACGCTGAGCAGGCGCCGGTTGACGGCGAAGCCGATCTGCCGCAGGGCGGGCAAGTTGGTCAGCCGCCGCCCGATCTCGAAGTCGTAGGTGTCGTTGATGGTCGTCTCGGTGCGCAGCGCCTGCCCTTCCTTGTGGTACTGCTTGACCGTCGTGTGCTTGTAGTCCACGTACAGGCTCGGCGTGACGTGCTGGGTGATGACCCTGGTGCGGAACACCCCGGGGGTCGGGCGCTTGCGGCCCCGCTGGATCTGGCGGGCGAAGACGAGGCTGACCCGGTCCGGGCGGCCCAGGTCGAGGTTGTCCCGGATGACCTGCTCGAAGAAGATCCGCCCGCTGACCGGGGCGTCGAGCATCTGGGTGAGGGAGAACTCTGCCTGCAGCACCGACAGCTCATAGCGGTACCCGGCGGCCCGGTCGGCGGCGGTGAACGGGTGCGGCAGCCGGGCCAGCCACTTGCGCAGTAGCGCGTCGATCTTGTCTTCGGTCAGCGTGTCGCAGATGGCCTGCACCGCCGCCGGGTCGCTGGCCGCCGCGAAGCCGTTGTCCAGGGCGGTGAATCCGATCCCGGCCTTGGCCGCCTGCCGCTTGGCGTACTCGTGGCCGTTGATGCACAGCCGGGCGGTATAGGGAAAGTAGGAGCAGAACTTGAGGAAGAACGGCCCGAAGTCCTCATCGACACCGTAAAAGTAGTAATGGTTGACGATGCCCGTGGCGGTCACGATCCACGGGTAGGCCGCGCCGGTCACCGGGTTATGGCGCCGCTCGGTGCGGAAGATGTGCGCCTTCTCCTGGGCCACCCCGATGAACACGATGCCCTCCCGGCCGGTGAACCCGGCCAGATGCGCCGCCATGACGTCGTCTTTGCGCTGGCCCTTGGCGAAGCGGATCACCGGCACATCATGAGCCGCGGCGAAATCGCAGATATCGGAGACGAATTGCCGCGTCATCGGCGCGACCAGCGCGGTGGAGGCAATCGGGAACCCGCGGTGGCGCATCAAGAAACCGATCACCTGACCGGTGCGCAGCAGCCCAGGGACGAACACGTTGAGATACATCCGGTCGATGCACTCGATCTCCAGCCGCACATGATCGGCCAGGACATCAGCCGCACAGCGAGGTAGCGTCATGACAAGCTCCGGTCGGACAGGCCGAAAGGCCACCCACCGCCAGCAGGCGGCCACTACCAGGGCACAGCGTGTCACTGCATCGATCCGGCCGGAGCCCAATCAGCCCACCCCGGCACCAAGACATGCCTAGCCGGGCTGGGGCGAAGCCCCGTTAGGGCGTGTAAAGGATCAACTGAATCCGCCCACGCGAGCCGGCACAGTCGAGTCGGCACAGCCGAGTCGGCACAGCCGAGTCGGCACGCTGTCGTCAAGCGGTTCGGCACAGCGAGTCGGCACGCTGTCGTCAAGCGGTTCGGCACCGAGTCGCAGCAAGTGAGCCGCGGGGCATCGACGGGGTACACGGGCAGGCAGGGGGGCAGGGTGTGCTGTCCCCGCTTGATGCTTCTGGCATGCTCACGTCCATGCAGGAGCGGGAGTTGCACTTTCCAGCGGAGCAGCCGCTCATCGGGTGGCGGCTGTTCCGGGTGCGCTGGTCGGAGTGCGGCTTCGTGCTGTCCGCGCCGCTCATCCACAACCCCGGCTTCGCACGCTTCCTCTCGCCGACCATTGACGCCATCTGCTATCAAGCCGAACATCCGGCGCCCGCCCCAGGCTGCCGATGTGGCCTGTATGCGGCGATCGATGGGACGCTCGACTCGCTGTCCGGTTACCTCAGCGACAGCGCGCACGACCGCGATCCCCCGATCTATGCCGAAGTCGCGTGCACCGGTCGTGTCTTCGTCGATGTGCGCGGTGTCCGCGCCCAGCGGATCGAGATACTCCGGCTCGCGGCGTCGGCCCCGCTATGGCCCGATCCGGGCCTGCAGGCCCAAGCCGTGGCGGAACTCGGGCAGCGATACCGCGTCGAGGTCTGTGGCCTTGGCGTCGTGCCCCGCTGGGTGGTTGCGAACGTGATGCCCCAGGGCGCGCCACCCGAGGATGCCGCCATAGACCTCGACGCACTACTGGGAAGCCTTGGATCATCCGAGGCCTATCCGTCAAGCATCAAATGAGGCCAGGCAAACGGCACCTGCCTGCCCTGCCTGTCGGCCGGTTTGGGAGCCTCTCCTCGCGATTCCGAGCAGGCGTGCAGATCAGCCGCCCAGAGAACATCACCTGCGACTCCGTCGAACGCGCCCGCAATCGACGAGACTGCGCGCGCCTCCCATGGTTCATCGTGCATCCGATGATCAAGGTGCCGTCATCCGAAAAGTTCGGCGGCTCCGAATATTTATCCGCAACCGCTGGACCAGTGAGCGTCCTGATTTGCCGCGTTCACCATCGCAGGTGCGATGGTGAACACCTGGCCGCCGGGGGCCATGAAATAGTACGGGTGGCCCGGGTGCCTGACCTGGGTCAGGCTTGCGTCGATCGCGCCCTGCAGCACGGCGCCTGGGTCATCGGCGCGCAACTCAAGCCAGGCGCCGAGCCGGGGATGCTCATCGTCCGGTGCGTCGTCAGTGAACTCGATGCTCAGGTGCCCGCCACCGGGAAAGCTGACGACGAGCATGGGCCGGTCGACGCCTGCATACTCCACCGTCCGCACCGGGCCGCATGGCCGGGAGACGACCGCTTACACACATCAGCCAAATCAATGGGTCATTGCCACAAGCGCAACTCGTGCCGCAACAACAAACCTCCGCCGTGGCGGCTGCCGGGCCGGCCGCCCTGGCGACCTTGCGAATCCATCAGCAGACAGACTCCCCGCCCGTATGCTGGGAACACGTACTGGCTCCCAGGAACCTGGATGGCGCCATGCCAGACGAGAATTCCCAAGCGAGCGAGGAGACGCGAAAGCTCCGCGCGAGATTCCCGGGATGGGGCATTCTGTTCGACCCTCGGCAGAGCGTATGGGTCGCCGTCCACGGCAAGAAAACGCTCGTTGCAGCCAGCAGCCCCGAAACGCTAACCGAGCGCGTGGAAGCAGCGGCGCGCGGCGAAGCCGGGCCCGATGAGGGCGAGAAGACCCAGCCGTGGCGTGCGCGCCGACGGCCTGGGAGAGGCTTACCGAAGACCCCCCAGCATCCCTGCCTGCCCCCGGGGATGCCGGGGCAGGCCCGGCCGCCACCAGCGGTCGGCCATAGCCGCCGAGGGCGGCCGCAACACCGGCCGGGTCCCTGCTGCCGTGCCAGCGGGCAGGCCGCGGCCATGACGGCAGACGGCGGCACTCCCAACTCGCGAACCTCATATCCCCGCGGGCAACGCCCCAGGGGTGAACCGCAGGCCCCTGGCCCGGCCAGGCCGGGCCGGTAACCGCGGGCTTGGGCGCGGTTGCTGGGGCGGTCCGGGCTGGGGGAGGAGGGCGGCAAAGGCGCGCCCCGCCGGTGTGGCCTGGTGGCGGCTCATGATGGCGGCGAGGGTCCATGTCATGCCCGGGTCGGCGAGCGGGATGGCCCGTAGGTCTGGCCGGCTGGTTGCCAGGTATGCGGGGAGGAGGGTGAACCCTAGCCCGTGGGCGACGAAGTCCAGGATGGTGAGGACGTCGACGGCCTCGAAGCTGACCCGTCGTTGCTTGCCGGTGCCGGCCAGGACCCGGTCGACGGCCTCGTAGCCGGTCGAGCCCTGGGGTGGCCCGACGAAGTCCTGGTCCGCCAGGGATGCGATGGTGACCAGTGGGCGGCCTGCCAGCG
>Ga0306920_100015406_pt1 | contig 10478 bp, 9 predicted proteins | sample flu12Cox44000170_FD_204666 | JGI IMG/M metagenome (GOLD analysis project Ga0306920, IMG submission 204666) | Lab enrichment of tropical soil microbial communities from Luquillo Experimental Forest, Puerto Rico - flux4day.12C.oxic.44.000.170 (v2)... | ecosystem: Environmental > Terrestrial >... | reverse complement strand
GGCACTGCCGACTATTACGACACACACCGCAAGCTGCGCCGCGAACAGCGCGGTGCGATCGAGCGGCTCTTTCACGCCGAACTGGCGCGAGCACAGGTCGATGGCGCCTGGGTTGCCCCAGAGGGAGACGCGGTCGCGTCGGTCATGCAGCGCAGCCGGACCGCTGACCTGGTGATACTCGGGCAAACCGATCAGGACGATCCGGAATCCTATGTTGCAGAACACTTTCCGGAAACCGTCCTTCTTGGCGCGGGCGGCCCCGTGCTGTTGATGCCATACGCAGGCAGGTTCGACTCGATCGGCGAACACGTGCTCGTGGCCTGGAACGGCAGCCGCGAGGCCGCTCGCGCGGTTCACGATGCCATGCCTTTCATCGCGCGGGCGGCGCAAGTGACCATCGTGGCAGCTTCCACGACCTTTACGCCTGCCGAGTCGCAGGCGTCGTGCGCCGACCTCGCGGCCATGCTTGCGCGCCACGGCGCAGCGACTGTCCACATCACCCGGTTCGAGCGCGACGCAGTCGACGCCATTGGCGACGCGTTGCTCAGCTATGCAGCCGATGGAGGCTACGATCTGCTCGTGATGGGCGCATACGGTCACGCGCGCCTCCAGGAGCTCGTATTGGGCGGCGCCACGCGCGCGATCCTTTCCACGATGACGCTGCCGGTGCTCATGTCTCATTGAGGGACCGTCACGCATCACATCGATTCCATGCAGATCCAACAGGAGCCCTGTCATGTACTCGCGCATTCTGGTCGCTCTCGACGGCAGCAAGACTGCCTCGCACGCCCTCGACGCCGCCATCAGGCTCGCGCTCGATAGCGGCGCCGAACTGCAGGCGCTCTATGTGATCGACCTGCCGGTCATGGCGTACGACGTGCCCGGCTACGATCCCTCGATCGTGCGAGACGCGTACATCGAAGAGGGCCGCATCATTTGCGGCGACGCGCAAGCGCGTATGGCGCAACAGGGCGCGAAAGGCACGACGCGCTCGGTCGAAGTCGAACTAACCGCGGAAGATGTGGCGCAATGCATCCAGCGCGTCGCCGCCGACTGGCATGCCGATCTGATCGTCATGGGTACGCACGGCCGCCGCGGCGTGCGCCGCCTCGTGCTGGGCAGTGTCGCCGAGCGCGTGCTGCGCTGTGCAACCTGCCCCGTGTTGCTCGTGCCGGCGCGCGCGGCGCCGCCTGCCTGAGCAAGAGGAGCCGGCGCAGCGCGATTCACAGGTTCAGCGTGAACTAGCCAGGTGACGCGCCGCCCGGAGCCGCGTCTGGCCGATGCGGCTCCGGGCGGCGCGTTCCATCGAGGATGGCGATAGCGAATTCGAGCGCACAGCCCTCACTGCGAGCGGCCTTTCGCAGCGTCATCGGAATCCCTGTACATGCGGAAATAGCCGCTGTGTAGCGTGATCGCATCGGACTGCGTCGCCTCGATCAGGCGAGCCGCCGCCCTTTCGATTGCGGCGCGGTGTGCCAGGAAGGCGCCGCGCAAATCCGCTTCGCGCAGGGAGGCCGCGCCGAAATGATCTTCGAGCGCCTCGGCCGTGATCGCGCATTCGACAGTCATTGCGCCTGCCATGGCGGGAAAGGTCAGCACGAGGCGGTTGGCGTCGTAGTGCGGCGACTGCTCGGGAAAGGTGATGTTCATGCTGATGAACTCCCGCATGAGAGCGAGCTAGATCGTGATGTAGCCCTGGAAGGACCAGGGCAGCGCCATCTGTGGGTCAACGGCCGTGGCGCCGCCGCGAGCGATACAACTGCCGAAAAAGCCTGGCGCGCCATCGGCCGAAAACACCGGCACGAACGAGAGCGAGTCGTTGATCGTGACGAGGAAGTCGGGGTTGTAGCACGACGGCGCGAAAATCTTCACCGATTCGAAGAAGGCAGCGCCCTCCGCATGGCGCGCCCATTCGGTTGCTTGCGAAGGCGTGGGAGTACGCATCTCGTAGCACGACGGCAACTCGACGGTCTGATCGCCGTGGGAAATCTGCCCGGCCGGCCGGAAAACCAGTGTCGCTCCCGGATACGGCAGGCAACGCGGCGACTGCGGGACCGGACCTTCGGGCCCGAGCCGCAGCGGCGGCCACGCCGCGAGCGAAAGGCACAGCGCGGGCGTGCGTTGAGCGAAATAATCAGCGAGCCAGTTCATCTCTCTCTCCTTGGAGCGGACTGTCTGACGTGTCAGTCCGCTTCTCCATACCAGTTGCGAATGGCGGCCCAGACTTCTTCGGCCGATTCGCAGAAGCGAAAGAGCGCGAGATCGTCCGGGTCGATCATGCCGGCCTCGGCCATTGCGTCGAAGTCGATCACACTGCGCCACCACGTCTCTCCCACGAGGAGGACAGGGATCGGTGCGATCTTGCCTGTCTGCAAAAGCGTCAGGACTTCGAATAGTTCGTCGCAGGTTCCGTAACCGCCGGGGAAGAACACGGCTGCCTTCGCGCGCTCCAGCAAGTGGAGCTTGCGAATGGCGAAGTAATGAAAGCGAAAACACAGTTCCGGCGTCAAATACGCATTGGGAAACTGCTCGCGCGGCAAGGTGATATTCATCCCCACCGTGGGCGCGCCCGCGTCGAACGCGCCACGGTTGGCCGCTTCCATGATGCCGGGGCCGCCACCCGTCACGACCGTGAGCCTGGGGAGTTTGCCCGAGCCCGGCGCGCGGCCGATAAGCGAGCCGAGTTCGCGCGCGACGTCGTAGTAGATGCTGCGCCGAAGCAGCGCTTGCGCTACGCGCAGTTCGCGTTGCTGATCGGCGCCGGTCTCGGCGAGGGCCGCGCGGCGCGCGACGGCGAGCCGCTTGCGCGCTCGCGCCGGGCTCGTGACGCGCGTGCTTCCATAGACGACCACGGTATGGGCAATGCCGGATTGCTGCAGGCGCTCTTCGGTTTTCCAGTAGTCGAGTTGAAGCCGCACGCCGCACATTTCCGGACGCCGCAGAAACGCCGCGTCTTCGTCGGCCTGGACATAGCTCTGGCTCTCGATCAGTTGGCGCACGCGTGGCGCCAACCGCGCCGCTTCCTCACGTGCCGGCTGCCGTTTGCGTGGCGCCTGACGCGCCACGCGGGCCTCCGAACGTTCAAGGCGCACTGTGCTTGAAAGGCCCCGGTTGCCCATGGCGCATCACATCTCGATGATGACCTTCAACGCCTGCGTACTCGCCGCGTGCGAAAACGTCTCGTAGGCCTTGAGCACGTCTTCGAACGCAAAACGATGCGTGATCAGGCGGCTCGGATCGATCCGTCCGGAGCACACGGTCTTGAGCAGCATGGGCGTGCTGACCGTGTCGACCAGACGCGTCGTGATCGCCACGTTGCGGTCCCAGAGCTTGTCGAGAAAGATCGACGCCGGCACGCCATGCACGCCGACGTTCGCGATGACGCCGCCCGGCGCCACGATCTGCTGGCACAACTCGAACGTCGCGGGCACGCCGACCGCCTCGATGGCGCAGTCCACGCCCACGCCGTCGGTGAGCTTCATCACGGCGTCGACGGCGTCGCCCGCGCGCGGATCGACGCCCGCCGTGGCGCCGAATCGCTTCGCGCATTCCAGACGGTTGGCGTCCATGTCGATCATGATGATCTGTGCGGGCGAATAGAACTGCGCGGTCAGGAGCGCGGCCAGCCCGATCGGTCCCGCGCCGACGATGGCGACCGTGCTGCCGGGCTCGACCTTGCCATTGAGCACGCCGCACTCGAAGCCGGTGGGGAGGATGTCCGAGAGCATCACGAGCGCCGCTTCGTCGAGGCCATCGGGAATCCTGTAGAGGCTCGTCTGCGCGTGCGGCGTGCGCACGTACTCGGCCTGGGTGCCGTCGATGCGGTTGCCGAGAATCCAGCCACCCGTCTTGCAGTGCGAGTACATGCCGCGCCGGCAGTATTCGCACTGGCCGCAACTCGAAATGCACGACACCAGCACGTGATCGCCGGCTTTCAGCGTCGTCACGCCGCTGCCGACTTCATGGACGACGCCCACGCCTTCGTGGCCGAGGATGCGGCCCGGCTCGCAGCTCGGCACGTCGCCCTTGAGAATGTGCAGATCGGTGCCGCAGATCGTCGTTTTCGACATCTTGACGATCGCGTCGCCGGGTCCCTGCAAGGCGGGCATCGGACGCGTTTCGACGGCGAACTTGCCCGGACCGTTGTAGACCAGTGCTTTCATGTTCTCTCCAAGGATGTTCGGAACCACGTCCGGTGTGGCCGTGGCGGTACTGCGCCTGTCTCATGATGAGCGGTGGTGAGGCTGCACAATTGACATCGATCAAGCACTTGCCAGGCTGACAGACGCAATCGCCAAACGTGCGCGAAGCAACACGTCGCGCGCGCTCATGTTTCGAGCACGTATTCGCCGGGCGCCGGCCCGAGCCCGGCTTCCGGCGTGCGCGCCGGCACCTCGCCCGTCGAGCGCTCGCGCAGCCAGTCGCACCAGCAGGTCCACCATGACCCGTCGATGACAGGCGTGTCGCTCACGTACTCGTGGCGGCTGCGGTACGGCGCGTCGGGCTCGCGTGTGGCGCACCGGAAATAGCGCCCGGGGTGACCGGGCTCGGAGACGATGCCGGCGTTGTGGCCGCCCGCCGTGAGCACGAACGTAAGCGCGTTGTGCGTGAGCAGATGCAGCTTGTAAACCGAGCGCCACGGCGAAACGTGATCGCGCTCGGTCCCGACGACGAACATCGGAGCCTCGATGTCCGAGAGCGCGACGGGCTCGCCGTCGACGCAATAGCGCCCGGCTGCGAGATCGTTGTCGAGAAAGAGGTGTGTCAGGTACTCGGTGTGCATGCGGTATGGCATGCGCGTCGTGTCGGCGTTCCACGACATGAGGTCGTTCGTCTTCGTGCGCCGGCCGAGCAGATACTCGCTCATCATGCGGGACCAGATCAGGTCGCGCGCATTGAGCAACTGGAACGCCGCCGACATCTGCGCGCCGTCCAGGTAGCCCTGCCGCCACATCAGCGCATCGAGCGCGGCGAGTTCGCTTGCGTCGATGAACAGGCCGAGTTCCCCGGGCTCGCTGAAATCGGTGAGCGCCGCCAGCAACGTGACGGAGCGCAGCAGGTCGTGCCGCCCGTCTCGTGCGAGCGCCGCCGCGCCGATTGCGAGCAGCGTTCCGCCCAGGCAGTACCCGGCCGCGTGGACCAGCTCGCCACACCGCGCGCGAACCGCTTCGAGCGCCGCAAAGAGGCCGTCGCGCAGGTAGTCGTTGAGGCCGAGATCGCGCGCTTCGGGGCCTGGGTTGCGCCACGATATCGCGAACACCGTGTAGCCCTGTTCGACCAGAAACCGGATCAGCGAGTCACGCGGCTGCAGGTCCAGGATGTAGTACTTCATGATCCACGACGGCACGATCAGGATCGGCTCGCGCGCGACGACAGGCGTCGCGGGCGTGTACTGCAGCAGCTCGCACAGCGCGTTGCGCAAGACGACCCGGCCCGGCGTCACCGCGACGTCGCGCCCCGGAAGCCAGGGCTGCGCCACGCGAGCACGGACGCCGCGCAAGGTGTCGGCCATTGCGTTCGCATCGTCGAGCCAGTTGCGCATGCCCGCAACGAGGTTGGCGCCGCCACTGCGCAACGTGGCCTGCAGCACGTCGGGATTGGTCGCGACGAAATTGCCCGGCGAGCACGCGTCGAGCCACTGGCGCGCCGCGAAACCCACCAGCTCCTCGTGGTGCCGCTCGACGCCCGGCACGCCGCGGGTCGCTTCGCGCCACCAGTGCTGAACCGCCAGAAATGCGTCGCGGTAAACCCAAAAGGGCCAGTTGGACCACGTGGCACCGGCAAAACGGGGATCGGCATTTCCGGCGTGCACCGTCGTCCCGCCTTCATCCGCCTCGTCGGCGGAGGGGGGCAAGCGGACCGGGAGCGCGCTCGCCGCGAGCCACGCGTGCGTCGCCAGATCGAAGCATTTTCCGGGCGAGACCGCGAGGTGCCCGCTCCAGTCAAGCGCGGCCAGCGCGAGCGCGAGCGGCGAGAGGCCGAATGTCGCCGCGGCGAGACTCGCATGGGCCGCCCGGTTCCATTGATCGGCGGGCGCATCGTCCGGCCGGCCGCCCGCTGCGGCACGCGCGGGCGCCCCGCGACGTGTACGGCTCGCATGCAAGGGTTCGACGTCGCTAACGGCGGAATCGGTCATGATGGGCGCACTCCGTTCGATGCGCCGTCCGTGCGCGGTATGGCCCGGCTGCGGCGTCAACCGCATCAATGTGCGTTCGCAGCACGGTCCTTCCATTGATCTGAGTCAAGCATGCGGTGCGGCGCCCGGCGTGAGCGATACGATTACGCGCCCCGCCTCTCGCGCTCGACGGGCGCTGGTCTGCTGAGCCGCGTTGTCTCGAGACCGCCGTGCCGTGGCGCGAGCACGTCGCGCAGCCCTTCTATCTCGCGATGCAGCGAGCTGATTTCCGCATGCAGCGCCTTGATATCCCGATGCATCTCGCGTCTGAGCCGCCGCTCTTCCATGCCGATGAACCAGGCGGCGAGACCGGCAAATGCCAGCGAAAGCATGCCGTAGCCGAGCAGCACGACGAACACGGCAAAAACGCGCGACGCAGGCGTCGTAGGCGCGAAGTCGCCATAGCCGACCGTGGCGCTGCTTTCGAATGCGAGCCACAACCCCTCGGCGTAGGTGTGCACGCGAGGCTCCAGGGCGTAAAACCCCGCGCCGCCAAGCAGCAGAACGATCGCGCCCGCGACTGGCAGCAGCACGAGCCGGTTTGGCTCGAAGTACGCGCGCAGCGCAACGACGATACGCAGCGCGATCATCGCCATGAACGCGAGTCTGAGCGTCCATTCGAGCGAGGACCAGGGATTCGCTCCGCCAATGACGCTCACGAGCGCGCCACAGGCGATCGCCACATCGAAGGCGTTGCGATCCAGATACCGCGCAGGTTTGCGGCATGACCACGCGGTCCGTGCAATGGCGCCCACGCACGCCACCGCCATGCCGCCGTAGAGTGCCCGTGCGGTCAGGAGCATGGAACTCGACGTTGCAAGCAGTTCGAGATAAAAGGCAGGAATCGCAGTCAGGCAACCGGCGAGCAAAACCCAGCGGGCGTGTGACCACGTGTGCAACGCCGCTGCTCCATCGTGCGAATCGACGCCGCCGAGTCCTGCCTTGTGCAAGCTGATACTCATTTGCCGTATCCGTCGTTATGCAAAGACTCGTCGGCCTCGGGGCGCGTTCGCGCTCCGGATCGATTTTCTTCGCCATCCGCGCCTGAAACGCAGGGCGAATAGACACGCACAGCCTCTCAAGCCGTGCGGACCTGGCCATGATTTAGATCAATTCAGGTCGAAAGAGCTGCCGGCGGGCAGGTCAGAACCGAAGGGTAACGTTTCGAACAGGCCGTCAACGCAACAGCCACGTGAGCAGCAGCACATACAACGCAGCCACGCCGAGCTGACAAAGCGTGATCGGCAAACCGTAACGCATGAAGCGGCCGAACGTGATCGGCGCACCCTCGCGCGCGCTGGCTCCGGCCGCGACGATATTGGCCGACGCGCCGATCAGCGTAGCGTTGCCGCCCAACGTCGCGCCGAACATCATCGCGATGAACACCGGCCACACGTGCGCCGGCCATTGCGTGAACTGCGCCGAGAGCGCCGCTTCCGGCACCACCTGCGCGACCACGAGATAGCTCTTGATCATGACGATCGACGCAGCGGCGACGGGCACATTGGCAAGCACGCTCGAAAGCAGGCCAATGCCCGCGATCAACGCGAGCGCAACCGGCGTGAGCTGCACGCCGAACACGTCGTACAGGCGCAGCGCCATGATCTGCAGGAGCCCGGTCTTCACCACGGCCTGAACCAGGCAGAAGATGCTGGCGAGGAAGATCAGCGTCTTCCAGTCGATGTCGCGCAGCACGTCGTCGGTGGGTTCGACGTGGGCCGCGTAGCCCACCAGCAACGCGAGCGCGCCGCCAACGAGCGCGACCGCAGGCGGCACGATGCGCGTGGGCAGGTCCTCGCCGAAGATGAACAGCAGGACCATCGCCACCAGAATGGCGAGCGCGCAGCCGGCATACACCGGCCGTTCGATACGTGTCATCGTGAGGTGCGCGGGCAAGGCGCGGCGTGCGTGCCACAACGGGCCCATGAGGCGCGGCAGCAACGGCACGATCACGAGGATCGCCAGCACCCCCGCGGCGCTCACGCGCTGCAGGTAGCCGCCGAACGTCATGCCGATCGCGCTGCCGACGAGAAACGTCGCCGGGTCGCCGACCAGCGTGAGCAGGCCCGCCGAATTGCTCACGATCGCCGTCAGGATGAGCGGCTCGGCGGGCTCGAAATCCAGCGCCCGCGCGACACGAACGATGACCGGCGCCAGCAGGACCACCGTGGTGGCGTTCGGCAGGAACGCGCACAGCGGCACGACGACAGCCATCAGCATGAGCAGGAAGCGCTTGCCGCTGCCCGCTGTCGCGCGCAGGTAAACGTCACCGAGCAAATCGAATAGCCCCGTGGTCTTGAGCACGCGCGCGACGATCATGCCGCCGAACAGCAGGCTGAGTGGTCCCGCGGAGGTGCCGAACGCGTTTGCGATGTCGTTGCGATCGAGGATGCCGGGAACGATGAGCACGCACACGCCAGTCAGCGCCGCCACCGCCATGTCGATCACATTGAACGCAATGGCGAGAATCACCGCGGAAAATACCGCGAGCACAATGGTGGTCTGCAACGTGCCCATCTGCTTCGGTCTCCTTGACGGTCTGCGAACGTGTTGCGCGTCTGCGCGCTGTCTAGCGGACGGGCGGCGCGTACATCAGGCCGCCCTGAGTCCAGAGCCGGTTGCGTCCGCGCCCGATATTGAACGCACTATGCGCCCCGAGATTGCGGTCGAATATCTCTCCATAGTTGCCCACGGCCGCGACGGCGCGCAGCATCCACCCGGGCGCGACGCCCAGCGTGCGGTCCACTTCCGTGTCCGGCATGAGCGCGGTCCGCACCGCGGCTTCGTGCTCGCGCTGCGCGAGGTTCTCCCGCGTGAGCCCGAGCTGCTCCGCGCTCACGAGTGCGACGAGGACCCAGCGCACGAGTGCGAGCCAGGTCTCGTCGCCTTCCCGCACGGCGGGCCCGAGCGGCTCTTCGGCGATATCCCATGCAAGGATCGTCCAGGACTGAGCCCCGCCCGGCGCGTCGAAACGCGCCACGGCTAGCTGGGACGCGTCGCTCGTCCATGCCCGGCAGCGTCCCGCGAAGAACGCGGCGCGGACCTCGGCCGCGGACGCGAGAACCACGGGCTGCAGATCGAGCTGATTCGCGGCCGACCAGCGTCGCAGATGACCAAGGCTGGAGGTGCCCTCCTGCGCGCAGACCCTGGCGCCCTTCAGGTCCGGTGCGTTCGCAACAGGGTCCGCGGCGCGCACCATCAAGGCCTGCGTGTCGTAGTACAGGATGCCCGCGAACTGGAGCCCCAGCGCGCCCTCGCGCTCCAGCGTCCAGCTCGCGTGGGCGGACAGCACGTCGATGACGCCTTCTTCCAGGGCGGGGATGCGCTCGGTCGGGCGTAACGGCACGAAGGCGGCTCGCTCGGGACTCCCGAGTACGGCCGCGGCCAGCGCGCGGCAAAAATCGACGTCGAGGCCCGCCCATGCGCCCGCCCCGTTGCGCGTGGCGAAGCCGGGGATGTTCTCCCCCACGCCGCAGCGCAGGACGCCGCGCGACTTGATCTGGGCGACAGTCTCGCCGTCCGCCGCCCGCGCATTGGCGGCTGCGCCCAGCAGGACCACGCCTGCGAAAACGAGGCTGGCAAGTTGGCGCAGGCGGCGCACGTGTGTCTCCTCGGGCGGACATCAGATGAGCGGGCGGTTCGCCTGATCCAGCATCCCCGTCTCGCGCGCTTCCTTGCGGCGCGTCACATTGTGGGCAGCCCGCGTTCGTGACGGCAATCGGACCAAGGTTCTATAGACCGCTTGCGCGCAATATCGCGCAAGCGGCTGTTGATGCATTGCACGGCTGCCCCGGTTCAATCCTCCGTTACCGCCTGGATCCGGCCGTCACGGATTGCCTGGACGAACTCGCGATAATCGCGCCGGTTCTGCGAGGCGTATTCCGTTGCGAACTCAGTGATCGCGTCGTCGAAGGCGCCGCCCGAACCCATGTACCCGGCGATCATCGCGGCGTCGCCAGAACGCGCATGGGCGCGCGCGAGCGCATGCGAGCACATGCGCGCATATTGCCGCAGCATGCCCGCGTCGAGCGCCTCGATCACGACGGACATTTTCATGTCGCGAAGCTGCCTGAGATAGAAGTCGCGCCCGCTTGGTCCGCGACTCCAGCCGAGAAACACATCGCTTGCGGACTGCATGATGCGCTGGCCCGCAATCACGCGCTGACCGTGGTTGGGATGCAGACTCTTTCCCGCATAGGGTTCGAGGACCGAAGCTTTCGCTTCCTTGACCTGCAGAAACAGCGGGTCGTTGTCGGAAGCCATGAAGAGTCCGACACCGCACATCGTTCCGACGCTGCCTACG
>Ga0306920_100015405_pt1 | contig 10479 bp, 10 predicted proteins | sample flu12Cox44000170_FD_204666 | JGI IMG/M metagenome (GOLD analysis project Ga0306920, IMG submission 204666) | Lab enrichment of tropical soil microbial communities from Luquillo Experimental Forest, Puerto Rico - flux4day.12C.oxic.44.000.170 (v2)... | ecosystem: Environmental > Terrestrial >... | reverse complement strand
GCTCGCTACGGCGTCCGGATCGATCTTCCGCACGTTGCTGGAATCGCTCGTCCGTGCGCAGGACGGCGAAGTCAGGTTCCACGACCGTGTTGACCAGTGAGGAACAGCGCCGGAGAGAAGACGCCTCGAGCAGCGCCAGCGCTTGCGCCAGCGGTGACGGCGCTTCGCTTCGCCCGCCGAATCGCCGGGTCCAGCTCCTGGTCTTGTGATCTCCTGCTTGTACCCTTCAACGCCAGGCGTGCACGGTGATGTGGCCTGGAATCGGCGGTCCATTCATATCCGCAAGCGTCGTCTCTCGGGCGGACCATCGTGAGATGATCCGCACTTCCCGAAAGCCGACGACCCGCAGCATCGCGACGACGGCGGCGGGGTTCGGGCCGCTCCAGTTCGTCGAGTCGTGATTGAGTTCCTCATCCGGATAGAACGCGATCGCCGGACGCTCGATCGCCGTCAGATCGACTTGCGTATTCAAAATGAGTTGACCGCGCGTGACGCTGAAGACCCGCTCGAGCGCGAGCAGCGGATGGCGCATGTGATAGAGGACGCCGAGAAACAGCACGAGATCGAAGCTGCCGACGCGCTCCGGTGACAGATCGAGCGGGTCGATCGTCAGGTCCTCGACGCGCGACCGCAGCGCTCGACGCGCGAGCTCGAAACCCGACTTGGTCCCCCACCCTCCTTGTCCCCAGCAGAATGAGTCGGTGGCCAGTACCCGGGCGGCGCCGCGACGCTCGGCCTCGAATGAGAAGAAGCCGTCCCAGGCGCCGACGTCCAGGACGCTGAGGCCGCTGAGATCATCCGGCACCTGAATCTCGCGCAATCGAGCAGGCGTGGGATCGGGACCGGGTGTGACGATGCCGTTGCCCAGATCGATGGAGTGCCACCACTGAATGGCATTCACCTCGCGGCGCAGCGTGTCGAGCTCACGTGCCGTCGGCATGGTCACCTGCGGATCACGCTTTCGTTCCTGACACGATGAACCCGGTGAAACCGTAAAGGAACTCCCCGGCGCGATCGGATTCGGCGAGCGAGGTCCACCACTGATTCGCCTGCTCTCGCGAGATTGTGCCGGCTTCATGCAGGCGGGCGACGTGGCCGCCGAGCAGAAGCGTCAGGAACTCGTAGGTGACGAACACCATCTCGTTCCTCACGGCGACGTCGGTGATCCCGTGCGCGCGAAACAGACGCGGCATCCGGCGCCCGATCCAGCCGTTCTTCATCGAATCGCAGAACGTCAGCGCGATCGTCCGCGTCGTGTCCTTGTGCGGCGAATCGCAGACCTGGGTCTCCCAGTCGAAATCGAGCACGGCGATGCGGCCGCCCGGCGCGATCACGGGCGCCATCTCGGCGATCGCGCGCTCGGCGTCGGGGACGTGCATCAGCATCCGCTCCGCCCGCACGGCGTCGAATGCGCCGTTCGCGAACCGGAGCGCCTGCGAATCGCCGACTTCGAAATCGACCGGCAACCCGCGCCCCTCGGCGCGCCGCCTGGCCTCGTCGATCATGTTCGTGCTCACGTCGACGCCGGTAGCCCGGCCTCGAGGGGCAACCAGTTGCGCAACCCGGAACGTATCCTCGCCGAGGCCGCAGCCAAGATCGAGCACGCGGCTGCCGTCCCGCAGTCGAAGCGCGTCCAGGACCAGCTGCTTGCACGCCGCGACGGCCGGCTGGCGATTGGCTGCATCGAGAAACCTTGCGAAGAACGCGGGATCCTTGCTGCTGTCAACAGAGGTGAAATCGGTAGTGGTCTCACTGGACATCGTGTCTCTCCTGCCGGCGTGCATCACGTTTGCCCGTCGCCGCCTTCCTCGACAGATACGCCGCGATCACGGCAGTGCGTTCGGATCCAACGTCACATGTTTGATCCGCTGCCGCATAGAACAGCATCAACGCGGCGCCGGGGATGTCGACGAGGACCGGATTCCAGCACGGCAGGCGCGTGCCATCCGGCTGCGCACCGGTCGCGATCTCGATGGGCGCCGTCCAGGTGTCGCGCACGTGTCGCGACAGCCAGATGCCGACGTCGGGTGCGCCCTCACGGGTACCGCCAAACCAGGCGGTGACGAGCCCGTCACGTGTCTCGGCGATCGTGGACGCATGCGCGCTCGTGAAGGGCGCCGTCTCGAACACGAACTCCGAGTCGACCGAGGGCACCATCATGCCAACGGCGAGCACGATCGTCGCAGGCAGCACGTGCCAGCTTGTGCGGTTGGCGCTCATCGAAGACGGCGCGATTGTAGCGCAGCCGAAGATCCGGGCGAGCGTGGCCCGTCCGCGAGCAGGCGCGGAATCAGTGGCTCAATCCATAAATCATGTAGTTCACGCCAAGCTTGTAGGCTTCCGTCGACGCACCGAACGGGAAGAGTTCCTGACCTCGCTGCTCCTGGTCCGCCGGCTGGCGGTTGTCGTAGTTGGCAACGACGAGGAGCCGCCTGGCCGGATCGTTGTCCTCGAAAATACCGTAGTAGCCCGGGCGTGTGGTCGACGTCGGCTTGGCGATGGCATCGACGTCCCTCATCGGGAAGAATGCGCTGAAGATCTGATGCGAGCTGTCGAGCCGCACGAGCCGGCCATCAGGCAGCACGCGGCGTATCTGCGCCTCGAAGTTGGCCCACTGCGCGAGGCCGTTGAAGTCCTCGAAGATCGCAAACCCACCCTTCTGCAGGTAGGCGCGCAACGAGATGGCTTCGCGGTCGGTGAGGTCCCAGAATCCCGGCTCCCACATCACCGCCATCGGGAACTTGAACAGCTCGGGATCGTCGAGCGCCAGGATCTCATTGCCGTCGTCGTGGATATCGAGGTACGTCAGCGCGCGAACGATCGCCGAGAGGTTTTGTTCCGCGTGCGGGTAATTGTGACTCCAGGCATTCTCGTCGCCGAGCCGGCCCCGCGAGGACGCGAAGTCGGCGCGCCAGCGCAGCCGCACGAGCGTGAACCGGCCGTCGTAGCCGATGGGCGCAGAATAGTGATCGCGTGCGCGAAGGTCTTTCTGCAGGACGTTCGGCGAAGAGCCGGACAGTATGCTGACGAGGACCAGACTCAGAGCGCGCCGCACGTCGCCATTATGCCAAGACACGGCGCCACATTCGAGTCTGGCGACGGCTTCACTGGGCCAGTCGATCGTCTAGCGGCCGTTCGCCAGGTCGGTCACCGTCGACGAGAGCATTTTGATCTTTGCCTGATCGGTCGACGCCGAGGCGGCGGTGTTCAGCTGCGTAGCCAGCTGCGTGAGCGCTGTACGGCGTTCGTTGCCGGTGCGACGCTCGGCGTTGGCGAGTGTCGTGCGCGTTGACGCGATCTGATCGGCCGGCAGCCCGTTGGACCGCGCGAGCTGGTCGAGATAGGCGCGCGCAAGCGCGAAGCTCGGAGACCAGACCAGCTTCTGCTGATCCTGCGTATTCCAGTACGGCATCCGCACCGTCTTGGCAGCGGCGAGCTCGTTCTCGGTGATCAGGCCATTCGGCACGAGCTCGTAGATGTCGAGGCCGCGCGCGATCTCGGAGCTGACGATCATGCCGTTGTACCAATAGGCCGACCACGAGCCGCCCATCATCATGCGGCCGCCGTCGACCGGACCGCGGTCGAAGTACGCGATCTCTTTCGGATGGTCGATGTCCGTCCAGTCGAACACCGACAGGCCGCCCTGATACCACGACTGCACCATGACGTCGCGACCGGGAATCGGAATCAGCGAGCCGTTGTGCGCCACGCAGTTCTCCAGCGACGACTGCGGCGCGGGCAGCTTGTAGTACGAGTGAAACTTCAGCTTGTTGTTCTCGATGGTGAAGAGCGCGTCCGAACCCCACTCGAGCTTGTCCGTCGCGCGGCAGCGGGGCTGTCCGCCGCCGCCCCACTCGTCGCTGAACAGCAGCTTGGTGCCGTCGTTGTTGAAGGTCGCTGAGTGCCAGAACGACATGTTCGCGTCGGCGACCGCGTCGATGCGAACCGGGTGCTCCGGATCGCGAATGTCGAGCAGCAGGCCGAGGCCGGCGCACGCGCCGCCCGCGAGGCCGATCTCGGGATACACGGTGATGTCGTGGCACTGATTCGGTCCGCTCGGGGTCTGCGGCTGGTTGCCGCGTCCGCCGCCGGGACCGCCGCCCCGCGCCGGCTCTCCACGCGCAGCCGCGGCAGCCGCTGCCGCTTCGCGGTCGCGCTGATCCGAGGCGTCGCGATCGCTGTTCCTGGGCGGAACCGGCAGGCCCTGGAAGATGCGCGGCGAGCTGACGATGGCCGCCTGCACCGGGGTCTTCATCGGCACCTTGATCACTTCCAGGCGGAAGCGCGCGGTGTTCGCATCGTCGATGCCGCCGTCGGTGCAACCGGGAACTTCATCGGCCGAGCGTACCGCCGCGGTGCCCGAGACGTAGATGTAGACGTTGTTATCGTCACCAAGCTTGGGCACGACGGTGTGCGTGTGCGACCCGCGGCACGTCTGAACCGTCGTCACCAGTTTGGGATGGCTCACGTCGGCGATGTCGAACACGCGGATGCCGCGCACGCGCAGCTTGCTGACCGGCTCGGGCACGCCTTCGAAACCGCAGTCCTCGCGGCTGTTGGTGGCCTCCGACGACATGAAGAGCAGGTTGCGGTACACCGAGACGTCGTTCTGCGACGCCGGGCACAGGTAAGTCTGCTTCAGTACCGGTTTCGATGGGTTGGTGACGTCGTAGATGTCGAAGCCGTTGTAATTGCCCTGGATGACGAGGTTGCCGGAGAACGCGAGGTCGGAGTGCGTCGCGCCGAGCGTCTTCCCCTTCGGCGGCGTCGTCGACAGCATCCGCATGTTCCATGCGGCCTGCTCGGCATCCCAGCGTCCCGGCTTGAGGTTCGGTCTCGGGTCTGGCGTAGGCGCCGTCGCGGAAACGACAGGCTCGACCGGCTTGGGCATCACGGCTGGCGGCGGAGGCGGTGGTGGTGGCGGAGTGCCGCGACCCGCGGGCGCGGCCGCTGCCATCGGCGCCGCTGCAGCCGCGGGCGCTGGAGCGCTCGATGCCGGCGCCGCCGCGGGTGCGGCGGCAGGCGCTGCCGGAGCGGCTGCGGCTGGCGGTGCCGCTGCCGGTGTGGGTGCGGCAGGTGCGGGAGCCGGAGCTGCAGCCGGCGCAGCGGCCGGCGGTGTGGCGCTGCCTTTCGAGCTCGCGCATCCGGGCACACCGACACCGACGGCGGCGGCAAGAGCCGCGACCGCAAGACCATTGATCAGCAACGAAGTTCTGTATGTCATCTCAAACGATCTCCCAGCATCTGGTGCATGCGATCGATTTCAATCGACTGATCGGCGTAGACGTCGGACGCGAACTTGTAGATGGTTTCGTCCTGCGCCGCGCCGTACGACTTGAAGAGCACGTCGACCATGTCGACCGCGCCCTGGTGGTGCCGAATCATGCCTTCCAGGAACAGCCGATCGAATTCGGGGCCGCGCGCCTTGTCGAGCGCGGCCATCTGCTCGTCGGACATCATGCCCGGCATCAGCATCTCGTGCTCCATGCCGTTCATCTTCATTTTGTGCCGCGTCGACGTCGCGTCGGGCACTTCGAGGCCGCGGTCGCGCAGCCACTGCTGCATCATCCCGATCTCGTCGCGCTGTGCCACGAGGATCCGCTCGCAGAGGACGGCGACGTCCTGCCGCGCGCCGTGCGTCGGGGCCCAGCCGGCCATGATCACGGCCTGAGCGTGATGCGGAATCATCCCGGACATGAATTCCACGTCGGCGTCGCTGTACGGAAACTGCCCGAGCCCGGGAGGCGTCTGGTGAATTGATGAGGCGTGATTAGCCGATGCGCTGGCGCAGCCGGCCGTTATCGCGGACGCGAGCATGAGACTCAGGGCAATTAGTGAATAGGAAATGGGAAGCCGCATCGATGGAGTCCTGACGCGCTATGGTATGCGAAAACCCGACGTTCAGATCCGGCGGACGATTCAGGGGGATTCCCAAAGGTCGCAAGCAGCGTCAGGGCAACCTCTACCAGCCGGGAGGCGCTCTGGCGTCAAACGAGCGGACGGCTGACGAAAATCCGGCGACGGACCGCCGCAGCGCACGGAGATCGCGGGATTTGCCAATGAAACCCGGCGGCACGGATTTCGTCTGCCCTCGCGTCATCGGTTTCACCCGGAAGGAGGGGACGATGACGATGACAAGAAAGTGGCTCGTGTTCGGCGCGGCGGGATTTCTGGTGCTGGCGCTCACCGCCATGACGGCGAACGCGCAGACCATCAAGCACGAGACCGCCCCGCGCATCCAGTCGGTCGAAGGGGTCGATACGTTCAACGCGTATTGCGTCTCCTGCCATGGCGCGCATGCGAAAGGCGACGGTCCGGCGGCGATGGCTTTGAAGAAGGTGCCTGCCGATCTGACGACGATCGCCAGGCGCAACGGCGGCAAGTTCTCGGCGTCCGACGTCGAAGGCGTGATTCTGGGCACCAACGTGATGGCCTCTCACGGCTCCCGAGACATGCCCATCTGGGGACCGGTGTTCCAGTCGCTCTCGCCGGATCAATCATTCATGAAGCTGAGAATCGCGAACCTGGTGGACTACATCAAGTCCATTCAAACGCAGTAGTACTTCGCGCCGGCGCGTGGGACGGGCACATCAACGGCCCGCCTCGCGCGTCCGTGCGATGATCGCCGGACATGACACGCCGCCAGTTGCTCGCGTTGACCTGCAGCTGGACCTCTGCTGCCGCCACTGCGCTCGCGCAGCATCGCAGGCCGTCGCCGTCTACGGCGCTCGAGCCCATACCTGCGCCGGTCGGCGAGCCCGATGTCACGCTCCGAATCGCTGAAGTGACCCTCGACCTCGGGCCGCGGCGATCTGTTCGCACGTTTGCCTACAACGGTCAGGTCCCGGGACCGCTTCTTCGCGCCCGCCATGGACGGCCGCTCACCGTCGACGTGTGGAACGACACGCGCGACGAAGAGCTCGTGCATTGGCACGGGTTCCACATTCCTCCTGACGTCGACGGGGCGGTCGAGGAAGGCACGCCCACCGTCCCGCCCAATGGCGGACGCCGCCGCTATGCCTTCTCGCCGGATCCGGCAGGCAGCCGCTGGTATCACAGCCATGGGGCGGCCGGACGCAACCTGCGCAAGAGCACGTACTCCGGGCAGTTCGGTCTCTTCGTCGTCGAGGGACCCGACGAACCCGGCGCGTACGACGTCGAGGTGCCCATCCTGCTGCACGAGTGGGACGGGCGCTTCACGGCGCAAGGCGACGTCGACTTCAGGCTGTTCTCAATCAACGGCAGAATGCTCGGCGCGGGCGAGCCGATCCGGGTCAAGGCGTCGCAGCGTGTCCTGCTCCGGATCGTGAACGCCAGCGCGACACTTCCGCATCGCCTCGCGCTGCCAGGCCACATGTTCAACGTGATCGCCCTCGACGGCAACGCCGTGCCGTCACCGGCGCTCGTGCCCGTGATCGATGTCGCGCCTGGCGAGCGAGTGGACGCGATCGTCGACATGAACTGGCCCGGCGTGTGGATTCTCGGCGAGTTGCGCGCAGAGCAGCGCGATGCCGGCATGGGGATCGTCGTCGAGTACGCGGGCGGCACCGGCGCGCCGGTGTGGCAACGCCCCTTGCCGTACGTATGGGACTACACGCGATTCGGCGGACGCGAACCGCTGCCCGAGCCCGACGGCCGCCTGACGATGGCGTTCAAGGCGGCGGGCGACGGGCATCGCTGGACGATCAACGGGAAGTCGCATCCCAACACCGATCCGATCGTCGTGCGGAGCGGAAGGCGCTACCGCTGGACACTCGACAATCAGAGCGCCGATCCACATCCGGTGCACCTGCATCGCCACCGGTTCGAGATCGTGCGGGTCGCCGGTCAACCGTCTTCAGGCGTCCTGAAGGATGTCGTGGTTGTTCCGGCGTGGCAACAGGTCGAGGTCGACGTACTGGCCGCACAGCCCGGCCTCTCTCTGTTTCACTGCCACCAGCAGTTCCACATGGACATGGGGTTCATGGCGCTGATGCACTACTCCGATTCGAAATAGGTCATCAGCGCGGACCGCTTCAAGGTTGGGTCTCTGGGAACTGCCGGGTTACCCTGTCGGCTGCAACCGCCGCCGGAACGTCGGCCCCGCGGCCGCACGCGCCATCCGGCGATATGCCTCGTAAATGTAGAAACCTGCGTTCCTCCTCGCGAGCAGAGCCGCGTCGTCCGGGTTGACCACGAGACTCACCTCGATATTCGGCGCGGCGCCGATCGGCATCCAGTGCGCCTGGCACGCCTCGTACACGTGGGCCATCACGCGCCGCATCTCGGAGTACCTTGCCGGCGCCCAGTCCTCCATCGCCGAGCCGACGGTCGGGCGGAAGATACACACGGTCGGGAATGCGCCGAGTGCGGCGATGCGATCGATCGCCGCGAGTGTCGCCTCCACCGGCTCGAGCCCGGCGATGATTTCGCCCGAGACCGCGCCGTGCGGCAGCAGCTTCGCGCAGTGCGCCATGGCATCGAAGTACAGCTGCTGGCCGTGTACGGCCGCCTTGCCGGGGCACATCGCCGCGAACCAACGCGGATCCATGAACTCGACGCAGAACGAAAAGTGATCGACGCCGAGCGCGACCAGCTCGTCGTACTTCGAGAAATCGCGTTCCGGTGCGAGTTGGACGCCGACGAGCAGGCCGACGTGGCGCTTGATCGCCTCGACGTACGGCTTGATGAACTCGAGGCCGTGCGTCCCCTGGAAGCCGCCATTCAGGTGGACGAATGTCACGCCCGACTCCTCTTTCGCCGCCCAGCACGTTTCCACCACGTCGTCGATAGACTTGACATCGGACTCGTTCGCGCCGACATTGTCGCCCGTCGTGCAGAACTTGCACTTGAGCGAGGGGGTCGTCTTCCAGAACGAGCAGACCGGATTCACGTAGATGCCAAGGTAGGTGCCCTGCAGCACGCCGATCCGCGGCATGGGAATTCCGCGCGACGTCTCGCGGTCGTACCACGATGGTGCCAGCGGGACGCGAATCGGGTATGTGTCGCCGGTCCGTACGTCGACGATCCTGTAGCCCGGTGAACGACCACCAGCCAGACGATAAGGCGAGCGGCGGGCGAAGGCTTCGTCCACCGGCACGTTGACCCACACTTCGTCCTTCAACGACGAACCGGTCGGAATCGCGATTTCAAGGCCGGATCCGAGACCCGCCCGCGTGCGCGACACGGCACGAGCGCCGTCGAGCGTAACGTCCGGCGGGAGGACCATCCCGCGGCAGAACAGATCGATCTCGAGTTCGCACGCGTTACGCGACATTGTGGACAGCTCCTCGATGAGGGACGGGCCCGGCGATTGCCGCGACCGCGATAGCGAGCAGCGCCGTCACCAGGACAGGCGGCTGCGTGAGCATGGCGACCGCCAGGGCAGCCAATCCGGCCGCGAAGGCGAGCAGCGGCCGGCGCCACGCGGCGAAGAGGACGGATCCGGCCAGCGCAACCGCGCATGTCAGGCCCAGGACGATCCACAACACGGCTTGCATGATGTCGGGCATTTCGTCCGGGTCGTCGCCCTCGGAAAGTGCCTTGATCGTCAGCATCATGCGACGCTCCATCGCGAAATGAATCGGTTGAAACAGGGCGGAATCGAAAAGGCGCCATGCCAGGGACTCCGGAATCGGGCCGCGGCCGCGCATGATCAGGCGCGTGTTCGAGGCGTCGATCGGATCCAGCAGGAAGCTCTGCGACGCGTCGCTCGTCACGCTGCTGTTCCCCATCGACATCGTCGCAAGGACCAGCGCCCGCCGCGGCTCGACGCGAGCCACCACCGAGTGGCCGATGCCGTTCAGGCGATTGGCCGGGTACATCCACACCTTGTCCCCGACGTCGCGGTGCTGCAGCTCCGGCACCACGCGATGCACGCGAGGCATCCGGCACCCGACGATGTTCTCGAGCAGCCGGTAGCTGTACCAGCCGGCGCGATCCTGACCGAGCTGGACGATCCACGGCCAGACCTTCTCAGCCGGCGCGTGGATCGTGACCGCGCGCGTGGTGACGGTGCCGGCCCCGGCGGACAGGTCGTCGCCGGGCCACTCCGCTGCCACCTCGCGATCTGTTGCGCCCCATCGCATCAACCATGGCTGGACGACCGCGGCATGGACGATCACGATGGCGGCCAGCAACAGCGAGAGTGATGTGAGCCGTCCAGTCATCGCACGCTCCGTAAAGGCGAGCGCAAGCCAGGTGCCACCCGCGCCCGTCCCCAGTTTTCGACACGTTCCGCGCTGTATCACGAGATCGCCTGGCGCGCCGGACACTTAATTCGGAGACGATCGCCGGATTTTCCGCATCGAGAAATTTCCCGCTGCCGGAGATCCGGCGGCGCCGATCGGAATCCGGACGTTTTCTCGTGATCTCGGCGGATTGCCGGGCGGCACGTCTCCTGCTGAGGGCCGATTCATGACACACACCGCATTTGCCATCGCCGTCGCGGGAGTACTGATCGCGGGAAGTCCGATCGCCGCCGCCGCAGCGGACAAGGCC
>Ga0306920_100015404_pt1 | contig 10479 bp, 10 predicted proteins | sample flu12Cox44000170_FD_204666 | JGI IMG/M metagenome (GOLD analysis project Ga0306920, IMG submission 204666) | Lab enrichment of tropical soil microbial communities from Luquillo Experimental Forest, Puerto Rico - flux4day.12C.oxic.44.000.170 (v2)... | ecosystem: Environmental > Terrestrial >... | reverse complement strand
TCTACTTCTTATTGGATTCGATTACTTGGAAGCCAAATGCCGAGCAAGCTACCCAGTTTGAGCCCGTGAAGGTGCCTCTAGGATTTGTCACCGACTTAGCAAGCATCCCACGGATTTTTTTCACCCTGCTGCGGCCCGATGATGATTACGCCTATGCCGCGATTGTTCACGATTACCTGTATTGGACACAGACTCGGACGAGGACTGTCTCGGACCAAATTTTCAAGATGGCCATGCGTGACTTCCGTCGCCCGCTGGAAGGTCTATGCCCTATATCAGGCCGTGAGTTGGTTTGGGGGCCGGGCATGGAATGACGATGCTCTTCTCAAAAAAGCGGGCGAGCGGCGAGTTTTGAAACAATTCCCGCCAGTGAAGCTCAATCGGAGCTCAACTGTTGATGAGAGTCTCGGCGATCAGTAGCCATTACTGCCGAACTCGGAGCTGGACGGGGATACAGTGGCCGCGTTGCTCGATGTGGACAGCATTGGAATGGTGAGGATGGTGAACAGCGCGAGCGCGGCGATGAGCTTCTTCATGACATATCTCCTTCTTCTCTGCGGATCGTTTCGAAGCCGAATTGGCTTCCGCCAATGAGATTGGCCAACTCAAGGATCTATTCCCGCGCATCGTGCGAGAGCTTGCTTCCAAGCATCACAGCAAAGTGAAGAGTGCAGCTGATCGAACAAATTGAGCGACGCGCCGCCATGCGCCCCGCAAACTGAGGTCGGTTCACCCGGTTGGGGAATAGAAATGGCGATGAGTGTGTCTCGATAATGAAAGAGCGCTCCGCGCCCAATGCGGTCGTGGTGGGAGAAAACAAGCTCGGTTTTGATGCCAGGAGCTGCGCCTTTTCTTCCGCAAGCGGCAACGTGGCTCGCCCGAATTGTGCTCTACTCTCGCGGCGAACTGCTCATTCTTTCGCGCGCGACTGGGGTGGAATCTGGCATGGTTGCTACGGTGCTTCGCACGTTGTGCGGCATCGCCGTGCTCGTGCGCGTCGTGGTGCTGACAACGCTACGGACTTGCCGGACGGTCTTCGTTTCCGATGCCGCGTTTTTGGCGCGGCCGCGCTTGGCGGCATATTCCTGGCCGTCGATGGGGGCGATATGCGCCGGATCAAAGTCGAGATAAGGACGGCCGATGCCGAACTCTGCACCGTGGGCATCGATCCATTTCCACAACTCTTCGCTTGCCCTGTATCGCTCCGAACGTGTCTCGCCCTTTACGCTCACGACATCGGCCGCCAGGCCATGACCATAGCCGCCGCGCAGGCTGCCGCCATGGTATGAGCTGTTGCTCGAAGCCTTCAAACCGCTTGCGAGGGATTGACGATAATCATCGCGGAATCCGCTCGTTATGCCCGGCGACAACCCGGCATCGTCTAGCGCCCGAAGTGCACGGTACAGCTTCAACTTGAAGTTTCGATCCATGCCCCCGATGACGTAATCCTGTAACGGCATGCTGGCTCTTTCCGCCGCCTTCGGATCCTTCCACGTGAAATCCTGATCGACGTACCTGGTCACTTTTTTGGTGATCGTTTTGGGTTTGCCGTTCTTCTCGACCGTCTCCTTGATCTCCTCCACCACCTTCGCGGTATCGACCTTGGGAGCCCGCTCGTACAGCGCCCACAAGTATCGATCGATGCAGATTTCCGGTACGAGGCACTCGTCAAAAATTTCGATGGAGCTCACGCCCTCCTTTTCTGCTTGAACTAGGTGGGACTCGCTCGCCGTGGTGATCTGCTCCGATGGTGCAACAGGCGATGCGTTCTCGACGGTCGCCACACCGGTTGCGGGGCGAGCCGCGAGCACGGAGGCAGGCTCGACCGGGGCAGAATCGGCTGCCACACCGGGGTTGGAGGCAGCGTCCTCGCGCACTGCCGTTACTTGTGCAGAAGCGAAGGGCTCGGCGGATACAGATGTCGAGGGGGCCTCGGCTGGCGGTCGGCTGATATTCTTCATAGCGGGCAAACCAAAGCCGGCGAGCCGACCACCGCAAACAGAAAGAACGGCCGTTGCGCACAACGCCGCTATGACAGCACCTCGGCGCGGTTTCATTACTCCTCGCCCCCCTGTCCATGGCCTTCGCCTCAGCCATGTCGTAGAGCAGAGGGTGATAACTGGTCTTTTCGACCACCTTATGGCACGACTCGGGCGAGAGCCGACGCAGGGGCATTCCGCTGCTGGTGAAAGCTGACTCCAGCCAGCATCGGGTGGATTCTCGTTTTGACCCAGTCCGGACGTCCGCGCTCCGAATTTGCTGTGGTGCACAACACCGCTTTGATCTGGTAGCGTGTGGTCCCCGCACTAAGGCACGGGCCCCCATGAGGCGGCGCGATTTCATCACACTGCTCGGCGGCGCAACCGCCGCGTGGCCGCTCGCGACACGCGCGCAGCAGTCGGCAATGCCAGTCATCGGCTTCCTGCATCCGGCGTCGGCAGATACGTTCGCCCGTTTCGTCGCAGCCTACGACGAGGGGCTCAACGAGACCGGCTATATTGAAAGCCGCAATGTGGTGATCGAATGTCGTCGGCGAGCCGCACTCGAACTTCTTCCTGCTGCGGATCGAGGACGAGGCGCTCGATTCGACCAAGCTGTTCCACGAGCTGCTCAAGCGCGGCGTGATCGTCAAGGACGGATCGGTCTCGTTCATCGCACTCGGCAAGCGATACCTGCGCATCGACGTGAGCCTGAAGAAGCACATAGACCGGCTTCTGTGGGCGTTGTCCGATATTCCGAGTGTTGCGTGAATGGAACCGGCGACGGAGCGCGCGACGGGCTTGGCTGTGGCCGCCGCTGACGCGCCGTCACACTGGGTCGAAGGCGAGCGGCTCTGGCGCCGGCTCATGGAGCTCGCGCAATTCGGTGCGACGCCCAACGGCGGCGTGCATCGCCTCGCATTGTCGGCGGAGGAGATCGCCGCGCGGGCGCAGCTCGTCGCCTGGGGAACGGCGCTTGGCCTCGCGCCGGCCAACGACGCCGCTGGAAATCTTTTCCTGCGGCTGCGTGGCAAGGAGCCGGAGCTGCCGCCGGTCCTCGTCGGCTCGCATATCGACACCCAGCCGAGCGGCGGCAAATTTGACGGCGCGTACGGCGTGATCGCCGCGCTCGAGGCGCTCGAGGCGATCATCTCAGCGGGGCAAAGACCGAGGCGCTGCGTGGACATCGTCGCCTGGATGAACGAGGAAGGCGCGCGGTTCGCCCCTGGCATGATGGGATCGGCGGTGTTCGCGGGCAAACGCTCGCTCGAGGAGATCAAGCGAGTCAAGGACAGCAACGGCGTTGCGATCGCCGACGCGCTCGCAGGGGTGCTGGCGGCCGAACAGGATCTGCCGCGCAGACCGCTCGGCTTCCCTGCCGAGGCGTTCATCGAGGCACATATCGAGCAGGGCGTGGTTCTGGAGCGGCACGGCACCCCGATCGGCATCGTGATCGGCCTGCAAGGCAAGCGCACCTTTCTCGTCGAGGTCGTCGGCGAGGAAGCCCACGCCGGCACCACGCCGCGCAGCACCAGGCGCGACGCGCTGGTGAGCGCGGTCGACATCATCAAGTCGCTCGAGGCGGCGCTGTGGGACGACGTCGACACGGTCCGTTTCACGATCGGCAGATTGGTTCTGCAGCCCAATGTCCCATCGGTGGTCCCAGGCCGGGCGACCTTCTCGATCGATCTGCGCCACAACGACACTGACGTGATCCGCGATCTCGGGGACAAGGTCCCGGACGTCTGCGCGCGTGCCCGCGGCCGGTGCGAGGTGGCGGTGACGCAGCTGCTCTACGATCCGCCGCTGGAATTCCCGCCCGCAGTGCGGGCGCGTCTGCGCGCGGCGGCCGAGCGTGCGGGCCTGCGACATATGGAGCTGCAATCGCCGGCGGGCCACGATTCCCGTTATCTGCATTCCGTGTGCCCGAGCGGAATGATCTTCATCCCCTGTAAGGACGGGATCAGCCACAACGAGGCGGAATCGATCAAGCCGTCCGACGCCGTGGCCGGGGTGCGGGTGTTGGCGGACGTGGTGTGCGAGCTCGCGTGCGAATGAGCGTCCGAGCGGCATTGGAAAGCTCCGGAATGGTCGATCTTCTGATACGCAACGGGACCGTCGTCGACGGCCAGGCCTGCGCGCGCGGCAGCATCGCGGTATCAGCCGGGCGCATCACGGCACGCTTCGCGGAGGACGCCGAGCTGCCGCACGCTGAACACACGATCGACGCCGACGCTCTATTGGTCCTTCCCGGGCTCGTTGACCCGCACGTCCATTTCTATGGTGAAGGCATCGGCGACTTCTCGCGCCTTGCCGCCGCGGGGGGCGTGACGACGTTCATCGGCATGCTCCGCGGCCGTCCGGATCAGCGGCTTGCCGACGTCGTGGCAGAGCAGCGGGCCGCCGGCGCCGCGGGCTCGGTGGTCGATTTCTCGTTTCATGTCGTGCTCTACGATCGCGACGACACGATCGGCCAGCTTGCGCAGCTTACGGCGGATGGCTTTTCCTCTTTCAAGATTTTTCTGGCCTACAAGCGGCGCGGTATGATGGCGCGCGAGAGCTTCCTGTTCGCGGCCATGCAGGAAATCCGGCGCCTCGGCGGGATAGTGCTGGTGCATGCCGAGGACGGCGAGCTGATCGATCACCTGGAGCAGGTCGCCTTGAGCGAGGGACGCCTCGCGAGCGAGCATTACGCGCCGACGCGGCCGCCGGAGGCCGAAGCCTGCGCGATCGACGTGGTTGCGCTCGCGGCCCGCGCGACCGGATGTCCGGCCTATATCGTCCACGTATCCTCGGCGCTGGGGTTAGCGGCAGTCGAGCGCGCACGCCGTCGCGGCGTGCCGCTGTGGGCCGAGACCTGTCCGCAATATCTGCTGCTCGACGAGGAGGCCGTGCGGCAGCATGGCCCGAAGGCGGTCATCGCGCCGCCGCTGCGCAAGGCCGCCGATCAAATCGCGCTCCGCGCCGCCCTTGCGACCGGCGCCATCAACGCCATCGGCAGCGACCACGCGAGCTACAGCGAGGCAGCGAAGGCGCCCGGCAAGGACAACATCTTTGCCTCACCGTTCGGCATGCCGGGCGCCCCGACGCTTTGGCCCGCGATGTATAGCTGGGCGCTCGAGCACGGCGTGCCGTTGCCGACGCTGGTGCGCGCCATGTCCGAAACGCCGGCGCGCCTGTTCGGATTGGCGCCGCGCAAGGGCACGCTGCTGCCCGGCGCCGATGCGGACATCGTGCTGATTGACCCCGGCAGTCGGCAAACCGTCGATGCGGCCGCAATCTGGCCGGATGTCTGCCCAAGCCCGCTCGCCGGCAGATCGCTCGCCGGCTGGCCTCGCTTGACGCTTGCTCGCGGCGAGATTGTCGCGCGCGAGGGCGAGGTCGTCGCCAAGCCCGGCCGCGGCGCGCTGGTGCGACAGGCGAGAAACTGACATGGCGACCATTACCGAACAGCTCGCGGATTTGGCGCTCGAACCGTGCGGCGGCGCCGACCTTACGCCAGCGCGGCGCATGGAACTCTATGCGCTCGACACCTTGGCAGTGACGCTTGCCGGAACGGTCGCCCAGCTGCAGCACGAGGTCGAGGGAAAGGCCGCGGCGCTGCCCGACGAATGCGGCTTCGGCGACCGCGTCGAGCCGCTCAGACGCGCCGTCGCCGGTCTGGCAGCGACGCGAGACGTGCACGGGCTGGCGAGCGTGCTCGGAGCGAAATCGCCGCTGCGGGCGGCTCAGGCCGGATAAGAGTCAGGGAAGACAGAAATGAAAGTCGGGCTCTACATCGCAACGCAGTTCATCCCCACGACCGACGTTGCCGCCGCGTGCGCCGAGATGACCGAGCAAATCCGTGTGGCGCGCCGCAGCGGCTTCTCCTCGCTGTGGCTGCCGCACCACTACGCGACCGCGCCGCTGCAGATGCTGGCGCCGATCCCGATGCTGGCCTACCTCCTGCGCGAGGCCGAAGGCATGACCATCGGCCCGAACATCCTGATCATGCCGCTCCTCAATCCGATTCACGTCGCCGAAGATGCGGTGACGCTCGATCTGCTGTCGGGCGGACGCTATGTGCTGGGAATAGGGCTCGGCTACCGCGAGGCGGAGTTCAACGCCTTCAACGTCCCGCTCAAGCAGCGCGTGCAACGGCTGACCGAATCCGTGGAGATCATACGGCGGCTGTGGACCGAAGATCGGATTACCTACAAGGGCGCGATTTTCACGATCGAGGACCTCGGTATCGGGTTGAAGCCGAAGACGCCCGGGGGGCCTCCGATCTGGCTCGCCGCCACCGTCGACGCGGCAGTCGCGCGCGTGGCGCGGATCGGCGACGCGTGGCTGATCACGAACTTCGCACACCTGAGCGTGCTCGTGCCGCAAATGAAAATTTACCGAGAAACGCTCGCGGCGGCGCACAAACCCTTTCCCGGCGAGGCGCCGATCACGCGCGAGTGCTATATCGGGCCAAGCCGCAAGGCGGCGCTCGAGGAGTGCCGCGCCGCGCTGGAATACAAGTATGGCGCCTATTCTTCTTGGGGGCTCGACAAGCAGACCGAGGGGGCCGAATCCTTCAACCAGCCGTTCGAGAAGTTCGTCGAGGACCGGTTCATCATCGGCGACAAGGTCTATGTCGCCGATGAGATCCGCCGTTACCACGAGCTCCTGGGCGTGAACCACTTCATCATGCGCGTGCAATGGCCGGGGCTCGAGCACAGCAAGGTGATGCGGACCATCGCCGCGCTGGGCGAGATTTTTGCGTGAGGCAGATGCCGCGGGCCGGATTGTCCCGCTTGCGGTCCGCGAACCGACAGGAAGTTACCAGGATGAACAATGAGAGACAGCGAATGGCAAAACCCTGGGACAGCCTCATCAGCGATGAGGAGCAGCGCGCCTACCGCGCCGCCGGCTTCGGCGGACGTTCTCCACTTGGCGTGCGGCCCGGCCTGTTGATCATAGACGTGCAATACCGCACCACCGGCACCGCGCCGCAGCCCTTCTGGAAGGCGATCGAGGAGTTCCCGACCAGCTGCGGCGAGGTCGCCTGGAAGGCCGTTGGCGCGATCGAACGGCTGTTGACCCTCTTTCGTGCGCAAGGCTGGCCGGTGCTCTATCCTTACGTGGCACCCAAGGAGAAATTCGACCTCGGCCGGTTGGCGGAGAAAACGCCGAGCATTATGACCATCCCGGAGCAAGGCTATCGGTTTCACGAGCAGATTGCACCGCGCCCCGGCGATGTATTGCTGCCCAAGAAGCATCCGAGCGCCTTCTTCGGCACCCCGCTCGCCAGCTACCTCATCGACCTGCGGGTTGACACGCTCGTCGTCACCGGCTGCACCACCAGCGGCTGCGTGCGCGGCTCTGTGGTCGACGCCTTCGCCTATAATTTTAAAGTGCTGGTGCCCTGGGACGCGGTGTACGACCGCAGCCAGGTATCCCACGCCGTGAATCTTTTTGACATGTCGGAGAAGTACGCCGAGGTCATGCCGCTTGGCGACGCACTCGAGCGGCTCGAGCGACTGCCGGCAAGGGCACCGGGACAGGCCGCCGAGTAGCGGCTAGACTGAATGGGCAGCCCGCTGACCGATGCCGTGCGCGAAGTATACATCATGAAACCTGGGAGACTCTAAATGAAGCGACTCGCTAGCACCCTTTGTGTGGCCGCTATCGCGGCGGCCGGAATTGCCGCTGTCGGCACGCAAGCCGCCGATGTTGTTGTGGGCGTCACCGGTACCGAGATCAAGGTAGGCTCGTTCGGGCCGCTCACGGGCCCGGTCTACCTCTACGGTAAGCTCGCCATGAACGGCGTCGAGGTCTACTTCAACAAGCTCAACGAGGGCGGCGGAGTGCATGGGCGCAAGCTCGTGCTGGTCCGCGAGGATGATTTCTGCAAGCCCGAGGGCGCCATCGCCGCTGTCAAGAAGCTGGTCTACGACCACAAGGTGTTCGCCATCATCGGCGGCGGGTGTTCCAACTCGACGCTGGCGGCGCGGCCGGAGATCGAAAAGGCAGGCGTGCCGTTCCACGTATTTGCGGCGGTCGCGGACGGGATCGTCGATCCGCCATTGGTGAACATCTACACCACCCAGCTCACGGCGACGGTTGAGAGCCAGGCGCAGGTCCAGTGGGCGCTCGATCACGGCGCCAAGAAACTTGCCATCATCGCCCAGCACGACGCCTGGGGCCGCTCGCGCTACGAGCCGATGCTCGAGGATTTCAAGCGCCGCGGGCTTGCGGCAGTCGCGGATGAGGAGGTCACCGTCGACCAGAACGACGGCACCGCTCAAGCGCTGCGGCTCAAGAGCTCCGGCGCTGATGCCGTCATGCTTGTCGGCTATCCCAAGGCTGCCGCCGTTATGATCCGCGACTCCATCAAGATCGGCTATAAGCCCCTGTGGATCGGGCAGACCGCCATCCAGGACCTGCCGGCATTGCAGAACATGATCGGCATCGGCGGAGCGCTTTCCGACTTCGTCAGCATAACAACGGTCCCTGGCCATCCAGACGACAAGCAGTACGCCGAGTGGCGCGAGCGCCTCAAGAACACGTTCCCCAATGACGATCTGTCGGTATTCAATCTGATGGGGATCGCCGCGGCCGAGGTATTCGCGAAGGTACTCGACACAGCAGGCAAGGATCTCACCCGCGAGAAGTTCCTTGCGGCCTACGACACCATCGATAACTTCAAGAGCTCGATCTACCCAGGGCCGATCACCTGCAAAGGCCGGCACAAGTGCAATCAGAGTCCGGCTTTCGTCAAGCTCGAGAACAACAGCGTGGTGTCCGCCGGTACCATAGCGCTGAAGTGAGCCACTGCGCCCTCGCGGCGGGAGGTACACGATGCTGATACTCTCGTACCTGGTGGCGACGGGGATTACGACGGGGGCGTTCTACGCCCTCGTCGCGCTTGGCATCGTCATCGTTTACAAATCCACCGACGTCGTGAACCTCGCGCACGGCGAGCTATTCATGGTCGGCGGCATGCTGGCCTACACGTGCTACGTCATGGCCGGCGTTCCCTACATTCCCTCGCTCCTCCTGGCGGTTGCCGGCGCCTTCGCCGTCGGCATCCTCACCGAGCGCATCGCCTACCGCCCGGTCCTGCAACACGGGCTCTCGAGCGTGCTTGTGGCCACCATCGGCGTCTCGTTCATCCTCAAGGGTATCGGGCGGTATATTTGGGGCGGCAGAGGTGACTATCTCGCCTTTCCTCCCATCGTCTCCCCGGAGCCCATCGAGTTCGGCAACATCATGATCATGTCGCAGCAGCTCGTGGTGCTGCTCGCGGCGATGGCAGTCATGGCCGGGCTTGCGCTCTTCTTCAAATGCACGCGCGCCGGCAAGTGGATGCAAGCCACGGCCAGCAACCCCAAGGCGGCTGTGCTGTGCGGGCTTCGGATCGATCGCATCTACATGTACACATTCGCCGTCGGCGCTGCCGTCGCCGGGGCGGCAGGCGTGTTGATGGCGCCGTTGACGCATCTCTACCCGGACGTCGGCTTCGTGCTGTTCATCAAGGGTTTGGCTGCGGCGGTGCTGGGCGGACTAACCAGCATTCCCGGCGCGGTTCTTGGGGGCCTGTTGCTTGGGCTCATCGAGCAACTCGCCGCCGGCTACGTGCACTCCAGCATCCAGGATGTGGTCCCCTTTCTCGTCATCATGCTGGCGTTGAGCCTTCTACCCACGGGCCTACTGGGCGCGCGCGGGCTGCGGAAGGTCTGACGTGTCGCTGCAGGCTCTGGCCGGCAATCGGAGCTTCCTGACAGTTCTCTTCGGCGCACTCCTGGCGCTGCCGGCGTTTGCCAACGAGTATACGCTGTTCGTCGGCAATCTGATGCTGCTCTACATCATCCTGGCATTGGGATTGAATATCCTCGTCGGCTTCGCCGGCCAGCTGGCGTTCGCGAATGCCGCAATCTACGGCATCGGCGCCTACGGCACGGCCCTGCTTCAGGTGCATCAGGGTTGGTCGTTCTGGGCAGCAGCACCCGCCGGAGCCGTGCTGGCCATGGTCATCGGCACGCTTCTCGCGTTCCCGGCGCTGCGGCTCAGCGGCATCTTCCTCGCGCTCGCCACGCTCGCGTTCGCGCAAGCCACGCAATGGGTGCTCTGGCACTGGGAATCGGTGACCTTCGGGGCCGGTGGCTTTCGCGTGCCAGCGCCGAACTTCGGGTGGATCCCTGTCAAGGGCGACTACGGCATTTACTTCGTGAGTTGGGCGGCGACCCTTGTGCTTCTCCTCTTCGCGTGGCGGATCATGCGATCGCGCATCGGGCGTGCTTTTGTCGCCATGCGCGACGGCGAGATAGCCGCGCAGTCGCTCGGTATCGATCTTCTGACCTACAAAGCCACGGCGTTCGCGCTGTCGAGCTTCTATGCCGGCGTGGCGGGTGCGCTCTACTCCGGCCTTCTCGGCTTCGTCTCGCCGGAGGGATTCGATCTGTTCGAGATGATCATCCAGAAGGCCATGATCGTCGTCGGCGGACTTGGATCGGTGGTCGGCTCGGTGATC
>Ga0306920_100015403_pt1 | contig 10479 bp, 9 predicted proteins | sample flu12Cox44000170_FD_204666 | JGI IMG/M metagenome (GOLD analysis project Ga0306920, IMG submission 204666) | Lab enrichment of tropical soil microbial communities from Luquillo Experimental Forest, Puerto Rico - flux4day.12C.oxic.44.000.170 (v2)... | ecosystem: Environmental > Terrestrial >... | reverse complement strand
CGTGACGGGCAGGTTCTCAAGCTCGGCGGTGAGGCCTTTGACGATCCGCTCGACGTTGGCCTTCACCAGGTCGTAGTAGAACCCGACGTTGCGCCGGAACTCGGCGTTGGCCTGCGCCGTGCCGTCGGTCATCTCCACTACCAGCCCGCGGGTGCTGTGTGCGGGGGCGGTGTGCAGCATCAGCGGGATCGCCGCCCGGCCAGTGATCAGGTGGGTGTGCACGCCCATTTGCAGCATCCGCAGGCCGCCCTGCCAGTCGTGTTCCCACAGCGGCTTGTCCCACTGCATGTACCGGTCACCGCCGAAGATGTCATTGACCAGCACATCCAAGCGGCCCTGCTCACGCTCGACTGCCGCAACCAGTTCGGCGACCGCATCCGGGTCCTCGTGGTCGACGACGCGGGCGGCGCCCGATCCGCCCGCGGCGCGGATCAGCTCGCCGGTTTCCTCGATGGTCTCGGGCCTGTCGAGTTCCGAGGGACCGGAGGTCCGGCTGCTGCGGCCGGTCGCATAGACGAAGAACCCAGCCCGGGCCAGTTCGACGGCGATCGCCCGGCCCGCGCCCCGGGTGGCACCCGCCACCAGGGCGACGGGCATGCCGCCGGCCTCATCAGCCACCAGATCATTAAAACACCCAACAGGCGAGCGCCGGATCGATGCGATACCGCGCGGGCGCCATTACTGCAGCGGAACGAGCCGCGCGCGTCGAGCTGTGGAACAGGCGGGCGGATGCGGCCACCGATTCGCTCATCACCTACCGGTGGGACGGCCAGCGGGCGCTGATGCCGCTGTCGGCCCCGGTGTCCGGACGACGATCACGAGGTACCCGCACGATCTCTTCGACGCGCTCTGGCGGGTTCGGCCAGCCAAGCGGCCCATTACCGGCGCTGGCTGAATCCCTCCGGCCCCGCCCGGTGATCACCCGGGCGGCCGGCCTGGCCCGGCCGGACAAGGCGAGCGGTGATCGCCGGGGCCGTCTCGCGCAGCCACGCCTCGGCGCGCGGCAGCTCGTCCTTGGCGCCGTCCTCCCATAGCTTGCGGAACACCGGGTCCAGCCCGGCCGAGGCGCGGGAATCCTCGTGATAGCGGCGCGCCATGTCGACGGCGAATGGCGCCAGCTCCGCGCGATGCCGCGCCGTCATGCCGTAGGCGTCCGCGAACACCGCGACCCGGCGGGGGATGTCGGCGTCCGCGAACGCGGGCGCCCGGTCCCGCGGATCGCGTAGCGGCGCCCAGTACCACAACGCGTTCGCGATGTCGTAGAGCCGGGTGGTCGGCATGGCCAGGTCGAAGTCGATCACCGCGACCGGCAGCCCGTCGCGGAAGACCACGTTGCCCGGGTAGTAGTCGCGGTGGCTGACCAGCTCGGCGCGCTCGCTGATCCGTCCCGTGTGGGCCGGCGTCCCGCCCCATACCGCGCCGGGCGGCGGCACCCACCCGGCCGACGCCTCGTGCAGCGCGCGGATCAGCCGGGCGAGGGCGGCGAGCACGTCGTCGCCCGCCGTCTCCGGCGGCAGCGGGTTGCGCGGCACGTCACCGGGGACGAACGACAGCACCTCGCGCCCCTGCTCGTCGATGCCGAGCGGAAGCGGCGCGCCCGTGAACCCGGCGTCGCGCAGGTGGGCCAGGTACGCCTGCACGGTCAGGCTGAACGGCCGCAGCGGCCGCCGCACCGTGTCCCCGATCCGCACGATCCCCTGGGTGACGCCGTCCCCGGTCAGCAGCTCGCCTTCGCTCACCGCAGCAGGCTAGCCTCCGCCCGGCACCAGTCCAAGACGAGAATCCGGTGCCTACCAGCAGGACGCGCCAACCTCGATTCGTCCTTCTCCAGGAGTGCTGGGACGGGGGCCGCCAGTGTGCTGGCGGCCCCCGTCGGGTCGGATCGTGCTGGGTTACGGGACGAAGACCAGGCCCTTGGGCGTCATCGGCCCGTGGTAGACGGTCGTGACGGCGCCTGTCGTCAGGTTGATCGTGCCCAGGGAGTTGACCGGCCAGGCGGGCGGGGCAGGGCAGGTGGCCGGGGCGCTGTTGGCGTTGCACGGGGTCACCGCGGTGTACGCGGTCCCCGGCTTGAACGGGCCCGTGATGGCGTCGACCGTGTCGGCACTGGAGTCCGTCGCGTACAGCGTCCCGCTGGCCGAGGTCGCCCAGGCCGTGTCGTCGACCGACTGCGAAATCTTCAGCACCTTCAGGGTCTGGCCGCTGGCATCGGAGAAGATCAGTTCCAGGTCGCCCTGGGAGTTCAGCATGAAGTCCCCGGCGAACTGCGGCGAACCCGACGGGACGACCGTGTTCGAGTCCGGGTCCGTGAGCGCGAGGGTGACGGCCTTGCCGGCGCTCGTGCCGTTCACCCCGGTGGCGCTCGCGTTGATGGCGAAGAACGGAGCGACCGCGGCGGTCTTGGCCGTGGCGTTCAGCGTGACCACGTACACCGCCGGTGCGTTCTTCGGCGCCGTGCCGGAGGTGCCCGGCGCGGACGCGCTGACCAGGATCTTCCCGTTGAACACCGAGATGGCGTCGGTGCCGCCCATGTGCGGCAGCGGCGACTGTGCGTAGGTGTAGTGCGTGACGGTCCCGCCGGAAAGCACGTACAGGCTGGATTTCGAGTCCTCGTTGACCGACGCGAAGACCCGCCCGGTCGCCGGGTCGGAGCCCATCCCGTCGATCTTGCCCGTCACGTCCCACTGCTTCACGAGGTGACCGGCGGGCGTGATCTCGATGAGGGTGCTGTCCAGGTTGCCGGAACCGCTCGGCTCTCCCTGCGAGCCGACGCCGTTCTGGAACCCGACGTAGAGGTGGCCGCCAGCGGCCACGATGTCGTCCGGCTGGCTAAGGCGCTCGGTTTGCATGGCGCCCGTGCCGCCCGGCTGGAAGCTGTGCTTCAGCACTTCGCCGAATACGATCTGCCTAGCGGTAAGCACCTTAGGCGCAGCGCTGGGGCTGGCGCTTGGAGTGGTAGTGCTAGAGCTGGAGCATCCGGCGATGCCCAGCAGCCCCGCCGCGACGACCGTGGCACCCAGCCAAGTATATGTACGCAGGCTAAAGATGTTCACAAGAGCTTTGTATGCGATCTGAGTGACTCACGACGCAGCGGAGTGAAACGCGCAGTTGAACGATTTATGTCAAGTATGTGACCAAATTCCAAAAATCCGGTCAGCGCCGCTCGGTTCGCTGGCGGGCGGCATGGTGCGCGCGGGCCTCCAAGCCTTCCATCCGGCAAATGTAACGGCCCGCCGGAGGCCCGCCAGGATTTCGGGCGGGGCTAGCCAGACAGCTGGACGCAGGCACCCGCTTCCTGGACCGTGTGCTGGGTGACAGGATCGCTTGGGTGATCAGCATCAGGACTCCCCGGCTTGAGCTGCGCCGATGGCGCGCAGACGACGTAGCGCCGATGAGCGCCATCAACGCCGATGCCGAGGTGATGCGCTGGATCGGCGACGGGTCCGTCCGCGATGAGCGGCAGACCAAGGCCGGAATCGAGGAATACGAGCGCAGGTGGGACGGCCAGGGCTTCGGGCTGTTCGCCCTGGAACTGCGGGCAACTGGCGAGCTGATCGGCTTCACCGGGCTGGCGGTGCCGGATTTCCTCCCCGAGGTGCTGCCAGCGGTGGAGATCGGCTGGCGGCTCGGACGCCCATGGTGGGGGCAGGGGCTCGCAACCGAGGCCGCACGGGCAGCCCTTCGTTTTGGCCTGATTGACTCTGGCCTGGAGCGGATCGTAAGCATCGCGCAGGTCGGCAACGCGGCCTCGGAGCACATCATGGCCAAGCTCGGCATGCGGCTGGAGCGGGAGACGGCCGATCCGACCTGCCACCGTCCGGTCCGGGTTTATGCGATCACCAAGGTCCGGTACCTCTCAGCCGGCGCGTGAGCAGGCGCCTGCGTGGGTTCCCGGGCCCGGGCATCGCAGCGGCCAGGCGGCATCATGCCTGGCTAAGCCAACGACCGCCACAGGTGCCGGTCGATGGAATCGACGCGGCCTGGCGGCCGGCCGCGGCACGCTGGGATAGCTCGGCACGGGGTGAACCAGCGGGCTTCCAGGCTCTTTGCCGTCCGCAGCGACGGTCTCGTCTGCGGCGGTGGCGGAACGAGACACCCATAGCTCGACTCGACCTTGATCAGCCCGCGATCACGGATCGGATTGCACGGCCGCTTGGCGCGATCCGGCCAGGTAGACCACCCGGTTGGCGATGTTGACAGCGTGGTCGCCCAGACGCTCGTAGAAGCGCGCCACCAGCGTCATCTCCATCGTTACCGGCAGTGTCATTCGTCCTGAGGCGAGTTCGGCCATCAAGGTGGCATACAACTCGTCCATTTCCTGATCACGTGGACCTAGCGCAATCGCGGCGGAACGGTCGCGCCGGCGCCAGCAGTCGACTGCCTCGCGCCACATTTCGGACGCGAGATTCCCCATCTGCTCGATGAGCCCTCGGCTGCGCGGCGAGAGGTCCTGATTGAGGACGTGGCCGGCCCGGCGAGCAATGCTGACGACAAGGTCATGAGAGCGCTCGAGTTCGGGCACGACGCGTAGCACCGAGATCAAGAAGCGCTGCTCTGAAGCCATGGGCCCCTGCAGCAGTATTTCCCGGTCGGCCAGCTCCTCGATCTTCGGGTAGAGGTCGTCGATAAACCTGTCACGCTCCGCCAGCGCCCGGACCACCTCGCTGTCACCACTCAGAAGGGCATTGGTCGCCGCGGGCAGATCCTCGGCGACCATAGCGAACAGCTCGACGACGTTATCTTCGATAGCCGCAAGCTCATCCTCAAATTCCTGTCGATGCTGAGCCATGGGCCAAAGCCTACACAGCGCGAACCCGGCCTCCGAGGCCGCATTAAAAGGGGGCAGCCGGCCTGGGCGGCGGACTGACCTGCGCGACTCTGGGCAGCAGGGCCGGCTTCCGGCGCCAGAAGTCGTGCGGATAACGGCCGGGGTGAAACCCGGCCGCTTCGGCGGTAGCCGCCAGCTCGGCGAACCGCCGGGCCACCGACGACGGCTCGTGGGCGTCGCTGCCGAAGGCCAGCGCCTCACCGCCGGCCTGGTACCACCACCGCGCGATCACTGGAGGCAGCGGCACCACGGCGTTGACCTCCAGTGCCCGGCCGGATCTGGCCAGGGCGCCCAGCACGGTGCGGTACTCGTCCTCGAAGTCGGCGGGATCGAAGGGGCCGGCTTCCTCCGGCCAGTGACGCAGCGGATAGTCGATGTGCGCGAGCACCGCGAACGGGGCAGGCGATTCGACCAGCCGGAGCACCTCGCCCAGGTAGGCCCGGATGAGATCACCGGGCTCGGCGCGGGCGAACAGGTGATCCACCAGCCGGGTGCCGGCCCGGTCCAGCGAGTGCACCGATCCGAGCACCCGGTCGAACGTCCCGGCGCCGAGCACCGCCTTGACCTGGTCCTCGTGCCAGTGCGGCTCACCGAGCTCAGTTCCGGACAGGATGCGCAACGCGGGGAACAGGTCCCGGCAGCGCTGCACGCACGCCAGGTAGGCCGTCGCAGCCAAGGGCGGTGGGCAGAACCGGTCGCCGGGCCCGGCCCGGGCCACCTTCTGCGGCCGCGCCGCTGCCTTGACCTCCGGGTCGATCGCCCAGCTGGTGAAATCGGCATGCTCGGTGAAGGCGATCGACGGCAGTCCCAGTTCCACCGCCCGGGCGCAGGACCGCTCCATCGACCCGGCCGCCGCGTCCCAGGACCATTCGGTATGCACATGCCCATCAGGAGGCAGCACCAGGCGACTCCACGACTATGGTTCAGGTCAGCCCGGCAAGCTTAAACGGCCGTGGCACGGCGGCAAAGGCGTCGGCGGGCGCGGCGGGCAAGGCGCGGCGCGGGCCCAGCGCCCAGCCGGGCGCCCGGGAGCATGATGGCCGGGTGGCGCGGGCGGCCAGCCCGGCCCGCCGGGGCCGGCTGGCAGAATGCCGTTCGTGCCTCACCCTCAGCGCGGGCCCTTCCGCGGCTTGCCCCGTGAGGTGCCGATCCTCACCGCCATCTCCTTCACCGTCGCGCTCGGGTTCGGGATCGTCTCGCCGGACATCCCGGCGTTCGCCCGCCATTTCGGCGTCAGCACCGCGGCGGCCGCGAGCGTGATCAGCGCGTTCGCCCTGATGCGCATCGTCGGAGCGCTCCCCGCGGGCCGTCTCGCGGACCGGTTCGGCCGGCCCGCGGTGATGGCAGCGGGCATCGCGATCGTCGCGGTAAGCAGCATCCTGGCCGGGTTCTCCGGCTCGTTCACCGAACTCATCATCCTGCGCGGCGCGGGCGGGCTTGGCTCGGCGATGTTCGGTGTCAGCGGCCAGACCCTGCTGCTGGTCAGCGTGCCCAGTGAGCAGCGTGGCCGGGCGAGCGGGCTGTTCGCCGGCGGCTTCTTGATCGGCGGGATCAGCGGACCGGCGGTCGGCGGGGTCATCGCGGCCTGGTCGGAGCGGGCGCCGTTCATCATCTACGGCCTCATGCTCATCGTCCCGGCGATCATCGCGGGGACCGTGCTGCACGACGGGTCGCGGCATCGCCCCGAACGCTCCCCGCGTCAGCGCAGCGCGGTCGCCGAGATCGCGAGTGCGCTGCGGGACCGGGCCTACCGCGCCGCCGCCGCCGCGAACCTCGCGGACGGGTTTGGCACCATCGGGGTCCGCAGCGCCATCGTCCCCCTGTTCGTCCGTGACATCCTGCACAGATCGGCCATCTGGACGGGCGTCGGATTCCTCGTCGTCGCGGCCATCAACGCGGGGACCCTGCTGCCCGCCGGCCGGCTCGCTGACCGGTTCGGCCGGCGCCCGGTCATCGTGAGCGGGTGCCTGGTGGCGGCGGGCGGCATGGCCCTGCTGGCCCTGCTGCCGGGCCTCGGCGGGTATCTCGCCGGGCTGGCCGTACTCGGGCTCGGATCCGGGTTCCTCGACGTCGGGCCCGGTGCCATGCTCGGTGACATTCTCAACGGCCAGGGCGGCACCGTGGTCGCCACGTACCAGATGGCCGGTGACATCGGTGCCGTGACCGGGCCGGTGACCGGCGGATACCTGGTGGACGTCGCGTCCTACGGCGCGGCCTTCGGTGTCACGGCGGGCGTGCTCGGCCTGGCGGCGGTCCTCGGCCTGTTCGCGCCCGAGACGCGCTGGCGGGACCAGCCGATCGGCCCGGGCCTGGTGCCCGGCCCCTCGCCCTGACCCGCCGTGCCGGTCCGTGCCGTCAGTCGTGGCGCCCGGTGACGGCCAGGCTGGCCCCGATCCCGATCAGCACCAGGCCGCCGGCGCCGCCGACGAGTTCCAGCCGCCGCGGCGACCGCGCGAACCAGGCCCGGGCCGTCCCGGCCACCAGCGCCCAGCTGCTGTCACTAATCCCCGCGATGGCCACGAACGTCGCCCCCAGCAGCAGCATCTGCGCCGGAACATGCCCGGCCTGCCGGTCCACGAACTGCGGCAGGACGGCGGCGAAGAACACGATCGCCTTCGGGTTGCTGGCCCCGACGGCGATCCCGTCCCGGAGGATCCGCGCGATGCTCTTCCGTCCCGCGGCCTTATCGAGTGCAGGACGCAGCGACCGCCGGTGCCTGATTGCCTGGATACCGAGGCAGACGAGGTAACCGGCACCGGCGAGCTTGATCACGGTGAACAGGGCCACCGAGCGCTCGACGAGCGCCCCGATGCCAAAGGCCACTGCCATCACCTGCGCGTATTCTCCGATCAGGCCGCCCACGGCGGTACCCACCCCGGCCGCCCGGCCGAGCATCAGCGAGCGGGTAATCACGAAGATCACGTTGGGGCCGGGAACGATGATCAGCGCGAACGAGATCAGCGCGAAGGCCAGCAGATGGCTCGTGGGCAGCATGCCGCAGCCTAACCACGGGCCCCGCCCGGGCCGCAATGCAATAACGGCCGCGCGACCGGACCGCGCCGCCGCTGGCGGAGGAGTGCCGGGTTACCTGGCCGGCGTCGCCAGGCCGTGCTGATAGGCGAACCGGACGGCCTGGGCGCGGTCCCGGGCGCCCGTCTTGGCGAAGATCCGGTTGATGTGTGTCTTGACCGTGGCGTTGCTCAGGTAGAGGCGCTGGGCGATCTCGGCGTTGCTCAGGCCCGAGGCGAGGAGGGTGAGCACCTCGGCCTCGCGGGAGGTGAGCCCCGCCGGCGGTGGCCCCGCCCGGCCGGCCTGGTCCGGGGCCGGGCCGGGAGCCGGGCCCTGGCTGGTGACCGTGGCCACCAGGCGGGCCTGGACGGCCGGGTCGAGATGGGTCTGGCCGGCGTGCACCGCACGGACCGCCGCCTCGATCTGCTCGGCGCTGGCGTCCTTGGTGAGGTAGCCGAGCGCGCCGGCCCGGAGCGCGGCCAGGATCGCGGCGTCGTCGGCGTAGGTGGTCAGCACCAGCACCTGGGTGCCCGGCAGGCGCTGGCGCACCTCGGCCGTCGCGGCGGCACCGTCGACCCCCGGCATGCGCAGGTCCATCATGATCACATCGGGGTGATGCGCCGCGGCCAGCCGCACCGCCTCAGCCCCGTCGCTGGCCAGGCCGACGATCTCCACCCCGTCGATGAGCGAGACCAGCATGCTCAGCCCGTCGCGCACCACGCGCTGATCGTCGGCGATCAGGACGCGGATCCGGCCCGGCGGGGCAGTGGTCATCCGGGGACCTCCAGTTCGACGAGCCATCCGTCGGCGGTGGGCCCGGCCCGCGCGGTGCCGCCCGCCCGCGTGGCCCGCTCCCGCATCGCGGTGAGGCCGTGCCCGCCACCGGCGTCGGCAAGCAGCGGGTTCCCGGTGGGGGTGCCCGCATCCGCCCCGGGCGGCGGGGATCCGGGCTCCGCGGGCACCTCCTGTGCCGCCGCTCCCGGCGGCGCGGCCGGCCGGGCGCGGTCCTGGACCGCGAGAGTCGTCCGGTCCGGCGCGTAACGCACGGTCACGGCCACCGAGGTGCCGGGCGCGTAGCGGGTGATATTGGTGAGGGCCTCCTGGGCCCCGCGGAACAACGCCAGGCTCGCGTCGGCGGGCAGCGGGCGGGGCGGTCCGTCGACGGTGAGCGTCGCCTGCGCGCCGGTGTCCCGGCGGAAGTCCTCGACCAGAGCGCCCACCTGGTCCACCGTCGGCAACCGGTCGCCCCGCAGCGCGCCGACGGCCTGCCGTGCGTCGGTGAGCCCCTCCCTGGCCAGGTCCGCCGACCGCTCCAGCGCGGCGCGCAGCGCGCCGCTGGCCGACTCGCGGTCGGCGAGCTTGCGGGCCCCCTGGAGCTGGATCGCCAGGCCGGACAGGGCGTGCGCGAGCACGTCGTGGAGCTCGCCCGCGATGCGGCTGCGCTCGGCGAGCGCCGCGGCGGCCGCCTCCGCCTCCCGGGCGTCCTGCAACTGGGCCATCAGCAGTTCGGTCTGGTCCTGGCTTTCCCGCCCCCGCCGGATGAACTGGCCGGTCACCGCCAGCAGCAGGCAAAGCAGCGTCGCGGCGAGGGCGGACTGCGCCGCGTCCGGCTGGGTCAGCGCGATCGTCACGGCGAGGGCGCCGGTGATCAGCACGGTAGCCACGACCGCGGGCCGCAGCGGGAGCCGCACCGCGGCGACCCAGACGCCAACGCTTGCCGCTATCTCGGCCGGCCCGTGCGGCTGCAACGCGGCCAGGGCCACCCCGCACCCGCCGATGACCCCGATCAGCACGACCTGGAATAGGTAGCCGCGCCGGGCCCAGGCGACCGCTACCGTCGCGGCGACCGCCACCGCGTACCCCGCCAGCGCCAGGCTCACCCCCAGCCGGGCACCGGACAGGCCGGGTTCGGGATGACTGTTCAGCCCGGCCGTGACGACGATCGCGACGAGCACCCAGCCCAGCGGCCGGAGCAGCTGGCGCTGGCGGTCCACCCGCTCCCGGGCGCGCGAGCGTGCCGCGCTCACCCGCGGCGACGCGGGGACGTCCGCGCCGTCCTCCGGTGGCGGCGGCCCGGATGGCTGGCTGGCATGCATCAGGCCCGCCGCGGCCAGCCGTGCCTTCATGGACACAGTCTGGCGCGCGGCGGGCATGGATACCAGGTCAGGCGCGGCGGGGCCGGGCCGAGCGGCCGGGTCAGGCACCGGCGCCGGTCCGCACGGCCGGGCGAGCCGCGGCCGCCGTGGCGGTCAGCCGGGACCCGCGCACGTAGATCACGACCAGGCGGGTCAGGACGTCGGCCAGCGCCATCATGATCAGCGCGGCGACCCAGGCGGCCGAGCCGGTGATCTGGTGGGCGATGCTGAACCGGGCGATCGCCGGGCCCGCGCCGTTGCCGGCGGCGACGGCGAAGGCCATCCTGGCCCCGACGCCGGTGATCCACAGGCCGGCGGCCAGCCACCCGGCGCGGCCCAGGGCGCGGCCGTCCGGGCCGCGGCGCAGCTTGGTGGTCAGCCCGGCCACGGCGCCCATCGTCGCGCCGGCCACGACACAGGCCAGTTCCAGGGCGACGTCGTTGCCGCCACCGGGCACCGAGTGCAGGAACAGCACGGCGGCGGCGCCGACGGCCAGGACCGGGCCGG
>Ga0306920_100015402_pt1 | contig 10479 bp, 8 predicted proteins | sample flu12Cox44000170_FD_204666 | JGI IMG/M metagenome (GOLD analysis project Ga0306920, IMG submission 204666) | Lab enrichment of tropical soil microbial communities from Luquillo Experimental Forest, Puerto Rico - flux4day.12C.oxic.44.000.170 (v2)... | ecosystem: Environmental > Terrestrial >... | reverse complement strand
CGCGAGGTAGCGGGTTTTGACCTCGTCGAGTGAGGGCTGCATCGCGGCCGGCGGAGCCAGCTGCGCCAGCCCGGGCCACAGCCGCTTCGGGCCGTCCGCCGGGTAGTCGTAGAAGCCCTTGCCGGCGCGCCGGCCGGGGCGGTTCTGGCGCTCGACCATCTCGGCGATCAGCCGGTCGGCTGCGGTCGCGCGGTATTTGTCGCCGAGATCCTTGGCGGTTTGCACCGCGACTTGGTGGATCAGGCTGATCGCCACCTCGTCGCTGAGCGCCAACGGCGCCATCGGCATGCCCGCAGCCTTGCCGCCATTCTCAATCAATGCTGGCCTGACCCCCTCGGCCAGCATCAGCACCGCCTCGCGGGTATAGGTGCCGAAGACGCGGCTCGTGTAGAACCCGCGGCTGTCGTTGACGACGATCGGCGTCTTGCCGATTTGGCGGACAAAATCCATCGACCAGGCCAGCGCCTCCTCGCCGGTGCGCTCGCCGCGGATGATCTCGACCAACGGCATGCGCTCGACCGGCGAGAAGAAATGCAGCCCGATAAAGCGCTCGGGCCGCGCCGAGGCCTGCGCCAGCCCGGTGATCGGCAGGGTCGAGGTGTTGCTGGCGAAAATCGCCTCGCTGCCGAGCACCGCCTCGGCACGGCGCGTCACCTCGGCCTTGACCTCACGATTCTCGAACACCGCTTCGATGACGAGCTCGGCCCCGGCAATCCGCGCGTAATCGGCCGTCGGCCGGACGCGCGCCACGACGGCGCTTGCCTCGGCCTCGCTGGCACGCCCGCGCTCGACGGCAATCTGCTGCTGGCGGCGGATATGGTCGAGGCCGCGCCCGGCGGTTTCCTCGTCCGTATCCAGCAGCACGACATCGATGCCGGCGCGGGCCGCTACATGGGCGATCCCTGAGCCCATCAGGCCGGCGCCGAGCACCCCGATCCGCGAAAAGCGCTTGCGCCCCACCGCGGCGGGCCGGCCCGCCAATCGGTTGGCCCGCTGCAAGTTGATGAACTGAGTGCGGACCATGTTGCGGGCACGTGGGTTGAGCGCCAGCTTGGCGAAGGCCTTGGCTTCGATCCGCAACCCGGTGTCGAGTGGCACCAGCATGCCGCGATAGACGACCGACTGGATCGCGTCCAGGGCCGGGTAGTTGCCGTAGGTCTTGGCCCGCTGCATCGCGTTCGCTGCGGAGAAGGCCTGCACCCCGGCGAGGGTACGCGGGTCGGCGCCGGGTGCGACAAAACCCGGCTTGTCCCAAGGCTTGACGAGTGCCTCGGCCGGGGCCGCGCGGATCCAGTCTTTGGCGCGGGCGACGAGCTCGGCAGCCGGTGCCACCTCGTCGACGAGGCCGCGCGCCAGTGCTTGCGCCGGCGACAGGTACGTCCCTTCGAGCAACAACGTGAGGGCCTCAAGCGCTCCCAGCATGTGCGTATAACGCTGCGTGCCGCCAAACCCCGGAAACAGCCCGATCTTGGACTCGGGTAGACCGAGCAGCGCGCGCGGGTCGTCAGTGGCGATCCGGCGATGGCAGGCCAGGCAGAGCTCGAACCCGCCACCGAGTGCGGTGCCGTTGATCGCCGCGACAAACGGCTTCTTGGCGGTCTCGATCCGCCGGAACAGGCGATGGACGTCCATGAAGGTATCGAAGAGGCTGCGGATGCGCGCCTCTTTGGTTTCGCCCGCCGTGCCCGCCAGCATCGCTTCGAGCCAATCGAGATCGGCGCCGGCGATGAAGGCGGGCTTGCCGCTGGTGATGACGACACCTTTGGTCTCGGGGTCGGACAGCGCCTGATCGACCGCGGAGGCGAATTCCGCCATCGAAGCATCGTTCATCACATTCATCGAACGCCCGGGCATGTCCCAGGTGATGACCGCGATGCCGTCCTCACCTCGGGCCAGGGTCAGGTTCACCATCGCCGCCCCCTCACACCCGTTCGATGATCGTCGCCGTGCCCATCCCGGCACCGACGCACAAGGTCACGAGCGCGGTGCCGAGCCCGGTCCGCTCCAATTCGTCGAGCACGGTGCCGAGGATCATTGCACCGGTGGCACCGAGGGGGTGCCCCATTGCGATCGCACCGCCATTGACGTTGACCTTTTCCGGGTCGAGCTCGAGCAGCTTCTCGTAAAGCAGGACCACAGCGGCGAAGGCCTCGTTGAGCTCGAACAGGTCGATGTCCGCCGTGGTCATGCCGGCGCGCTGCAATACCTTGCGCGTCACCTTCTCGGGCCCGGTCAGCATGATGCAGGGTTCCGAGCCGATCGAGGCGAAGGCACGAATGCGGGCGCGCGGCGTGAGCCCCATCGCGGTACCGGCCTCGCGGGCGCCAAGCAGGATCGCCGCCGCACCGTCGACGATCCCCGAGGAGTTGCCACTGTGATGGACGTGCTCGATCGCCTCGATTTCCGGGTAGCGCTGCACCGCGACCGCGTCGAACCCGAAATCGGCACCGAGCTGGGCGAAGGACGGCTTCAGCCCGCCGAGCGCCTGCATCGTCGTGCCGGGGCGCATATGCTCGTCGCGATCGAGCAACGTAAAGCCGAGCTCGTCCTTGACCGGCACCATCGAGCGCGCGAAGCGGCCTTCCTGCCACGCCCGCGCCGCCCGCCGCTGGCTCTCGACCGCGTAAAGATCGACATCGGTGCGCGAGAAGCCCCATTTCGTCGCGATCAGATCGGCGCTGACCCCTTGCGGGATGAAATAGGTCTTGAAGGCGACCTCGGGGTCGGTCATCCACGCGCCGCCCGACGAGCCGATCGGCACGCGCGACATCGACTCGACCCCGCCGCCGATCGCCACATCGGATTGCCCCGCCATGATCTGGCCGGCGGCGATGTTGGTCGCTTCGAGCCCCGAGGCGCAGAAGCGGTTGACCTGAACCCCGGCAACGGTCTCGGCGTAGTCGGCGTGCAGTGCGGCGAGCCGCGCGATATCGGCGCCCTGCTCGCCGACCGGCTCGACGCAGCCGAAGACGACGTCGTCGACCAACGCCGTGTCGAGCCCGTTGCGGTCGCGGATGGCCCGCAATACGCCGGCGGCAAGATCGATCGCCGGGACCTCGTGCAATGCGCCGTCCGGCCTCCCGCGTCCGCGTGGCGTGCGAACGTGGTCATAGATGTAGCATTCGGTCATCGGTCACCTCGCCGGTCCCCGCCTTCTATAGTGAGCGTAGGATCACCACCGGCATTCCACAAGCATGGGATATTGCGGCGAAACTGGGACCCAGGGAGGGAGTGGCCGTGGAGGCTGGTCCACTGAATAGTGTCGTCGAGCTTGTCGTAGAGCGGATCGGGCCGCGCGGTGACGGCATCTCCGAATATGACGGCGCGCCGGTGTTTTTGCCCTTCACCGTGCCGGGCGATCGCGTGCGTGCGCGGCTCGGCGCCCGCCGAGGCGGAGGACGCGAAGGCCGCGTCGCCGAATGGTTGGACACGGGGAAAGGACACGCCGTTCCGCCTTGCTCGCATTTTGGCCATTGCGGCGGCTGTGCGCTGCAGCACCTCGACCAGGCCTCTTATCGAGCGTTCAAGCTCGGCGTTTTACGCACCACTCTCGAACGGGTCGGTATCGATCCCGGCCTGGTTCAATCGCTGCGGGTCGTTCCGCCAATGCGGCGACGGGCGCAATTGGGGCTGATCCGGCCGCGCGATCCACTCCTGCCTGCGCGGGTTGGTTTTCGCGAACGGTTCCGCCATGATCTCGTCGATCTGAGAGAATGCCCGGTTCTTGAGCCCGCGCTTCTAAGTCTCGTGCGCCGGTTGCCGTTCGTCGCCCGTGACCTGGTGCCGCCGGGTGGGATGGCGGAGGTGACTCTGACCCGCACCGACAGTGGCGTCGATATGCTGCTCGAAGCCGCGGAGCGGCCCGGGCTCGCCGTTCTCGAAGCATTGGCCGAGTTTGCCGAGAGCTGCGATGTAGCCCGCATCGTCTGGCGATCACCTGCCGATGAGCTTCTCGTTGTGGAACGCCGAGCAGTCCGGGTGGTATTGTCGGGCGTCGCCGTTGCTTATCCGCCAGGCGCCTTTCTGCAGCCGAGCGAGACGGCGGAGGCAATCCTCGTCGAGGAAGTCCTCGCCGGCCTTGGGCCGCACCGGCCGGTGCTCGATCTCTTTGCCGGGCTCGGCACCTTCACTTTCGCCCTGGCCGGGAAAGGCCGGGTACATGCCGTCGAGGGAGACGAGCGCGCTGTAACTGCGCTCGCGCGGTCTGCAGCCGACCGGCCGGGTGTCACCGTCGAGCGACGCGATCTTGCTCGCAACCCGCTGCCGCCCGAGGCGTTCTCCACCTACGCCGCGGCGATGTTCGACCCGCCTCGCGCCGGAGCCGCGCGCCAAGCCGAAGCGCTGGCCGATTCGACGATGGCGACTGTGGTCGCGGTCTCGTGCAACCCCGCCACCTTCGCCCGCGACGCCGCTCGGCTGATCGCGGGTGGGTTCCACCTCGAACGAGTGGTGCCGGTCGACCAGTTCGTATGGACGCCACATCTCGAATTGGCCGCTGTATTCCGCCGGTAAGACCGCCTCTTCAAGGTCATCGTCGGGACATGGAAGATCGAGATGATGTATCTGTGAGGGGTATAGACTACAGGTCACGCTCGATCAGCCATCCTTGTTGGGCGGCCTGATCTTCGCTCCGGCCGAGATTGTCCCTTGCCGGTATACGGGGTCATCCGCCGGGGACAACCTAATGGCGTGACGTTGTCCATGATGGCGCTCATCAAGAGGCAGTGGGTCAAGGTCGTGTTCGCCGCTGCTCCGGAAAATATCGCGTATACCGAAGGCTTAGGAGAGTTCGTAGCGGCGCGGATTGATCTTCGCGAGTTTGTCGCGACGGTTACTAACTTGGCCTCTGCGTGAGTCGCTACCCAGGCGCGCGGTGCGCCTCCTAGCGCGAGGGTATCCCCGGCCGACAGGGTCGAAAATTCGTTGTTCTGTTGTCAAAATTCCATTGTCCCACGGTATTGGAATTTGCTCTCAGGGTATTGATATCCCGAGGGACGCGAGCACCCTCAGACAACCCGGGTGGGCGATCTTCCATTTTTGTTGTTTCGCTTACAGCAAATGGCCGCCGCGGGTCGCTTTGGTGCGCAGGTAGCGCTCGTTGTGGCCGTTCGACGGGAAGACGTGCGGCACCCGTTCGGCGACGCGGATGCCGTAGCGCTCGAGGGCCGCGACCTTCTCGGGATTGTTGGTCAATAGGCGCACGGTAGCGAAGCCGAGCTGCCGCAACATTTCCGCCGCCGGCAGATAGACGCGCTCATCGGCGTCAAAGCCCAGCTGCTCGTTGGCGTCGAACGAGTCGAACCCGGCGTCCTGCAGCCGGTAGGCTCTGAGCTTGTTGATCAGCCCGATGCCGCGCCCCTCTTGCGCGAGGTAGAGCAGCACCCCGTCGCCGGCGCGCGCGATCGCGGCGATCGCGCCGCGCAGCTGGTCGCCGCAATCGCAGCGCAGGCTGGCTAGCAGATCCCCGGTGAAGCACTCCGAATGCAGTCGCACCAGCACCGGTGCGGCCGGGTCAGGCTCGCCGATCAGGATCGCCAGATGCTCGGTGCCGCCGTCGCGCGGCCGAAAGGCGATCAGACGGGCGTTTTCGGCCTCGGCGAGTGGGACCCGCGCCGCGGTGACCCGCTCGAGCCCGGCCTCAGCCGCATGGCGCCGGAACACCGCGGTGGCTTCAATAGAGGCGAGATCGCCGCGTCGCGCCAGCAGCGCCGCTTCGGCCGTGCCGATGCGGAGCACGAGGGCCGCCGGCAGCAGGGCGGCAAGCTTCGCCAAGGCCACCGCCGCGAGCGCGCCGCCCTTGGCGGGAACCGACGCCGAACCGAACCCGGGCGGCTCGGCGCCGAGCGAGGCTGCCGGGTCCGCGAGATTACGGATCACCTCGGGCGGCATCTCGGACGAGACCGAAATCGTCAAGGCGCCGGACAATTCCTCGCGTGGTGCTAGGCCGAGCGCCACAGCCCGCCGGCGCGTCAGCACGACGCGCGCCGGTGCTTGGGAAATTCGGTGCAGCCGCCGCAGGTTTTCCTCGTTGACGAGCTCGGCGGCAACGGCGAGCACATTGATCTGATCGTCGCGGATCAGGACCGGCTCTCCCCGGCGCAGCGCGCTGATGGCCTGCCCGAGCCTTGCCGGCGCTGTCGCAGCATCGCCGCGCGCCGCCGTAGAAATCCTGGATTGAGGCACCCTCTTCTCCTTGCCGCGGCTCATCATAAGGGGTGGTGGCTATCGCGCCAGCCCCTTATTCAACGCTCATCCATGCTGTTTGGTGCACTGGAGCATGACGATGTCGGCGGCAAAGGAGTAAGCGAGCATGACCAGCGCCAGCGCACAGACCGCCGCGGCCCAGCTCGGGGGTGTCGCTGGGGCGAGCGAACAGAGCAATGCCAAGCTCTGCACCACCGCGATCGCCTTGCGGCGGCGATCCGCAAACCCCCATGCCGGTGGCGGGCGGCGCAAGACCGGGAATAGCCGTCCGGCGCCAAGGTAGAGATAGCGCATCGCGCCGATCGCCAGCACCCAGCACGGGGCTGCACCAGCTTTCACCGTGGTTATCGCCAGCACCGCGATCGCAAACGCGTCGATCTCCATGTCGAAACGCGCGCCAAAGGCGGAGGCTAGGCCTTGCCGGCGGGCCGCCCAGCCATCGGTGCCGTCGAGCAATAACGCGGCACCGGCAAGAGCGACCAGCGTCCAACGTTCCGCGGTGCCGAGCGGAGCCGGATCGAGCGCGCGGCCGGCGATCAGACAGGCCACACCCGCCCGCGCCAGGGTGATCCGGTTCGCCATGCCGAGGCGGGGATGGGGATGACTGCCGGCAAGCCGGCGCTCGAAGGCGACAACCAGCCCGGTGAACAATACCAGCCCGGCCATCGCGGCCAAGGTTTGCACCGCGCCGCCGAGCACCAGCAGCAACGTCGCTGCGGCGGCGATCCCGAGGTAGCGGGCGAATACCGCGTGCGCCTCGCGCATCAATGCAAGCGAAGAGGACGGAAGCGGAGCAGCGTGGATCGACATCGGCGCGGGTTCGGTGTATCTGGCGATCGTGCCCATTCGGGAGCTAGTCAACAAGCGCCCGCGCCTGAGACTCCGCGGCGGGCTGGATTATTCCGCCGATGGTTGAGGCGCGAGCGTTTTGGGTCGCGGCGCCGGGCCGCGGCGAGCTCAAGGCAGAGAGATTGCGTGCGCTGACATCGGGCGAGCTGTTGATACATGCCCGCGCCAGCGGCATCAGCAGAGGCACCGAAACGCTCGTGTTTCGCGGCGAGGTGCCGCAGAGCGAATGGCAGCGGATGCGTTGTCCGTTCCAGGAGGGCGGGTTCCCGGCACCGGTGAAATATGGCTATGCCGTGGCCGGCATTGTCGAGGATGGTCCCGCCGAATTCTGCGGTCGCCGCGTATTCTGTCTCCATCCCCATCAGGACCGGTTCATCGTGCCCGAGGAAGCCGTCGTCGTCGTTCCGGACGACGTGCCCGATCGGCGCGCGACGCTCGCCGCCAACATGGAGACAGCGATAAACGGCCTTTGGGACGGTGTGCCGGGTCCAGGAGACCGGATAGCGGTCGTCGGTGCCGGCGTCGTCGGCGCCCTCGTCGCCGCGCTCGCGGCGCGGCTGCCCGGTGCAGAGGTTGAGTTGATCGACATCGATCCGAGCCGCGCCGCTCTGGCCGCGGCACTCGGTTGCCGCTTCGCCCCGCCACAGAAAGCGCGCGACGACGCCGACCTCGTGATCCATGCCAGCGGAGCTCCCGATGGGCTGGCGACGGCACTCGCCATCGCCGGTTTCGAGGCGTCCGTGATCGAGATGAGCTGGTATGGGACCCGCGTCGTGCCGCTGACACTTGGTGGTACCTTTCACGCTTGCCGGCTGACTTTGCGTTCGTCTCAGGTAGGCGCCGTTCCCCCGCGCCGCAGGGCGCGTTGGTCGCGTCGGCGCCGGCTGGCCCTTGCGCTCTCGCTGTTGCGCGATCCGGTCTTCGACGTGCTGCTGTCCGGCGACAGCGATTTCTCGGCTCTGCCCGAGCTGATGCCGCGCCTCGCGGCGGCGTCCGGCGGCGTACTCTGCCACACCGTGCGTTACGATTGAAGGAGACGAGCCGGCCATGTACAGCGTTACGGTGAGCCATCACATCATGATCGCGCACAGCCTTGTCGGAGCCGTCTTCGGACCGGCTCAGCAGCTGCACGGAGCGACTTTTGTGGTCGAAGCCGAGTTGCGCCGGGAAGCACTCGACGCCGACGGCATCGTTTGCGACATCGGCCGCGCGCTCGATCTGCTGAAGGCCGTGCTCGGCGAGCTCGATTATCGCAATCTCGACGAGCTGCCGGAGTTCCGCGGCCGCAACACGACCACCGAGTTTCTTGCCAGCGAGATTCATCGCCGGATGACACGACGAATCCGGGAAGGAGCGCTCGCTCCGACCGATGCCGCAACGATCCACAGCCTTCGCGTGGTGCTGCGCGAGAACCCGGTCGCCTGGGCCGCCTATGACGCCGCGCTCGGATGACGAAATTGCCTTTGTCGTACCGGGTCGGCTCGATCAACTGACCGGCGGATATTTGTTTGACCGACGCATCGTCGAAGGCTTGCGGGCGCGCGGCCGGGCGGTGCTGGTCATCGAGCTGTCTGCGCAAGCGGACAGTGCGCCACTGGCTGCACTCGCTGAAGGGACCAAAACCGTCGTCGACGGCTTGGCACTCGCCGACCACGCAGAGCTGATGCTCGCGCAGACGCGCCGCCTGCGGCTGATCGCCTTTGTCCATGGTCCGCTGGCGCAGGAGACTGGGCTAGCGCCGGCCGCGGCAAAGCAGGCCGCTACGCTTGAAGCGGCGCTGCTCTCGCGAGTTCGTGGTATCCTCTGTCCGAGCCGCAGAACCGCTGCCGCGGTCGCAAGCTATGGCATCTCCACGGAACGGATTGCGGTCGCCTCCCCCGGCACGGCAAAGCCGGCCCACCCACCCGGTCCGCGGCGGTCTCCGGTGCGAGCGCTGCTCTGTGTGGCCAACCTCGTCCCCCGCAAGGGCCACGAGCTTCTCATCGAGGCTCTGGCGCGCATTCGCGATCTTGATTGGAGCCTCAGCTGTGTTGGATCGCTCGAGCGCGATCCGGCAACTGTGCGGGCTGTCCGCCGCCGGATCCGCACCTTCGGTCTCGGCCGGCGCATCACCCTCGCCGGCGCATGTCCGCCGCAAAGCGTGGCGCGAGCGTATCGAGCGGCCGATGCTTTCGTGCTGCCGTCTTTTCACGAAGGCTACGGCATGGTCTACGCGGAAGCGATGGTACACGGCTTGCCCGTGATCGCTACAACCGCGGGGGCGATCCCGGAGACGGTGCTGCCTCAGGCCGGGCTTCTCGTGCCGCCGGGCGATCCGGCGGCGCTGGCACGGGCTCTGCGGCGGGTAATTACCGAGCCTACGCTCGCTACGCGGCTGGCTATGGGATCGCGCGCCGTCGGTGCTCGTCTGCCGGATTGGCCACAGGCGACCGAAACCTGGGAAAGAGCATTTGATCGCTTGGCGGCACTCGATCCGCCGCTGTGACGCCGCGCGCTGGAGGCAGCGGCACGGATCGTATAGGCTGATTCGGCTCCGTTGGGGATGAACGGGTCCGGCTTGGCGGATAACCATCGCGCCGCAACGCCGCTCCGCGGGAATTATCATGAGGGCTGGGCGTAGGATTCTGATCGTCGACGATGATGGCGCGTTGCGCCAGTCTTTGGCGGAACAGCTCGAGCTGAACGAGGAGTTCGTCTGCGTCGAATGCGCCACCGCGGCGCAGGCGCTGGAGATCGTCGACCGCGAGCGTTTCGACACGATCGTCCTCGATGTCGGCCTACCCGACATGGATGGGCGAGAGCTGTGCCGGCTGCTGCGCCGCGCGGGCCTGCAGGTGCCGATCGTCATGCTGACCGGGGCAGACAGCGAACCCGATACCATCCTCGGCCTCGAAGCCGGTGCCGACGATTACGTGACCAAGCCGTTTCGGCTGAGTGTCTTGCTGGCGCGGCTGCGCGCGCATCTACGCCAGAGCGATCACAGCGACGCCGCGGTGTTCATGATTGGCCCTTACACCTTCCGACCGGCCGCCAAGCTGCTGACCGATCAAAGCGGCCGCCGAAAGGTGCGGCTGACCGAGAAGGAGACGGCAATCCTGAAATACCTCTATCGCGCCGGCGATCGGGCGATCGGGCGCGATAAGCTTCTTGGCGAAGTGTGGGGCTACAATGCCGGGGTGACCACCCATACGCTCGAGACCCACGTGTATCGCCTTCGCCAGAAGATCGAGCGCGATCCGGCGCGTGCCGAGATCCTGGTGACTGAGCCGGGCGGCTATCGGCTCGTGCCCTAGGCGTCGCCGTGGGGAAGCGATTAAGTAGAGCCCTGACGCGCTTGGTCATCGGCGTGAGCGCAGTTGAAAAGCCTTGGCGGCGCGTCGACACCCGGCTGCGTGTCGTCGAGGGCCTGCTGGGCGAACAGCGGGT
>Ga0306920_100015398_pt1 | contig 10480 bp, 6 predicted proteins | sample flu12Cox44000170_FD_204666 | JGI IMG/M metagenome (GOLD analysis project Ga0306920, IMG submission 204666) | Lab enrichment of tropical soil microbial communities from Luquillo Experimental Forest, Puerto Rico - flux4day.12C.oxic.44.000.170 (v2)... | ecosystem: Environmental > Terrestrial >... | reverse complement strand
AGCTCGGCCGGCAGGCGGTGATGGCCGATCCGGACTGGCATCAGGGCCGTTACGCCGAGCATAGCACGCAGCCCCATCGCGGCCTCGGCGTGGCGCGGATGGCCGCCCATATCACCTATCTTTCGGACGCCGCGTTGCACCGCAAGTTCGGCCGGCGGATGCAGGACCGGGACCTGCCGACGTTTTCCTTCGACGCCGATTTTCAGGTCGAAAGCTACCTGCGCTATCAGGGCTCGTCCTTCGTCGAGCGGTTCGACGCCAACAGCTACCTTTTTCTGACGCGCGCGATGGATTACTTCGATATCGCCGCCGACCATCAAGGCGTGCTGGCGGAGGCTTTTCGCGGCATCAAGACCCGTTTCTGCGTGGTGTCGTTTACCAGCGACTGGCTGTTTCCGACCTCAGAGTCGCGCGCGCTCGTGCATGCGCTCAACGCTTCCAGCGCGCGGGTGTCTTTCGCCGAGATCGAGACCGATCGCGGGCACGATGCCTTCCTGCTGGACGTGCCGGAATTCTTCGACATCTCCCGCGCCTTCCTGCAATCGGCTGCGAAAGCGCGCGGACTTTCTGGGAACAACGCCGCATGAGCTTGCAGCAACAGGCGCTTCCGCTTGATCCCACGATCAAGCGCGACGTTTCCCATTACCGCGGTGACCATCTTCTGGTCGCGGAAATGGTCGAGCCCGGCTCGAAGGTGCTCGACGTCGGCTGTGGCGACGGCGACCTGTTGCAGCTGCTTGAGAGCCGTGGGATCGACGGCCGCGGCATCGAGCTGTCGCGCGAGGGCGTCAATCGCTGCGTCGCCAAGGGGCTCGCGGTGGTGCAGGGCGACGCCGACACCGACCTTGTCAACTATCCCGATGACGCTTTCGATTACGTGATCCTGTCGCAGACCTTGCAGGCGACGCGACAGCCGAGAGCGGTCCTGGAAAACCTGCTGCGGATCGGACGTCGGGCGATCGTCTCGTTTCCGAACTTCGGATTCTGGAAAATGCGGCTGCAACTCTTGATCGGCGGGCATATGCCGCGCACGGAGAATCTCCCCGCAACCTGGTACGACACCCCGAACATCCATTTCTGCACCATCAAGGATTTCGTTCAGCTTTGCGACGAAATCAGCGTCAAGATGGAGCGCGCGGTGGCGCTCGATCTTTACGGTCGGCCGCTTCGTCTCAGCGCACCGTGGTGGTTCTGGAACATGTTCGGCGAACAGGGCGTGTTTCTGCTGAGCCGTGCCGGGAAGGGGAGATAGCGGTTGAGCCTCACGACTGCGCCGGATCCGCAGTCCATGATGTGACGATGTTTGGCTCACTAAGTCGTCCCGGCGAACCGCAGCCGCCAGATCATCAATTCAACTTTTCGAACAGCCACTTCACCGTCGTCCGAAAGGTTGCCCCATCGCTGCATATTTTAGGTCTCGCTGATTCGGACGTTGACGAACCAAAGTGGAAATCGACCGGCCATCTAGCGCGACTCGGTCGAGAATTGATCCCAGAGCAGACCATCATCAGAATTTTGACGTGCTCATCCGACGACACGTCTCGTTGCTGTGGAAATACTGCTTGGGGCGGGTCAAAGATGACCTCGGGTTCCATCGACATCACGGGCGATTTGCTCGCGCGCAGTCGCGCAGATCGCGTAGAGAGAAAGGCATTGCGCAATCAGTGCGTGTATGCCTAACTGAGCTCGTGGGGCGAGGAAACAGCGAGGCAATTGCCAGCCGTTTGTTGTTTGTCGTCGGTTTGTTGCTGGGCGCTTTCCAATATCGAGACGGGGGCATAATGAGGTCGAGTATCGGGGCGCTGCCCCTTTTGCTTGTCGGCTTTTTGCTGGCGAGTTGCGCGAGTCCGCGTGGCCTCGATGAACCGCCCTTGCAAATCCCGGCATTGAGGCCGGGTTACGGCCGTGTCTACTTCACCCGGCCGGGCGATCTTGCGGGGTCGGCTATTCAGCCCGAGATTCGGATGAACAATGAAATCGTCGGCCGATCTGTGCCCGGCGGATTCTCTTATGTCGACCGCCCCCCGGGGAAATACGCCGTGACAACGGCAACCGAGGTCGAAAATGCGGTTACGTTCCAGTTGGCAGCGGGCGAGACGAAGTACATCAAGACATCAGTGACACCCGGCATACTCGTCGGCCACGTCACGCCGACGCTCGAATTCCCTGAGCAGGGGCAATCCGACATAAGCCGCCTCAGGTACGTCGGCCACTAATTCTGATCCTTGCGCGGGACACGATGTAAAGCGTCGCAGAATGTCCGCTTCCGGCCCTCGCGTATTTGCTGTAGTTGCGCAAATGGTCGTCATCGGAGCGAAGCGGACATGGTCGAGGTGCGCTCCTGGTCGCGCGGGCGTGCTCCATATTTGGCTATGTGATTGGCGTTTCCGCAGTAACGCTCACACCACCGTTGATCTCGGGTCGCGCACACCCCAGCGCCCGGCTTCGACGATGGCGATGAAGCGTTCGACCATTTGGTTGAACAGCGCCGGCTCTTCCAGATTGAGCACGTGGCCCGATTTCGGAAAAAAGGTCAGGCCAGCGGCCGGAAGGTGTTTCTTCAGGAACAGGCTCGGCTCGATGCAGGCATCGTCCTCGTCGCCGCAGATGATCAGCGCCGGCGTCGGCACTTTTCTGATGGCGTCCGTCATGGTGTAGATCGAGGGCCTGCCGCCCTGGAAACCCCGCATCGTATTGGCCGAACCCTTGGCGTCGTGGCGGGCGAGCGCATTGTAGAAATCGGCGTGGCCGCGCGGGTCCTTCACCAGGAAGGGAATGCGGCCCGGCGCCTCGCGCGTGACTTTAGCGACTTCAACCGAGCCGATCGTCTCATATTGCTCGGCATTCTCGGCGCATTGCTTGCGGAAAGCGTCGAGATTTTCGAGGCTCGAGCCCGAGCCCACACCGGCGAGTGTCATCGATACCGCACGTTCGGGCGTGTTCAGCGCAACCTGCAGCGAGGAATAGGCGCCCATCGACAGGCCGACGAAATGCGCTCTTGCAATGTCGAGATGATCGAGCACGGCGAGCGCGTCGGTGTAGAAATGCCTGTAAGTGTAGGAATCCGGCGACGGCGGCACGTCGGAGGGGATATATCCGCGCGCGGAATAGGCGATGCAGCGATGGCCACGCGAGAAGTAGCGCATCTGCGGTTCCCAGTTGGTGTGGTCGGCTGCGTATTCGTGCAGAAAGATGATGGGCGTTCCGCTGCCCGCTTGCTCGAAATAGAGACGGACATTGTCTTTAGACAGGGCGTGGGGCATTGGAGTTTCCTTCCACCGTTTTTATTTGCGCGCGCTTTCTTTGCGTCTTTTGCGAGCGACTTCGCGTCATAGGCGTTTTGTCCCGAAAGTCGCAGTTAATGCTCGAGGCTGCAATGCGGCAACATTGATTTTTTGGATCGCCAAATGATCGCGAAATAACTGCAGGACACCCCGTGGATGCATCTGCTTCTAGATCAACTGCGGTTCTTCCGCCGTGATTGCACCGCCCACGGCAATCGCGCCGCCGGCGACGACCTCGGCGTAGATGCCGCAATGATCATGACCGAGCTTTCTCTGGAGCGTGTGCGGGATTTCGAGATCGCGCGCCGCGCTTTCGGGATCCACGTTCACGGCCGCGCAGCGGGTGATCGGTTTAAAGACCTTCAGGCGGACGTCGCCGATCGCCAGCGTCTTCCCGATCAATTCGAATTCGTGCCATGCCGGCCAACCCGCGACATACATATTGGCGCGGAATCGCAAGGGATGGACGGGCCGGCCGACAATGTCTTCGATCGCGGCAACGCTTGCCAGATTGATGATGGAAACGACCTTGCGGGCGACATCGGAAAAGCTGTGCCCGGCACTCGAAAGAATCTTCGGCGCTCCCTTCAGATCGCTGGCAAAATTCGCAACGAAATACTGCTCGATCGCGGTCCGGCCTTCCGGCGTTTCCAGATTGCCTTGCGCGGCGACATGGCCGCCCTTTCGGATGGTCAGGAGGCTAGTGCGATCCTCGAAATGGGCCTGCAACTCCGCCAGGCGCTCGTTTCGCATCAACATCAGGAACTGCGATTTTGGCAGCCATGCCGGCGCCTTTGGATCAAACCCACTCGTGCCGTTCTCGATGGCGTAGCGCCGGTCGGCCGGAAAGGTCTGGCCGACCTGAACGGCGACGCGCGGCAATGGTTCGGGGGAAAGACCTTTGACCGGATAACGATAAAGGCTTGTGATTTGCGCTGGGCTTGAGGACATCGGGCCTTAATAGGAGATTCTTCGGCCCGGGGCACACCGCACACGAATTTGTGAAAACGCCTCTTCCGTTTCCGGACACCCCTTCCCACATTTGCCCCAAGCCGCTGCCTAGTGTCCCGGTTCTGACATTCGTATCCCGTCGCCGCGGGTTCGTTTACGAATGTCGGAACCAAAGGGACATTAGCAAATATTTGTTTGCAGTGTGGTTTTAGATTTGACATTCGCTTTGAGCGACTCGTGGCAATACTGAAGCGAATGCCAAATCCACCACACTGGCGTCGGTGACGGCCGCGAAGCGGTTGACGAACGTCAATGCGGTGCGCGGAATCCCAATGAAGATGCCGTTGGCCATGCCTTGCGCGTGATCCGCGAAAGTGTGGGCGGTTTCGCGATAAAATCGCGCGCCAACTTGAAGGTTCGAGGCGCGATCTGACGCAAAACCGGTCTCCGCTTTTGCTGATCGCGCCTATGGCGGTAGCGGCAGGCCGAGGGCACACGAATGAATATCGAAAAATATACCGAGCGTTCGCGCGGTTTTATCCAGTCGGCGCAGTCGCTGGCGGTGCGCGAGGGCCACCAGCAGTTTTCGTCGCTGCATGTGCTTAAAGTTCTGCTCGATGATAATGAGGGCCTCGCCGCCGGCTTGATCGATCGTGCCGGAGGCAACTCCCGCGCGATCCTCAAGGCCACCGAGGATGCGCTCAACAAGCTGCCGAAAGTTTCCGGAAGCGGCGCCGGCCAGGTCTATCTTGCCCCCGATCTCGCGCGCGCGTTCGATGCGGCCGAAAAGGCCGCGGATAAGTCCGGTGACAGCTTTGTCACCGTCGAGCGGCTGTTGCTCGGATTGGCGCTCGAGAAGAACAGCGACGCCGGCAAGATCCTCAAGGACGGCGGTGTCACGCCACAAAATCTCAATGCGGCGATCGAATCCCTGCGCAAGGGGCGAACGGCCGACAGCGCCACGGCCGAGAACGCCTATGACGCGCTGAAGAAATATGCGCGCGACCTGACGCAAGCCGCCCGCGATGGCAAGCTCGACCCCGTGATCGGGCGCGACGAGGAAATCCGTCGAACCATTCAGGTTCTCTCCCGCCGCACCAAGAATAATCCCGTCCTGATCGGTGAGCCCGGCGTCGGCAAGACTGCGATCGTCGAAGGCCTCGCTTTGCGGATCCTCAATGGCGACGTGCCGGAAAGCCTGAAGGACAAGAGACTGTTGTCGCTCGACATGGGCGCGCTCATCGCCGGGGCCAAATACCGCGGCGAGTTCGAGGAGCGGCTCAAGGCCGTGCTTCAGGAGGTGACCTCGGCCGAAGGCAGCATCATCCTTTTCATTGACGAGATGCACACGCTGATCGGCGCCGGCAAGGCCGACGGCGCGATGGATGCGTCAAATCTGCTGAAACCCGCGCTGGCGCGGGGAGAATTGCATTGCATCGGCGCCACCACGCTCGACGAGTATCGCAAGCACGTCGAAAAGGACGCGGCGCTGGCGCGGCGGTTCCAGCCGATCTTCGTCTCCGAACCGACGGTTGAAGACACCATCTCGATCCTGCGCGGGCTGAAGGACAAATACGAGCAGCACCACGGCGTGCGCATTACCGATTCCGCGCTTGTCGCTGCGGCCACGCTGTCGAACCGATACATCACCGACCGCTTTCTGCCCGACAAGGCGATCGATCTCATGGACGAGGCCGCGGCGCGGCTGAAGATGCAGGTCGATTCCAAGCCCGAAGAACTCGACTCGCTGGACCGTGAGATCATCCGGCTCAAGATCGAGCAGGAGGCTCTGAAAAAGGAGAGCGATCCCGGTTCGAAGAGCCGCCTGCAGACCCTGGAAAAGGAATTGGCCGAACTCGAGGAAAGGTCGGCCGCCCTGACTGCGCGCTGGAGCGCGGAGAAGAACAAGCTCTCCAATGCACAGAAGCTGAAGAGCGAGCTCGATGCGCTCAGGATCGAACTTGCCAACGCGCAGCGCCGCGGCGAATTCCAGCGCGCGGGCGAGCTTGCCTATGGCCGGATTCCGGAGCTGGAGAAGAAGCTTGCCGAAATCGAGGCCAAGGAAAATGCCGGCGAGATGATGGAGGAGGCGGTCACCGCCAACCACATCGCGCAGGTGGTTTCACGCTGGACCGGCGTTCCCGTCGACAAGATGCTGGAAGGCGAGAAGGACAAGCTGTTGAGGATGGAAGAAAGCCTCAGCAAGCGCGTCGTTGGCCAGGCCGAAGCCGTGCGTGCGGTGGCAACCGCGGTGCGCCGTTCGCGCGCAGGCTTGCAGGATCCAAACCGCCCGATGGGCTCGTTCATGTTCCTGGGTCCTACCGGCGTCGGCAAGACCGAGCTTACAAAGGCGCTCGCCGAATACCTGTTCAATGACGAGACCGCGATGGTGCGCCTCGATATGTCCGAATACATGGAGAAGCATTCGGTGTCGCGGCTGATCGGCGCGCCTCCGGGCTATGTCGGCTATGACGAGGGCGGCGCGCTGACCGAAGCGGTCCGTCGGCGACCCTATCAGGTCGTGCTGTTCGACGAGATCGAGAAGGCTCATCCGGACGTCTTCAACGTGTTGCTGCAGGTGCTGGACGATGGCCGCCTGACCGATGGTCAGGGGCGCACCGTCGATTTCCGCAACACGCTGATCATCATGACCTCGAATCTGGGTTCGGAGTTTCTGGTGAACCAGCCCGAAGGCGAGGACACCTCTGCGGTCCGCGAGCAGGTGATGGGCATGGTGCGCTCGCACTTCCGACCCGAATTCCTCAACCGCGTCGACGAGATCATCCTGTTCCATCGCTTGCAGAAGAGCGAGATGGGCCGGATCGTCGAAATCCAGTTCGCTCGCTTGCAGAAGCTTTTGGAGGAGCGGAAAATCACCCTCACGCTCGAGGCTCCCGCGCGCGACTGGCTTGCCGCCAAGGGCTGGGATCCCGCCTACGGCGCGCGGCCGCTGAAACGAGTGATCCAGCGCAACCTGCAGGATCCGCTGGCCGAGATGATTCTCGCGGGTGAAGTCCAGGACGGCGACCGCGTCGTTATTTCGGCGGAAGGCAACGTGCTGACATTCAACGGCAAGGCACGGCAGACGGCGGAGATTGCGCCATTCGAAGCGCCGGTGCCGAAACGGAAGCTGAACTGATGCCGGCCGACAGCATTGCCTGTAATTCAGGAAACATTCGGTGGCGATTGCCCGCTTCTATTCGCATGCTGCAATCGACGTGTTGCCGTTAGCGGCCGTCGCTTTCGATCTCACCGCGATTGGAATCGCTTTCCTGATTGAACCGGGTCTCGCCCTTTAGCTGGAACCGGCGGACGTCCGGGCTTCAGCGGGTGCTGGCTTGCCGCGCGCTGCTGCTTCCGGTGGCGTCCGATATTCGCGCCGCGGCGCCGCCGCGATTGTTCATCATGGAGTCGAGGCGGTCGCGTTCCTTCTCGAAACCTGCCAGCACCGGCCCCTCGAGGGAGCGGCCCCGCGGCAGCCTGATGCGCATCGGATCGACGAAGCGGCCATTGACCAGGATTTCATAGTGGACGTGGGCGCCGGTCGATTGCCCGGTCGAACCGACAAAACCGATGATCTGGCCCTGGCGAACCCGCTTGCCGACTTCGAGCCCCTTGGCATAGGCGGACATGTGTCCGTAGGCGGTCTCGTAACCGTTGTTGTGTTTCAGCTTGACGTATTTGCCGTAGCCGCCTTCCCAGCCGACGGTTTCGACCACGCCGTTGCCCGACGCGAAAATCGGAGTGCCGTAAGGGGTCGCCCAGTCGACGCCGGTGTGCATCTTCACATAACCGAGGATGGGGTGGCGGCGGCTGCCGAAACCGGATCGCATGATCGCGTTATTGACGGGTTTGCGGACCAAAAACTTTTTCGCGCTCTTGCCGCTCTCATCATAGTAGTCGACGACGGAGTCGTCCGGGGTCTGGAAACGGTAGTATTTCTTGGTTTCGCCCCCGACCGTCAGAGAGGCAAACAGGACTTCGGATTTTTCGTTGCTGTTCGAACCTTCGTCCTCTCCGGCAAAGAACACGTCGAAGGAATCCCCGGGCTGGACCTTGCGCTGGAAATCGACGTCGTAGGAATAGATGCGGACCATGTCTTCGATCACGGCCGCCGGCACCTTGTTGCGCAGCGCGGTTTCGTAAATGCTTTGATAGAGCCGCACGCCGCTGCCGTCGTCGTCGTCATCGTCGCTGTTGTCGGCCGTATCGGTGACGGTGTTCAGGCTCTGCACGTCGACGGCGACGTATTTGCCGAGATCGGACAGCGCTGCCACCGCTTCGATGCTGGTATCGTTGGCAACCACCACCCGGTAGGGTTGCAGCCGCTGGCCAGGCCCCCCAGGCGCCATCAGGATGCGCACCTTCTGACCTTCCTTCAGCCCGCCGTCGCGCCCCTTCGCGCCGAGCATTATCGCAATCGATCTGGCTTCTTCGGCCGTTGCGCCCTGCTCGCGCAGGATCGAGACGACGTTATCGCCCTTCTTGACCATGTGGACGCGTTCGCCGTTGGGATTGCCACCGGTGATCTGCTCTTTCGTCTTGGGCAGCAGTGTAACGTTCTCAGGTACGATCCGGGTCTCGAAGCCGGCATAAGGATCGGAGGCCGAGCCCTCGGTGGCATAGGCCAGCTTGAGACCGGTCTGCGCGCCGCTCACGTCCGCGGTGGCATTGGCCAGAGCGGCGTAGCGGACGCCGCCGTTGCCGCGCCAGCTCGAGGCGTCGCGGACCCGCAGGATCACCTCATCGAGGGCGACAACTGCGGCAATCTTGGCCTTGGGCAGGATCGGTGCGAGATCCTTGGTGACGAACGAAACCTCGGCATCGGGTTCGACGGCGGCGTTCTGGTCGTCGGAGGCGGCAGGTGGGGGGCTGCCGACATCGCTGAGCATGCGCTGGGCGTTGAACGGTGGGATCTTGGCGCTCAGGTCGCTGGTCGTCATCGACAGATTGCCGGAAATGCGAACGAACGGCCGCACTCGCATGACGTCGCGGTTGCCGACGCGGGTGACCGTCGAAACCCGCACCACGTTCCGAGCCGCGGTTGCCTCGCCGGGCGGCGGCAACCGGTCGCTCTTTTTCAGGATATGATCGTTGGCGCCAAACGCCCCTCGCAGCGCGCCTTCAACCCGTTCCGGAACCTTGGCAAAGGTCATCTCGCCATCCAGAGACGCGAAAACGGCGCCGCCGATCAAGGCCGCGCCGCATAACCCGGTCAGGATGGTTCCGCTAAACCATTGTACGGAGACGCGGCGGCGATCGATGACCGCGGCCTCGGTGCCATCGACCGAAAGCGGCGGCTCGTGACCAAGATCGATGGTCGCGGCCTCGCGTCCGTAACTGCCCCCGCGTGGCGTCCTGTGGTTCAAACCACCGTCCCCCCAAATTCCTTCGACCCTCGACGAGGTCTGCGCCCATCCTTGAGCCCGCATTCGCCCTTTCCCGGGGCAGATTCGGGTGCACGGCGTTCCGTGTCGATGTTCGTGAGAAGCCCGAAAACTTGGCCGAAATCACGAACCTTGATGGTGGTGCAAATCTCTTCGGTGCTGTTCGTCGGCAAGAAGGCGACCGGTTTGAAAGATCGCCGATCCCCCCGGTACCCTCCTCGTCCGGCAGCCCCCACTGGCACCAGGCGATTCAAATACCTATCTACTTAGAACGTCGCAGGAATGTGGATAAAGTACGGCGTCAAGTTCCTAAAATCGAGAGCTCTTTGCCGTTCGAGATTCCGCTGCACGATGCGACGATTTGTTGACAACAACCGTTGACAACGCGGATCGGGCGGGCTTATAAACCGCCCCACTGAGCGCGGCGCTGTCTTGGCCCTCGGCCAAGGCATGTTTTCGTGCCCGTGAAGCTCCTCACTAAGATGAGTGAATCAACAGCCGATAGCCATCGGTTGTCATTTGTCGTCGAGTGAGGTCTTCGGAAGGCTCCCGCGATGGGAGAGGGGTCTCGGCCCCGGGCTGTTTGACAAGTGAAGATGAAGAAAGAGAAACGTGGACGGCGGAGTCCTTGCGGATCTCGAATACTTGAAAGCTTCGGTTTTCATCTTTCGGGATCGGACGAAAGACTTCGGCGGTACACGTTTTGAATAAGGTTACACCATGATCTCTTTATTGAGATCACGTCGTCAGCGATGTGAATCGCGGGCGATTTGAATGGTGGGACCTCGTCAAACGTTGTGATCAGCCGGTTCAAAGTTTCAAGTCCAACTTGAGAGTTTGATCCTGGCTCAGAGCGAA
>Ga0306920_100015394_pt1 | contig 10480 bp, 9 predicted proteins | sample flu12Cox44000170_FD_204666 | JGI IMG/M metagenome (GOLD analysis project Ga0306920, IMG submission 204666) | Lab enrichment of tropical soil microbial communities from Luquillo Experimental Forest, Puerto Rico - flux4day.12C.oxic.44.000.170 (v2)... | ecosystem: Environmental > Terrestrial >... | reverse complement strand
GAACGTGATGCTGCGCGACAACGACTCGGTGGCGCTCATCGACTTTGGCCTCGCCCGCTCGGTGGACGGCACCACCGTCAGCACGCAGACAGGGGTGCTGCTCGGCTCGCCGTACTACATGAGTCCCGAGCAGGCGCAAGGTGAGGGGCTCGATGCACGCTCGGACTTCTACAGTCTCGGGGTCATCTGCTACGAGCTGCTCACCGGGCAGAAGCCCTACATCGGCGCCACCGCCATGGAGGTTCTCCAGCAGCACGTGAGCGCGCCGCTGCCGACGCTGCCCGCGGACCTGTCCCGCTATGAGCCGTTCCTCGTGCGCCTCATGGCCAAGTCACGCGGTGAGCGTTTCGCCAACGCCGCGGAGATCATCGCCGCGATCACGGCGCTGCGCGGCAGCGCAACGCCCGATCTTGCCGCGACCGGCGGCGAAGCGCAGCCGAGCGCGGCCTGATCGCCTCGGGGTTTGCTCAGGGACGAACGCTCTCGGCTCGACCCAAGGGCGATTTTCCTTCGGTGGCAGGCGTTGGGGCCGCGCGCTCGGCGCGTTGCTGGAAAGCGCTCCCGAGGCCAAGTGCGAGCAGCATCCACAGTGCCGAGACCGCCGCCCCCAGCCAGCCGACAGCGGAGTGGCCGAAACCCAGTCCGGCGGTGAAGGCCTTGTGGAGCGAGCCGCTGAGTGCGTCCCCGCCGCGATAGGCGAACGTGTCGATCAGGCTCTTCGCCTGATATTTCTCCTCGCGGCTCACGACCGTGAACAGTGAGTCGCGGCAGGGCCGCGTGATGGCGTAGTCGCCGACCCGCCGCACGCCGTACGCCCAATTGAGCACCATGAACGTCGGCACGAGCGCGTAGAGCGCGTAGGCACCGACCATGATGAGCGGCACCAACATCAGCATCGCCCGCATGCCGAACAACTTGAACAGCCGGCTGAAGAGCAGCGCCTGCAGCACGAGCGATGCCCCCTGCACCGCAAAGTCGATGCTGGCGAAAAAGCGCGCGCGCTCATCGGCGTTGTGGAACACCTTGGCGACGAACGACTGCTGCTCGAGGTAGAAGAAAGTCGACACCCAGGTCATGAAGAACACAAACACCGTGATCCCCATCAGGTAAGGCGAGCGTGCCACCTGGGCGAAGGCGGCGAGCACCCCGCCGCCGACGCCGTGCTCGGCGACCGCGGGCGCACTCGCGGCTGCAGCCGGGGCTGCGCGTCCGCGCTGCCAGCGGATGACCTGCATCATCAGCAGCAGCGCCACGCACAGCAGTGCGGCGGAGATCGGCAGGAGGTTGATCGCACCGATCGGGAGCGCGAGCTCACGGGCGACGAAGGGCCCGATCAGGCCGCCAGCGCTGGCGCCAGCCCAGATGAAGCCGAACAGACGCACGGCCTGCTCGCGGCTGAACACATCGGCCATCAGGCTCCAGAAAGCCGCCACGACGAACAGGTTGAAGACGCTCACCCACACGTAGTAAGTGCGCGCGATCCAGGTGTGATCGGCCTGCAGTCGGAACCAGACCCAGAAGAGCAGCAGGTTGATGACGAAGAACCCGTATACCCATGGCAGGAACACCGAGCGTGGGTAGCGCGACGTGAGCCAGCCATACACCGGCTGCAGCAGCAGCATAACCAGGAACACGCCCCAAAAGAGATAGGGAATCTTGTCGAGTCCCGAGGTCACGCCGAGCGCATCGCGCACCGGACGCAGCATGGTGTAGCTGGAGAATGTGCACAGGAGCGTCGCGAGCGACGCCAGCACGGCGGGCGCCTCGCCAGGCTCGAGTACGACCAGACGGCGTAGCAACTCTTTCATATCAGTCCCGGCTGCTGCGGCGCGCTAGTGTGCCACAGCAGAGTTGTCCAGCATCACCGCGCACGGCTTGACCGACGCTGGGTCGCAGCGCACTCCCGTAGCGCCAACCCGGGGGGTCATCATGAAAAGAAGAACCTTCGTCACGACCGGGTTCACCGCCCTGGCTACCGCCGTGCGAGTCACTACGATCCCGCGAACCTCTTCCGCCTGAATGCCAACATCAAGCCCGCCTGAGATCGAGATGGAGACGGTCGGCCGTCGCTCCGTAGTCGATTGATTTCTTTGGCGCTCCCCGCGGGAACCCGCCATCGCGTCAGAGCCATGCGCACGGGTCGGTCGGTTTTCGGGCTTAGAATCGGGCGTAGGGAGGCGCGATGGATATCGATGCACTACCGATCGCGCGCCTGCCGCGTGAGACGATCCGGGCGCTGTCGCGGCGCTCGGATGCGCGCGGCGCGCTTCAGCTGGGCGCCCACCTCGGGCTCCTGGTGGCGACGGGCTTGCTGCTGTCGGCGAGCCGCGGGCACCCGTGGCTCCTCGCAGCGTTGATCCTCTACGGCATCGTGCTCACCTTCCTCTTCTGTCCCCTGCACGAGTGCATTCATCGCACCGCCTTCGCCAGCCGTCCGCTCAACGATGCCGTGGCGTGGATATGCGGGGTGCTGCTGATCCTGCCGCCGAACTATTTTCGCCTGTTCCATTTCGCGCATCACCGCTACACCCAGGACCGCGCGCGTGATCCGGAGCTGGCGGTGCCGGCTCCGGCGACGCCCGCGGCCTACGGGTGGCGGGTGTCAGGCCTGCCGTACTGGCGCGAGCGGCTGCAGACGACCTTGCGCCACGCACTCACCGGGCGCGTCACCGAGCCCTTCGTGCCGGCAGCCCGCGCTGCGGAAGTGGCTCGCGAGGCGCGCATCCTGTGGGGGTGCTACCTCGCCATCGCGGCGGTCTCGCTGTATCTACAGCGCGCGGATGCGCTCATCTACTGGATCGTGCCCGCACTGCTCGGACAGCCGTTCCTCAGGCTCTTTCTGCTGGCAGAGCACACCGGCTGCGCCTTCGATCACGACATGCTCGCCAACACGCGCACCACTTATACCAACAGGGCGGTGCTGCTCCTCACCTGGCGCATGCCCTACCACGCCGAGCACCACAGCTTCCCGTCGGTGCCCTTTCACAGACTCGCGAGCGTCAATGCACTTCTGCCGGCGCAGGGTCGGGTGACCGCGCCCGGGTATCTCGCAGTGCACCGGGCACTGCTGCGACGGCTGAGTGCCCGCGATACGGTGTCCGCCTAGCGCAGTCAGCGATTCCGGCGGTATCCGCGGCGCTCCTCGGCGCGCGAAGTTCACTCGTCGTCTATGGTATCGGACAGCACGGCCTTGCGCCGGGCGATGAAATCGAGCATCGCCTCATCCTGCGCCGGATCGATTCCCGGATCCTGGTAGTCCGCCAGCATCTTCTTCCAGACGCGGTTGGCACGTTGCTCCGCAGTCAGCTTACCCTCGAGCGACCATTGCTCGTAGGAGGAGTAGTCCGCGATGGTCGACTGATAGAACGCCGTCTCGAAGTTGGCGAGCGTATGCGCACAGCCGAGAAAGTGGCTGCCGGGGCCGACCTCGCGGATCGCATCGAGCGCCTGGCCACGCTCGGTGAGATCCATTCCCTGCGCCAGCATCTGCATCATGGCGCACTGGTCCGCGTCCATGACGAACTTCTCGTAGCTCGCGACCAGGCCACCCTCCAGCCAGCCGGCCGCGTGCGTCACCAGATTGACGCCGGCGAGCAGCGTCGGCAGCAGCGTATGCGCGCTCTCGTAGGCGGCCTGCGCGTCGGCGGTTTTCGAGGCGCACAGCGAGCCGCCGCTGCGGCAGGGAACTTTCAGCCGCCGTGCGAGCTGCGCGGTCGCAAAGATCATCTGCGTCGCCTCCGGTGTGCCGAAGGTCGGAGCCCCGGTGCGCATCGAGATCGCGCCGACGAAGGAACCGAGGATCACCGGGGACCCGGGACGCACGAGCTGGGTCAGCGCCATGCCAGCGAGTGTCTCGGCGAGGATCTCGGCGAGGCACCCGGCGGGTGTTACCGGGCCCATCGCCCCCGCGAGCACCGCGGGCACCACGATCGTGCCCTGGTTGCTGCCAGCGAACGCCCGCAGCGCCCGCAGCATCCGGCCATCGAACACCAGCGGCGAGTTGGAGTTGATGTTGCCGAGCACCACGGGATGGGTTTCGAGAAAGGCGGAGCCGAACAGGGTCTGCGCCAGCGCGACGGCATCCTCCGCGTGGCCGCCGGTTTCCGGCGTCGCCTCGCAACCCTGGTCCGAGTAGCGGAAGAAGGCGTACTGGATATCGAGGTGGCGCTTGTTGGGAGGAATCTCCATCGGCTCGCACATGCAGCCGCCGGAGAAGTGGATCGCCGGCGCCATGTGGGTGAGCTTGATGAAGTTCGTCAGATCCTCGAGTGTGCCGTAGCGGCGGCCACGCTCGATGTCATAGACGAACGGCGGCCCCCCCACCGGTGAGAACACCGTGGCATCGCCGCCGAAGCGGACGTTGCGCTCGGGATTGCGGGCAAACAGCGTGAACTCCTCGGGCGCGGTGCTGAGCAGTTTCTTCGCCATGCCGCGCGGGATGCGAACGCGTTCCCCCTGCACGTCCGCGCCGGCGTCGTGCCACAGGCGCAACGATTCCGGATCGCGCCGGAACTCGATACCCACCTCCTCGAGAATCGTCTCGGCATTCGCCTCGATGACCTCGATCGCTTCCGCGCTCAGCAGCTCGACCGGCTTCAGCCGCCGGCGGATGTAGGGGTATTTGACGGCGATCGACTGGGCGCGTGCGCGACGGCTGTCACGGCCGCGCCGCGCGGGGGTCACGGTCTCGCTCATGGGTCAGGCCTTTGGAGCTGGCTGCATCGTGCGTTTCCGAACCGATCTTACGCCCACGTCGTTCCCAACATCACGCTGAGGCCAATCCGAAGGGTTCGCGCCCACGCTTGACACACAACTATCATAAAGGTGCAATGCCGTCTTTGGCGGCGTGCGGGCAAAGAACCAACCGTGCATCTCGTCGACGCGACTCTGTTTTATTCTCCGACCAGCGGCGGCGTGAAGCGCTACCTCTCGGCGAAGCACACCTGGCTCGCGGCACACACCTCGTGGGAACACACCATCGTGGTGCCCGGCCGCGAGACGCACATCGAGCGCGGCGGCGTGTGCACGCTGTCGGGTTACCCGGTGCCCTGGACCTTCAACTACCGCCTGCCGCTCAATCCGCGGCGTTGGACGCGGCTGCTCGATGCGCTGGAGCCGACGCTGATCGAGGCGGGCGACGTCTTCCACCCGGCCTGGGCCGGCTGGCTCGTGGCGCAGCGCCGCGGCATCCCGCTCACGGGCTTCTATCACTCGAATCTGCCGCAGCTCATCGGACGGCGGCTGTTTGGCACCGAGCCCGTGCTGCGCCGCTACGTTCAGTGGCTGTACGAGCATTTCGATCTGCTATTCGCGCCGAGCCGGGTGATGTGTGAGTACCTGCGCAGCCTCGGCCTCACCCAGGTCGTGCACCAGCCCCTCGGGGTGGACGCAGAAGTGTTCAACCCGGCGCGTCGCACCAACACACTGCGCAAGCGACTGGGACTTCCCTCGCGCGCGCGGGTGCTGGTATTCGCGGGCCGCTTCGCGGAGGAGAAGAACCTGCCGGTGCTGTTTCAGGCCTTCGCACGGCTCGGCAGGCCCTATCACCTGCTGCTCATCGGCGGCGGACGACGCTCACGCCCGGCAGCCAACGTCACCATGATGCCGTACCGCCGCGACAGCTTCGAGCTCGCGCAGTGGATCGCTTCCGCCGATGCACTCGTGCACGCGGGAACCAAGGAGACCTTCGGCCTCGTGATACTCGAGGCGATGGCCTGCGGACGTCCGGTGGTGGCAGCCCGCGCCGGCGCCTTCCCGGAGGTCGTCGACGAGGCGGTCGGGGCGCTAGCCGAGCCGCACAGCGCCGCCGGCATGGCGGAGGCGATCGCCTCGCTCTACGAGCGCGACCTCGATGCGGTGGGTGCCGCGGCCCGCAGCCGGGTCCTGCGGCACTTCACCTGGAACCGGGCATTCCACGCTCAACTCGCCACCTACGCATCGCTGGTCGGCGCGCAACGCCTGCCGGTGACCGACAGCCCGATCCTCGAGCTGCGCTCGCCGACCTCGTAACGACCGCCGGCGCGACAGGTCCGCGGCGCCGGATGTCAGCGCCACGGAATGTCAGCGCCGCAGCCCCTTGAGCAGGGCGAGTCCGGCGCGGCTCGTGGCGAGTGCGAGCACCACGCGCCAGAACGCGCGCTTCGTCCATGGCGCCGGCCGTGGCGGGATGGCGCGGTAGAACTGTGCGGCGATCTCGCGATGCAGGTGCACTGCAGGAGACTCGATCAGCCACTCGCGTCCCCCGGCGCCGATGCGGTAACGCGCGCCACCGAGATGGTCCACGACCGCATCCTGCAGCGTATCGGGTAGATCGGCAGGACCTGTGGTGCTGAAGGCGAGCGCCGTCGGCTCATCGGGCGCTTCCGCGGTGCTGCCGCTCAGGGTGAGTCCGGGAACGGTACGCGCGCGCCGACAGTGCAGCACACCGCAAAAGGTCGCGAGCCGCTCAGGCATCAAATACGGGCTCGACCTGCACCGCGGTGGTGACCGAGTTGGCGATGAAGCACTCCTCGTGCGCGCGCTCGTGCAGCTCTACGACCTCGGCGGTTGTGGGCAAGCGCTCGCCCGAGAACCGTACCCGCGGCCGCAGCGTCACGCTCAACATCGCGATCTTGCCCGCCGCATTGCGGCCCATGGAGCCGACGGCCTCGTCGCTGTAGTCATCGATGCGCCAGCGGGCAGCCGCCGCGAGCGACAGGAACCACAGCATGTGACAGCCGGCGAGTGCGGCCACGAGCGCCTCCTCGGGGTCGACCGCCGCCTCGACCGACAGCGGTACGCGTACCGTGTGGGGCGAGGAGGAGGCGGGCACGGTCACACCGCCATCGAAGTGCCATGAGTGGCCGCGGCTGTAGCGATTGTCCGTGAACACCGCGTCGCCCCGCTCCCAGTGGACGCGGGCCTGATACTCGTGAGCGCCCATGACTTTCCCTCCAGCCGGCCGGTGCGCGATTGTACGATAGAGACCATGGCCTCCGACGATCTGCAACCGCGCCGCGACCTGACACTCACTCACGCCACGTCGCTCGTGGTCGGGATCATCATCGGCACGGGCATCTTCCTCAAGTCCGCGACGGTCGCCCAGGCGGTTGGCACACCGGCACTGGTGCTCGCGGCGTGGGTGGCCGCGGGACTCGTGGCGATGCTGGGCGCGCTGTGCTTCGCCGAGCTCGGCGCGCTCCTGCCGCACGCCGGCGGGGAATACGTGTACCTCAGCCGCGCCTACGGTGAGATCCCCGGGTTCCTGTTCGCCTGCAACGCGTTCGTGCTGGGCGGCGCAGCAGTGGCCGCCTACGGAGCGGCGGTGGCGATCTTCGTCTCCGACATCCATCCGCTCGGGTCCGACTGGTTCGAGCGCAGCGTGCGGCTCTTCGGCGCCGACTATCATTTCAGCTTCGGCCCCCGGCAGCTGCTCGCCGTGGCGGTCATCGCGGTATTTGCCGCGATCAACTGTGCCGGCGTCATGCTCGGAGGACGGGTGCAGGCGGCGCTCACCGCCGCCAAGGTGCTGGCGGTCATCGGCGTTGCCGCTGGCGTGTTCCTCTTCAGCAGTACGGGCGCGGCAACCAACCTCGCCGCACCCGAGGGCAGCGGCAGCGGTGGCCTGGCGGGGTTCGGGGCGGCGATGTTCTCCGCGCTGTGGGCGTACAGCGGCTGGCAATTCCTGCCGATGGCGGCGAGCGAGGTGCGCGAGCCGCAACGCAACCTGCCGCGCGCCATCGTCGGGGGAACGCTGCTCGTTCTGGCGCTCTACCTGATGATCAATACCGCCTATCTCTATGCACTGCCCTTCTGGCAGGTGGCGAGCGCCAACTCCACGGCCTACCCCGAGGCGCCCTCGGTCGCCGCGCGCGCCGTGCAGACCTTCCTCGGCGGCCGCGCCGCCTGGGTGGCGGCGCTGATCTTCCTCATCTCGACCATCGGCTCGATGAACGGTGTCATCCTGAGCGCGGCGCGCGTTCCCTACGCCGCCGCACGCGACGGTCTGTTTTTCGAGCGTTTCGGGCGGCTCGGGCCCCGGAGCCGCGTGCCGGTCACCTCGCTGATACTGCTCGCACTCTGGGGTGCGCTGCTCGCGATATCGGGCACGTTCGATCAGCTCACCAACATGGCGGTGATGTCGTACGCACTTTTCTGGATTCCGGTGGCACTCGCGGTCGTGGTCTTGCGGCACAAATATCCGAACGAGCCGCGCCCCTACCGGGTGCCGGGCTACCCGCTGGTGCCGCTGATCTTTGCCCTGGTGATGGTATGGATCGTCGTGAGTGCGCTGCGCAGCGCGCCGCGGGAATCGATCGCCACCATTGTGCTGATCCTGCTGGGACTGCCGCTGTACCCGCTGTTCCGCAGGCGCCAGGGAGTGGGGGCGGCCGCTCACACGGCTGGATCGCAGTAGCCTGCGAGGCCGCGGCTCTCCTGCCCGAACCGTTGCGCGGAGGGCCGCGCAGCGTGCCCGCGGCTGCTAGGGGCCGCTCACGGTCGCGACCTGCACATCGGCGTTCCAGTCGATGGTCGTGCTGGCCCTGCCGGTCACCAGAAGGGCAAACTGATCGCTGGCCCCCGATCGCAACGCGGGCAGCGCGGCAACCCCGATGTGGTCGACTTCCTTGGTCCAGTTCTGACTGTCGGCGACGATGATCCCACCGTTACCGCTGTGGAAGACGACAATACCCGTATAAGCAACCACGTTATTGCTGTGCTGTTGTCGACCGACGATCATCACGCGCGCAATGCCGGCAGTGTTGTAAGGGACGGCGGGATAGTCGCCTACACCATAGCTGGAAAGTCCCTGCGCCATCGCACCGGAGGTTTGGCCCGACTGCGCAACTATGAGATTGTTGCGATCCCCGGGTGTCGACTGATTTCGCGCCCCGTAGAAGATGCCGCCGGGCCAGGACGCCACGCGCCCGCTGCCGAAGGCAACCGCGTAAGGGGCGGTCACCTGTGAGGTGTCGCCTGCGACGACCGCACCCGCATAACCGGAGACCGTGTTGTCGTACCCGCCCAAAATGCTGCCGTAATTGATCGAGACGGCGTTGTTGTGGCCACCCACGATCGCGGCGTACGTCGCGGCGCCGTTGATGGTGTTGTTGGCGCCGCCGACGATGGTCTGCGCGATCGCCGGCGCGCTGATGTTGTTGGCGTAGCCCGCGACGATGGCACTGTATGCGCCCCCGCTGATGGTTTGCTGACTTCCGGCGATGATTGCGCTTGCCCCCCCCGGGCCGGTGATCGTGTTCCGCGCTCCGCCCGCGATGATGTTGTCATCATTCACCGAGCTGATGTGATGCTGTGCGCCGCCCACTATGGAATTAGAGTCGCCGCTCGAGATCCAGTGATTGCCGCCGCCAATGATCAGGCCGTGTGTCGCTGCCGTATAAAGCCGAGCGTGCTGCGAGATGATCGCACCCGCCAGAGCGTTATCGATGTTGTCATAGCCGCCGGAGATCATGGCGTAACTGGCCGAGCCGGTTACGTAGGTGTCATCCGGGCCGCCGTTGATGCCTGCGAAGCTGGCGCCGACCAGGTTGGGAAAGTTGCCGTCGCCGAGACCGCCAAAGACGGTTACGCTGTGGACGTGCGGGTCGATCGCATTCACGGGCGTGCAGCACAGCAGATTCGGCCCGGTGGCGTCATTGGATGGAGCCAGATACGGCATTGTCTGCGAGTGCGTCGGTAGCGAAGCCACGAGCGCGAGTTCGAGTAGCAATTTCTTCATGGTGTACTCCCCAGCTGGCCAACGCGGCATACGCCCGAAGAGATCGTAACTTCGGACCCGCATGTCGGAACCTTACCCGCTCTCCAAGGGCCAGCATGGCATTGTATGGGGACGGAGCGACCGGCCGGAATCGGGTAGAGTCGCTCTGTGAAAACGCAGTGTAATGCTGGAATGGGATGATCGCAGTAGTCTGCGGGGCGCCAATGAAGCGATTCGCCGAAGGATCAGTTGGTGTGCTTTCCAGAACGGCGAGATTACTGAGTCCAGAAGTGCCTCAACTTTAACTGTCAGGGCTACTCCATTGCGCGGCGTTTACGCGGACGGAACATATCTAGAGCAGAATCCTACGTGGCACGAGGAGGATTCTCCGTGGAAAGCCGCGCAGATCCGGCTGATGCTTCAGAAGCACCCACTGCAAATCCAATCTGTGGCTGAGATCGGGTGCGGGGTTGGAGCGATCCTTGCAGAACTGTGCCAGACGCTGCCCCGGGACGTAGAGTGCCATGGGTTTGATATAGCTCCGGAAGCAATCGCCGGTGCAAAACAAAGAGAAAACGACCAGCTTCACTTTCACCTGCAAGACCTGCTGAGTGCGGATGCCTTCTTCGACCTCCTGCTGGTCATGGATGTGGTTGAGCACGTGCCGGACTACTTTGGCTTTCTGGAAGGCTGCCGGCGGAAGGCGAGATTCAAGTTGTATCACATACCCTTGGACATTCACGTGTCTTCCGTCATTCGCGCATCATTCGTTCGCGGTCGCAT
>Ga0306920_100015393_pt1 | contig 10481 bp, 9 predicted proteins | sample flu12Cox44000170_FD_204666 | JGI IMG/M metagenome (GOLD analysis project Ga0306920, IMG submission 204666) | Lab enrichment of tropical soil microbial communities from Luquillo Experimental Forest, Puerto Rico - flux4day.12C.oxic.44.000.170 (v2)... | ecosystem: Environmental > Terrestrial >... | reverse complement strand
TTCGCCCATGCGGCCCTCGTGCGGACGGGACGTATATCAGCACCGATAACCGCATAAGCGTGGCTTCCGGCGAGACACCCTCTAAAGCAGCGCTCTTCAGGGTACGGCTGCTTCACCTCGGGGGCTGGATTGGCTTTGGCTTCTTCGTTTGGATGCTCAGGTCTGGGAAAGTCGGGCCAGTCCCAGCGGCCCTGGAGGCAGTGATTTGGCTGTCGGGGGGCGTTGCGCTGACCGTTGGCCTTCGCAAGGTATTCAGGCGCGCCCGCTCGGCCGGCTGGTCATTCACGTCGTTGGTCATTCTTGCCGCGACGTTGAGCATCCTGGCCGCTCCTATCTGGTATGCAGTCGTTCACACGCTGGTGCTGGCAAGTCTTACCGGCGTGCAAGCGTTGGGCCTCGGTGCGATGTTTGCGCATTGGGCAAGCGACATGACAGCAGAATCGCGGTGGTGGATTCCACTCCGCAACTGGATGACGTACACGAGCGTGCTGCTGACGTGGTCTTCCTTGTACTTCGGCATCAATGCCGTGCTGGACCTGGAGTCTGAACGTGCGCGCTCTATCCGCGCGCTGAAGCTGGCCGACAGCGCCCGGCTGCGTGCGCTGCAGTCGCAATTGAACCCCCATTTCCTGTTCAATGCCCTGAACGGCATCGCAACACTGATTCGGGAAGGCGACCGTACGAGGGCCGCTGACACCGTCGACACGCTGAGTGACTTCCTGAGATTGACTCTGCAAAAGCTCGACTCACCGGAGATCCCCGTTCGCGAGGAGCTCGCATTCGTCGAGCAATATTTGCGCATCCAGCGCCTGCGGTTTGGCCGCTCCTTTCGCGCGAGCGTGCACGCCGACCCCGAAACGCACGACGCACTCGTTCCGACGCTCATTCTGCAACCGCTGGTCGAAAACGCCGTGCGGCATGGAGTCCGGGCGCGCGCGCAGGGCGGGGCGCTGTCCGTATCGATACGCCGACGCGACGACGTGCTGGTGATGACAGTCGAGGACGATGGTCCGGGACTCGGAGACCAGGGCGCGCAACCTTATGGCGTGGGCTTCAAGAACTCGGCCGCGCGGTTAGCCGCACTGTACGGCGACGACGCACATATGTCCGTCGGCGGACGGCCAAACGGACGCGGCTTCGTGGTGGTTGTCTTCCTGCCATTCCGTGAGGCACCCGGGGTGCCCGCCAAACCGGCGCGGGTGGCGGTCGCGCTATGAACATGCGTGCAATCATCGTCGATGACGAGGAACTTGCGCGTCGCGGCATTCGCGCTCTGCTGAATCGCGCCGGGGATGTCGATATCGTCTCGGAGTGCGGCAACGGCGAGGAGGCGATCAAGGCCATCACCGCGGCGGAACCGGAACTCGTGTACCTGGACATCCAGATGCAGGGGAAAACGGGGTTCGATGTGATTGCGGCGCTGCCAAAAACCAAATGTCCCCACGTAATTTTCGTCACGGCGTTTGACCGCTTCGCGGTGCGGGCGTTCGAGATACATGCCCTCGACTATCTGCTGAAACCCGTCAACGAAGAGCGCTTCAACGCCTCGCTGGCGCGCGCCCGCGTCGCCGTTGCAGGGGCGCGCGACGGCACCATGATGCGACGCTTCTGGGGCATGGCGACCGAGTTGCGCAGTTCACCGGGCCACAGCCCGTTGCCGTCGATGTCTGATCGAATTCCGGTGAAGACACACGGTCGCGTCATGATCGTGAACGTCCCCGAGATCGACTGGGTCGAAGCCGATGGTGACTACGTGTCAGTGCACGTCGGAGCCAAGTGCTGGCTGCTGCGCGAGACCATCGCGGCGGCCGAAGCGCGCCTGGCTCTTTCCGGTTTCGTGCGCATACATCGCTCCACGTTGGTCAATATCGGTCGCGTGCGGGAACTGCTGCCGTTGTCAAAGGGCGAATTTACAGTCGTGCTGCTCAATGGCACGGAACTGAAGCTGAGTCGCAATTACCGGTTCGCCCTGGAGCGCTTGTGGGGGAAAACCCTGTAGACCGTCAGTGAAACGACAGCTGCACGGTTCGCGACCGCACCACACCCAGGCGGGCGCTGCCGCGCAAGTGCGGCACGCGCCAAAACACTTTATCTCCGCGTCGGGCGATATGGCCGCGCACATGGTGCAGGCGCGGTCCGCGGCGTCGATTGGCGTCAGCTGCGAGCGATGTCGGGCATTGGTAGTCCGCGACAATGGGTGCCCGCACTTCGATGTGTTCCAGGAGTGCGCGTTTTCCCGAGCGGCACCGGGCGCGATTCAGACGCTCCAGGTCCGCGGCCCGCCGTTGCAACCCATCTTTCGCTGCGAATAGCAGGAACACGGCCAGTAGCATCGGCATGTCAAACGCCATCGCGCCGAGCACCTCATGCAGCACCCCTAATTGCTGGCTTTGCGTGAGGTCCGCGGCACGGTAGTAGTTTGCCCAGGCGGGATCGAGGCGGAAGCATACGTGGCTCAGTAGTTCGTCGAGCGCCGGCTGCACCGGTATCACCACTCCGAACGCGGCGCCGCTGAAGACGGCGTCGATCTCGAGCGCTGGACGCATGACCCGGTCCAGGTCGAAGTCGGTGAGCAGCGCGGCTGAATAAACCTCGTCATTCAGCGTGGACCAGAAGGTTCTCATCGTGCCGGCGCGGCCGGCCGGATCGGCAGCGATGAGAACCCCGGTGCGTCTGACGCTGTAGCATGGGGTGCTGGTGCACGCCGGCATTTCGCTCAGTGTTGACTGCCGTGGCGCCTCCAGCCACTCGAGCCATAATTGCTGCGCGGGGACGTGGACCAGATCCAGGCAACCGCTCAGCCTCTCACCCTCCGCGTACGCCAACTGGATGGTGTACTGAATCAGATCGTCCGCCAGCACCAGCCGCAAGGGACAGGTGCGCACGGCGTCGGCAAACTGATGCGCACCCGGAAACCCCCAACCTCCCGGAAGCATCGCCGCAGCCGACGTGCTCTGCGCCACGAGATCAAGTAGTCGCAATGAGCGCACTCATAGCCATGATCACGGCATACAGTAAACATAGATTCGAAAAGCCGGCACGTGTTTGCGTCGAGGCGGGCCTGCCGCACGACGAGAGGCGTTAAGCGCCCGCTGAGATGTTGCGCACGTGGGCTGGATTCGTTCTGAGCTTGCTGGCGCCCAGCGACGCCGTGTGGCTCTCAAACTTAGTCTGAACTCCGCAGGCCGTGGCCAGGTGCCCGCGCAGGTGCGCTGGTATGTAGGCCGGGCGCACGCCTGTCGCCGCATTGTTGCCGTTGCGCGACGCGCGATCTGCCAACCCATGCGCGTTCTTCATCGACAGCCAGCAACGTGTGTCCGAAGTTCTCGAGCGAGAATTCGGCGGCTCCATTCGTCGCGGAAAAGGACCTCTTCGTCTGTGAGCAAACCCGCTGCATCGCAAAGCTGAGCGAGCGGTGCGGGCCTTCTCCTAGACTCCCGCACAGAAGTGTTGCTAAGGCGGAGTGTGGAGGTCAAAGGTCGAGTCGGGAGTAACAACGCAACGCAACGGTTGGGAACGGGGAGTAATTACAACATGACGACGGGAAACAACCACCTCCTGAGGCAGGCTGTACGAGCCGCCTTGCTTTATAGTGGCGCGCTTGCTGCAGCTCTGGCGACGCATACGTCGGTCGCGCAGACGCCGCCCGCGTCGACCAACGACCAGCCGGAGACCGCGGCACCGATCGCAGAGGTCGTGGTCACCGGGTCGCGCATCGTCTCACCCAATATCGAGGCCATCAGTCCGATCACCGCCGTGACCGCCCAGGAGATCAGAGACACCGGCGTCACGCGTGTCGAGGACCTGCTCAATAGTCTCCCGCAGGTGGTCGCCGACCAGAACTCCGGGTTGTCCATGGGTACGACCGGTGTCGCCAACGTGAACCTGCGCGGTCTCGGCCCGTCGCGCACCCTCGTCCTCATCAACGGACGGCGTGTGATCGGCGGCGACCCCGCCGGCGGCGGCGGCAGCATCGTCAACCTGGCCGGCGCCTCGGCTGCGGATGTCAACCAGATTCCAGTGGCGCTGATCGAGCGCGTGGACGTGCTCACCGGCGGCGCCTCCTCGACCTACGGCGCGGATGCGGTCGCGGGCGTCGTGAACTTCATCATGAACACGCACTTCGATGGCTTCCGCGTCGATGCCAACATCGGAATCTATAACCACGACAACCATCAGGCCTGGCTGACTCCCGTCTTCGAGGCGGCGAAATTCCCTCCCGTCACCGGCACCAACTGGGACGGCGCGGACAAGGACCTGACGCTCATCCTCGGCAACAGCTTCGCCGATGGCGCGGGGCACTTCACAGGCTATCTCGGCTACCGGCGCGCGAGCCCCGTTGCTGCGAGTCATCGCGATCACTCCGCTTGCGGACTGTCGGCTACCGGCACCACCATGTTCAGCTGCGCCGGCTCGAGCAACACGGCGCCGTCTCTCATCAAAACAGCTAACTTGAAAACCTCCTCCCAGGTCTGCGACCCCGCGCTCGGGTGCACGACGGGTGCGGTGGGGGATCTCGTGAAGCAGTACAATCACTTCAACTTCGCGAACTATTTCTACCTTCAGCGCCAGGATGAGCGCTACACCGCCGGATTCTTCGGCAACCTCAAGCTGAACGAGCACGCCCAGGCGTACACCGAGTTCATGTTCATGGATGACTCGACGCAAGGCAACTTCGGACCCGCGGGCATGTTCTCCGGAAGCGGTTTCTCTGTTACTCCCCCCGGCAATCCGGGGGCGGGAATCAGAAACGGCGCCTTTACCGTCAATTGCGGCCTGGGCGCCTACGGCAACCCGGGGATGAACCCGTACCTGACGCAGAATCAGTACAACAGTCTCTGCACTCCGGGTAACACTTATGCGCTGTACCCCGACGCCAACGGTCACACCTTGCCGAACGGCGATATCCAGTTGGTCATGGCACGGCGCAACGTGGAGGGCGGCCCGCGCGAAGACCACTACACCCACACCACCTGGCGCGGCGTGTTCGGCTTCAAGGGCGAGATCAACTCGGACTGGACCTACGATACCTCCTTGACCTACAGCGTGGTGCGGGTCGCCGAGAACCACAACAACGATACCTCCTCGAGACTCATGCAGGACGCGTTGCTCGCCGTCAGGGACCCGACCACGGGCCAGATCGTTTGCCGCAGCGGCAATACGGGCTGTGTTCCGTGGAACATCTTCAATCCGGCCGGGCCGAGCGCTGCCCTCGCGGTGCCTTACTTCTCCGTGCCCGCACAGTGGCAGTCCAACGGAACGGAGCAGATCTGGACGACCTTCGTCGATGGCGACCTGACGCATGCGGGGATAAAGCTGCCCACCGCTGATGACGGCCTGAAGCTGGTGTTAGGTACCGAGTACCGCCAGGAGACGATCGAGTTCAAACCGGATGAGGAATTCTTGTCGGCAGACCTTTCCGGTATCGGCTCGCCGGTCATCGGCTACCAAGGCGGCTTCCACGTCTGGGAGGGGTTCACGGAAGCGCGCATGCCGCTGGTGCGCAACGCCCCAGGGTTCCAGGTCCTCGACCTCGAGGCCGGTTACCGCTACTCGAGCTACACCAGCGGCTTCAACACCAACACCTACAAAGTCGGCCTGACCTGGGCGCCAGTCAAGGATATCCGCTTCCGCGGCAGCTACAACCAGGCGGTACGCGCTCCCAACGCCGCGGAGCTCGTCAAGCCCACGTACGTCGCTCTGGATGGCAGTACCGATCTCTGCGCCACGGGAACCACATTCTCGGCTGCGCAGTGCGCCCAAACCGGGCTTCTGACGAGTCAATTCCCGGCGGCAAAATCGCCTTCGAGCCAGTACAACGGGCAGCTCGGCGGCAATCCGACCCTGCAACCCGAAACCGGCAAGACCACAGCCGTGGGTCTCGTGTTCACACCGACATTCCTGCCGGCCTTCAGCGCCACGGTCGACTACTCGGACATCAAGATCACGAATGTCATTTCCTCCTACGGTTCGAACTTCATCCAGACCCAGTGTATAAACACCGGCAACCCCTTCTGGTGCTCGTCGACCCCACCTGCCTATCAACCGGGCATCCATCGCAACGCGGTTGGTTCGTTGTGGTCGAACCCGGAGGGCTACGTGATCGATCCGCTGATTAATGAGGCCGGGCTGCGGAACAAGTCGGTCGATGTGGGCTTGGCTTATCGTCAGAGCATAGGGAAGGTGGGACAGCTCCGCGCACGCTTTGATGGCACTTACCTTCTGAACCTCATCACCACCATCAACAGCCCGTCAGGCACGGTCACCTACGACTGCGCCGGCCACTTCGGCGTCAGCTGCCAGCCGGCCACGCCGAAAGTGCGCTTTCGCTTGCCCGTGGATTGGGATACGCCGGCCCGGGGGCTTAGTTTCGGGGCGACGTGGCGTTACTACGGCCCGGTCACGAACACGTTCATTACCCCGGGGTCACCGGATTACATCCCGGGTTTCATCATTGGCGACCCGCGCATCCCGTCGTACAGCTACCTCGATCTGCGCGCGTCCTACGTCTGGGGTAAGGCCACTCTACGGGTCGGCTGCAACAACGTAGCCGACAAGGATCCGGGGCTCATCAGCTTGGCTACGGCAGGCAACGACACCCAGGCATCAACCAACACCTACCCAGGGGTGTACGACACCAGCGGACGCTACCTGTACGCGAACCTGACGGTCGACTTCTAACGCTCAAGTGCCTTTGAGGGCATGGGTGCGCAGGTCGGAGCGCTCGTGGCGGCGGCTGACGGACTTCGCCAGCCATGCCGCGGGCACACGTGCCCCCGGGGTTACCGAACGCTGCGCGCTGCGAAAGCGACGATCAGGCCGAAGAGGATCATGGCGATCAGGTTGGCGACAAATTTATACGGTGTGAACGCGGTGAGCAGCTGGTGGAGGCCGAAATGCGGCCTGAATGGCGCCGCGGAAAGCGGCACCACGAGATAGTTCATGATCAGGAAAATCACTACCCCAGCGAGCAGGCCGGTAAGTCGCCAACGGCGGCGCATGCCAGGCCACGGGGCGGTGACCATGAGGTATATCGCAGCGATCAGGATCGAAATACCCCACTGTACCAACAGGCCGACTGACGCCGTGGCCGCCCCGCCACTGAATGCTCCCCGGCCCAGCAGGCCGCTTGCGACCGCTTGCAGAATGACCACGGGGCTCAACCGGTTGATCAGTGACGCGGCGCCGATGTCGATCGTCCCGGCGAGCAGGCCAGCCGCGAATACGACGCCCATGGTGTGGTGTATCGCGCCGCGCATGCTTCCGAACCCTTGAATCCAGGCGGAAAATATACCCCAGCTGGAAACGGGCGAAGCGGTCGATTCTGCGCGATCTTGCCTCCCACGACGGCCGCTGGAGCCGTAGCGACCTCAGCGCTGGATGATCACCGGCTTGCCGGCCGTGACATCGTTCAGTGTGTAGTCCGCGGGCACGGCAAACAACGACGGATCCGGCTCCGTACGCTGGATCTGACTGAGATGAAACTGCGTGTCGCCGATCATGGGATCGTGCAGCGTGCTCGATACGGTCACGCCCAGTTCCTCGCTCACCCACTTCTCGGAGGTCACCGTGATCGGCTGCTCGTTGCCGATTTGTCCCGCAGGAATCGTGTACTCGGTTTTCGTGCCGGTCGCCTGTAGTCCGGCGAGCGTCTTCTGCCCCAGTGACACGTTCGTGGCGGGCACCGACCCGGCACCCGGCAGGCACCGAGCCGGACCGCCGGTACTGACGACCGCACCAGCGGCGTCAGCAGTGTGTACGGCGCCACCTGCACCGGCAGCCAGCGCGACCGGCCCCAGCGGCAGCACGTCGGCGCGCTTCTGCTCCGGATGCAGCACGAAGCGCTGCTTGGCCACCGGATCGGTGATCATGACGACGGTGCTCGACTCCTCGAGCGTGAAGGGCCCGACCGCCGACAACGACAACTCGGTGCGCGTGCGGCCGCTGCTGTCGCGGTAGTAGTGCGAGGCATTGGTATGCACGATGTGGTTGCCGTCGGCGAGGGTCTGAACCGTTTCAGTGGTGCCGATTGCCGAGTACGGTGCCCCGCTCCGGGGGGCCTCGCTGAGCGGATGAACGAACTGACGCAGCTGCAGCGGCGCGCCGCCGACGATCGCCGGAGGTGGCGGCAGCGGCGGCAGCATGGCGGCGCCGCCGGCCTGCAGGGTTACACTCGCGGGCCCGCAGTCGCCGAGCGGGGCTTTCGCGATGTAGAGCGCGTTTGGCCCGGGGCCTGTCTGCGTGTTCGCGGCCTGGGCGGCCAGGCAGCAAATCGCGACGGCCACTGCACCCCTCATCACGGGGGACCTAGCGGTGGTTTGATTCATTCTGTCCATCCTTCTAGGGCACGAACAACTGCGGATCTTCGTCGATGGGCGTCACGCGCTCGATATTCAAAGTGCCGTCGGGTGCGACCCCGACATCGATCCAGTAGTGACGCCGGCGAGCGGAGAAACCGTTCACATTGCTGACAGGCAACTGCGCGCCGAGGCTCGCGCGTACGTGCAGCACCGCGGCATCGGCGTCCGCACCCTGCCCCTGGGCGGTGCGGTACGTCCCGGCGGGCGAGGGTGGCGTGCCCATGTGCATGACCAGCCATGCCGTGCTCACCATCAGAACACCGGCCGCCGCAGCCGCCAGTGCCCACGACCAGCGGCGCCGTCTGCCTGCCCGCGCCCGCCGGGCCTTCCAGGTTCCGAGGCTCTGCTCGAAGCGTGCATCGAGCGCGGCCGAGGGTCTGGCGCGCCGCAGCGCTGAGCGCTGTGCCCGCAGCGCCCGAGGAAGACTCGTCTCGATACGCTCGCTCATGCCGATCCACCTCCCAGCACTCCGTCAAGGCGCGTGCAATTCGGCACCAGGACGCCCTGGGTGACCGCGTCCGGGTCCCGCGCCTCCTCACGCTGGCGCGGGGTACGAAACGCGACGGCTAGCAGCCCCCGTGCGCGATGCAGACGCGAGCGCACGGTTCCGATCGGGCAGTCGAGAATATCGGCTACCGTCGCGTAAGGAACCTCCTCGAGGTCACACCAGGCGATGACTTCGCGATACAAGAGCGGCAGCGCGTTGATGGCCGCACGCAGCCGCTCGATATCCTGGGAGCGCTCCGCCTGATCCTCAGGGGTACCGGCCGAGGCGGCGAGCTCCGCAGGCTTGCCGGCGGCGAGACTGCCGGGCGCGTCCACATCGGGGCCCCCATCGGGCGGTGCGATCACGGCCGTCCGCGCCGACCTGGCGATCCGGTGGCGCGCAATGCCGTACAGGAAGGCGCGCAACGAGCCTCGCCCGGGATCGTAGTTGCCCGGGCGCTGCAGGAGCTCGACGAACGTGTCATGCACGACATCCTCCGCCGCGGCGCGGCAGTCGGTCATCGCCAGGGCGAAACGCAGGATCGGGTGGCAGTGGCGCCGATACAGCTCGCGCGCCGCCTCCGCGTCACCGCCGGCCAGCGCCTCGGTCAGCGACACATCATCCGTCGGCGACTCGCTCATGCGAGGCGGGTGATTCGGGTTCGCGCGCTGCCCATTACTAGATTGGCGCTCGCCGCGCGAAAAGTTCCCTGAAGTCCACCGCCTGAAGCCGATTGCCCCATCGGCACGTGGTCGCGCAGCAAGTGAGTAGGATGGAGAAGCTCCTGGACTCAACACCTGCGCTCGGAGAAGTGTTGGATGTGACGAGGCGATGACGCACGAGCGCACTGCCTCGTCCATGCTGCCGCTCGAGGTGCGCATAGCTGCGTTCGCGCCCAGGCTTTGCGAAGTCGTCGCGCCGCCTGTTGGTGACCTGTCCCACGCATCGATGGACTGCGCGAGCGCGAGCGACACAGTATCTGTAACAAGCCGCGAGTCCAACACGATCAGACAGCGCGGACCTTACTGTCCGCGGCAACGCAGGCTTTGCGCTCGCGCTTGCATGTTGACCGCGCCGGCGATTCAATGCGCGCGGGTGACGGATAGCGGAGAACGACATGCATATCATTGCGTGGCTTGTTCTCGGTCTCATCGCTGGGTTCATTGCCAGCAAGATCGTCAACAGGCAGGGCAACGAAGGCCTCCTCATGAACATTGTCGTCGGCGTGATCGGCGCCGAGGTGGGAGGGTGGCTGTTTCGCCTGTTCGGGATGTCAGGGGCGACCGGGCTGAATTTATACAGTCTGCTCGTGGCCGTGATCGGTGCGGTCATACTCCTTTTCATCTACAACCAGCTGATCCGGCGTCGTATCTGACCGGGGCTCCATTCCGGCGCCAGACCTGCTGACCCCGGTGCGGATGGACTCGTGCAACTCTGGTGCCCCGCCCGTGCGCCGCTCGCGGACCTACCCAGGCTGAAACTGGAGTCGGTTGAGCGCCCATGAACATCAGTGGTCCATGAATTTCAATGTAGGGATGCAGGAGATGCATATGGCTAACTCGATGTTGGAATCAATTCTCGGGATGGTGACGCCGGACATGAACCAGGCCCTGGCGTCGCGGCTCGGCGAATCG
>Ga0306920_100015391_pt1 | contig 10482 bp, 7 predicted proteins | sample flu12Cox44000170_FD_204666 | JGI IMG/M metagenome (GOLD analysis project Ga0306920, IMG submission 204666) | Lab enrichment of tropical soil microbial communities from Luquillo Experimental Forest, Puerto Rico - flux4day.12C.oxic.44.000.170 (v2)... | ecosystem: Environmental > Terrestrial >... | reverse complement strand
CGCTTTCGATCTTATAATAACCGGAGGCCCTGGGGGCGGGCAGATACCGTTGGTTGTGCAAAATGGTTGGCCAGCCGTCGTCGAAAGGCGCGCCTTTGCGCGGGTTGTATTCGGCTGGAATCAGGCGATCCTGGCAATCATCTGAATAGAGGATGATACCAACGCCTATTTGTTTGAGGTTGCTTAAGCAGTGAATTGACCGTGCCTTTTCCTTGGCCATGCTCAGCGCAGGTAAGAGCATTGCCGCAAGGATGGCGATAATGGCGATCACAACTAACAGCTCAATCAGAGTGAAACCACGGGGCAGCGCAGCAGCGGACACCACATCCGGATTGCGTGCGTTCCAAGGCGCACCGATGTTGTCTACTGTGGAGATGCGGACCGGTTCTGCCGCCGGGAAATTCGCTTCACGGGTGGTCCGGGCGCATTGAGGAAATGGGCTGGGCGATTTCTTCATGGTAAACTTCTGTTGTGTGTTTTGAGCGCGTGGTCCACGGCATCTTTCAGGGCTCCGGCAACCTCGCGCATGGAATAATTCTGCAAGCACCTCGTTCGCGCGCGTTCGCCTAATGCCTGCGCTTGAGTTGGATGCTCGAGCAGTTCGCGAATTGCGGCAGTCAATCCAGGCGCATCGCCCGGCGGAAGCAACTTGGCGCAGCCATCCAGCGCCAGGGGAAGGTCGGAAACGGTGGTGGCCACAATCGGTTTGGCCATTGCCATCGCGTCATACACTTTCATTGGCATCTGGTGCTGCGCCCCTTCGGTGTCCAATTGCGGAATTGCAACCACGTCGGAGGCGGCAAGCAACGCGGGGAGCAAGTCGTAAGAGACGATCGGAATTCGAATGAGAGGGAAAGCCTTCCATTCGGGCTGCGTAAAATCCTCGGGGCGCGCTAAAACGGCCAGGTGCGCCCCGGGAATTTGCGCTACGGACCTGGCCAGTACTTTTATTCCTTTATGAGTACGCCGGGTGCCGGGGAACAGCACGACCGGCCCGGAAAAATTGAAACGGCGGCGCGCGAAGTCCCGATCGACATTCGCCGGATCGAACCGTTCGGTTGGGCAACCATGCGGCACCAGTGTTCCGCCGAAACGGCCCTGCAGACGGGTCGACGCCACGGTCAGGCCGGTCGCCGCGCTGGTCGCCCTGCTCAATACTTTGAGATAAATCACTGAAGCGGGATCTCGCAGGTCTTGCAAAGTCTGCGCCAATGTTCGCTCGGTTGGTTTCGCCAGGGCCAGGTCCAGATCGTCGAGATCCAGCAACAGCGGAATATTGCGGCATTCGGCTGCCAGTAGCCCTACGCCGTAAGAAGCCAGGTAAGGTTTGGCAGCGATCAACAAATCGGCGTCGCTGGCTTGAATAAGCTCGAGAACACTGCGATAAAACTTGGGAAGATTCTTCGACTCGACAGGCTTGATCCAACCTTCCGACGGGAGCGCGCCCCAGGGACCGCGGTGTTTGACGGGGCCAATCAAAGTGACTTCGGCGAAGTGGCGGGCTGCCAGCGCTAGCCGGTGGGCGCGCATGACGGCATTCGAGGTCAGGTTGTGGCTGAGAATGGTGATCTTCATTCAAGTTTGTTGGGCCAGCGCGGGCGCGATCTCGATAATCTCCTGGCCGTTCTGCCCGTTCCGCAGACGTTGCAGCTCGGCATAAGGACCGTTGGCCAGCATCAATCCCTCGTGAGTGCCCCGTTCAACAATATTTCCCTTCTCCAGGTGGAGGATCAGGTCGGCGCGTGCTGCGTGGCGCAGGTCGTGGGTGATGAGGAAGGTTGTACAGCCGTAATCCAGCCGTCCAAGGGCCTGGAACAAGGCCCGCTCATTATTTTGGTCCAGGCCGGTCATCGGCTCGTCCAAAATCAACAGTGGCGCTCTGCGAATCGCCGCCCGAGCGATGGCCAGACGCTGGCGCTGTCCCTGAGAGAGAGTAATACCCCGCTCACCGATCACGGTCTCATAGCCTTCAGGAAGAGCCTCAATGAATTCGTGGGCATTGGCCAGCCGGGCGGCGGCGATAATCTGCTCGGGTGTGGCCTCAGACGCGCCGTGCGCGATGTTCTCGCGCACGCTCGCTGCGAAAAGCAGGTTATCCTGCAAAACCGCGCTAATCTGCCCTCGCAAGGATTCCAGTGTGAACTCGCGGATGTCGCGGCCATCAATCAGCACCCGTCCGGCCTGCGGGTCATAAAGTCGCAAAAGCAAACTGACGAGTGTGGATTTGCCGCTGCCTGAGGGCCCGATCAGCGCCACCACCTGACCAGAATTCACCTGAAGATTCACGTCGTGGAGCAGGATTTGGCCAGGTTCATAGTTGAAGCAAACGTGCTCGAATCTTACTTCTCCGCGGAACGCCGGGGCCCGCTCGGCATTGGGCAAGTCACGAATTTCGGGGACCCGCTGGAGCACGTCCAGCACGCGCTCACCGGCAGCGGCAGCCTTGCTGAGACGAGCCGTATATTTGGCGAATTCCTGGATGGGCCGAAACGCGTTTTTGAGATACGCCAGGAACACCAGCAACGCTCCGGCGGTCAATTCCTTGCGCAGCACAAGCCGAGCGCCATAAAACAATACGAGCGCGCCGGCGATAGCGGTCAGCAAATCGACCGAGCGCTCCAGGCCGGCTGCCAGACGCTTGGCCTTTACATCCTGTTTTAAACTCCTTTCATTCTGCCGGCTGAATTGCTGTTCGAAGGCGGACTGGAGCGAGAGTGCTTGAACGGTTTTGATCGCATTCAAGGTTTCTGAGGCAGTTGCGGCCATGGCCCCTTCGCGCTTGCGCTGGAGACGGGCGACTTCATTGATCTTCCTTCCCATCGTTACCGTGCGCAGCCAAAACAATGGGAAAACTGCCAGCGCGATCAGCGTCAGCCGCCAGTTGAGCCAAAACATCAGGGCAACCATCCCTGCAAGGATCAGCGACTTGGCCAGCATTGGTAGCACGGCGGTGACCACCACGTCCTGCAACTGGCCAACGTCACTAATGACGCGAACGACCAGGTCGCCGGTCCGGGCTCGAGTATGAAAGGAAAGCGAAAGATATTGCAGGTGGCGGTAGAGTTGAGCGCGCACCTGCGCGAGAACGCGGTTGCCGATTTTGGCGAACCCGACCGAAGTCCAATAACCGGCCAGGGCGCGCAACGCGGTCAAGAGCACCGTCAAAGCAGCCATGATAGCCAGAAGCATGATCGGATCAAAAATGTCGAAGAACGAGACTCGATAGCCATGGGCTCCGTGCATCTTGTTGATCACACGGTCGAAGACGATTTTAAGCGGCCAGGGTTCAAGCAGTCGGAAGCCAACTTCGAGCAACAGCGCGGTCCCGGAACCAGCAATTACCCACCGATGCTTGCGTGTCTGCGGCCAAAAATGACGAAGAACCCGCCAAAGACTTGGAATGCTGTTCTTGAGAGGTCTAGCGGGAGACATGGTTCAGGGAATGTGTTAACCGACTCTCGGGAAGCGGTCCCGTCGGAAGTCCGGCAAGCTGAAAGACCCTTTCGACGACTTGGTCCCAGGTGTGGTTTCGCAAAACCGTTTCGCGCGCCTGACGTCCGAGTCGCTCGCGCAGTTCCGGTTCCGTTTTTACGCGCTCGAGCGCCGCTGCCAACGCCTCGGCATCGCCTGGTCGAACGAGCAAGCCATTCCTCTCCGGCACAATCAGCGTCTCCAGTTGGCCAATCCGGCTGGCTACTACGGGCAGGCTCGCCGCCATATATTCATAGACCTTTAGCGGAGAGAAATAAAAGTTGGCAAACCTTGGATAGGGCGCAACGCCAACGTCCATCGAGGCCAGCAACGCAGGTACCTCACTTGAAGGCACGGAGCCGGTAAACTGCGCCGCATGCGCCAGATTTCCCATCTTAATAGCCAGCTCTATTTTTTCCCGCTCGGGGCCATCACCAACAATAAGCAGACGAGACCCAGGTTGACTTCGGTGCAGCAGAGCGAAGGCCTGGACGAGGATACCGAGTCCATGCCAAGGCTTCAGCGTCCCAACAAAACCGACCGTAAAAACCCCTGGCGGCGCCGGACATGCAGGCTTCAAGTTCTCGGGAAACCGCCCGGGAGCCACCCCGTTGGGCACGACGTGTATCTTGCCTTGCGCAACAGGAAACGACTCAAGATAGTTTGCAACCTCACTCGACACTGCAAGCAAAGCGGTGGCCGCTTTAAAAACTCGCTCGGCGGTTTGCTCAGCGGCAGCGCGGTCGGCCAGGACCCGGTACTGCGCCTGCTCTTCGATCAGGGGAGCGTTTACCTCCAGCAAGCCGGGCACTCCATGGTCATTGGCGAACTCGAGCCCGGCATAGCTCCACAGGGAATAGCGCTCGTAAATCAAATCGAACGGACCTGCCGCTTCGAGTTGCTCTCTCAGGGCCACGTTGCCTGCCTGGGCCGCGTGTTCGCGCTCAAGCGGCTCGCCCTTTGGCGGGCGCGGCAAAACGTGCACCGTGATTGGCGACAGACCCGACGGCACCTCGCCTTCAGCGCTGCTGGTAAATAAGTTCACCTGAGCGCCCCGGGCAACAAGGGCGCGAAGGACTTCCTGCGCGTGGACCGAGCAGCCCTTGCGTCCAAAAATCGGCACGCCATGGTCGGCGCTAATGTAGGCGATGCGGGTCATGAGACAGAGGCCTCTACCTGGGTCGGCCTCAGCGGTTGAGTTGATTCCGGCTGGAGGGGCTCGACCAGCAAAGTTCTCAGCCGGGCAAAGTTTGTGCGTCGATCAAATCGTTCTTCTATCACCTTCCGGCCTTGCATGGCCAGGCGTTGGCGTAGCTGCGAATCGCCCATAAGCAGTTCCAGTTTCCCAGCCAGAGACTGCTCATCTCCCGGGGAAACCAAGAATCCGCTGACCCCGTCTTCGAGGAGCTCATCGATCCCATCCAACCGGGTGGTTACGACCGGCACGCCCACCGCCATGGCTTCCTTAAGCACATTGGGCAGCACGTCACGGTCACCGTCGGCGGCCTCAACGCATGGCAGGGCGAAAACCATCGCGCGCGCATAATTCTCTCTCAGGCTTTGTTGCGGCAAGGGGCCAACCATCTTGACGCGCTCACCCAACCCGCAGTTTTTAATCTGCTCCTTCAGGGTGCTGGAAAGCGGGCCCGTGCCCACCAGCTCGCAAGTGAATTTGAGCCCCCGCTCTTTCAACAGCCGGCAGGCTGAGATTAACGTTGGAAAGCCCTTCTTTTCGACCAGGCGGCCTACGCTCAGGATTAACGGTTCCACTGGTGTGCCGTTCCGGAAAGGGAACATGTCCAGGTCGAGTCCGTTGTAAATAGTTTCTATTCGGGCGGCGTTTTCGAGGCGAGTGGCGATGTGGCGCGCGCTGTAGCGGCTGTTGGCTACTACGAAACGGGCCCGCCCCAGGCGTTCGTGCAACTTGGGGGAACCAAAAGGCTCGTTTTGGAAAATATCCTTGGCATGGGTCGAAATACTATAGGAAATCCCGGTGAGACGATGCACCAACAGGGCGAGCTTCGATGGGACGTTGGCGTAATGCGCGTGCAGGTGGCATATGCCGCCCATTTCGCGAACGATGCAACAAGCCTGGGAGAAACCCAACAGGGTGGCATAGTTGCCATCCGAACGAAGCCGGCGCAGAACATTGCGGAGAGTGTGCCGCCAGGGGCCCCGGTGCCGGCGCCAAACATGCAATTGTGCCAGCATGCTTCGCAGCGGCTGCTGGAACAGTTTTTCGGGCAGGTATGTGATCGGCGAACGCACGCCACCGGCCTGGAGGTGACACACGGCATCCACAGGCCGCTTCAAGGAAAATATGTGTAATCCCAGACCCTGTTGCTCCAGTTCCAGGATTTCATTGAGAATGAATGTCTCCGATAATCGGGGAAACATCTTCAAGACGTAACCCACGGACCCACGCCGCGCCGGAACTTTGGAAACGGAACCTTTCATGAAGCACTCGTTCCATTCGGCGGGGCGGCAAGGACTTCCTGCGCCAGCCGGGGAAGCTGCTCGAGGCCGTTTAAGTTAATCCGCCCGTCCACCTGCAAAGGAGGCAAGTCGCGTGACATCCATTCGGAAAGCGCGCCGGGATTCAGAGCCTCAGCGGGTAGCAGATCGATCAGGCCCAAACCCCGCAAGCGCTCCGCGCGAATGCTTTGTTCGCGGCGTGCGCCGACCCGCGGGACAATGAGTGCTCGTTTTTTGAACGAAAGCACTTCGCAAACGGTGTTGTACCCCCCCATCGCGACGACCCGGTCGGCGCGACTGGTCAGCAAGGCAGGCTCATTGATGAATTTGAAGACACGCAGACGGGGCTCTGATGCGGCGCGTCGACAAAGACGATCATAAACGGACGCCGGCATGAAAGGTCCGGTGACGATCGCCCCACAGCAGTCGGCGGGAAATTCCGCTTGGGAAAAAGTCTCCGCCAGCCGGTCACCATCCTGTCCGCCACCTACCATACAAAGCATCAGCCGCCCTTCTGGAAGCGACAACGCTTCGAATGTCCCTTCGCCGTTATGGAAGGCCAACCGCTTGCGCTGGTCGAGATAGCCAATGAATCGAATTTTTGAAGCCACAAAGGGAGGGAAGCGGTACTCGTCGATCATGTTGTAGATCATCGGGTCGCCGTAAACCCAAATTGAATCATAATACTCCTGGATTGCTTCTGCGTTCTTCCAACGGAACCAGGCCTCATGCACCGACCACGGCTCATCGAGGACGTCACGAAGCCCCAGAACACAGCGGGTGCGTCCTGACGCTTTGAGGTGCTTGAGAGCAGGGTCCAGTTCGCGGTAAGCCCCGCGCGGCAGATTATCCACAATCAAGAGGTCCGGCTGGAACTGCTTAAGGGCGGCGCGAATAATGCGCGAGCGCAAGTTGATGAGTTCGCGCAAAGGCAAATCGAGATAACGCGGTTTGCAGACGCCGTCCAAGCCCTTCGAGAGCCCCGGCAGCGTCACACAGTCCATCCCAGGTGGCATCGCATTGACGAAAGCGCTCGCCTCCCGCGCTTCGGTGATGAGGAGCTGAATGGATTGTAAACCCGATTCCGCCAGGGCCTGCGCAATGAGCAAATTGCGCCGAAGGTGGCCAAGACCCACAGTTCCGGGCGAATAAAGGGCGATGTGCAGTTTGCGGGCTGTCATCGCAAATACGGATTAGTCACTAGCCCACTCTCTTGGGGTTCTTGACTGGTGCAGCCATCTCCTGCCTCTGCGTCTTGAGCAGGTTTTGAGGCGGAGCATGCGAGTTCAGTTTCGCCAAACACAGCACCAGCCTTGGACTCGTCAGTTCCTTTGGAGAGAGTTGGAGTGCATAGCTTGCCCCCAGACAGAATCACTATGAATTGGTCAGAACCGGACAATTCGGCGCGGAGTTGGAGACCAACAGACTCTGCCAGGGCTTTGGCAAGAGGCAACCCCAGCCCACTGTGGAATTTGGAAGACCGGCAGGCATCTTTGCGCCAAAACCGCTCAAACACGTAAGGCAGGTCTTCGGGGACCAAATGTATTGCCGTATTTGATAGACAGAGCCGGTGGATTTCGCCCTCACTATCGGAGAGGATGCGAACCACTCCCTTTTGAGGAGTGTATTCGAGCGCGTTGGTTACCAAATTGGTGAGGATGACGCGAAGCGCGGCAACATCGGACAACCAGCAGCTATCTTTCGGATCCTCGATAGACAGCGAAATCTCTTTCGCTTGAACTTGCGCGCTAACCCCAGCCAGAATCCCTTTGCAAAGCGGCCAAAGACTGACTGGTTCAAAATCTTTTTGCAACAGACCCGCTTCACACCGAGCAAGGGCGAGCAAACCTGTGGTCACAGATTCCATCTCCCCTGCAACCGCGAGAGCATCCTGCAAAGCCTGTCTCGTCGAAAGATTGTCGCCAGGATACTTCAGAGCCACTTCGGCCAGCGAGCGGAGCTCGGCAATGGGGGTGCGCAGTTCGTGAGCCGCATCTGCCGTAAACCTGCGCTCGCGGTTAAAAGAGGCTTCCAAACGAGCCAACAAATCATTAAGCCGCTCGCAGATGGGCCGCAGTTCACCGGGCAACGAGTGGGCAGGAAATCGTGTTTGCAAGGATGACGCCTCGATGGTCGCCACGCCAGCCGCCAGGCTCGAAAGGGAGCGTAATTGCTTTCGCACCACCAGAATCACGACGGCCAAATTGGCCACGAAGAGGAACGCCCCGACCATGATGAACCGGCTACTAATCTGGCTCAACGCCTGGTCGAGGCCGCCCCGATGCCGCGCAATCAACAGGACGAACTCTTCAGGCGCTTGAGCACCCGATGCGGCCTCAGCACGGTTTGTGCTCTTCTGAGGCACAAAGCGCAGGCCAACGGCGCGCGCCGGCAGGCCGTCTGGGAGCGTCAAATCCCAGAATTGCACCGACTCGTTGAAACTTGGAGGGCGTGGCAAATCGCCCTTTCCCAGTGATGGGGAACGTTCAATGCTTTCTCCAGTAAGTGAAAGAAGCTGAAACCAACTCGGCAAATGATGTTCCGGCACTTCAAGGGCTTCCGGCTTACCACTTTTAGCCGGTTTGGTCTTTGGTTCGGTGATAAATGCGGCCACCCCCTCCGCCCGCGTCTTAAGAACGCTGTCGAACCCGGCGACCAGGTCCTTGCGCACGGTCATGTAAAGAGCCGAGCCGCCCACTGTGCCCAGCAATGAGCCGGTAATAGCAAGCACGAGGGTTAGACGCCTTTGGATCGTGCTCATGCGGATTCGGCTTCCAGGGCCAGTTCGTAACCAAGGCCGCGACGAGTGTGAATGAGTGACGGGCAGCCCGAGGGCGAGAGTTTCTTTCGCAAGGAGCAAATTGTTGAATCAACAACGTTGCTCATCAAGTCGGCTGGTTCGGAATAGATGTGGGTCTCAATTTCCGTGCGCGAGACCACGTGACCGCAACGCATCGCCAGGTATTCCAAACACATGAATTCACGAGGAGTCAATTCAACAGGTTTGCCTTGTAGGCTGACTCGTCGGCCGCTGGTGTCGATTTCCACTTCCCCTATTTTCAGGCGCGGGTCTTTGCGCTGATAACTTCGCCGGCATAGCGCTTGCACCCGCGCCAACAATTCGTCGAATGCAAACGGTTTGACCAGATAATCATCCGCCCCGGTTTCCAGCCCGCGCACGCGATCTTCAACGGTGTCCTTTGCCGTCAGAATAATGATATTCGTGACCGAGCCCTTGGCGCGAATCTGTCTGAGGACCTCGAGGCCGTGCATTCCCGGCAAAACCAGATCGAGAATAATGACGTCGTAATTAGTGGACTCAGCCTGCCAGAGACCCTCTTTGCCGTCGCCGGTCACGTCCACAGCGTAGCCCGCACTGCGCAGACCCCGGCTCAGGGAGTATTGCAATCTCTGGGAGTCTTCAACGAGCAAGAGGCGCATGGGTCAGTGGCGGCGCTATACTCAATTATTTGCCCCCAACGGGTCGTTTGTCGAGCGGTTTCGGCTGCCGCTGACTCAAACAATACCCGCCCAGGGTCATCCGCGGACTATGGCTGTTCATTCTAGCGAAAATAATCCTGCGAAGATTACCGCAACATTATGCCGCGTGATAGGAAAGTACGGACTGGTAAATTTCGTTTTCGTGTTAGAATGTCCCCAATTTGTTTATGAAAGCTACGCCTCCGTGGGGATTTTTCGCGTCAGCAGTCCTGCTCCTGCTGGCATCCTCAGCGCCAGTTTACGGTGTGAAGGTCTGGACCAATAGTCTCAGTGGCTTTTGGCAGGACCGCACGAACTGGCTTCAGCAATCGGCTCCGGAGCTCACTTCATCGGTCCAAATTACCAACGATGTGACCAAGACAATTACGCTCAATGAGCTCACGCCAGTCACCAATCTCAGCATTGTGAGCCTGTTGCTCAACGCGCCACCCGGCGCGACCAATACCCTGCTGCTTAGCAATGTGGGCGCAACCAATCCCCTGACAATGAACACCGGTCTGGAACTTCAGGACGGAGCGGACCTGCGCATCACTAATTCCGCGCTCCTGTGCCAACTCACCAATGATCACGTGAATATCGACGGAAGCATGACGCTGGACAGCGGCTCAATCGATTTCGGCGATACGACCGTCACTGCGCGAGTCGGCCGGGTCACCAGCGGCGTTCTCACTATCAACGGCGGTTTGGTTTCCGCCGGTGCCGTGACCATCGGTGGGCTGGTTAACTCAAGCGGAATGTTGGCGATCAACGGAGGTCAATTGAATGTGTCCTCGTTCCTCAGCATCGGACGCAATCCCGCGACCGTTGGCACATTCTCCATGGCCGGCGGCCAGCTCAATGTGCTGAATGATGACACCAAGGTTGGTGATGGGGGCGTCGGCCAGATGAGTATCTCCAACGCCACTGCCGTTCTGACTAATTTGTCCATCGGCCACGACACCTCCTCCAGCGGTACCCTGACGATTCAAAACGGTGCATTATTGCTGCTCTCCAATAATATCGCCATTGCGACTTCCATTCAGTCAACCGGAGCGG
>Ga0306920_100015390_pt1 | contig 10482 bp, 6 predicted proteins | sample flu12Cox44000170_FD_204666 | JGI IMG/M metagenome (GOLD analysis project Ga0306920, IMG submission 204666) | Lab enrichment of tropical soil microbial communities from Luquillo Experimental Forest, Puerto Rico - flux4day.12C.oxic.44.000.170 (v2)... | ecosystem: Environmental > Terrestrial >... | reverse complement strand
TCGGCCGGATCGTCCACTTGCTGCACCCGATCATGCCGTTTGTGACCGAGGAGATATGGGAAAACCTGGCCGGCCCGGATGCCGGTCTGCTGCTGACCGCGTCATGGCCCGATTTCGCGGCAGGGCTCACCGATGCCGCCGCCTCGGCCGAAATGGAATGGGTTGTCCAGGGAATCTCGGCGTTGCGCGCCTTGCGCGCCGAAATGCGAGTCCCGCCGGCGGCCAGGATCCCGCTCCTCCTCAAGGACGCCGAGCCGCTCGCGCTGGAAAGGATCGAGCGCCATCGAGAGCATTTCATGCGTCTTGCCCGCGTTGACGGGTTCGAGCAGGTGGTGGGGGTGCCGGCAGGGGGGGTGCAGGCGATCGTCGATGGTGCCACATTGGTCCTGCGCCTCGGCGACGTGGTGGATCTCGCTGCGGAGAAAGCGCGGCTGGACAAGGAAATCAGCAGGCTCGATGCGGAGCTGACGAGGATCGCCACCAAGCTCGCCAACCCGGGGTTCCTCGCCAAAGCCAGAGCGGAGGTGGTCGAGGAACAGCGCGAGCGCGAGGCCGATGTCGCCCGCGACCGCGATCGCCTGAAGGCGGCTTACGATCGGCTGGCAGCGACCTGATGGTGCGCACCGGCACACTTCGCGAGTGGGATCTCGTTTCCGCCGGGGTGATCGAGGCCAGTCGGCTCGAGGAGATCATCCGGGTAGCCGACAAATTTGCCGTCGGCCTGACCACCGATGTGGCAGCACTGATCGATCCGGCAGATTCCGACGACCCGATCGCCGCGCAGTTCGTGCCGAGCGGCGCAGAACTCGAAATCGCTCCCGAAGAGCGCGCCGATCCGATTGGCGACGGGCGCTGGTCGCCGGTACCCGGGATCGTCCATCGCTATCCCGACAGGGTGCTGCTGAAACCGACCTTGCTGTGCCCGGTCTATTGCCGGTTTTGCTTTCGCCGCGAGGTGGTCGGCAAGCGACCGGCGATGCTGGACCAAAGGGCCCTCGACCGCGCCTTTGACTACATTCGCCGACGGCCGGAGATCTGGGAGGTCATCGTCACCGGCGGCGATCCGTTTGTGCTGGCGCCGCGTCGCCTCGCCGACATCGTGAGCACGCTCGACCAGATCGCCCACCTCGCGGTGATCCGCTTTCACACGCGCGTTCCGGTGGCCGACCCGCGGCGCGTCACGCCGGCGCTGGTCGAGGCGCTCGCAGCGGAGAAGGCGGTCTATGTGGTGGTTCATGCCAACCACCCGCGCGAGTTGACCCCGCGAGTGAAAGAGGCGCTGACCCGGCTCAGCCGCGCCGGGATCCCGCTGTTGTCGCAGACTGTCCTGCTGCGCGGCGTCAACGACGATGCGGCGGTGCTGGAGGCCCTGTTTCGCAGTCTCGTCGCGACTCGGGTCAAGCCCTACTACCTTCACCACGCTGATCTCGCCCGCGGCACCACGCATTTTCGTACCGGGATCGCGGCTGGCCAGCATCTTGTTCGCTCGCTCCGCGGTCATATCTCCGGGCTATGCCAGCCGACCTATGTCCTCGACATTCCCGGCGGCTACGGCAAGGTGCCGATCACCGCCGGCGCGGTTTCGGCGGCAGTGGGAGGAGGCGGGTGGATCGTCGAGGACCCCGCCGGGGTCCAGCACGCCTATCCTGCCGATCCGGAGCACTGAGGAGCTTACCGTGGCCGAGCCCGACGATCCCCTGATGATCGTCGTCGGCGGCGGTGCGATTGCCCTGAGCACTACGCAGGAGCTGTGCGCGCTGCAAGGCCATCGTGTGGTCGTGCTGTGGCGTCGGGACCCCGACTTTACTCGCGCTGTAGAGGGCATCGGCGCCGTCCACATCGCGGCCCCGCGCCCGGACAGCGCCGAGGCGCTCGACCGTGCCGGCGTGCGTCACGCAGTTACGATTCTCGCCCTGTCGCCCGATGATCAGCTCAACCTGCACGCGGCACTCTTGGCGCGCGATGCCAATCCGCGAATCCGTATCGTTTTGCGGCAGTTCAACCGAACCCTGGCGCACAAGATCGAGCAGAACCTTCCGAACTGCTCGGTGCTGTCGCTCGCATGGCATTCGGCCGCGACCTACGCCGCCGCAGCGCTCGACCCCTCGTGTTTCCGCGGATTGCAATTCCCGGAGCCCGACGGCCCGCTGACCGGCTTTGCGACGCGAATCGCCGAAAGCTGCGGCGTCGGCGGCGAGACCGTGGTGGGCGCCGAGCGGGTATTGGGCGCACGCATCTTGGCGGTCGATGGCAAGACAGAGTTCGCCCGTGACATGGTCCTCGCCGGCCGGGCCGAGATGGTCGTTTATGGCGACGTCACCAGGTTGCAGGGTAGCGCGGCGCGCGGACTGGCCGCGCGCCGCCACCCGGCTGTTGGCCGAAGGCTGCGGTCGCTATTCCACCACGGCCGGCGCCACCCACCTCGGCTCAACCCGATCCTCGTCCGTCTCGCGCTGACGGCACTCGTCGTGCTGCTTCTCGGCATTTGGTACTTCCATGCCGCTTTTAAGGGCGGCTGGCTCGATGCTGTCTATTTCGTGGTCGCGACGATGACGACCACCGGCTACGGCGACCTGACCCCCGACCGGGGCAACCCTGTCGAGATCGTGTCCGCTATGCTGCTGATGCTGGCGGGCACCATCATCACCGGTCTCTTCATCGCTTTCGGCGCCTCGTTGCTGACGCGGGTCCATTGGGTCCGCATGCAAGGCCTCCGCCCGGTGCATCGTCGCGGCCACATCGTGGTTTGCGGCGCCGGCAGCATTGGCAGCGAGGTGATTGGTCTGCTTCTCGCTCTCGGCAAGCACTTGGTTGTTGTCGAGATCTCTCCCGATACCGCCGTTATCGAGAGGGCGCGTGAGGAGCGATTCGATTTGCTGACCGGGGATGCGAGCCGCGACGCGACACTCGACCTGTGCAATCTCGAGGCAGCGCACGGCCTGATCGCATTGACCAATGTCGATACCCTGAACCTCGAGATCGCGCTCGGCGCGCGAGCCCGCAATCCGACGATGCCGATCGTGCTGCGCATCGCCGAAGCGAGCTTTGCCCAGTCGATCGCGCGGCGCTTCGAGTTCGAGACCACTTATTCGGCGGCGGCGCTGGCGGCGCCGGCGTTTGTCGGCCTGTCTCGTTTGCCGGGTTCGCGCGGACGCATTGCGTTTGCGGGCAAGGAGTTTGCCGTGAGCGAGGTCGTCATCGGCGAGGCCAGCCCGCGGCCTGCGCCGCGCGATGCGATCGTGCTCGCCGTGTCGCGACAGGGCGACTTTAGGATTGCCAGCGATTTCGCCGAGCTCGTGCCGGGCGACCGAGCCCTGATCATGGTCCCGGCAGTACCGTTCCAAGAGGGACGGGAAGCTCCCGCCACTGCGGCCGAGAGCCCGGCGGTGTAGCGAGCTAGACCGCCAGCTCGCACCAGATCGGCGTATGGTCCGAGGCGCGTTCCTTGGCCCGCGGCTTCTTCTCGATGTCGCACGCCGCGATCCGGTCGGCAGCGTGCGGCGACAGCAGCAAATGGTCGATGCGCAGCCCCTCGTCGCGATGCCAACGGCCGGCTTGATAGTCCCAAAAGGTATATTTGTGCGGCTCGCGATGAAATACGCGATACGCGTCGGTCAGCCCGAGATAGACCAGCGCCCGAAATCGCGACCGCGCTTCCGCTCGGCACAGCGCGTCGTCGCGAAACGCCACTGGGTCGTAGACATCGTCGTCGGTCGGACAGATGTTGTAGTCCCCGGCGAGCACGAACGGGATCTCGCGGCGCAACAGCTCGCGGGCATGGTCGACGAGCCGCCCCATCCAGGCGAGCTTGTAGGTGAACTTGTCGGTCCCGACCGGGTTGCCGTTCGGCAAATAGAGCGAGGCGATGCGGGCCCCACCGAATGACGCCTCGATATAGCGCGGCTGGTCGTCGTCCTCGTTACCGGGCAGGCCGCAGACGAGCTCCTCGGCGGGACGTTTCGACAACAACGCCACCCCGTTATAGGCACGCTGGCCGATCGTCTCGACATGGTAGCCGAGCCCCTTGGCTTCGAGCGCCGGGAAATCGGCGGCCGGGCATTTTGTCTCCTGCAGGCATAACACATCGGGCTGCGCCTCCTCGAGAAAGGCGAGCAGATGCGGTAGCCGCGCCTTGACAGAATTGACGTTCCAGCTGGCGATCTTCACGGGCCGCGGATGGTCGGGCGGGTCAGCCGATCGAGAAGGAATTGCCGCAGCCGCAGGACGAGGCGGCGTTCGGATTGTTGATGCGGAACGAGGCGCCCATCAAATCCTCGACAAAATCGACTTCGGCCCCGTTCAGCAGACCGAGCGAGACATCGTCGACGACGACCGCGATACCGTCGCGCTCGAACACGAAATCGTCGTTGTTGCGTTGCTCGTCGAAGGAGAGCCCGTACTGGAACCCCGAGCAGCCGCCACCCGAGACGGCGATCCGCAGAAAGGCCTTCTCGGCCTGCTCCTGCGTCTTCAACACGGCGATGTGGCGCGCCGCGTTTTCGGTCACGACGATCGAACGCTCTTCGATTTCGCTCATGCTGTCGGCCATGTCGCTGACACTCCGGGCTCGGCCTCACCTCTGTGTATGTAAGCATCTGACGCGGCCCGGTCAAACATCGCTCCGCCGACCCGGCTCCGTTTCCCTGCTGCACGGGAAGAAACCGCGAAAACCTCGATTTGGGGCCCGAAATTTTCGCTATGATCGACGTCATCTCAAAGGGTTATGCAGCAAATTCCCGTGATCGCCGAACCGGGAATTAATCGGCCGAACCGGGAATCACATTTCCCTGTTCGGCCGATAATAGCGATTTTTTGGCAAGAATCGAGTAAGTTGCCGGCGCCAAGCGGGAGCTGCCCAACGGGAGCTGAGCGATGCTGCGCACCCTCGAAGGCGGGCTCGGCCGTAAGCGTCGGGCGGCGCCGGACGACAAGCTCGCATGCCTGACGGCGCTCGAGCGCAAGGTGCTGTGGCTGTCGACCTGGATGATCCACAACGCCAACCACCTGAGGCCGAACCGCGACGGGCTCAAGGTCGGCGGGCACCAGGCATCGAGCGCCTCGGTGGCGACGTTGATGACCGCACTCTATTTCGACGTGCTGCGTCCGCAGGACCGCGTCGCCGTCAAGCCGCACGCCTCGCCGGTCTTTCACGCGATCCAGTACCTGCTCGGGCAGCAGACGCGCGACAAGCTCGAGCGGTTTCGAGGGTTTGGCGGCGCCCAATCCTATCCGTCGCGCAGCAAGGACGGCGAGACCGTCGATTTCTCGACCGGCTCGGTCGGGCTCGGCGTCGGCATGACCTTGTTCGCTTCGCTCGCCCAGGATTACCTGTGGCTCAAGCGGCTGGTGCCGACCGACGGCCCGCCCGGCCGCATGATCGCGCTGGCCGGTGACGCCGAGCTCGACGAGGGCAACATCTTCGAGGCCTTGCTCGAAGGCTGGAAGCACGATGTCCGCAACCTGTGGTGGATCATCGACTACAACCGTCAGAGCCTCGACGCGGTGGTCTCCGACCGTCTCTTCGGGCGCATCGACGCGATGTTCGAGATGATGGGCTGGCGGGTCGTCACGTTGAAATACGGACGGCTGTTGGAGGCGGCCTTCGCCCGCCCCGACGGGCATCATCTGCGTGAGTGGATCGATGCCTGCCCGAACTCGCTCTATTCGGCGCTGGTCTACAAGGGCGGCGAGGGCTGGCGCGAGCATCTGCAGCGCGACCTCAACCGCCATCCCGGCATCCGTGCGATCCTCGACGATCACGATGACGCCGCGTTGCAGCGGCTGATGACCAACCTCGCCGGTCACGATATGGATTCTGTCTTGGCCGCCTTCCACGCGGTCGAGGATGACCGGCCGACCTGCTTTATCGCCTATACGATCAAAGGCTACGGGCTGCCCTTTGCCGGGCACAAGGACAACCACTCCGGGTTGATGAACCTCGACCAGATGGCGTCGTTCCGGCGCAGCATGGCGGTGGCCGACGGTGCCGAATGGGAGCCGTTGGCCGGGCTCGACCTGCCGCCGGAGCGCCTCGCCGAATTTCTCAAAGCTATGCCGCTCGCCGGCTCGCGTCCGCGCCGGCACGAGGCCGCGCTTGTGGCGGTGCCGGCCAGCCTGCCGGTCCCGCGCGGCACCAGGCAATCGACCCAGGAAGCCTTTGGCCGGCTCCTCGGGGACATCGCCGCGAGCGAGACCGCACTCGCCGAGCGTATCGTTACGACCTCGCCCGATGTCACGGTATCGACCAATCTCGGGCCCTGGGTCAATCGCTGCGGGATCTTCGACCGCGCCGAGCGCGCCGACACCTTTCGCGAGGAGCACGTCGTCTCGGCGCAACGCTGGGCGATGTCGCCGCAGGGCCAGCACATCGAGCTCGGCATCGCCGAGAGCAATCTGTTTCTGGAGCTCGCCGCCCTCGGCCTCGCCGGGCCACTGTTTGGCACCCGGCTGCTGCCGATCGGCACCCTCTACGACCCGTTCATCAAGCGCGGGCACGATGCGCTGAACTATGCCTGCTACCAGGACGCGCGGTTTATCCTGGTGGCGACCCCGTCCGGCATCACCTTGGCGCCCGAGGGCGGCGCCCACCAATCGGTCGGCGAGCCGTTGACCGGGCTCGCCCAGCCCGGGCTCGCGAGCTTCGAGCCGGCCTATGCCGACGAGCTCGCGGTGCTGCTGCGCTGGGCCTTTGAGGAGATCCAGCGCGAGGCGGGCCAATCGGTCTATTTCCGGCTGTCGACCCGGCCGATCGACCAGCCCGAGCGAACGGTCGACCCGGACCTCGCCGAGGCGATAATCGGAGGCGCTTACTGGCTGCGCGAACCGGGGCCCGGATCCGAGCTCGCGATCGCCTATTGCGGTGCTGTCGCCCCCGAGGCGCTCGCCGCCCATCAGGCGGTCGCCGAGGACATCCCCGGGGCTGGCCTGCTGGCGATCACCTCGCCCGACCGGCTGCATCGGGATTGGCTGGCGGCACGCATTTGCGGCGAGGCCAGTGTCGCCGGACGGATGTTGGCGCGGCTGCGACCGGGTGCGGCGCTCGTCACTGTCGGCGACTTCCACCCGGCGACGTTGTCGTGGCTCGGTGCCGTCGCCGGCAACACGATTGTCGCGCTCGGCGTCGACCGCTTTGGTCAATCCGGCGACATCCCCGACCTCTACCGCGCCTACGGCATCGACACCGACGCGATCCTCGACGCCGCCGCCCGCGCCTGCCTCACGGCGCTGCGGTGATCCTCAATGCCCCGCGCCTGCTTGCAGAGCGCCGTCACCGTTCGGGTCGGATAAGCTTCCTTAAGAATCAGGAGGAGGAATTCCCACACCTGCGACAAACCCAATCAGAGACAACACCTTCCAAGTTCCTTTAGCTATACCGATAAGCTTTCTTGTCTTTGTCTTGACTTCGAATACTACGTTACAAGTCTCACATGTATACTGCTTAGACATCATGCTTGAGTTATACTGTTTGATGTTGCTGTGTCCGCGCGGGCAAGTTAGACCCATGCTATCTTCCTCCGCATTGACGGCGAATGGCGTTCATCAGCGTCGCCTCATTCGCGCATGAGCTGGCCTTCCTTCGTGCCCTGGCTTCATGTTTGTGCCCAAACGGCCGATCGGAACTTGCTCTTCCATCGTCATCGCGAGTTCGCCGCAATCCGAACAAATCTAACCGCTCCGCCAGCGGGAAGATGTGAAGCAGTTCACACTGGAAGACAATTTTTGACGGCGATAGCTCTGGGGGCTCTAAGGTCTGGGCTGTGCTGGTTAGGTGGATTGAGATTACGGTCGAGATCCGCGGTGATGCCGGCACGCCGGCACGAGTTTGGCAACGGCGCTTCGCCCCGAACGCCGGCCAATGCCGGCGGGCCATCTCATCGCATGCCCTCTTGGCGCGGGGCCGCCGCGACTCGAGTAGTCAGGCTCCGATGCGTCGACAGCGACGGGATATCACCCACTGAGGCCCGGCGGGAGGGTTTCCTTCTCGCCGAGCGCTTCCGAGCGGTAGAGCTCGGAGATTGAGGCACAACGCAGCTGACAGATCTCCTCGGCTACCTGTTCCGCCCGCGCCTGCCTCACGGCACTACGATAAACGGAAAAGGCATCCAGCCCGCTGCCCCGATAGGCCGGCTTGGATCGGGAATTCTTGCTGTTCGGGCGGATGCACACATGAAGTCGCGCTTTCCCGCTCGAGATAGGTTAAATTTGAGGCTTAGTTAGCGCCGCTCGAGCAATGGCCGACACGACCGCCACCCGCCGTCTCGCCGCGATCCTCGCCGCCGATGTGGAGGGCTATTCCCGCCTGATGGGTGCGAACGAGGAGGGCACGCACGAACGCGTCAAGGCGCATCTCGTCGAACTGATCAACCCGAAGATGCGCGAACACCACGGCCGCATCGTCAAGACTACCGGTGACGGCGTATTGGCGGAATTCAGGAGCATCGTCGACGCGGTGCGCTGCGCGGCCGAAATTCAGCATGCAATGGCCGAACGCGACCTGGATCTCGCCGAGGAGTGCCGCCTGCGCTTTCGTATCGGCGTCAATCTCGGTGACGTGATCGCCGATCGCGGTGACATTTACGGCGACGGAGTCAACATCGCCGCGCGGCTGGAGGGGTTGGCCGCACCCGGCGGTATCTGCGTCTCGGGCACTGTCCGCGACCATGTCGGTGACCGGCTCCCCTACACTTTCGAGGACATGGGCGAGCGGCGCGTCAAGAACATCGCACGGCCGGTGCGGGTCTATGCGTTGGGCCTTAAGAGCGTAGCCGGCGCGCGGACAGCAAGCGGGTCATCTACCCCACTAAACTCGCCGCTCGTTAGTGCGCCGCGCCTGTCGATCGTCGTGTTGCCCTTTGCGAACCTCAGCAACGACCCGGAGCAGCAATATTTTGCCGACGGAATCACCGAGGACCTGACGACCGATCTGTCGCGCATCGAGAGCATGCTCGTTATCTCGCGCAATACCGCGTTCACCTATCAGGCCAAACGAGTCGATACCAAGCAGATCGGCGGCGAGCTTGGTGTGCGCTATGTTCTCGAAGGGAGCGTCCGGCGGTCGGGCAATAGGGTCCGCATCAACGCCCAGCTGATCGACACGGAAACCGACTCGCATCTATGGGCCGAGCGGTTCAACGGCGATATGAGCGACCTGTTCGCTCTGCAGGACGCGGTCACGAGCCAGATCGCTGTTACACTTGGCTATGAGCTCGTCAGGGCGGAGGCCGCTCGGCCCACCGAGCAACCCAAAGCCCTCGATTATATTCTTAGGGGCCGCGCGGCAGTGTTCCGGGGCGGGGCGCGCGAGAACACTGCCGAGGCCATTGGCCTGTTCGAGCGTGCGTTGGCGCTCGATCCTCGGTCGATCGAGGCGCGGAGCCGATTGGCCTTAGCGCTTGTGGAGCGCGGAATATACGCTGCGCCTGACGACGAGCGGGCCGATTTCGAACGCGCCGAAGCGCTAATCAACCAAGCCTTGGCAGTATCCCCCCAATACCCGCTCGCTCACGAGGCCAAGGCCCGGCTGTTCCGCGCGCAGCGCCGATGCGAGGACGCGATTCCCGAATACGAAATGGTGCGCGCCGTCAATCGCAACGCGGTCGGCGCGCTTGCCGGTCTCGGCCGGTGCAAGTTTCTGACCGGCGGCTCGGGCGAAGAGGCGATCCAACTTACTGAGCAGGCCATCCGCCTCAGCCCCCGCGATCCCCTGATTGCCTACAGATACTTCTCGATCGGCCTTGTTCATGTGTTTCAATCGCGCGTCGACGAGGCGATCCCTTGGCTCGAAAAGGCGCGCCACGCTGATCCCCGGATTGGTCCCCCACGCTACTTCCTCGCCTGCGCCTATCGCCTCAAAGGCGAGCTGGACCGCGCCGCGGCCGAGCTCGCCGAGGCACAAAGGCTGATCGGATCCGACCGCTATTCGACCATCGCCCGCGTTAGGGCCAACGGAGATCTGAACACGCCGGCTGTCCGCGATCGCTTCGAAGGCGTCTTCCTTGCCGGTCTGCGCAAGGCCGGAATGCCGGAGGAATAACCGACACTGACGGTTCGCCGTCACCCGCATGAAAATGGCGCGTTCCCGCTCGAAGTAGGTTAAATTCGCCGCGAATTGTTGCCACCTGAGCGATGGCCGTCACGACCGCCACCCGCCGTCTCGCCGCTATCCTCGCCGCCGATGTGGCGGGCTACTCGCGGTTGATGGGGGCGGACGAGGAGGGCACGCACGAGCGGCTCAGGGCCCATCTTCGCGAGTTGGTCGATCCAAAAATCAAGGAACACCATGGCCGGACCGTGAAGCACACCGGCGACGGCATGCTGGCGGAATTTGCGAGCGTGGTGGATGCAGTCCGATGCGCCACCGAAGTCCAGCGTGCCATGGCTGACCGCAATGCGAAAACGGCCGAGGATAGGCGCATCACCTTCCGCATCGGGGTCAACCTCGGCGACGTGATCGCGGAAGAGGATGACATCTATGGCGACGGG
>Ga0306920_100015387_pt1 | contig 10483 bp, 6 predicted proteins | sample flu12Cox44000170_FD_204666 | JGI IMG/M metagenome (GOLD analysis project Ga0306920, IMG submission 204666) | Lab enrichment of tropical soil microbial communities from Luquillo Experimental Forest, Puerto Rico - flux4day.12C.oxic.44.000.170 (v2)... | ecosystem: Environmental > Terrestrial >... | reverse complement strand
GCCCGCCGCTCGGGCGCGGCCCAGGCCTGCACCTGCGCGAAGGACGGCACTATGAAGAGGCCGCCCGCGACCGCGAGGCCGAAGAGGCCGATGAGCGTATGCCAGCCGCCGGTTGAGAGCAGGAAGTCCTTGGCCGAGAGCGGCTCGGGGGCAGGCACCGCGGTCGAAGCGATCCAGGCGATGTCGAGGCAGAAGATCGCCATCAGGAGCGCGCCGAGCGGCACGAGGGCGAGGTTCGGGCGCGCATGGCTTGCTCTCGCCGCCAGCAGCGAGCCGATCGCGATGCCGACCGTGAAGGCCGCAAGGCACACCGTAAATACGCTCTGGTCGCCGTTGAAGCCGGCCGTGACCATGGTCGGCAGCAACGACACGACCACCGCGCCGACGAGCCAGAACCAGCCGACGATGATGGCGCCGACCCAGAGCCGCTTCTCCTCCCGCAGGCTCGCCAGCAGGCCGAAGGTCGAGACCAGGGGGTTGCGCGTGACCGCAAGCTGCGGCGCGGCGGCGCCGGTCGGGCGGATCAGCAGCGATGAGAGAAAGGAGGCGAGCGAGATCGAGAGCATCAGAGCCGCGACGATGAGGCTCTGCGTTGAGAAGGGCACGTCGAGATAAGTCGACGCGTAATTGCCCGCGATCATGCCGATCAGGATCGCCAGGAAGGTCCCACCCTCCATCAGCGCGTTGCCGCCGGTCAGCTCCTCCTTGCGCAGCTGATCGGGCAGGATGCCGTATTTGACCGGGCCGAACAGCGCCGCGAGCGTGCCGAACAGGAAGAGCGCAACGAACAGCACCGGCACCGAGTGCAGCACCATGCCGGCGGCCGCGACCGCGGTCGCGCCCATCTCGGCGAGCTTCACCCTCTGGGCGACCTTGCCCTTGTCGTAGCGATCGGCGAGTTCGCCACCGAGCCCGGACAGCACGAAGGAGGGCAGGATGAAGATCGCGCCGGCGAGCGTCACGAGGGCGCCGCCATTCTCTTCGGCTCCGACCGTGGCGAGCACGAGAAGCACGAGCGCGTTCTTGAGGAAATTGTCCCCCAAGGCCGCGAAGAACTGGCACCAGAACATCGGCGCGAAGCGTCTCGATGACATCAGGGAAGCGATCATGGGACCCACCTCTGCGGCACGGACGATGCGATGAAGCCGGCTGCCGGAACCCTTCGGCTCGCCTTCGAGCGGTATCGACGGGGCGTATTGGGCCCAAGCGGAGCCTCCGCCGCAAGCCCCGGGATCCCAAAAGACGAGATCTTGGCAAATGCGTGCTTGGCGGATGCGCCTTGCGGCTCTTCGGCATCAGGTTTATGAACGTTGTTCATATCAGGTCATCTAGCGTACCTTTGAACAATGTTCAAGCCCCTTCGACAAGCCACTTCGATCGGAACCGACATGCCCGCATCCTCCGCCGCATCCGACCGCCGCGAAAAGCTCAAGGAGAAGTTGATCCTCGCTGCCGAGGAGCTGATCGAGACAAAAGGCCTCTCGGGTGTGAAGGCGCGCCCGCTTGCCGAAGCGGCGGGCTGCGCGCTCGGCGCCATCTACACGGTGGTGCCGGATCTCGACGCGCTCATTCTCGCGGTGAGTGCGCGGACGCTCGCGCGGCTCGACGCGCATCTCGCTCCAGCCCTCGCGCAGCCCTTCGCCTGGGCAAGCGAAAAAGAGGCGGCGCGGCTTCGCCTCGTCGATCTCGCTCTCGCCTATCTCGATTTCGCCCATGCGCACCGGGCCCGTTGGCGTGCCCTGTTCGAGCACCGCCTGCCCGAAGGCCGGACCCTGCCCGAATGGCTGCTCGCCGACCAGGTGCGCCTCTTCGGCAAGGTCGAGGGGCTGCTCGCGCCGCTGATGCCGCTCACCTCGCCGGCCGATCGCGCGCTCGTCGCGCGCTCTCTCTTTTCGGCCGTGCATGGCGTGGTGCTGCTCGGCCTCGAGGAAAAGCTCACCGCCATGCCCATGGGCATCCTGCTCGACCAGGTGGCGCGCATCGTCACAGCTCTGGTGAAAGGATTGGAGGAGAAAGCTCCGTGAGCGGCCTCGCTCTCGCAGCGGCGCCCCTGCTAAGCTTCGCCGATCTTGCCGAATCGCCCAGAGGTCCGCTGCGGGAGCATAGATGAGCGCCTTCACCTTTCTGCACGCCGCCGACCTGCATCTCGGCAGCCCCTTCCTCGGGCTCTCGCTCAAGGATGAGGAGCTGGCGCGCCGCCTCGCCGCGGCCGGGCGAGAGGCCTTCCGCGCGCTCGTCGATGCCGCGATCGCCGAGAGGGTCGCCTTCGTGGTGATCGCGGGGGACGTCTATGACGGGCAATGGCGGGACGCCTCGATCGGCCTCTTCTTCAACCGCGAGGTCGCAAGGCTCGACCGGGCCGGCATCCCAGTTTTCCTGATCAAGGGCAATCACGATGCCGAAAGCGTGGTGACGAAGAGCATCACCTTGCCCGAGAGCGTCGCCGAGTTCCCGAGCCGCGCTGCCACGAGCTTCCGCATCGAGGCGCTGAAGGTCGCGCTGCATGGCCGCAGCTTCCCGGACCGGGCCGTGACTGAGAATTACGCCCTTACCTATCCGGCTGCTCTGCCCGGCTGGTTCAATATCGGGGTGCTGCACACCTCCTGCACCGGGCGCCCGCCGCATGACACTTACGCGCCCTGCACGCTTCAGGATCTCGCGGGGCGGGGCTACCAATATTGGGCGCTTGGCCATGTGCATGAGCATGAGGTGCTGAGCCAGGATCCCTATGTGGTCTATCCGGGCAATATCCAGGGCCGCAGCATCCGCGAGACGGGCTCGAAGGGCGCGGTCCTCGTCGATGTTGAGGATGGCGTGGTGCGCGGCTTGCGCCGGCTGATCCTCGATCGGGCCCGCTTCGTGTATCTGCGCGTCGGGCTCGACGACTCAGAAACACTCGACCAGGCGCTGCGTGCGGTCGAGGAGGCGCTGCGTCCGGAGGTGCGCGAGGCTGATGGCCGCCTGCTGCTGGCGCGCCTCGAGCTCACTGGCGAGACCACGCTGCATCGGCGCCTGGCCGCCGACGCCGAGGCGCTGCGCGACGAGGTCCAGGCGGCCGCGCATCGCCTGCACGAGGATGCCTTCATCGAGGATCTCCTGCTCCGCACCGGCGAGCCCAAAGGCGCTGAAGCGCCCTCGCCGCAGGACGAGCAGGCGGGGCTCCTCGATCCCGCGAGGCTGCTCGCCGGGCTCGAGGCCGATGCCGCGCTGCGCTGCGAGGCTGCGGCGCTCCTCGGCCAGATCGCCGCGAAGCTGCCGGCGAGCGTTGGCGATATCGCGCCGCCGCTGGCCGACGAGCTCGATCTCCTGCTCGGCGAGGCCAAGGCGCTGGTGCTTGGCCGCCTCACGCGCGAGGATGGCTGAGCCTTGCGGTTCCTGCGCCTGTCACTCGAGCGCTACGGTGCCCTGACGGATCGCGAGATCCGTTTCCGCGAGGGCGCGCGGCTGCATGTCGCGCATGGCCGCAACGAAGCCGGCAAGAGCACGGCGCTCGCCGCGATCACGGATCTGCTCTTCGGCTTCGAGCATCGCACCCGCTTCGACTTCCTGCATGCCGGGCCCGATCTGCGCATCGGGGCCGAGATCGCGGCGAAAGGTGGCGAGCGCCTCGCCTTCCGCCGCCGCAAGGGCAAGGCGAGGACCCTGATCGATGCGAGCGAGGCGGCTTTGCCCGACGACGCGCTCGCGCCGTTCCTTGGGCCCGTGACGCGCTCCGTCTTCACGCGCGCCTTCGGGCTTTCGACCGAAAGCCTGCGCGAGGGCGCGCAGGACATGCTCGGCGCAGAAGGCGATATCGGCGCCTCGCTCTTCGCTGCGGCCTCGGGGCTGCACGAGCCTTCGAAGCTGCGCCGCCTGCTCGAGGCCGAGGCCGACGACATCTTCGCGCCGCGCGCCGCCAAGGACCGCCGCTTCTACCAGGCACTCGAACGCTTCGAGGCGGCCCGCAAGGCGATGCGCGAGGATGAGCTGCGCGGCGCCGATTGGAAGGCGCTGAATGCCGGTATCGCCGAGCTCGAAGGTCAGCTCGCCGACATCGACCGCCGCCGCGCCGCGGCGCTCGCCGAGCGGACGCGACTCTCGCGCCTCAGGCGCCTCGCGCCGCTCGCCCGTCTGCGCGACGAGGCGGCGGTGGCTCTCGCAGCACTCGCCGGGGTGCCCGATGTGCCGCCGGGCTTCGCCGAGCGGCTTCGCCTCGCGCTTGCCAAGGAGGAAGCGGCGCGCGAACGCTCGAGCGCCGCCACGCAGGCGGTCGAGCGCGTGCGACAGGAGCGTGAAGCGCTTTGCGTCGATGCGGCGCTCCTGCGCCGCGCAGACGAGATCGCCGCGCTCTTCGCCGAATCCGGGCAATACGCCAAGGCGAGGGAAGATCTGCCTGGCGTCGAGCGTGAGGCCGAGGGGCTGCGCCGGGATCTCGAAGCGCTGGCGCGCCGGCTTGGACTCGCGCGTGCCGCCGATATCGACCGGCACCTGCCGTCGGACGCCGACCTCACCTTGCTCGCCGCCCTGCTGAAGGAGGGGCGCTCGCTCGACACGGAGCGGCAAGGTCACGCCGTCGCGCTGCAGCGCGAGACTCAGGCGCTCGGTTTGTTGAAGCGCGAGGAGGCCGAGCGTGGCGGCGCGACGCTCGATCCCGAGCCGCTGCGCGAGCGCCTCGAAGCCCTGGAGCCGCGCCTGCGCAGGCTCGAGCAGCAGGCGGAGCTCAGTCGCGCGATCGGCCAGGAGGAGCGCGCCATCGCGGGCGCGGCGGCGCGGCTCGACCCGCCGGTCGCGGAGCTCGGCCGCCTCGCGAGCGTTGCCTTGCCGGCACAAGAGACCATGGCGCGCTTCCGGCGCGATTTCGACCGGCTCGGCAAGGCGCTCGACCGGGCACGTGAGGAGGCCGACACCGCAGGCCGTGCCTGCCGCGAGATCGAGGCAGCGCTGGCGCGGTTCGATGCCGAGCGCAAGGTGCCGAGCCCCGAAGCCATCGCGGCCGAGCGGCGTGAGCGTGACGCCGAATGGCAGAAGCTGCGCGCCGCGCTCGACGGCGCGCCATTGGCAGTGCCGCAGCGTCAGGCGTCAGTTGCGGCCTTCGAGCGGCATCTCGGCGAAGCCGACCGTCTCGCCGACGCGGCGCTCGGCGATGCGAAACGCGTCGCCGAGCACGCCGTGCAGCGGCGCAATCTCGACGCCGCGCGGTCACGCCAATCCGAGGCCGAGGCGTCCCTCGCCGCGGCCGAGACGCGCGAGAGCGAGCTCGAGGCGCAATGGCGCGAGGCCTTCACGGCCTCGGGCATCGAGCCGCTCACGCCTGCCGAGATGGCGCCCTGGGCCTCGCAGCTCGCGAGCCTCATCGAACGCCGCAGCCTGGTCGAGGAGCGGCGCCGCTCTCTGATCGCGCTGCAGCAGGAGGGCGAGGCCCTGCGGTTGCCATTGCGCGAAATGGCGCTCGCTGCAGGCCTCGATGTGCCGGATGAGGCGCCTGACCTGATCGCTGCCCGCCTCGCCACGCGGCTGCGCAGCCTCGGCGATGCGAAGCAGACGGCTCACGGATTGGCGGCGAGGATCGAAGCCTCGCGCCTGCGGATCGAGGAGCTCGAGACGCTGTGCGGCGAGGCGGCCGGGCGCGCCGACGCGTGGCTCAGCCGCTTCGCGGGCAGCCTGCCGAAGCTCGGCCTTGCGGCCGACGCAACGCTCGATCAGGTCGAGGCCGCGATCGGCGCCTGGGGGGAGGTGCCCGATGCGCTGCGCCTCATCGCCCGTGAGGATCGCCGCATCGCCGGCATGCGGCGCGACAATCAGGATTTCGAGCGCCACACCGCCAAGCTTTTGACCGAGCTCGCGCCGGACCTCGCCGAGCTGCCGGCCCAGATCGCCGTCAAGTCGCTGCAGGAGCGTGCGGCCGCAACCGCGCAAGCCGCAGCGCGGCGCAGCGACTGTGAGAGGAGGCTCGTATCGGCGAGCGATGCGCAGCGCCTCGCGGCCGCGACGCATGCCGAAGCGGTCAGCGGACTGGCAAGGCTCAGCCTGGAAGCCGGGCTCGAGGCGCGCGAGCAGCCGACTGAACGCCTGGTCACGCTTCTCGCTCTGCTCGACCGGCAGGCGGCGCTCGCGGCCGAGCTCGGCGACAGGCGCGGCAAGCTCATTGCGGCCGCCGACGGTCTCGACGAAAGAGCGATCGCGGCTGAGCTCGAAGGCTTCGATCCTGCGTCCTTCGATGAGCGCCTGCACGCGCTCGACCAGGAGGCCGAGCGGCTCGAGCGCGACAGCAAGGAGAGCTTCGCGGCGCATGTTCTCAAAACACAGGAGCGGGCCGCGCGCGAGGCCGGCGCCGGAGCCGAGCTCGCGGCCCAGAAGCGGAGCAATGCCGAAGGCGAATTGGCGCGAGCCTCGCGCGACTGGGCCGTGCTGAAGCTAGGTTCCCTGCTTCTCGGTCGCGCCATCGAGCGGCATCGCGAGGCGGCGCACAACCCGCTGATGGAGCGAGCCGGCAGCTTGTTCGCACGCCTCACCAGCGGCGCCTTCACGGGGCTCGGCTCCCTCTATGACGAAGCCGATATGCCGCTCCTTGTCGCGAGGCGTCCCGGAGGAGCCGGCCTCACCCTCGAAGCACTGAGCGAAGGCACGCGCGACCAGCTCTATCTCGCACTGCGCCTTGCCTATGTGGAGAGCTATGCGGCACGACTCGAGCCGCCGCCCTTCATCGCCGACGACATCTTCGTGACCTTCGACGACGAGCGCAGCGCCAATGGCCTCGAAGCGCTCGCCGAGATCGGCGAGGGCCTGCAATGCATCCTGTTCACGCATCACCGCCGCATCGCCGAGCTCGCGGCCGAGCGGCTCGGCGAGCGTTGCGACATCATCGCGCTCGACGGATAGCACCGCCGACGCAGGAGGGGGAGGACGCAATGGTCTATGCGATCAAGGCCGAGGTCGTGGATGGCCGTGCGAAGTGCTTCCGCTTCGCCGCGCATAAGACGATGTATGGCGGCAAGCATATCGCTCCCGGCGACACGGTCTTCCTCTTCGCGAGCGAGACGCAAGGCGGCAATGGCCTCGTGGCGCGCGGCACCGTCACCGCGGCCGAGCGGGTCGCGAAGATGCAAGGGATAGAGCGCCAGACGCCGCGCGTCAGCGTCACGGTCGAGCGCACCGCCCTCGTGCGGCGCCATCTCGGGCGAGATGATCTGAAGCCCTTCAAGAATTTCGGTGACGGCCGACCCGAGAGTGAGCTCAACTTCAAATTCTACCGCCAATCGACCAACAAGATCGTCGGCATCTCGGATGGAGCTGCAGCTTTTCTCGAAGGGTATTTCTGACCTCTCCCGCCAGGGTCCCCTTGTGGGAGCGGTTACCTCACTCCATCGCGTGTGCGGCGTCGGCGGGGGCTGCTGCCTTCAGGCGCGGCGCGCGCAGCAGGAAGAGCAGCGGGAAGGCTGCGAGGCTGACGAACGTCATCAGCCGGAAATCGTTCGAATAGGCCATGACCTCGGCCTGCGTGGTGACCAGCTGGTCGAGCATGGCGCGCCCCGTGTCGTTCGACATGGAGAGGATCTTCGAGACATCGGCGTTCTGCAGCGCCTTGTTGAACGGCGTGACGAATTCCACGAGCTGGCTGTGGAACATCGTGGTCTTGTTCGCGAGCTCGGCGAACACGATCGAGACGCCGACCGAGCTGCCGAGATTGCGGATCAAGGTCCAGAGCGCCGTCGCATCAGTGCGGAACTGCAGCGGCAAGGTCGCGAAGGCGATGGTGTTCAAGGGAACGAAGATGAAGCCGAGCCCGAGCCCCTGGATGACGCTGTTCCACAGGATGGTCCAGGCGGAGACGTCCGGCGTGTAATAGACCATCTGCTCGAGCGCGAAGGTCGAGGCGACGAGGCCGACAAAGACCAGGCGGCGCGCATCGAAGAATTTCAAGAGGCGCCCCACCAGCATCATGGCGAAGAAGGTGCCGATGCCGCGCCCACCGAGCAGGAAGCCCGAGGTCAGCACCGGATAGCCCATCAGGTTCTGGATATAGGGTGTGATCAGCGCGATGGTCGCGAGCAGCATGATGCCGACGAGGAACATCATCGCGACCGCGACCGAGAAATTGCGGTCCTTGAAGATGCTGAGCGGGATGAAGGAGCGTTCCGCCGTCAGCGCATGCGCGAAGAAGAAGTAGAAGCCCGCGATCGACAAGAACATCTCGGTCCAGATCTCGGTCGATTCGAACCAGCCCTGGTCCTGGCCACGATCGAGCATCATCTGCATCGCCCCGATGCCGAGGCTGAGCGACAGGAAGCCGAACCAGTCGAAGGGGATGTCGCGCCTGGCGCGCGTCTCGTCCATCACGAACATGATGCCGAGCGTCGTCAGGATGCCGAAGGGCAGGTTGACGAAGAACACCCACCGCCAATCGAAGGAATCGGTGAGCCAGCCGCCGAGGGTCGGCCCCATGATGGGGCCGAGCATCACGCCCATGCCCCAGAGCGCCATGGCCTGGCCGCGCTGCTCAACCGGATAGATGTCGAGAAGCACCGACTGCGACAGCGGCACGAGGGCCGCTCCGAACACGCCCTGCAGCAGGCGAAACAGCACCATCTGCTCGATATTCTGGGCGATGCCGCAGAGCATCGAGGCGACCGTGAAGCCGATGACGCAGACGAGGAAGAGCTTCTTGCGCCCGAAGCGCGTCGACATCCAGCCGAGCGGCGCCGTCATGATGGCGGCGGCCACGATATAGGAGGTGAGCACCCAGCTCACCTGATCCTGGGTGGTGCCGAGGCTGCCCTGCATATAGGGCAGCGCCACATTGGCGATCGTGGTGTCGAGCGCCTGCATGATGGTCGCCATCATCACGCAGATGGTCAGCAGCGCCCGCTGTGTCGAGCCGATCTCCGGCGCTGCGACGGTCGTTGGCATCAGGGCGTGGCGGCGCGCGAGATGAAGGCGTCCTTGAGCCCGATCGCCGCGAGCAAGGTCGAGACGGTGCGCCGCCTTCCGGTATCGATCTCGACGACGGTGCTCATGCCGGCGCGCAGTGGGCTCGTATCCTCGCCCGGCGCGAATTCGATGCGGAGCGGCACGCGCTGCACCACCTTCACCCAGTTGCCGCTGGCGTTCTGGGGCGGCAGGATCGAGAATTGTGCGCCGGTGCCGGGGCTGATGGCGGCGACGACGCCGTGCCATACGCGGTCCGGATAAGCATCGACGCTGACCGTCACCGGCTGGCCCTCGCGCACAAAGGTGAGGTCGGTCTCCTTGGGGTTCGCATCGACCCAAGGGCGGTCATCGGCGACGACCGAGAACACCGGATTGCCGGCCGAGAGGTAGCGGCCCATCTGGATGCTTGGAACCTGCGTCGCGATGCCCTTGATCGGGGATCTCAGCACCGTATTCGCGAGATCGCGCTTGGCGCTGTCGAGCGCGGCCTGCGCCTGCTGCGCCGGCGGGAACACCTCGAAGGGGAGGTCCGGCCGGTCGAGCAGCTGCGTGCGAACGCCCGCCAATTGCTGCTCGAGCTGCTCGAGCCCGGTGCGCGCTCCGACGACTGTGATGGCGGAATTGTCGAGATCGGCCTTCGAGCCGACATTGCTGCCGACGAGGTCGGATTTGCGCTTCATGTCAGCCTGGCGAAGCTGCAAGGTCTGGCGCGCGAGGTCGATCTGGCGCTCGAAGCTCGACGCCATGGTGCGCAGATTGTCGTATTCGGTCCTGGCGAGGGCGAGCCGCGCCTCGGCCTGCGTCACCGCGATGCGATAGGGCACGGGGTCGATCTCGAAGAGCACGTCGCCGACTGCGAGGTGCTGGCCCTCCTGCACCGCGATCTTGACGATCTTGCCCGAGACGTCGGGCGTGATCAGCACGCGCTGCGAGCCCACATAGGCGTTGTCGGTCGAGACATACCGCCCGGTGGAGAGATAATAGACGATGCCGAGCGCCAGGACGGCGAGCGGCACCAGCACCAGCAGCGCAAAGCGCGTCGCGTGGCGCTTGAGGCGCTCGCGATTGCGCGGGCGAACCACCGTCCTCGGCCGCTCGGCCGATTCCTTCAAGGCAACCGCGGTCATGGCGACACCCTCTTGGCGCCGCTCATTTGGATTCGCATTGCAGCAAGTCTTTCAGTCTGTCCTTGATGTCATTCATGTCGGCGATCAGCCGCATCACGGTCTCGTCGCCGACGCCCGCAAGGGCCTTCGCCATGATGTCCTCGCCGAGCTCGTGGAGCCTCGCGAGAATGGGTTCGGCGGCGGGCAGCAGGAACAAGCGGCGGACGCGCCGGTCATCGGCATCGCTGCGCCGCTCCACGAGACCCTGCTCGCAGAGCTTGTCGACGATCCGCGCGAGCGTGATCGGCTCGATGTCGAGAAGGCCCGCGAGATCGGCTTGCTTGAGCCCCTGATAGCGCTCGATGCGCGCCAGCACGGACCATTGCGCCCGGGTCACCTGGACTTCGCGGGCGCGCTTATTGCTGTAGGTCTTCAAGAGGCGGGCGACGTCGTGCAGCAGGAATGCGAAT
>Ga0306920_100015385_pt1 | contig 10485 bp, 11 predicted proteins | sample flu12Cox44000170_FD_204666 | JGI IMG/M metagenome (GOLD analysis project Ga0306920, IMG submission 204666) | Lab enrichment of tropical soil microbial communities from Luquillo Experimental Forest, Puerto Rico - flux4day.12C.oxic.44.000.170 (v2)... | ecosystem: Environmental > Terrestrial >... | reverse complement strand
GACCTGTACTTTGCGCATCATCACCTTGGAACCATCAACCTGGACCAACCTGAATGAGCAGATCATGTGTTACCCATGTCCCCGCACACCTGTTACCCATGTCTCCGGTCCATACACCGCGGCAAAGAAAGTAGGTGCCGCCCCGCACAGGGGCAACGCATGCATACCGACGCGAAATCAGGAAAACCCCAAAGCGGCAACTCTAAGCGAAGCTATCAGCCCGCGAGCTTGCGGAACGTCTCCAGCACGGCTTCGCCCTTGAAAGGCTTCACGATCCAGCCGCGCACGCCGGCCGCCTTGCCGCGCTCCTTCATCGCCGGGCTGCTTTCCGTGGTCAGCATCACCACGTTCACGGCCGTGTTCGCCAGCTCGCTGCGGATCTTCTCGACCATCGTGAGACCGTCCATGTTCGGCATGTTCACGTCGCTCACCACGAGCTTGACGCCGGGGTTCGAGCGCAGCTTCGCAAGGCCGTCCTTGCCGTCCACCGCCGTGTCCACGTCCAGCCCGTTCTTGCGCAGAAAGCCTGCCACTTCGTCGCGCACCGTGCTCGAATCGTCCACCACCAGAATCTTTGCCATCTTGTTCATCTCCTTCGCGCCGCGTTTGGCGCGTACTTGATCAAAATAATTCGAGTTCGCCGCTGGCCTGCTCTTCAACGGCCGCGGCTGCGGCCTGCGCGGCCGTCTCATCAAAACCTTCGCGCGACCAGCCGAGGCTGAACACGAACCGCTGGTCGATCACCACTTCGCGGCCCGTATTCGGGCACGTGAGCCGGTACTTGATGCACAGCTGCGGATTGTCGGAGCCAAACGACAGATAGCGCCGACGATGATTGATGAGGAGCGGCACCTGCACCTGCGCGCGGCCCCAGCCCGCTTCATCGGCGGCGCTCGCGTTGCCCAGATAGCGGTTGCGGAACGCGCCCCACACGAGATTCGTGAGTTCGGCGAGCACGCCGTTCACGTCGCGGAAGTCGCTGGCTTCGTCGCGGCCCGAACGCGGCGGCAGCAGCTCGATCAGCGGCATCTCCTCGGTTTGCATGAGCAGCCAGCCCCGGCACCAGCCAGTCTCGATCGGGATGAGCGTGAGCACTTCGCCGAAGATGATGCGGTCGCGCACGATGCCCGGCGTGTCCCAGTTCACCTCGAGATCGGGAAAGAGGCCGCGCAGGCGCCCGAGCGTCATGTCGGTGATGCCGTCCACGAGCGGGTCCGGGTAGTCGTGCGAGAACACGTGCGCCTCGAGCGCCGAAGTCAACGTTTCCGGTTCGCTTTCGAACCAGCTCCCGCACGGCACGCGGCGCAGCGGTTCGGGCAGGTCGTCGCTGCTCCCGCTCGATGCGCGCCGCAAAATGATCGGCAATTCCGGGCGCTCGGCTTCGAGCGCGACGGCCACGGCCGCCGCGGCTTCGCGCGAGCCGCCGAAGTCTTCGCCGAGCAGCACGCCGCCCAGGTCGTAGTGCGTCTTCAATGCCGCGGAAAGCGCTTCGCGCCGCACCGGCACGCACGCGCAATCCTGCGCAGCTCCAATTTGCGCAATCGCCTCGGCGCGCGCCGTGTCGCTTTCCAGCAGCAACAGCTTGCTGACTGGCTTGTTCGCGTTCATGTTTCCCTTCTCTGCTTTCGACTGCCTGATTTCATTGCCGCGCGCGGTGCGCGCTCAAAACAATTCGAGTTCGCCCGCACTGTCGTGCGCCTCGATGGCGGCGCTGCTCGCCACGAAATCGAGCGGCGCCTGTGTGCAGACGCAGAGCGTCGCGCCGAGCCGCACGTCGTGATCGATCGTCAGCGCATACGACTGCACATAATCCGGCTTGAGTTCGCGCAGATACGGCAGGCATCCGCTGCTGAGCGCGTAGGGCGTGGACATGCCGAGGTCGGGAAAGTGCTCGACCAGTTGCTGGTTCATCGCCCCGCAGCACAGGTTGCCGAACTCCATGAAGCATTCGGTGAGCTCGCGCGCCGCGTCGCCCACGTAGTAGCGTTGCGTGCGCTCGTCGTCTTCGAAATGCAGGAGCAGCAGCAGGCGGAACTGCATCGACGAAATCGTCAGCACGACCAGGTGCTCGCCCTGGGCTGCCTCGCCCACGCGCGGCGCGATCTCGCAGCCGTGCTGGGCGTCCGTCACGAGGCGCGTGCGCGCCGCCGCGAAAAATATCCGCTCGATGCTGTCTTTCGCGTGCGTGCCGATCATGCCTGCGCCCCGGCGCGCGTCGCTTCGAGCTGCGTATGAAGCTGGTGCGACGAGGCCTCGACGCTCGCGAGCGTCGCAGCGATCATCTTGCCGCCCGCCTGGATGTCCTGGAACGTCGCAGCCGTGATGAGGTCGTTGCGGTTCAGACTGTCGCGATAGCTCTTCGAAAGCTCCTGCGAACGCGTGGCGAGCGTGCGCACTTCACCCGCCACGATCGAGAAGCCGCGCCCCGCGGCGCCCGCGCGCGCCGCTTCGATCGACGCGTTCAGCGAAACGATCAGCACGTGGCTCACGATCGACGACAGCTCCTGGTTCTTCTTGTGCATGTCGTTGTTCTGCGCCATCAGCGAGATCATCTGTTCGTGCCAGCGCTCGAACGTCGAGGACATGAGCTTCAGCCGCGCAGCCTCGCTCGCGATGCGCGCCGCCTGCTGCATGGCGTCGTCGTGATGTGCGCGTTCGCCAGCGAGCGCCGCTTCGAGCGCGTCCGCCACGGACCTGCGCTGCGCGAGTTCCGCGCGCAGCGATTCGATCTGCGCAGCGAGCGCGCCGTGTTCGCGCGCGGCCTCTTCCTGCTGCGCCGCGTAGCGCGCTTGCGCCTGTGCGAGCGCGGCGGCGTGCGCCGCGTCCCGCGCGAGCGCGGCGTCTCGCGCCTGCGTTTGCGCACGCTTGTGCCACACCGCAGCCGCGCCGGCTGCCAGCGCAACGAGCGCCGCCCCTTCAATCAAATACGGTAAGACCACTGCAACCCCCGCCATGCGCTAGCTTGCCAGCGCTTCCTCTTGCTTTGCTTGCGTCGCATCTGCCGTTTTCACCGCCCACTGCTCGGGCAGACGCACGATGGTCTGGAAATGCCGGTAGTCGGAGCCCACGCGGTCGTCGGTGAAACGCAGTTCGATTGCGCCGCCCTCGCGTTCGAGGAAATCGCGCACTGCGTCCATGCCCACGCCGCGGCCCGACACTTCGGTCACGTTCGTTGCCGTGGAGAAGCCGGGGCGGAAGATGAACGCCGCGATCGTCTCGTCGCTGGCCGCTTCGTACGCCTGAAGCCAGCCGCGCTCCACGGCGATGCCGCGAATGCGCGCGAGCGCGAGACCGCGGCCGTCGTCGGCCAGGGTGATCTGCATCGCGCCGCTCTGCACCGTCACATCGATGTCGATGTGGCCCGACTCGTCCTTGCCGATTGCGCGGCGTTGCGCCGGCATTTCAATGCCGTGATCGAGCGAGTTGCGCAGCAAATGCATGAACACATTCTTCACCGTGCCGGCAGCCTCGCTGCGCAGGCGATAGCCGTTGTCCTCGATCTGCACGGCCGGCTCGACCTTGCCGAGTTCCTGCGCCAGCGAGGGCAGCGAGCCGGTCACGCCCGCGAGCGCATCGGCCACGCGCTCGGTGCCGATGGCGCGCAGCGTGCTGCGCAGTTCGGCGCGCATCGCACGCAGCGCGGGCAGATCGTTGTCGTCGGTTTGATCGATGATGCACAGCGTCTGTTCGATCGCTTCGCGCGTGACGGTGAGGCTCGCGGCGCCGCTCTGCGCGCCAGCCGCACGCGTGCCGCGCCCGAGGCTCACCTCGTTGATGCTCGTATAGTGTTCGAGCGCCGCCTTCACGCGCTCCAGATCGGCGATGAGCGCCTGCTGGTCCCACGAGTGGTCGGTGTCTTCGCGGCGCAGCGCGTCGTAGCGCTGTTCGACTTCGTGCACGACGCCCGTGAGATGCTGCAGGCTGTACGTGCGCGCGTTGCCCTTGATCGTGTGCATGTTGCGGAACAGCGCGGCGATTGCGCCCATGTCCGCGCAGTCGTGCTGGCGAATGATGTGTTCGTTCTCGTGGATGAAGCCCGCCGAGCTTTCCACGAAGTGCTGGAACTTCTCTTCGCTGACCGCGAGAATCTCGCCGATCATTTCGAGGCGGCGCTTCTGCTCGCCGGCTTCGGCGGCGAGTTCGCGCAGCTCCGTCACGTCGCGCACGCACAGCATGAGGCGCACGACGACATCGTTTTCGTCGGTGATCGCCGACCAGCTCAGGTCGAGGACCTTCGCGCGGCCATCGGGCAGCGTGCGCGTGATTTCATTCACGAGCAGGTGCTGGTTGAACGCGAAGTTCACGTCGTCTTCGCCAAGGCACGCGTGCACGGCGGCGTCGATTTGCGCGAGGGTGTCGGCGTCGAGATCCGAATGCGAGAACACGAGGTCCATGAGCGGACGGCCCGCAATCTCGTTCGTTTCGAAGATTGCCTCCAGATACGCCGAATATTCGTTGTGTATCGTCGCGCCTTCCACCACCGTGAGAATGCCCTGCTGCATGTTCTGCAGCATGGCCTGAATGTCGGCGGTCTTGCGCTTGAGCTGCGCGGAGCTCTGCTGGATCTTCTCGATCATGCCGTTGAAGGCGACGATCGAATGGCCGATCTCGTCCATGCGGCCCACGGGCACGCGACGCGTGAAGTCCTGGTTCGACGCGATCTCGCTCATCATGGCTTGCATGCTCGAGAGCGGCCGCGTGATCTGGCGATAGAGCAGCGCGCCGATCAGCGTGAGCAGCAGCACCGCACCACCCGTCACGCCTGCGATGGCGCTCGTCGTGGTGTCGAGCGTGCCATTGAGCGTGCGGATCGCGTCATCCTTCTGGCGGTTCTTTTCCACGCGCATCGTCGTGACGATGCCTTCGAGTTCGTCGCGGTACTGGGCGACGTTCGCGAAGAGGTAGGCCTGAGCGAGTTCGTTCTTGCCGCTCGCTTTCATCTTCGCGGTGTCGTCGATGGCCGAGAAGTAGTTTCCGAGGCTTTCCTGCGCCTGCGAAACGAGCCCTTCCTGCGCGTGGCTCGCGGCGGACTTGCGCTGCACGTCGAGCGCGACGCGCAACGCGGCTTCCTTGTCCTTGAGTTCGTTTTGCGCGAGCGACGCGACCGTGGCGTCGGGCGCGTAGACGAGCGTCATGGTCGCGAGCTGCACGTCCTTGACGAGCGACACGAGGTCGGACGAGGCGAGTGCGCTCGGCACGACGCCCTGAGTCACCTGGCGGACGTCAGTGGCGCTGCGGCGGGCCTGCCAGGCCGCGTAGCCGCCGATGGCGGACAACGCGACGAACATCAGGACGATGAGTAACGTGATGCGGTGACGAATGGTCATGTCGAAATCCCCGAGCCTCCGTCCCACCGGTCGCGCTATGGCTGCGCGGCTCGGGACACGTTGGCTAATTTATTCGCGGTGGATTATCGGCGCTCAGGTATGACGAAATGATGACCATGCATAATTCGTCCGGGCGCGCTGTGCGTTACACCACACTTGACAGGCACGCCCGGTTTTGAGCTGACCGGGAGGCCGCTGCGATCAGTCCGGCACAGCGGGATCGTCGAGAAAGAGCACCATGAGTTCGTCGTCCGCGTACTCGCCGTCGATGCACAGGCCGCGCGGCTCGACGCCATAGCGCACGAAGCCGCATGAGCGATAGAACGCCTGCGCACGCGGATTCATCACGCTCACCACGAGTTGCACCTGCAGCAGGCCCAGTGCGCGAGCATGGGCAATGGCGCCCTCCATCAATTCCCTCGCAATGCCAGCGCCGCGCCATGCGGGATCGACGAAGACGCCCCAGATGAGTCCCTTGTGCGCGAGCTTGCGACGTGATCCACGCATGAGGCCCGTGATGCCGACCAGCGTGTCGCCCACGAATGCGCCGAACACGACCTGGTGCTCGGTGGCGCGTACGCGTGCCTTGCGCTCTTCAGGGGTGAGCTTCGATTCCTCCTCATAGGTCGGGACGATGCCCGCGGGGTAGTTTTCGGTCGCGTACAAACGCATGGCGTGAAAAGCGTCAGCGTCCTGCTCGTTCAATGCGCGAATGACTGGCTTCGTTTCGTTCATGTGCAGTGCCTGGCAATGGATGAAGAATGGGCCGCGTTCCATATTAGCGCAAGCCTGGCCCGTCCCCCTGCGCTCTCGCCTTGCGCTAATATGGAGCACCCGCGCAGCATCATTCCCGAGGCCTCCCATGCCACAAGCCGCAACGCCCGACGCACAGCCTTACTTCTGGCGCGACGCAGACCTGCCGTTCATCGAAGTGCGCGCGATCTCGGACGGCCGCAAGGTCCGCTACGGCCGTCACGCGCACAGCACGTTCTCGATCGGCGCGGTCACGGGCGGCCGCAGCACCTACCTGAATGGGAGCACGCTCTCGCACGTGAGCGCGGGCGCGGTGGTGGTCATCAACCCGGAAGTCGTGCACGCGTGCAATCCGGCCGCCGACGAGCCCTGGGCCTATCGCATGTTCTATCTCGACACGGCGTGGCTCGCGAAACTGCAGCACGATCTCGGCTTCCGAGCGGAAGAAGGGTTTCGCCCGTTCGAACAGACCTTGACGTGGCAGCCCGACCTGTTCGAAGGCCTCAACGCGTTGTACGACCTGCTCGTCGATGCAGATGAGTCAGCGTTGCGCAAGGAGTGCGCCGTCGTGGCGTATTTCACGACGCTCCAGCAGTCCCTCAATCCTGCGCCGGTCAGCGTGCGCGAACCGAACCAGCGCCTTGCGCGCGCCGCCGAATTCATCGACGGCAACTACACGCGCGCGCTCAAGCTCGAAGAAATCTGCGCAGCCGCCGATCTTTCGCCCTCCTACCTGATCCGTGCGTTTCGCGAGCAGTACGGCATGACACCGCACGCGTACGTGGTGAACCGGCGCATCGAGTTCAGCCGCGCGCAGCTGCGTCGCGGGCATGCCATTGCAGATGTCGCGGCGGAGGCCGGTTTTGCCGATCAGGCGCATTTGCAGCGCGCATTCCGCCAGTTCGTCGCCGCAACGCCCGGGCAATATCGCGGCTAGGTCGAACGCCGCGCACGCAGCGGCTTCAGGCAAGCAATAACCAGATCGCACTGCCCGCGAGCAGCGCTGCCATCGTGCGGTTCACGAAGCGCACGCGCGCCGGCTCGCGCAAGGCCTGCCGCAGCGAAGCGCCTGCCCAGGCCCAGCACGCAATCGACAGATAACACACGACGAAATAGATCGCGGCAAACTGCCAGACGAGCGCCTTCTCGCCGGAAGCCGCATACAGGCCCATGCCAGCCACCGAGGCGAGCCACGCCTTGGGGTTGAGCCATTGCATCGTCGCGCCGATCACGAGCGAAGGGCCACGCGACGCGCCGGCGGAGCCGATGCGGCCATCGTCGGCGGCGAGCCGGTACGCGACGTACAGCAGGAAGGCCACGCCCGCCCATTCGATTGCGCGCGTGAGAAACGGCCAGCGCGCCAGCAACTCGTGCATGCCGAGGCCGATCAGCAGCAGGAGCAGGGCGAAGCCCACCGTCGCGCCGGTCACGTGGCGCAGGCTCGCGCGCAACCCATAGCGTGCGCCCGCGCTCAGCGCAACGATGTTGACGGGTCCAGGGGTGATGGAAGTGGCCAGCGCAAAGGCGGCCATCGACAAGGCAGTGCTCACGGTTTCCTCGCTACGCCCATTGGCGATCAGTAAGCGTCGAGCGTAGACGTGCGGCGCGCGCGCGTATTGAAGAAAATTGCCCATGGCGACGGGCGCGGCGCGGCGCCGAACTCGCGCTATCATTGCGCCGCACCGACGACTCCCATTCCGGAACAGCAACGTGAAAAAGATCCTCATCATCGGCATCGGCGCGGGCGACCCGAACTACCTGACCATGCAGGCGATCGACGCGCTCAACGCCGCGAACGTGTTCTTCGTGATGGACAAGGGCCCGGCCAAGGACAAGCTCGTCGCGCTGCGCAAGGAAATCTGCGCGCGCTTCATCAGGAACCACGACTATCGCATCGTGGAAGCGACGAGCCCCGAGCGGCGCCGCGACGAAGGCCTCGATTACAAGGCCGCCGTGGACGAGCTCAACCGCGACAAGCAGCGCGTATTCGAGAGGCTGATCGAAGAGGAGTTGAGCGACGGTCAATGCGGCGCGTTTCTCGTATGGGGCGATCCGTCGCTCTACGACAGCACGATCCGCATTCTCGATTCGATCCTCGCCGAGGGACGGCTCGCGTTCGACTTCGAAGTCATTCCCGGCATCAGCAGCGTGCAGGCGCTCGCGGCGAAGCATCGCGTGCCGCTCAACTTCATCGGCAAGCCGGTGAGCATCACGACGGGAAGACGGCTCGCGGAAGGCGGCTTTCCGCCGGATGTGGAAAGCGCGGTGGTCATGCTCGACGCGCAAAACGCGTATGCGCAGCTCGCGGGCGAGGAACTCGATATCTACTGGGGCGCGTATGTGGGCACGCCCGACGAGATCCTGATGTCGGGCCGTCTGGAAGACGTGAAAGATGAGATCGCCCGCGTGCGTGCGCAGGCGCGCGAAGCGAACGGCTGGATCATGGATACGTATCTGCTGCGCAAGCGCGGCGTGAAAGACTGAGAGGCTAGCGGTTGGCCGTCCGCCGAATCCGCTGCGTGCCGCTTGAAATTCGACGCGATCGGCTGTCGGCGCTGCCCAATTCGACGCGGATTGCGCAATTTGACCTCTGATAATGGTCCGTGCACAACACAGCTGCCCCGTGCCCCGCACGGGCGCGGCAATGACCATGGAGGAGTCTATGCAATTCACGCAAGCCATCGTTCGCCGTCCCGCGCCGTCCTGCGGCGCGGGCCTGACCACCGCCGTGCTCGGCACGCCCGATTACGACAAGACGCTCACGCAGTTCCACACGTACTGCGCGACGCTGCGCCAGCTCGGCGTCGAGCTGACCGAGCTCCCGCCGCTGGACGGCTTTCCGGATTCGCATTTCGTCGAGGACGTTGCCGTCGTGACGCCTGAATTCGCGGTGATCACGCGCCCCGGCGCACCCGCAAGGCGCGGCGAAACCGTGCATATCGAAGCGGCGCTCGCCGCGCATCGCGAGCTGCTGCCGATGCGCGACGGGCGCCTCGACGGCGGCGACGTCATGCTGGTCGGCAAGCGCTTCTACATCGGCCTGAGCGGCCGCACCGACGCCGACGGCGTTGCGGCGTTCGAGTCGCTCGTGTCGCGCTACGGCTATACCGTCGTCGCGGTGCCGGTGGGCGCGGGACTGCATTTGAAGTCGGTCGTCAACGCACTCGGCGACGACGTGCTGCTCGTCACCGAAGCGCTGGCCGCGCATCCGGCGTTCGCCGACTATCGCCGGATTGCGATTTCGGCTGCCGACGAATACGCGGGCAACACGCTGCGCGTGAATGGCGCGCTGATCACGCCGGCCGGCTATCCGCGCGTGCACGACCTGATCGCCACGCTCGGCCTGCCGCTGCACGTGATCGATACGAGCGAGTTCCGCAAGATGGACGGCGGCCTGACCTGCCTGTCGCTGCGGTTCTAGCCGGCTGGCGCGCAGCTCGCTTCGGCCGGATAATGTTGGCCCCGCGCGGCAAGGAGACGTTCCGCGCCCGAGCCACGACCCGACCGGAGCGAACGCGAATGTCCGACAAGAAAATGCAGCTCGACAAGATCGATCTCCGGATCCTCGACATCCTGCGCAACGACGGCCGCATCTCGTACCGCAAGCTCTCGGAACTCGTGAACCTCACGCCGCGCCCCTGCCAGGCGCGCGTGGAACGGCTCGAGGCGCTGGGGATCATCGAAGGCTACCGCGCGGTGATCAAGGCGCCGCGCGCGACCAAGCCGATCATCGTGATCGCGCAGATCGTGCTGGCCGATCACGGGCGTTCGCAAGCGCCGTTCGAAGAGGAGATGCGCGCGAACCCGGCCGTGCTCGATTGCTGGCTCGTCAGCGGCACGTTCGATTTTCTCGTGCGGCTCGCCTGCGAGGATCTCGACGAGTACCGGCGAATCGCGAACGTCTGGCTGGAAAGCCCGCGCTACAGGATCGAGAAAATCGTGACCACAGCCGAGCTGCAGGCGATCAAGCGCAGCGTCGTCTGACGCGCAGGCGCGGGCTCGATACGGCAGCAGCAAGCGCGGCCGGACGGGCTGCACCGGGTTCGGCTCGAAAGAACGGCTCTAACAATCGGCCAATCAATTCGCATGCCGAATCAAATTGACAGATCCAAATTCATTCTGGGTGAACACTATGGATGTCTTGCAAGCGGCAGAAGAAACGACTGTGCCATCCGGGGCGACGCTCAAGCGCCGGCTGCAGAGCCGCCACGTCGCCATGATCGCGATCGGCGGTTCGATCGGCACGGGGCTGTTCGTCGCGTCGGGCGCATCGGTGGCGCAGGCGGGGCCGGGAGGCGCGATCGCCGCGTATATCGCGATCGGGTTGATGGTTTATTTCGTCGTCACGGGCCTGGGCGAGATGGCCGCGCTGATGCCGGTGTCGGGATCGTTCGCGATCTACGGC